>Ga0209169_10001528_pt1 | contig 14143 bp, 10 predicted proteins | sample HubBroMetageWRM4_FD_188346 | JGI IMG/M metagenome (GOLD analysis project Ga0209169, IMG submission 188346) | Warmed soil microbial communities from the Hubbard Brook experimental Forest, New Hampshire - Hubbard Brook CCASE Soil Metagenome WRM 4... | ecosystem: Environmental > Terrestrial > Soil... | reverse complement strand
GCTGCGCTTCGAAACTCACCGGACCCAGCGTGAATTTCGGCGCCGAGCGATCCGTTGCCGAATAAGCGTAGCTGGCTTGCTCGACCTTCAGTCGCACGCGATTCGGAGGCGCGAACGGCACCGGCTGGCGCGCGACCGAAGCTCCGTTTTCGGCGCCGGCATTCATCGAATTCTCCTGCGCATCAGGTAAATAAATACGGGCGCGCCGGCTAGCGCTGTCATCGCGCCCACCGGCAATTCGGTCGGCGCAACGATCGTCCGGCCCAGCGTATCCGCCAGTACGATCACAATCGCGCCGCCGATCGCAGACGTCGGAATCAGCAGCCGGTAATCCGTGCCGAAAAGCATGCGCATCACATGCGGCACCAGCAGTCCCACATATCCGATCGTGCCGCTCACCGAGACGGCCAGACCAGTGAGCAGCGAAGCCGCCACATACACCACCAGCTTCACGCGCGTCACGTTCACGCCCAGGTGCCCGGCTTCCTGCTCGCCGGTGAGAATCAGATTCAGATCGGACGACGTGGTGTACATCGCACCCGCCGCCACTGCGAAGACAAAATACAGAAAACCGAACCAGCCAACCACATTCTGCGTTGGCGGAGGCGCCGTCAAATCACCCATCAGCCAGAACGTCATGCTGCGCAGCCCCGGGCCATTCACCAGGGTCAGCAGAAAAATAATGATCGCGGAAAGGAACGATGCCGCCACAATTCCCGCCAACAGCAGCGTCGCGCTGTCCAACTGCCCACCCCGCCGGCCGAGAAAATATACCGCCGCGATGGTTGCCGCCGCTCCGATAAACGCCGCCATTTGAATGGCGCCCACCGTGTGCGGCGCAATAATCAAACTGAGCATCGCGCCGAGTGCGGCCCCGCTAGAGACTCCCAGCACGTAAGGATCGGCGAGCGGATTGCGCAGCAGCGCTTGAAATCCTGCGCCGGAAGTGGCAAGCGATGCGCCCACAAGAATTCCCAAAGCAATGCGCGGCAAGCGCAACCCGAAAATCACCTGGCTGAATTCCGATGCGTCGCCGTTGCCAACGGCGCCGTTGTACAAGGTAACTACGATGTCCCGCATGCTGATGGGATAAGCGCCCACGCGCAGCGAAATCACCACCACAACAAAAAGAATCGCCGCCAGCATCCCGGCAATCGCCAGAATCCGTCGCGGCGTCAGCGGGCGCATGTGCCGCACCCCCGCCAGGATCCCGCCGCTGCTGTGGCGGCGTAAAAATGCGCGCCGTTTTCCATTTTCATTTTGCTATTTTCCGCTTTCGGCGCGAAAGCTTCCGGATGCAATTTCTGCGCCAGCGACTCGATCGCATCCACCAGTCCTGGCGAAGGCCGCGTGAATTCGTCGCTGGCCATCACCACGTGCCCGGCTTTTACCGCGCTCAAATCACCCCACGTCGGCCGGTCGCGTAAGTGGTCGACGGGCTCGTGCGTTTCCGCCGCCAGATGGTCCGACGTCAGCACGATGTACTCCGGCTGCAAGCGCACCACTTCTTCCATGCTCACCTGCGGCCAATTCTGGGTGGCCAGGATCACGGATTCCGCGCCCGCCCAGCGCAGCGCGTCGGCGACAAAAGTATTTTGCCCGATCGAAATCAGCGGGTCTTCCCACACCACGAATAACACGTGCGCCATCGGCCGGTCTTGCAAGGCCGCGTGCAGCGTATCAAGTCGTCTCTGCAACTCCGCCACCAGCTTCGCGCCCGGCTCGCTCGCGCCCAGCAAATCCGCCATCGTGGCGGTCGAGCTCAACATCCCGGCGATGGTGTGCGGATCGCTTGTATACACCGGCACGCCGATCTTCAGCAGGGCGTCTGCGGTTTGGGCTCGATTGATGGACGTGGTTGCCAACACCAAGTCAGGATGTAACGCGACGATTGCTTCCAGGCTGGGATCCTGCGTCGAACCGACGTGCGGTTTATCCTTTGCCGCGGGCGGTATGTCGCAATACGTCGTGTCGCCCGCGAGCTTGCTGTCCAGGCCCAGCGCGTAAATTGTTTCCGTCAGGTTCGGCGCCAGGCTCACAACCCGCTGCACATTCAGAGGAATCGCCATGCGCCGGCCCGTTTCATCCGTCACCACTTTCACCGCGCGCTTGTTCGCGGCAGTTTGCGCCGCGGGATCCGCGGGCCGCATCGCGGTCTGCTGCGCACCCATGGCGGTCGCGCTGGCATCGGGTGCGCTGCAGGCGAACACACCACAAGCCAGCGTCAACGCGAGTGCAAAAAATGGTTGTCTTGCTAAACCTGCCGCCAAAATATTCCCCACGCCCAATAAAAAAAGCCTCGCGCATAGAGCGAGGCGATCCGCCACACCCTCTCGCGCGGAGAGTGTCAGCTTCGACCAGTTCGGGTAGGTTCCCTGACTTTCGGTTTGCTCTGAGAATCTGCCAGTGGCGGATTCGAAGGGCCTGTCCGCCCGGCACGCTGCAAAACCACACGCGCGTTCCAGCGACAGCCGATTACAGTGGCGGGACCGTGGCCGATTTTCACGGCCTTTCCCAAAAATTGAAATCACTGCCGACCGATTTCAATTTTTACCTGCGAGCGCGTCAGACGCACCCCCAAGGCTTCCCCGAGCCAGCTAAGTTGTCCTCGGCGAGTGTATGCGCCAGCGCTTTTGCTGTCAACGAAATGCAACGTGAAAACCGAGAGTCCTAGTGTGCGGCGCTGCGAGCCGCAGGCGGAGCAAAGGCATTTCGACGTATCGGAGTTAGCCGGCTCTGTTGCGGGGCTGCTCAGGGCCCAACTCGGCGAGGTCGCCGGAACCACCCGAACTCTAGCGGTTCTTCCACTTCGGTGCGCGCTTTTCCACCAGCGCGCGCAGACCTTCCTGCGAATCTTCCAGGTCGGCCAGTTCGTTCAGGAAAACTTTCATGGAATTGCGTACGCCCTCGCGCAGCGGCAATCCCAGGCTGCCCAGAATCGCTTTCTTTGCCATGGTCAGCACCGGACCAGATTGCGCCGTCACGCGTCCGATAATCTCGTTCACCTTGTCCACCAATTTGTCTTCCGGCACCAGAAAATTCACCAGCCCCACTTCGCGCGCGCGCTCCGCGGACATCGCCTCGCCGGTCAGCACCAGCTCCATTGCCATCTTCGGGCCCAGAATGTAAGGCAGTACGGCAGCGGCCAACGGGGGAAAAGCTCCCAACTTAATTTCCGGCTGCGCAAAACGCGCGTTGGGCGTCGCGATCACCAGATCGCCCAGCGCCGCCAGTTCCGCGCCGCCGCCGTACGCCGGCCCATTCACCACCACGATCACCGGTTTCGAGGTGTCCATCATCGCCGCAAACGCGCTGTGAAATGCGTCCAGCAGCTGGAACACGCGCCGCTGCGTATATTCGCCCAGCTCGATTCCGCCAGAAAAAGTCTTGCCCGCCGAATCCAGCAGCACCAGCTTCACCTGCCGTTTTTCGCTTACGGAATTGATGCCCGCTGCGATTTCCATCAGCATCCGCTCGTTCAGCAGATTTTGGTCGGGCCGATCCAGGCGCAGATGAGCGACTTCGCCCTCCACGCGGAATTTCACAAACTGGAATTCTTCGATCAGCGGCGCGTGCGTCGCCAGCGTGCCCAGCATTTCCGGCGAGCGCACATCCACTCCCCGTCCCCCGCGCGCTTCTCTGGTCGTTTGCATCGGTTTGGTCCTCGGTTTCCTGCAACCCCGCCTGCGTTAGTCGGCGATTCGAAGGTGCTTCTACTGCTCAGCTGGCACGATGCCGGCAGCCTTCATCCACACGCGCGCGCGCTCCGCCAGCACGTGGCCATAGCCGCCTTCCAGCACAAATCTCACGAAGCTTGCGTAGAACAGGAAACCCATTTTCGCTTTTCTCGCTCATTTGCAGGAATTCTGCTGCGGGCCTCGAGATCCCGCTGCCAGTCAGTCGCGAAGCAATTCTGCGGCGCACAGTCAGCTCTATGAGCCTAGACTATCTCGCAACCCGCCGCCACGCCGGACACGCTGGCCTGCGTACAATCCGCCACGGCCCCGTTGCACAGTTGCAACCTGTACGATCGTACAGGTCTGGCGACGCCGTAACGCAGCTCGCGCGACCGCGAAAGCGTGGCGCCGGCCCCCGAGCGTGATGGGGGCCGTTACCCGAAGCAAACCTGTGTTAGTTTTTTCATTACCGAAATGCGCCATCACGCCACGCTCGAAAACGAAATCCGCTGGCCGCGGCGCGTCCTCTCGCTCGCCGAAGCGGTGAAGTTCATAGATGCCGCTGGCTACTGCATGCTGTTCCCGGTTAAGAACGCGCCTCTGCCGTCGCTCTACTACGCGGTCACGCGGCGCGGCCTGCAGGGCAAATGGAAGTGGGATCGATATTCAAGTATGGTGTGGCGATGGAAGGACGAGCTGCCGCGCCGCCGGCGGGCCTTCTACGCCAAATATTTTCGCGGGCGCGGCACGATTATTTCACTGCAGCTCCTGCCGCATTTCCTGGCCATGCGCGGCTGCGCTGTCATGCCCGGCGACTACGAGCGGTTCTATTACCAAGGACGCATCCGCGATGACGCGCGCACCGTCTGGGAAGCACTGGAAGTGCACGGGCCGCTCGCGACTCTGGAGCTGCGTAACGCCTGCAAAATGGACACCCAAGCGGGCAACATTCGCTTCAAGCGCGCGATTCTGGAATTGCAGTGCCTGCTGATCGTGGCTCATTTCGGCGCCGAGCAGGAAACCAACGCGTGGGCCTCGGGCCGCTACGAATTAACGTGCCGCGCGTTTCCGCAGCAGACGGCGGCGGCGCAACATATTTCGCTGCAGAATGCCCGCAGCGAATTGGCTGCAAAATTCTGCGAATGGCATTCCAATTCATCGCCCCTGCAACTGGCGCGCTTGTTCGGCTGGCCGAAAGCTGATGCCATGGCTGCCTGCGAAATCGAGCGGCGCACCGCTAAGCGGGTGCGTAAAATCAAAGGCTCAGGATGAAATTAATTCTCGCTTCCTCTTCGCCGCGCCGCGCGGAAGCGTTGCGCAATGCCGGATTCGTTTTCGAAATTCGCCCCGCGGACGTTGACGAAACGCGCCAGCCGCACGAAGCTGCGGAAGATTACGTGCGCCGCGTGGCCCATGCCAAAGCTCGTGCCATCGCCGAACCAGCCCGCGCCGCTGGTGAAGGCGCGATCGTGATTGCTGCGGACACAATCGTTCTCGCGCAAGGCGAAATTCTGGGAAAGCCGAAAGACGCCGCAGACGCGCGCCGCATGCTGCGGTTGTTCAACGGCGGAACTCACGAAGTACTCACCGCCTTGTCGGTGATAAACATTCCCGGCGCCATAGAGGCTCTGCACGTCGAAAAAACACGCGTGGAATTCCTGAAAATGTCGGAGGAGGAAATCGAAAACTACATTCAGACCGGGGAACCGTTCGATAAAGCCGGGGCATACGGCATTCAGGGCATCGCCGCCAGGTTCGCCACACGCATCGAAGGCTGCTATTTCAACGTGCTGGGCTTGCCGCTCTCACGCCTCTGGACCACGCTGCAAGCGCTCGGCTGGAAGGAAGGCGGCACAACATAGCGATCGCGCCCCAAAAAGAAAACGGCGGAGCCGCTTTGCGGGACCGCCGTTAGAAAACCTCTACATTCAAATCTCGCGCCGTACGGCTGCGCGGTTACTTCTTTTCTTCCGTCGCTGTGGGCGTCGGTGGCACCGCCGGCGCAGCGGCCGGCGGGTTCGCCGGCGGGTTCGCGCTCGGCGAAGTCGGGTGCGGGGAATTCATGCCATCCTTGAAGTTGCGGATGCCTTCGCCCAGTCCGCGCATCACTTCGGGAATTTTCTTGCCGCCGAAGAGCAGCACGATCACCGCGAGAATAATAATCAAATGAAACGGGCTTAATGCTTCCATAACTCACCTGCCTTCCAGACTTTTCTGGATGCCAAATCGCAGCTCACGACCGGGCGGCTGCTTGCGATGCGCCTTTCCGACCCCAATCCATCAAAGTATAACACGCTCATCCCCCGCCCGCCGTGTAACCTGTTCCCGGTCCAGGTGCTCCAGCAGCGGGATGGCATATTTGCGGGTGACGCCCGTAAGTTCCTTGAATACAGTGATTGGCAGCCGCGGGCCGCGTTCCTTGCGGTATTTTGCCAGCAGTTCGCGCAGGCGCTGCAGCGTGCTGCGGTGAAATACAAGGTCGCTTGAAATCTTCACCAGCGCTTTTTCACGCAGCAGAATCTGCAGTATTTTCTGTGCGCGCGCCGCGTCTACCGGCAGCTTCGCGAGTACGCTGGCAAATCCCGGCACGGTCAGCCCGGCGCTCTCAAATTCGCGCTCGATCAATTCCTTGGCGCGCGCTTCTTCGACCGAAAGAGTTATTTCGCGTCCGGCCTGGCTCACCAGGTCGCCAACCGCCACCAGCGCTTGCGCCTCCACCAGATCGCCCAACGCCGCTTCGAAAATCGGAACGCGCGCTCGTCCTGCTTTCCCGCGCAATTCTTGTTTCGGAATCCCCGGTAGCAGAGGATTCGCGCGATGAAATGTCTCGACCGCCTTGCGGAGCGCCGCCGCGCAATCTGTCACGGCCCGCGCCGGCGCCACAACGATCGGCGCGCTTCCCAAGATCCTCACGCGTTTCGTCGCCGCCAATTTTTCGGCCATCGTGCGCGTTTCCGATTCGATCCATCCAGTGCGCGCCAGAATCTCGGCCAGCATCAGCCCGCGCGGCGAAGCTTCCACCAGCGCGCCAAGAATTTCTTCCCGGCTTCCGTGCTCCAGGACTCCCAGAAGCGGTGCGACCGCGGCATCCTTGCGTTTGTGCCGCGGCGCGCACGAGTCCAGCACCGTGCCCCCGCCAATGGTCACGACTGGCGAATACCGCCGCAGGATGAAGCGATCTCCCGGCAACAGCAGCAACGGCTTATCGAGCCGCAACTGCGCCAACGCCGAGCCGCCCGCCGCGAGTTCAGCGTCGCCCTCCTTCAGCAGAATTACCTCCGCGATCGCTTCCGCCGTCCCCTGATGAAAATGCACGCGCGCGCGATTTTTCAGTGGCGGCGCGGACGTCACCAGCGCAACGCGCGCATCCACCCGCTGCGTCGCTTCAAAAAGCCCCGCCGGCGTCAGCACCATCCCGCGCGTAATTTCCTCGTGCTCGATTCCAGCTAGGTTCACAGCTGTGCGCTGCCCTGCCACGGCCCGCTGAATCTGTTTTCCCCCGGAGTGCATACCACGCACGCGCAGCCGTTTCCGCGCAGGATGTAGCTCCACCTCGTCTTCCACTTTCACCGTTCCGGAAATCAGCGTCCCCGTGACCACCGTGCCAAATCCCTTCATCGCAAACGAGCGGTCAATCGGCAAACGAAAATGCCGCGTGGCATCTTTCGCCGCCGCCCCGTGCGCCGCACGCCGCAGAGCATCCTTTAACTCGTCGAGTCCCTGGCCGCTTCGCGCACTCACCGGCAAAATCGGCGCGCTCTTCAAAAACGATCCGCGCACGAATTCCTCAATTTCCAAGCGCACGAGTCCCAGCGAGTCGGCATCCACCAGATCGGATTTCGTAATTGCGACAATTCCGCGCGGAATTCCGAGCAAGCGGCAAATTTCAAAATGCTCGCGCGTCTGCGGCTTGATCCCCTCGTCCGCCGCGATCACCAGCAACACCAGGTCAATCCCGCCCGCACCCGCTAGCATGTTGCGCACGAAGCGCTCGTGCCCCGGCACATCCACCAACCCCAGCCGCACTCCTTCCAACTCCAGAAACGCAAAACCCAAATCGAGCGTAATTCCGCGGCGCTTTTCTTCCTCCAGCCGGTCGGGATTGGTGCCCGTCAGCGCCTCGACAAGTGAAGATTTGCCGTGGTCAATGTGGCCCGCAGTCCCGACGATGACGTGTTTGATGGCTTCCATGGCGTGCGCGCACACGCAGCCATGCTAGCGGAGGAATCAACGCGCGGTCAAATCGCAGGTCCGTTCCTAGCGCATGGTTGGCGCGACCAGCATGCGGATTAACTTCCAATCTAAGTGTCCGCTTTCGCCACACCGCGTTTCGGAATCGCCCATGGCAGGAGCCGGATAGCTTTGCTCGCGAGCCGTAAGTCGCTCCTCAACATACAGATCACAGCCATCGGCCCAGGGCTCGAGACGTGCTTATCTGTAGCTGGAACAAGAGAGGAGACCTTCATGGCCACGATCTGGCAAGACGTGCGTTACGCCTTCAGGATGCTCGCGAAGTCGCCCCTGTTGACGGTGATCGTGATCCTCACGCTTGCGTTGGGTATTGGCGCCAACACCGCCATCTTCGGCCTCGTGAATGGGCTTCTGCTGCGGCCTCTGCCAGTGAAATCGCCCGAGCAAATCATGGTGCTAGCCGCGCAGGTGCAGGGCGACACGCTCGGAATCTTCACCCTTTCCTATTCCGAACTCACCGATCTTCGCAAGCAGGCAGATACGTTTTCCGACGTGTTCGGCTCGCAAGTCAATCTGGGCGGCCTTAGCTACGGCGGCAAAGCAAATCAATTCGTCTACGGCTATGTGACCGGAAATTATTTTTCTGGCCTGGGCGTGCAGCCGGCGCTCGGTCGGCTGTTCCTTTCGGCCGAGGGTGAGGCAGGGGGCAAAGATCCCTACATCGTGCTGGGTTACGACTTCTGGCAAAAAAAGTTTGGCGGCGATGCCGACATCGTAGGCAAGCAAGCCTTAATCGACGGACAAGAGGCCACGATTATCGGAGTGACGCCGAAGGGCTTTCAAGGTACGCAGTTCGCGCTGAACCTGGACGGCTACGTTCCGCTAAACATGATGCCCGCCCAGGATGCGGCCACGTTCTGGAGCGATCGCAGCGCCCGCTCCTTGATCGTGCTGGCCAGATTGAAACCGGGCGTGAGCCTGCAGCAAGCGCAAAGCTCAATGAATGTGGTGACGGCGCGGCTGGCCGAACAATATCCCGCATCGGACAAGGGAATTTCGGTTCACATCGTCCCTGAAAGACTGGCGCGGCCGCAGCCGTTTCCAAACAACATCGTTCCCTTTATCGCCGGCGTATTTCTGGCGCTGGCAGGATTGGTGCTGCTGCTGGCCTGTATGAACGTGGCGAACATTCTGCTGGTGCGCGCGACCATGCGGCAACGCGAAATGGCCATTCGCGCGGCCATGGGAGCGAATCGTTGGCGCTTGATCCGTCAGTTGCTCACCGAGAGCATCCTGCTCTCGCTATTCGGCGGGGCTGGCGGGCTCACGCTCGGGGTATGGGCCAGCGGCGCAGTGGCTGCGATCCTCCCGGCTGGCAGACTTCCCATCCGAGTGGACTTTGGTTTCGATTGGCGAGTTTTTGCGTACGCGATGGCAGCCGCTCTTTTCACCGGCACCGTCGTCGGTTTGTGGCCGGCCTTGCGTGCGGGACGTGCGGACGTGAACAGCGTGTTGCAAAGCGGCGGCAGAAGCGACACAGCGGGAACCGGCCGCCACCGTCTGCGCAGCGTGCTGGTGATCGCGCAAGTGGCAGGCTCTCTGGTGCTCTTGATTGTCGCGGGACTCTTCGTGCGCAGCCTCATTCGCGCCCAGCACGCCTACATGGGTTTCGACGCTGACCATGTCCTGAATCTGACTCTGGACCCGCGCGAAGTGGGCTATGACGACGCCCGCAGCAAGACTTTCTACCACGACCTGGAAGCCAGAGTCCGCGCCCTGCCCGGGGTACAATCGGCGAGCCTCGCATTCAGTGTGCCGATGGGACCGGTGCAAGATGGCAGCTCAGTTTACGTCGAGGGACAGCCGCCTACTCCCGGCGAGCCGCCTCCCGTCGTGATTTACAATCATGTGGACGAGCCTTATTTCGACACGATGCGGGTTCCGCTGCTGCGCGGCCGCGCATTCCGCGAAAATGACAACGACAAGGCGCCGCTGGTCGCCGTCATAAATCAGACTATGGCGCTGCAATTGTGGCCCAACCAGGACCCCATCGGAAAACGCTTCAGCCTAAAGAGCGCCACAGGACCGTTCGTTGAGATCGTGGGAGTGGCCGCCGACGGAAAATACATCTTTATCGGCTGGGACAAGAAACCGTATTTCTTCGTCCCGCTCGCGCAGAGCTTTTCAGCGTACCGGACTTTGCAGGTTCGCTCCTGGCTGCCGCCGGAGAGCATGATCGCGCAGATGCAGAACGAAGTTCGCGCACTCGATCCCAACATGCCGGTTTCAGACGTACAAACGATGAGGCAATCGCTCGCGGGCGGAAACGGCTTCTTCATTTTCCAGGTGGGCGCGATTCTAGCAGCGGCCATGGGCTTTCTTGGACTCACACTCGCCGTGGTGGGCGTCTACGGAGTGGTTTCGTTCGCCGCGAGCCAGCGTACCCACGAGATCGGCATTCGCATGGCCTTAGGCGCCGGACGCCGCGATATCTTGCGACTGGTATTGCAGCAGGGATTGGCGCTGGTGATAATGGGCGTGCTTTCCGGAACCGTGTTGGCGTGGGCGCTCACGCGCTCCATGGCTACGATCTTGGTGGGCGTGAGCCCCACCGATGCGGTCACGTACGGGGCCGCGACACTACTTCTTGCTGCGATCGGCTTTTGGGCCTGCTACGCGCCCGCTCGCCGCGCCATGCAACTGGATCCCATGGTCGCGCTGCGCTACGAGTAGCGTCCCGCCGGGGCACTATTCGAGCCCGCAAGGGCGCAACATTCTCGATCCCGCGTAGGCGCAGACCTTCACCTCCGCCGCGCAGCGCCGCCACAATCAATCGCTAGCGAAACAAGCTCGAACGCGCCTGCAGCTTGCTGAAAATAGTCAACAGCGACCCAAATGGATCGCTCGCTTTTGTCGCTTTTTTGCCCTCATGCCGGATCTCTAGCCCTGAATCCCCGCGTCCAATAAACAACTTGAGCCCATTCGCAATTTCAGGCTATGGTCTTACACTGCCAACTATCTTTCAGACTGCCAAGGACAACCTCATGCGACGGCAACGATTGATCGGCATCGTGTTTCCGCTCCTGTTACTCATACCGGCTCTGGCCTCCGCGCAATCGGGATTGCCGAAAACTCCCGTGCGCGCTGTGATTGACAATTACTTTGGCACGAACGTTGTCGATCCCTACCGCTGGTTGGAGAATACCTCCGCCCCGGAAGTCGTCGCCTGGATGAAAGCGCAGAACGATTACACGCGTGCCGCACTCGCCCGCATTCCCGGCCGCGATGAGTTGCTCGCCCGCATCAAAGCGCTCGATAACGCGGGTAACACAGTTTCCGCGCTGCAAGTCTGGGGCGGCCATTATTTTTATTACAAGACGGAGCCCGGCTCGGACAATCACAAGCTGTTCGTGCGCGACACCCTCGCCGCGCCCGAACGCTTGTTGGTGGACACCGAAAAAATGACCACCGCCGACGGCAAACACTACTCCATCGATTATTTCCAGCCCTCTCTGGATGGCGTTTACGTCGCTTACGGAGTTTCGCTGGGCGGCTCGGAAGAAAGTGTCCTGCACGTGTTGCAGACTGCCAGCGGCAACGTGCTGCCCGATACCATTGATCGCGCCCAGTTTGCTTCCCCCAGCTGGCTGCCCGACGGCAAAACTTTCTTTTACACCCGCGCGCAAAAGCTCGCTGCCGACTCGCCTCCCACCGCGAAATATCAAAAACTGAAGGTGTACCGTCACACTCTCGGAGGCGATCCGGAAAACGAGCCCTTGATGTTCGGCTTCGGCGCAAATCCAGAGGTGAACGTGGACGAAAATGATTTTTCAACCGTGCAGTTTTCGCCGGGCGCGCCGGACTTTATGGTTGGAGTGGTGGCACACGGAGTGAAACGGGAGATTGACGTTTACGCCGCGGCGTTCGACGCCAACCCGGGCGCGAAGACCGCCTGGAAGAAAGTCGCGGATCAGTCTGATGATGTTACCGGTCTGGACGTCCACGCTGGCGAAATGTATTTGCTCTCGCACAAAGATGCATCACGCTTCAAGGTTTTGCGCACCAGTCTCAGTGCTCCTGATCTAGCGCACGCCGCCGTCGTAGTGCCTGCAAGCGAAGTGGTCATCACCGGCATCAGCGCCGCCGGCGACGCCCTCTACATCCAAGATCTCGATGGCGGTATCGGACGTTTGCGCGGTCTGCGCTACAGCAATGGCAGCCTGCAGCCAGTCCGGCTGCCGTTCGATGGCGCGATCCAATCGCTCGTCACCAATCCTGGCGAGCCGGGCGCTTGGCTCGAGCTCACTTCCTGGACGAAATCACCGCTGTGGTATTCCCTGAATGCAAAAACCGCAACGCTCACCGACACCGCGCTCGTGCTGCCTTCCCCTGTTGATTACTCGCAAATCGAATCCGAAGAAGTGAAAGCCAAGAGCGCCGACGGCACCATGATTCCGCTTTCCATCATCCACAAGCGCGGCATCGCTCTCGATGGCTCGCATCCCACGTGGCTCACGGGCTACGGCGCCTACGGGATCAACTACGATCCGTATTTCGATCCAACAATCCTCGCGTTTCTGGAGCGTGGCGGCGTGCGCGCCTTCGCGCACGTGCGTGGCGGCGGCGAATACGGAGAAGACTGGCACCTGGCCGGACAGAAGCTGACCAAGCAGCACACCATTGACGATTTTCTCGCCGGCGGCGAATACCTGATCGAACACAAATACACTTCTGCCGCACACCTGGCAGGAGAGGGAACCAGTGCCGGAGGAATCACCATCGGCCGCGCCATTACCGAACGCCCCGAGCTTTTCGGCGCCGCGCTCATTCGCGTCGGCGATACGAACGCGCTACGCGCCGAAACCCAGGCTAGCGGTCCAGCAAATATTCCGGAGTTCGGAACGACGACGGAGGCCGACGGGTTCAAAGCGCTATTTGCGATGGACGCCTACCAGCATGTCAAGGCCCATACGCCCTATCCCGCGGTGCTTCTGACTACGGGCGTGAACGACCCGCGCGTCGCGCCTTGGGAAGCCGCCAAGATGACGGCGCGTCTGCAAGCGGCGACCAGCAGCGGCAAGCCCATTCTGCTGCGCGTGGATTACGACGCCGGCCACGGGATTGGCTCTACCAAATCGCAGCGCGACATCGAACTAGCCGACGAACTTTCGTTCCTCTTCTGGCAGCTGGGCGTCACCGGATATATACCCCAAACGCCGTAGCGCATTCACCGACGCTCGACTCCTCCGGCACACAACCGACCAGGACGCGGGATTAAAACGGGCTCGCCGCCGTCGCTCCTTCGTCCCGCAATTGCGGTGCGGTAGTGGACCCCTGGAATTTCGGCTTGCCCAATTTCACGATCCAGATCCCGCTGTTGATGTCATTGAAGAAAATCAATCCATTGGCAGGCTGCGCGCCCCATGTGAACGGCAGATTCGCGCGATATCCTGCCTGATCGCCGGGGAAAAAGCTCGCGATCTCGCGGCCTTGCTCGTACAAATTGCCGCGCAATTCGCCGGAAATATCCACCGCGCGTCCGCCGCCCGCGTAGTCGCCCAAGTATAAAATATCGTTGTCCGGCCACACGTTGTGCATCCCGCCCTCGGGAACCTCGTAGTTGGCCACTTCACGCGGGTGCTCGATGTCCGTCACATCCATCACGTGCAAGATACCGCGCACCGGAATTCGTTCCTTGGTGCTGATCTCGAAATATCCGGGAAAAACTTCGTCGCCCACAAAAACATAATTCTTGTAGCGGAAGGCTGTGTGCGACCCGGCCAGCCAGCCGTCTCCATACAATTCGTAATGGTTGAATTTGTATTGCGACACCAGCTTCGGATTTTCCGGGCTGCCACCTTTGATGCCGTTGCCGACGTCCAGAATCACCAGACCATCGCGCCAGTACGCCAGATAAGCCAGTCCATCCTTCACGTACAGATCATGCAGATAGCGGCCCACGCTGATCATGCCTTCGCCCAGCGGCGAAGCGATCGTCTGTTCCTGCGATTTTTCCGTCTGCCAGCGCGCCACTTCTTTCGGGTGCGCCGCGTCCGCAAAATCAATCACGCGCAACGAGCCGGTGGCGTCGTCCGTAATGTACGCATAGTGTCCGTTGATAAACGCGCTGTGCACGCCGCCCGTCACCGTCTCGGTGTATTCCGAAATCACTTTCAAGTGCGCCGGGTCCGAAGCGTCAAAGAACACGATTCCATTCTTGCGGTTCGAGGCTCCCTCGCGCGTGAACACTCCCACCTTCTCGTCCGGCGTGGTGC
>Ga0209169_10001526_pt1 | contig 14158 bp, 12 predicted proteins | sample HubBroMetageWRM4_FD_188346 | JGI IMG/M metagenome (GOLD analysis project Ga0209169, IMG submission 188346) | Warmed soil microbial communities from the Hubbard Brook experimental Forest, New Hampshire - Hubbard Brook CCASE Soil Metagenome WRM 4... | ecosystem: Environmental > Terrestrial > Soil... | reverse complement strand
ATTGTCCCGGAGGATTTCACCCGACTTGCGCACCGCCCCAAAATACATTTTTGTGACGGGTGGCGTGGTTTCTTCTCTCGGGAAAGGCGTAGCAGCGGCTTCCATGGGCTGCCTGCTCGAAAGCCGCGGCCTTCGCGTCACCCTCCAGAAGTGCGATCCGTACCTCAACGTTGATCCCGGGACCATGTCTCCCTATCAGCACGGTGAAGTCTTCGTCACCGACGACGGCGCCGAAACCGATCTCGACCTCGGCCACTACGAACGCTTTACTTCCGCGCATCTAACGCGCGACCACAACTGGACCACCGGCCGCTTCTACGAATCCATCATCACCAAAGAGCGCCGCGGCGATTATCTCGGCAAGACAGTCCAGGTAATCCCGCATGTCACCGATGAAATTAAATCCGCCTTCCGCAAAGTCGCCGAAGGCGTAGACGTCGTCCTCGTAGAAATTGGCGGAACCGTCGGCGATATCGAATCTCTCCCTTTCCTCGAAGCCATCCGCCAGATGCGCCTTGAGCTCGGTCCCGAAAATGTAATCTTCGTACACTTAACGTTGGTTCCATTCATACCCACCGCCGGCGAATTGAAAACCAAGCCTACGCAGCACAGCGTGAAAGAACTCCTGAGCATCGGAATTCAGCCGGATGTCCTGATTTGCCGCAGCGATCGTCCGCTCGCCGCCGAACTGAAAGCCAAAATTGCCCTCTTCTGCAACGTCGCCGAATCCTGCGTCATCTCCGCGCCCGATGTCGGCAACATTTACGAAGTGCCGATGACGCTCGCTTCCGAAGGCCTCGACGAACAAATCCTGCGCCTCCTTCGCCTGGAAGCTCCGCCGCGCGATCTAAGCCGCTGGCTGGCGATGCTGGAAACGCTCGAGCATCCCAACGGAGAAGTTCGCATCGGTGTAGTAGGGAAGTATGTGCAACTCGAAGACGCTTACAAAAGTTTGCGCGAAGCCCTGGGCCACGGCGGCCTGGCCAATCGCCAACGCGTAGTAATCGAATGGATTGAAGCCGAAGAAATTGACTCGCCGGCCACCGCCGAGCGCCTGCTGCGCCACGTCGACGGTATTCTGGTTCCCGGCGGTTTCGGCAAACGCGGCATCGCCGGAATGGTTCACGCCATCACCTACGCCCGCGAGAAAAAAATCCCGTTCTTCGGCATCTGTCTCGGCATGCAATGTGCCACCATCGAATACGCTCGCCAGGTTTCGCACATCGAACACGCCGATAGCACCGAATTCGATCCCTCCACTCCGAATCGCGTGATCTACAAGCTCCGCGAACTCCTAGGTGTGGACGAAATGGGCGGCACGATGCGCCTCGGCGCCTGGCCCTGCAAACTCGAACCGGGCTCTTTCGCCGCCAAGGCCTACGGCACACTGGAAATTTCCGAGCGCCACCGCCACCGCTACGAATTCAATTGCGAGTACGAAGAAACCCTAACCCGCGCCGGTTTCCGCATCACCGGACGCACCCCCGACGGCGTCTACGTAGAAATTATCGAAGCCCCCAACCACCCCTGGTTCGTAGGCTGCCAATTCCACCCCGAATTCAAATCCAAACCCTTGGCCCCGCATCCGCTATTCGCCGCCTTCATCCGCGCCAGCCTCGAAAACCGCCACCACCGCCTAGGCGCCACCACCGAATCGCGGCTCACAGCAGCCGAACCCGCCACCGACTAGCACCCGCGTCCTGATCGTTCTCAGTGCCCTCCGCCTTTCCTCCGCATTCGCTTCGTTAACGTTCTCGCCTTTCCTTGCGCGCTCTGCGTCTCTGCGGTAATCACTTTCCTCCGCGCCGCGCCTCCTCACGATTGCGGATCATCTTCGGCCTACCCCCAAGCTTCCCATTCCTTCGAGCGGCAGATAATTTCGCTGCACTGCGAGACCTTCCTCCGATCGCGCCCAGCCGCGCCGCCATCCAAGCTCTCGAACCCAGAAATCCTTGCAGGAGCGTCGGCAAATAAATGTCGACATCCAACCGCGGAAAATAAATCTCAAACCCAGAAGGACTAATCTCGATCTCGCGAAGCTGCGAAGCTACAGCCCTCTCCAACCCTGGCGCGTCGCGCGGCGAAAATGCCACATCCAGTCCAGAGTTAAGCCGAATCACCACCCGCTCCAAGCGATGGTCATACCGCGCCGCAACTGCGATCGGCATCGCGCCTCGCAATCCCGCCGCCCGCCGTCCAGCCTGCTCAAATTCCTCACGCGATATCATGGATCCTCTCCCACGCTCGACAGAGCGTGACCAAATGTTTTGCCAGCTTCTTGGCGATGCGCGGTATCTCAGCCCGCGAGAACCCATAGTTCTCTCTCAAACGCACAGGGCCAACCGCACAATTCAAATGAAGCACCGCCTCGCATCCTCGCCCAACCACATGCACATGCGCCGGCGGTTGATCATTGAGATAGACGGCCACCCGCAGGCCGCCAAATCGCGGGATCGTAGGCATAGCTCATTCTACGATAATCCGAAGCGCTTGGGTTATGAAACATCTGATGCGCGCTCGTTTCATATCGTCATCCTGAGGCCGGCGCACTTGCCTCATGCCGACCGAAGGATCTCTCCCGTTCTCTCTGTTTGCTCTGCCTTTCCTCTGTGACCTCTGTGTTAAATCCTTTGCCTTACTCTGCGCACTCAGCGTCTCCGCGGTAACAGCCGTTCTCCCCCGCAATTCAAAGTTGAAATACCTACCATTCCCGCATAGTCTGTTGCCTCGAACCTTTCGCTCACACATGCCGCCCACCACCGCCTTCAACGTCGCCAACATCCGCTTCGGCCCCAACGCCCCGCTCTTCCTCATCGCCGGCCCCTGCGTGATCGAATCCGAATCCCACGCCACCACCATGGCCGAAAAAATCGCTGCCATCGCCGCCGATCTAAAAATCCCTTACATCTTCAAAGCCTCCTACGACAAAGCTAATCGCTCCTCCGTCTCCTCCTTTCGCGGCCCGCAACTCGTAGAAGGCTTGCGCATCCTGGCCGCCATAAAAAAGCGGACCGACCTGCCGATACTCACCGATGTCCACGACGTCTTCCAAGTCCCCCCCGCCGCCGAAGTCTGCGACATCCTGCAAATTCCCGCGTTCCTCTGCCGCCAAACCGATCTCCTCGCCGCCGCAGGCCGCACCGGCCGCGCAGTCAACTTAAAAAAAGGCCAATTCGTTTCCCCCTGGGAAATGTCCAATGCCGCCGAAAAAATCGCGAGCACCGGCAACGAAAAAATCATCCTCACCGAACGCGGCACTTCCTTCGGCTACCAAAATCTAGTCGTGGACATGCGCTCCTTCCCCATCATGAAAAAATTCGGCTATCCGGTAGTCTTCGACGTCACGCACTCCGTCCAACTCCCCGGCGGGGCAGGGAAGTCCAGCGGCGGCCAGCCCGAATTCATCGAGCCGCTAGCCCGCGCCGGCACAGCAGCCGGCATCGATGGCCTATTCCTGGAAGTTCACGACAACCCCGCGCAAGCCCTCTCCGACGGCGCGAACGCACTCCCGCTGGAAAAACTTCGCCCGCTGCTACAAAAAATCCAAAAACTCGCAGCCCTCACGCGCGAATGGGACGCCCAACTCCGATGAGCCTCGAAACCGCGAAACGCGTTCTGCGCGTAGAATCCGAAGCGATAGCCAGCCTGATCGATCGCCTGGACGCCCGCTTCGAAAAAGCCGTCGAGCTCTTACACGCTTGCAAGGGACGGGTCGTAGTAACAGGCCTTGGCAAATCCGGCCTGGTCGGACGAAAGCTCGCCGCCACTTTCGCCAGCACCGGCACGCCAGCCCTCTTCTTACACACTGGCGAAGCCCTGCACGGCGATCTTGGCATGGTCACAGCAACAGACGTAATGCTAGCGATCTCCGCCAGCGGCGAAACTGCGGAATTAATTGAGCTACTAGAAACGGTGAAACGCCTAGGCGTACCGCTGCTAGCGCTAACCGCCAATCCAAAATCCACCCTGGCCCATGCCAGCAACATCGTCCTAGACATCGCGGTAAAAGAAGAAGCCTGTTCGCTGAATCTGGCCCCCACTGCGTCCACCGCCGCAGCCATGGCCATGGGCGATGCCCTAGCCATCGCCCTCCTCGAACGCCGCGGCTTCAACGAACAAGATTTCGCAGCCCTCCATCCCGGTGGCCGCCTGGGCAACAAACTCCGCCGCGTAGAATCCCTGATGCACCAAGGCGAAAACGCGCCTCACGTATTACCCACTACAAAAATGCCCGACGTAATCTACGAAATGAGCCGCAAAGGCCTCGGCCTCGCCGCCGTCACAGAAGCCAACGGCAAACTCCTAGGCATAATCACCGACGGCGATCTCCGCCGCGTAATGCAAAAACGCCAGGAAAACGTCCTGGGCCTAACCGCCGCCGACTGCATGACCAAAAATCCCATCACCCTATCGCGCCACGAACTAGCCGCCAGGGCCCTGCGCGTAATGGAAGAAAAAAAGATCACCAGCCTGCTAATCACCGACCAAGCAGGCAAACTAGAAGGCGTCCTGCACATCCATGATCTCTGGACCCTGCAACTACTGTGAAGTTTTAGCCTAGCGCCGGCGTCGCGTCGGCTCTTTGCAGCAGCGGTTGAATTTGCAGCTATTTTTGAATTTATATCTTCGGCAATCAGAAGGAATCACAAATGCCAATTCGCGAACTAAAATTCCCAGCCGCCGTCCTCCGCCGCGCCAAACCCGTCCGCGTCCTCCTGATGGACGTCGACGGCACCATGACCCCCGGCTACGTTTGCCTCCAAACTTTCCCCGACAACAGCGTCGCCGAAATGAAAATGTTCCACGCCCACGACGGCGCCGGCATCAAATTAGCCAGCATCATGGGCATCCGCACCGGCCTGATCACCGGCCGCGATTCTCCCGCCAACGCCCGCCGTGCCCGCGAAGCCTCCATGGAATTCGTAATCCAAGGCCAACCAAAAAAACTGGAAGCCTACAAAGCCATCCTAATCCGCGCCGGAGTAACCGACGAAGAAGTAGCCTACATCGGCGACGATCTTCCCGACTTGCCGATCCTGCAGCGAGTAGGCCTGGCCGTCGCAGTAGCCAACGCAGTGTACGAAGTGAAACGCGCTGCCCATTACATCACCACAGTCCGCGGCGGCGAAGGCGCCGTCCGCGAACTAGTAGAATTAATCCTAAAAGCCCAAGGCCGCTGGAAAAAAGCCATCCCCCAAGCCATCGCCTAGCCTACGAGGCAAGTTCAAGCAACGCCTCGTCATCCCGAGCCGAGCGAAGGATCTCGCTTCGCTTTTCTCCTTGCGCGCCTCGCTCTGGGACTCTGTGCCTCTGTGGCAAATGATTTTGCCTCAAGCTTCCTCTGCGCCCTCTGCGTTAAAGCTCTTCGCCTTTCTCTTCGCTCGTCTTCATCAATGCTTATATCAGTGTTCATCTGCGTTCATCAGTGGTGCCTTTGAACTGCGTCCGCCGAGCCGAGCACGCCCCTACTCCTTTTGCCTCTCCTTCCGCATCTGCTCAAAAATCTGCTCCGCCCACCCCGGCGGCTCCGGCCCCTTGCTCAAATCCAATTTCATCCCCAACGCCAATTTCCACCGGTCCATCCACAATATCCCAGTCCCCACATAAAGATCCGGTGTTGCATAAGCCGGATCGCTCAAAGCCGTATCCAGCGAAACAAACTTGTACCCGCGTTTCTCTAATTTCTCGAGCAAAGCGTCCAAACACTCCGTATTCAAAGCATTGTCGTGCACCAACAAAATCTGCGGAATCTGCCGCCCAAACATCTCTGCCGATTCCTTCTCCGCGTAATCAAAGACTGTGTCCACATACTCCAGATATTCCTTCTTAGTCTTCGCCGCCATTTTCTTGTCCTTCTTCTCCACAGCGTGCGCCAGCGCATCATTAAACACGTAATCCGCATCCTCAATCGTCACCGGCGCAATCGTGTATCCGCGCTCCTTCAAAAACGCATCGAAAGCAGCCTTCACCTCCATCGTCATTCCCGTATTCAAATATGGATGCCGAAAATATTTCTCGCTCTGTCCCGCAGTCTTCAGCAACGCCTCAGTCACGACCTCGCCGCGAATCAGATCATCCTCATACTTCTGCAGCGCCGTATTGCTGAAATCGTCGTGCGCGTAGTTGTGATTCCCCAACCACAGCCCCGCGTCAAGCCACATCTGCAAAAGTTCCGCCCGCGCGTCGCGTTCGCCTTGCACTTGCAATTTGCGCTCGTTCACGAACCCAATCGCCCAAGCATGATGCGCCTTCAAAGCCGCCGGTATCCCCCGATTAATCTTCTGCAACTCCTTCAATTCGCCGTAAGCAAAATCGTCGCCGGGCAGCGCCCCAGGCAAATCGTCCACCGTGATCGCGATGCTGCGCCTTGCGCCTTGCGCCTCGTCTTGCGTTAGGCCTCTGCGCGCTTCAACAACCGATCGCTCGCCGTGCGCGCCCCAAGCCATCGCCGAACAAAGCAGCGCTCCAGCGCCGAGCATCCGTAACCCCCACCATCGATTCCTCAAGAGATCCTCGCTTCGCGTGAATTTAGAGAAATCATAGCCGTCAACCGATCACACATGGCACTCACTTCTTCTCCGTCGCCCGCAGCAGAGCCTGAGCACGCAAAGCTCCTACAGGGTTCTCCTCATGCTTGAAATAAACGAAGACATCCCCGCTTCCCGCCAGACGACGCACCCTCTCCTCCACAGCCTTCCGCGAATAACGCTTCTTCCGCAATCGCAAATAACAAAAATCCGCGGTCACCACTTCCGGCGTCGCGAGCTTCTCATCCTCGGCCAAACAGAGCGCCGCCCCAGCCCCACGCAGCGCAGCATATACGTCCTCGCCAAACCACGACTCGTGCCGAAACTCAAACGCCGCACGCACCCAGGACGGCAACTCTGCCAAAAACCCGCGCAACCTTCCCACATCACACTTGAAATTCCCCGGCAACTGAACCAACATCGGCCCCAGCCTGCCAACCCGCCGCAACGGTTCCAGCGAAGCCAGAAACTCCACCGTAACTGCCCCAGCATCGCGCAGCCGCTTACTATGAGTGATCCGCCGGTGCGCCTTCACCGCGAATCTAAAATGCTCAGGCACCGCCGCCGCCCAGCGCTCCAGCATCTCCTCGCTCACCCGCCGCCCAAACGTATAATTCACCTCCACCGAATTCAGCCGCCCCGCATAATGATTCAAAAACCGCGCCGCGCTCAGCTTCGCCGGATAAAAATCCGGCCGCCAGCTTCCGTAAGCCCAGCCCGAAGTCCCCGCATAGATCTCTCCCATAAGGACCACATTCTAATCGTTCATCGAATAGTTGCGCGCACAATCTGCTCAGTGTCCATAAATCGCCGGATGCTCGCAGCAGCTGTCAAAGTGCTAGAATCCTAATCTGCAAGCAGGCAACCGCCGCAAAAACCGATGCGCCGCGAGGCACTATGGCTCCGCCACTCGAACTGGAAATAAACGGCCAGAAATACCCAGTCCACTCCGACCCAGACACCCGCCTCCTCACCGTTCTCCGCGATGAACTCGGCCTTACCGGCACAAAATACGGCTGCGGAGAAGGGCAGTGCGGCGCCTGCACGGTCCTGATCGGCGGTTCGCCGCGCCGTTCCTGCCAACTCCCCCTCGGCGAAGTGGTTCAGCCCGTCACCACAATCGAAGGCCTCGAAAAAAATGGAAATCTCCATCCCATCCAGCAAGCCTTCCTCGATCTCGAAGCCTTTCAGTGCGCCTACTGCACTTCGGGAATGATCATGAGCAGCGTCGCGCTCCTCACCCAGAAACCAAACCCATCACCTACTGAAATTGTGCAATTCATGCAAGGCAATATCTGCCGTTGCGGCACCTACCCGCGCATCGTGGACGCCATTCAGCAAGCCGCAAAATCCTTGGAGCGACAATCGCGATGAGCACCCTCGGCAATAAATTTACGCACGAGCACGAGCCCGTACTCGAACCCGAACGCTACGAATTCCACGAAGCCCCAATCCACCACTTCGCACTCGACCGCCGTGATTTCTTCAAGTTTTTCGGCGCCGGCATCATGGTCTTTGCAGCCGCCAAAGACGCGCTAGCCCTGCAGGGATCTGGCGGCGCGCGGCAGAGTCATTCCGACGAGCTGCCCAAGGAAATCACCGCCTGGCTGCACATCGGCGAAGACGGCAGCGTCACCGCCTTCACCGGAAAAGTTGAAATCGGGCAGAACATCCGCACATCGCTCGCGCAAAGTGTTGCCGATGAACTCCGCGTCCCGTTCGAAACCGTGCGCATGGTCATGGGCGATACGCAACTCACTCCGTTCGACATGGGCACATTCGGCAGCCGCACCACTCCCACCATGGCGCCGCAACTTCGCCGCGTAGCCGCCGCCGCTCGCGATCTTCTCCTCCAAACCGCAGCGAAAGAATGGAACATCGCCCGCGAAAAGCTGGTCGCGGCAAACGCAAAAATCACCGACCCCGCCTCGGGACGATCCATCGGCTACGCCGAACTAGCACGCGGCAAAACGCTCACACAAAATCTCCCCGACGAAGATCCAATGACGCTCGCATCCGAATGGACAGTAGCGGGCAAGTCGCTACCAAAAGTAGACGCCCGCGCGTTCGTCACCGGCCGCCACCAATACACCTCGGATCTGCGCCCCGCGGGCCTGCTGTACGGCAAAGTCCTGCGCCCGCCGTCCTTCGGCGCGACGATGACGTCTTGCGATGTAACAGCCGCGCAAAAATTAGCAGCAGCCGTATTAGTCCATGACGGCGACTTCGTCGGCGCAGCCGCCCCCAGCGAATCCGAAGCGGAAGAAGCCATCGCCGCAATCCACGCCCAATGGAAGGAAACTCCGCAACCTTCGAGCAGCGAGCTTTTTTCCTACCTCAAACAAAACGTAGAAAACAGCGACCGCGAAGACCTCACCCAATCCGGCTCCATCGCAGACGGCCTCGCCCGCGCCGCGCATCGGCTCGAATCCACCTACAATATCGCCTACATCGCCCACGCTCCACTCGAACCTCGCGCGGCCGTAGCCGAATGGAAGGATGGCAAGCTCACCGTGTGGACCGGAACCCAGCGCCCGTTCGCCACGCGCGACGCCCTCGCCGAAGCCTTTCACTTCGCCAAAGAAAACGTCCGCGTCATCGTTCCCGATACCGGCTCGGCCTACGGCGGAAAGCACACGCCCGACGCCGCTCTCGAAGCAGCTCGTCTAGCCCGCGCCGCAAACAAGCCCGTGAAAATTGTCTGGACGCGCGAAGAAGAGTTCACCTGGGCCTATTTCCGCCCAGCCGGAGTAATCGAAATCAGAAGCGGCGTAGCAGCCGATGGCGCACTTACCGCTTGGGAATTTCACAATTACAATTCCGGCGCCTCAGGCATCGGCACTCCTTACACCGTCGCGAACCAGCACATCGAATTTCATCCGGTCCGCTCGCCGCTGCGCCAAGGTTCCTATCGCGGTCTCGCCGCCACCGCGAATCATTTTGCGCGCGAGTCCCATATGGACGATCTCGCTCGTGCCGTAAACATGGACCCGCTCGATTTTCGCCTGAAAAATATTTCCGACTCCCGCCTGCGCGACGTCTTCCAAGCCGCCGCGAAATCATTCGGCTGGCCAGCCAAAAAGACCACGCCCGACCAAGGCTTCGGTATCGGAGGCGGAATCGAGAAGGGCGGCTACGTGGCAACCTGCGCGGAAATCTCCCGCGACGACTACAGCGGCGCAATTCGAGTCGTGCGCGTCACCACAGCGTTCGAGTGTGGTGCCGTCGTGAATCCCGATGGCCTGCGCAATCAAATCATGGGCGCAAATATCATGGGTCTGGGCGGTGCGCTCTTCGAAGCCATGGCCTTCAACGGCGGCCGGATCACCAACGCGCGCTTCTCGCGCTATCGTGTCCCGCGCTTTCGCGACGTCCCCGATATGGAAATCGTGCTACTCGATCGCAAAGATATTCCCTCAGCCGGCGCAGGCGAAACGCCGCTCGTGGGCCTCGCCCCCGCCATCGGCAACGCCATCTTCGACGCCACCGGCGTCCGTCGCACCACTCTGCCGCTAGCTCCTCGCGCGTAGTCACGTGCTCAGTCCCGTGCTCGAGCGAGCGCTCAGTCCGGATTCGCAGTCATGGACGCGCGACGCCCCGTCGTAATCGAAAAATATTGCATCCACTGCTTGCGGATGCCGTTGGTTCGCTCGCCCAGTTCGCGGCTCGGCTGCGCACCGTGCTGAACGACGATCACCATTCCGGTGTTGAATTTCCGCTGCGACTTCTCAACATCAGGCACGCGCGGGCCTTCCGCCGCGATCACATCCTGAATCGTCACCTTCGTCCTATCCGCCTTGAAAATAGGATGCCCGTTCGCATCTTTTCCCGCGGGAACCAGATTGCGCAAAATAAAAAAGTCCGGCACTTCCGCCGGAGATATCAGCCCCATCAGATACAGATCGAGACACGAGTATCCCGTCGCGGGCACATAATAGTCGTCGTCGAGCTGCGTGTAAGTTCCATCAAAATTGTCCAACCACACCCCGCCGCCCATGATGGATGCTTCCGTCGGCCGCACGTACGGAAACGGCACGATGGCCTGCAAGCCCCTCGCCCAGTGTGTCGGACCGAGCGGAATGGTCTGGTCGCCCACCTTCGCCGAAACGAAAGCCGCCCAGCGGTGCCCCATTTCGTGCGCGATTTGCGACATCGCATACATATACGGGGGTACCTTGCCGTCCAGCGAAATCTCCGCCAGCTGCTGCTGGTAAAAAGTGATGTCGTGATCGTTGCCCACCGGAGCATCCTGCGGCGGCCGCTCCTGCATTTGGTTCGAGCCCACATATACCGGGGCCGCTCAGAGCATGCGAACCGCGTAGCGCAGGTCGAAGAGCAGATTCTCGATGAGGGGCAGACTCTGCTCGGCGTGATGGTCTTCCCGTATCGCTTCAGCCGCGCCGAGCTTGAGCACGGCCTGCCGCCGCGCCTCGGCAGGTGACATCCCCGCGCGCAGATTCTCGTCGGTCTGGAACGCGAGATGTTCGGCGATCTCTTCCCGCAGGCGCTGGTCGGCACGGTGCCCGGTGGCGAAATTCGACAGGCGTATGAAGAAGCGTCGCAGGAATTTCACGGTAAATCCTCCGCTCTCACATTGAAAAAGCGCTCGATGATTTGAGCGGTTTGCTCCCAATCGCTCGTTTCCGTCCGCAGTTGCTTCCGGCCGGCCGCGGTAATGCGGTAGAAGCGGGCCCGCCGGTTGTTTTCCGAAGCGCCCCATTGCGAAGCGATCGAGCCTTCGTGCTCCAGCTTCAGCAGCAAAGGATAGACCGTGCCCTGATTCACAGCCAGCAGGTCGCCGCTGATCTGCTCGATCCGCCGGGCGATGCCGTAGCCGTGCTGCGGCCCCAGAACATCCAGGGTCTTCAGAACCATGAGCGCCAGCGTTCCCTGCAAGACGTCCGGCTTTTCCTTCATCGAGAGTCTCACCTCTAGGTTTCCAACAGGAATAGTGGCATGCTTCCTTTTGGAAAACAACAGGAAGTTTTGAACTTTCTTTCGACGACAAATCCAGAAGAGCCGTCGGGAAACCGCCGGGACATTGTTCATTGAAGACTGCCTAGTTTGCCTCCTGAATGACGCGGGTTTCCAGCGTCGGACTCAACTGATTAACTTATCAGGAGTTAGCAACTGCTCTCAAAGCTGACGGCTAACAGAAGAGCTACTGCGGGAAGCCGACGCGGCGCACGAGCTCTTGGAAGCGAGGATCGGAGCGCAAGGAGTCATATACAGGCTCGTGCGTAAGAAACGTTAGCCAGAAGTCGTGCTGCTGATAGCCCTTTTCGAGCCAAGCGAAGGCTTGTTCCTTGTCACCTAGACCAATGTAAACCTTCACAAAATTGCTCGGCGCTATATAAACGCTCTTCGACTGGATCTGTAAATCCTTTAGGACCTTGTGTGCATCCGCACCGCGGCCCATTCGACCGTAAATGTAACCCATCGTCGCGTCGGGCTCTGCCGTGAATTTGCCAGCCTTTTTCAATTCTTCGAGGGCTTCAGGAAACTGACCCTGCTCGGCCAGCGTCTTGCCGAGATACACATGCGCGGGCCAAAAGCGGGGTTCGAGATCCAAGGACTTGTGTAATTGGGAAATTGCCTCATCGTAACGCCGAGCCTCATAGAGAGATTGCGACACCATGAAATTTGCTGGTGCGGACACGGGATCGAGTTCAATTCCGCGTCGGCCTTCGCGAATCGATTCTTCAAGTTTTCCTTCTTGACGCAAGAAATGTGCATAGGTGGAATGCGCGAGCGCAGAATTTGGGTTTAACCGCAGCGCCGTTTGATATTCCTTCTCTGCGCCCTTCCAGTCCCAGTCGTAATCAACCAGGCCGCTGGCCAAGCAGATATGGGCTTCCGCAAGACGGTCGTCAAGCTCCAAAGCGCGCCTGGCGGCGGACATCGAGAGCGGAGCAACGTCCGCTGGAGCGACGTTGCTATTGAAGATCAGCGCCCGATAAGAATCCGCCAACGCAGCATAGGACGCTGCGTAAGACGGATCTTTTTTGATGGCGGATTGAAACAGTTCGATAGCCTGTCGTTCGTCAGGACCGTTGCGCAGGTTTAGGTGGAACAGGCCGCGAAGATAATCTTCGTGAGCTTCGGGATCGACACTGTCGTTATGCGCGAAGTGCGCTTGTTCCTGTGGCGTGAGCTTCAGCTGAATTTCATCCACGATGGCCTGGGCCACTTCGTCCTGCAGTCGCAGCGAATCGCGCAAATCGCGTTCGTAACCCTTGGCCCAGAGATGCGTGTCACTGGGACCCTGAATTAATTGTGCGGTGATGCGCACGCGGTCGCCTTCGCGTTCAACCGACCCCTCCACCACGGCATCGACATTCAGCTCCCGAGCAATCTGCGGAACCGACTTCTGCGTTCCCTTATAGCGCATTGCAGACGTGCGCGAGACTACTCGCAAGGCGCTGACCTGTGATAACGCGGTAGTCAATTCTTCGGTCATGCCGTCGGCAAAATATTGCTGTTGTGCATCGCCGGAAAGATTCTCCAGCGGAAGCACGGCAAGCGAGTGAATGCCCATAGCCGATGCGCTATGAAAAATTCTGCGTCGCAAAGCACCTACGTTGGCAGCGAACAGAGCGACGACGATAACAACTAAAACAGCCAGCGCGATGATGACTGGAATCCGCGGACTTCGCTTCGCGGCGATTGCAGGAGCGGCGGCGGAGGGAATCGCTGAGGACGGAACTACCGAAGAGGAGGAAGAAGTGTCCGGCCGCGTCTGAACGGCTTCTAACGCTGCGCAAATCTCGCCGGCCCGCTGATAGCGATGTCCCGGCTCTTTCTCCAGGCAACGTTCGATGACCGTTTGCAGTCCTGCAGGAGCTTGTGGTGGAAGCGGCGGGAGGGGCTCGCGAAGTATCCCGGAAGTCACCTCGAATCCTGTATTCCCTCGGAACGGTCGATTGCCAATACACATTTCGAACAGCACGACTCCCAGAGACCAGATATCGCTGCGCGCGCTGGCTTGCTCACCGCGGAGAATTTCCGGCGCGATATACGGAAGCGTGCCGACAATTGTGTTGGCATTGGCGGCTGATTCGTTTGAGCGGGTGGCATCCGCGAGTTCCGTGTCGCTGCAAAACCTGGCAAGACCAAAGTCCAAAATCTTCACTTGGCCGGCGGGTGTGATTACGACGTTGGCCGTCTTAATGTCGCGATGGATGACGCCATGATCGTGAGCATGCGCCAACGCGGCGGCAATCTGCGCTCCATAACGCAAGACCAGCTCTGGCCGCAACCCTCCCGCGGGGATCAGTGAATTGAGCGGCTTGCCCTCGACCAGCTCCATAACGATGAAATGATCGCCGCCGGCTTCGCTCACTTCGTAGATGGTGCATATATGTGGATCGTTCAAAGCCGAGGCGGACTGCGCTTCGCGAAGCAGGTCCTTCTGCGCATCGGAATTGGTTTTCGAATACGGTTGCAAGATCTTCAGCGCGACATCGCGTTTCAATCGCTCATCCCACGCACGATAGACTTCGCCCATGCCTCCAGCCCCCAGCTTTCCTACGATTCGGTAGTGCGAAATGGTCCGGCCGATCAGAGGTGAGGAGTCCGGCATTTGCGCTCATCTTAGGTTGGGGAAGAAATCAAGTCAACGAAGAGAGACT
>Ga0209169_10001525_pt1 | contig 14169 bp, 15 predicted proteins | sample HubBroMetageWRM4_FD_188346 | JGI IMG/M metagenome (GOLD analysis project Ga0209169, IMG submission 188346) | Warmed soil microbial communities from the Hubbard Brook experimental Forest, New Hampshire - Hubbard Brook CCASE Soil Metagenome WRM 4... | ecosystem: Environmental > Terrestrial > Soil... | reverse complement strand
AGAGGGTGGGAGGCTGACGAGCGACCCGAACCGCGCTCGTTAGGGCTGCTTCCTTCCGGACCTGACCCGGTTGGCGAGTGGCTCGTCCACCGCCAACCTCCCGGGTCCTATATCGGCTCGGAAATCGGAGAAAGCAAGCGGCGCCGCCGCCGTGGCAAAACGTGGAGCTTTAACCGGCGGGGGCCGCTGTTCTTACTGCGCCGCAGCGAATGCTGCGCCAAGTCCGTTCGGTATTTCGATGTCCACTTCGAGCGTAGACACTGATTTACCGCGGTCCATCTTGATCTGGACCTTATCGGGCTCGAACGAAATGTGACGGCTGATCACCGCGAGGATTTCCTCGCGCAGCACGCCGAGCAGGTCAGGTTGACCGCGCACCGAGCGTTCGTGCGCGAGCAAGATTTGCAGGCGCTCGCGTGCTACCGGCGCGGAGCCGCGCCGAAAAAAGTTGAACAGGCTCATGCCGCTTTCCGTCCAAATAACCGGTTGAGAATGCTCCGGCTCGCGCTGGGCACAACCAGCGGAACCTCTTCGCCTTTGAGGCGGCGCGCCGCCTCGAAATAGGCCACCGCCGGCGCGCTCAACGTGTTGCTCAGCGTCACCGGTGCTCCGACGTTCGAGGCGCGAAGCACTTCCTCACTCTCGGGGATGATGCCGAGCAATGGGGTCGACAGGATTTCAAGCACGTCGTCGATCGACAACATTTCGCCGCGTGCCGCCCGGGCCGGAGAGTAGCGGGTGATGAGCAGGTGTTTGGCGACCCGTTCGCCGCGCTCCGCCTTCGCCGTCTTTGAATCGAGAAGACCGATAATACGGTCGGAGTCGCGCACCGACGAGACTTCGGGATTGGTCACGATGATCGCCGCATCGGCGTTGCGCATGGCAAGCGTGGCGCCGCGCTCGATGCCGGCCGGACTGTCGCAGATGATCCAATCGAATTTGGTTCGCAACTCGGCAATGACGCGAGCGACGCCGTTTTCGGTCAGCGCATCCTTGTCGCGTGTTTGCGAGGCGGGGAGCAGACAAAGGTTGTCCAAGCGCTTGTCGCGAATGAGCGCCTGCTGCAGCTTCGCTACGCCGTGAATGACGTTGATCAGGTCGAAGACGACCCGGCGTTCCGCGCCCATCACCAAATCGAGGTTACGTAGCCCGACGTCGAAGTCGACGACGACGACCCGTTCGCCCTCTTGAGCGAGTGCAGCGCCCAGCGCCGCCGTCGACGTGGTCTTGCCGACGCCGCCTTTGCCTGATGTCACGACCAAGACTTGGGCCATATTCGCTGCCTTTCTCGTTTCCGTCGCGCGCGATCCGTTCCTGCGCCCGCCGTTTTCCGTTTCCTGCTTTTAGTTCATCGCCGAAATTTTCACCGTGCCGCCGTCGAGCCAGGCTTGAACCGGCCGACAACGCAAGCTCGCTTCGATGTCGTCGGCGGTTTTATAATAACAATCGATGGCAAGGAGCTCGGGCTCGGCGCGGTGGCAGAAGATGCGTGCGCGCGCGTTGCCGCCGGCGCCGGCGATGGCGCGGCCGCGCAGCGGCCCGTAAACGTGAATCGATCCGCCGGCGACAATTTCGGCGCCGGAGGCAACCGAGCCGAGGACGGTGATATCGCCCTCGATAAAGACGACAGATTGCCCCGAACGCACCGGATCTTGAATGAGGAGGGAAGTTTCCTGCGGCTTGAACGGCAAGGGCCCGGCGCTCGGCGCGGGGGTTTCTGCGGCCGCGGCCGCAGCGCCGGATTTCGGAAACTCGAAGCTTTGTGTGCCGCGCCCGTTGCGCAAGATCGGCGGCAGACCGGGGGGCAACGCGGCTCCATCAGCATCCTTGAGCCCTTCAATGCCGAGGATTCGAATGTTGCGTTCGGCGAGGTTCGCGACCAGGTGCGCAATGGCCGACGGGCTCAACTGCACGGCGGACAGGTCGAGTGCGACGGCATGATTGGCAAAGAAACCGTCGGATTTCGCAAGATTGGCATCAAGGTCGGCGAGCCACTCGACGATCGGCGGCTGTGGCGCAAATACGAACGCCATATAGGATCGCGCTCGGAACATGAGCGACTGGCGTTGGCTGGCGGCGGCTGGCACCGTAGTCCTCCGCTTTTCGGATGATTCCGATGGTTAACAAATTGCGTATGCGCGGTTAACGCCGGGTTAACGCGCTACTCGATTTTTGACGCTGAGAATGCCGGTCGGAAAGGCGCAGTGATATTCGGGAGTTGTTTGAACGGCCTAGTGTTTTTGCCGCCGGTCTTTAACGCGCGTTGCCTTGAATTCGGTTCGCGGCAACGTGCCCGGCGTCAACACCTCGACCGCGGCGCGCACTTCGCAGTTGGTGCGGATTTCTTCAGCCACGGCCGCGGCAACGCTCTCGCCGGCATGATGCTCAACCCGCACCGTCATGACGTCGAGCCCGTCGGGATTGGTGAGGATCACGATCTCGAATTCATCGCCGATGCCATCGATCGACCGCACCGCGTGCTCGATTTGGCCGGGAAACATTTTTATGCCGCGCAGATTGATGAGATCGTCCGCCCGGCCGCTGAATGATCCCACGGCGCGGACGTGGTTGCGCCCGCATGGGCAGCGCGAGCGATCGAAGGCGGTGTAATCGCCGACCAGAAAGCGCAGTTGCGGCGAGGATTCTGAATTGAGATTTGTGCAGACCGTCAGTCCGCGCTCGCCATCGTGTTGCGATTTCAGCGAATGCGGATCGACCGTTTCCCAGACTTGGACGTCTTCCAACAAATGCGTAGTGACCGGACCTTTCGGCGGCTGTGAATGCGCGCAGGAGAAGCCGCCGACATGCGGCGACGCTTCGGTGCAGCCGTAAAATTCGACGAGCCGCGCGCCCCACAATTCCTGAATGCGCGCACGCGTGGCATCGACACTCATGCCGGGTTCGCCGGCGACGAACAGCATGCGAACCGCCGTGTTGCGCGGGTCGTTGCCAAGCGCTTCCAGCGTGCGTCCTAAATGAAGCGCGTAAGACGGTGTACACAGCAGAATTGTCGGCTGGTATCGGATGACAACGTTAGCGCGCGCCCGCGCATCCATGCCGCCGCCCGGCAACGTCGGCAAACCCATTTTCGCCAGCGCGTATTGCACGCCCCAGGCCCAGACATGCGGCCCGTACCCGGTAACCATGAACACCGTATCGCCCTTGCCGAAGCTCATGGCCTGCAATGCGCGGGCATTGGCCCAAGCCCAAAGTTCGCGGTCGATATGTGAATAGCGAAATACGCGGGGCGGCCCGGTCGTTCCCGAAGACGAGAACATCATCCAGCCGCGATCCCGCCAGATCGCTTCGTTCATGGTCGTGAAGCCGCCGTAGGGCGGCTCCCTGGCGGCGTCCTCGGCCATTTCCAGCTTGTCGATCACCGGCCACTTAGCGATGAGATCATCCACCGTGCGCAAGTCGGACGGGATGAGACCAAGGCGATCGAAGCGGCGCCGGTAGAAGTCGCTGTTCTCGTAGAGAAACGGCGCCACCGCCGTTAGCTTGTCATCCTGGATGGCCCTGATCTCTTCGCGCGAGGCGGTGTCGAGCCGCGGCGACCAATAGTCGGATGAAGCTGACTTATCAGGGTCGTGACGATGGCGTTCGATGGCGTCGAGCCAAACTCGCCGTGTTGCCTCCGCGCGATCCGAGCCACCGGTCATTGTTTCCTCCCTGCGGCGATTGTAGCTCCGATGTTGCCGAACCGCATCCGGTTCGCATCGGGCAGGTTTGCGCGCATGCGTTTTCGCTTCGCACCGTGATGCTTAATCGCTACAAAATGGCCTTATGGTCCACCCGCCGGTCCGCGCCGACCACATCGGCAGCTTGCTGCGCCCGGCCTCGTTGCGCCGGGCGTTTCGCGCATTCCATGCCGGCGAAGTCGACGATGCTTCCTTTGTCGCTGCCCAGGATGCGGCGATCCGCGACGCTGTAAAGCTGCAGGAAGAAATCGGGCTCGCGGTCGTCACTGACGGCGAGTTTCGCCGTGGCTCCTATTGGAGCCGTTTCGTCGAACGTACCGAAGGTCTTGACGTCGCCGCCGCGCGCTTTCAGTTCCGTGACGAGGACGGTCAGGAGCTTACCTTCACTGCTCCGTTCGTAACCGGCAAAGTGGCGCGCCGAAATCCGATCGCACTCGATGAGTTCAATTTTTTATTTCGTCAGGCCAACGCGCTCGCCAAGGTGACGTTGCCGGCGCCATCGACTATGCACTTCTGGCGCGGCTCCGATTATACGGCACCAGGCCTTTATTCGCATCCGCGAGATTTTTTTCGCGATCTTGCCCAAGTCTACCGCGCCGAAATCGCCGACCTTGCTGCTGCGGGCTGCCGTTATGTTCAACTCGACGAGGTCGCGTTAGCGATGCTCTGCGATCCGGCGGTACGCGCAAGAGTCAGCGCTGACGGTAGCGATCCGCAGGCGCTCGCCGATCTTTACGTCGAGGCGGTCGCCGAAGCGGTCGCCGGCGCGCCGCACGACATGGCGATCGGCGTGCATCTGTGTCGCGGCAATTTCAAAGGCAAATATTTGGCCGAGGGCGGTTACGAAGAGATTGGCAAAGCGTTGTTCGGTTGTGCTGGCGTCACACATTTCCTTCTTGAATTCGATACGGCGCGGGCCGGCGATTTCAAGCCGCTCCGCTTCGTCGCGCCTGGTAAAGCAGTCGTGTTGGGGCTGATCAGTTCGAAGAACGCTGCGCTGGAGAATATCGAAGATCTGCTGGGCCGCATCGATGACGCGGCGCAATGGATCGAAAAGGATCGTCTTGCCATAAGTCCGCAATGCGGCTTCGCTTCCACTGTGGCGGGGAATCCGCTCACCGAGGCCGATCAACGCGGCAAACTTCTGCGCTGTGTAGAAACTGCACGCGCGGCATGGGGATAAAGCGAGCCCGGAGCGCTTGACCGCGCCTTCGGGCGCGGCTTCAATCCTGCCGTACCCGCATACGGGATGAGGATCGGTGATACAGATAAAGTTCCCTCTCGCCGTTGCCGACAAAACGGCGCGCTATCTGACCAGGTCCCGTCAAGCAGCCGGGCAACGGCGCATTTGAGTGTCGTGTCGAAGCGTTCCGAGCCCGGCGCCTCCTCGCGCTCCGCTTTTGCCGGAAGCGGCATCGAACGCGCGGCCGTTCAGCGTAGCGATGACGCAAAGCTTGCCGACCTCGGCGCGAGCTCACGCGCCGGCTTTTACCTGTTCGCCGGCGATTCGGTGCTGCTCAAATGCGATGACCAGAAATTCGATCCGCTGTTTTCGTCTGCCGAAGCGAACACGTTTGGCCGAGCACGCGAGACGGTATTTCTCGGGCTCCTGGGCGAAGATGCGCGCTTTGCTCGATCGCTTTCCTCGGCTAGCGTCGAGTCGCTCGGCGCCCGCCCCGATCTGAAAGTCCTCGATCTGCGAAGCATTGCCGTGCAGGGCGCGGTTGCGACCGAACATCTTCCGCCACTCGCGGAAGCCAAGGCGCTCCTGGGCTGGCACCTTAAGCATGGTTTCTGCGCAAATTGCGGTGCCGCGACAACGCCGACCCAGGCCGGCTGGCGGCGTGATTGTCCATCGTGCAAGACTGAGCATTTCCCGCGAACCGATCCGGTGGTCATCATGTTACCGATCGAGCGCGAGCGTTGCGTACTGGGCCGCTCGCCCCGATTTCCGGAAACCATGTGGTCATGTCTCGCCGGCTTCACCGAGCCGGGAGAGTCGATCGAGGAGGCGGTGCGCCGCGAGATTCACGAAGAGGTCGGGATTCTTTGCGCTCGGGTTAAATATTTTGCGTCGCAGCCGTGGCCGTTTCCTTCGTCGCTGATGATCGGATGCCATGCCGAAGCGATATCCGACCGGATAACAATCGATCAAAATGAAATCGAGGAGGCGCGCTGGTTCGACCGGGAGGAGCTGCAATTGATGCTGGCGCTCAAGCATCCGCAAGGCCTGACTACCCCGCCTCCGATCGCCATCGCGCACCACATTATCCGCGACTTCGTCGAACGCGGTGCGCAGGTGCTTGAATGACGTGCTCAGAGCAGGGCGATGTAAGGCGATTGCTTTCGTAAAGACGCGCTTGGTTGAGAACGGGGGCGAAAAAAATGAACGCTGGCGGCGGACCGCGCATTCTCTGCACGGGCATTATCGTGCTCGACGAGGTTTTCCGCGTCGAGGAATTTCCGCAGGCCGACGGCAAGGTCGAGGCCAAGGACTTTTTCGTTGTCAACGGCGGTTGTGCAGCGAATGCCGCCGTCGCCATTGCGCGGCTCGGCGGTCGTGCCGCCATGGCAGGTCCGTTGGGCGGACCCGCGGGGCAGGATTCGAACGGCGACCGGGTGTTAGCGGCGCTCAATCGCGAAAATGTCGATACCGCTGCGTGTCATCGGGTAAGCGGACTAGCGACGGCGCTATCGGCGATATTCATCAATGCCCGCGGCGACCGAACCATCGTGACGTATCGCGATCAGCGCGTCGCAGGCGTTGTTCCACACGATCCGGCAACGATTGTTGCGTCGGCGGACTTGGTGCTGGCCGATAACAGATATCCCGACTTCGCGCGCCCGATTTGCGAGGCGGCGCGGCGCCGTCGCTTGCCGGTTGTTCTCGATGGCGACAAGCCGACGAAAGAAGACGATCCCTTATTTCGCATCGCCTCCCACGTCGTATTCTCCTCAGAATGTTTGAAAGCGACGACCGGCGTCGGTGACCTCAGCGAGGGGCTCAAGCGGATAGCTCGGCATACCGACGCGTTTTTGGCGGTCAGCAATGGTCCCGACGATATTCTCTTCCTCGAGAAAGGTGCGATCCGTCATGTGCAGGTCTTCGCCATTCGAGCAGTCGACACGCTTGGTGCCGGGGACGCGTTGCATGGCGGCTTCGCTTTGGCCCTTGCCGAAGGCCGCAGCGAGGCGGACGCCTTGCGCTTCGGTGCTGCTGTCGCCGGCATAAAATGCACCCGCATCGGCGGCTCGGCCGGGACACCGAAGCGAGCGGAAGTCGAAGCGTTTTTGGCCCAGGGCGGGAAATTCGCCCCGGCGCCCGGGGCGGCATAATCCCCCGGTCGGCCTCGTTTCTCACCGGCGTGCGATCAGGGCCCGGGCCCCTCCCGGGTGAATAATCCGGCTTGATTTAGAATATTATTCTCGATAGATAGCCTCTTCCCTAGGCTAATTGAAAGATTTTTTTATGGACGCCATCGATCGAAAAATATTGGCGGTCTTGCAAGAAGATGCCTCGCTCGCGGTCGCCGAGATCGGCAACCGGGTTGGGTTGTCCTCCACCCCCTGTTGGAAGCGCATTCAGCGCTTGGAGGCTGACGGGGTTATTCAAAGACGCGTAGCGCTGGTCGATCAGGACCGGGTTGGTCTCGGGATCACGGTGTACGTGTCTATCGAGACCGGCGATCACTCGCAGGACTGGCTCGAGCGTTTCGCTAAAGTCGTCCGCGCCATGCCTGAAGTCATGGAACTCTACCGGATGGCAGGCGACGTCGACTACATGTTGCGTGTGGTCGTGCCTGATATTGCCGGATACGACGCTTTCTATAAGCGGCTGATCGCGGCGGTGCCGCTGGCAAACGTGACTTCGCGGTTCGCCATGGAAAAGATCAAATCCACAACCGCATTGCCCATTCCGTGACGACCGCCGAACCGGCTTAAGGGCTGAGCAGGGCCGGACCGTCGGCGCCTAGTGGCCGCCTGATGCGCCGGCAGCCGCGGACTGGCTATTGCGGTTGGTGATCTGCTTCATCGTCGCCTCGAAGATATCCGGGGCGTCACCGAGCGACAGGCTTCGCGAGCAATCCGGCGCGCAGCTATAGGTCTCGCGCTCGGCGCCACGATAGACAACGACGCTGCTTTGATCGTTTGAGAGTGTCACCTCGACGTTCTTTTCCGTCAGGACGACGCCGGCCTTGTCAAGCACCACGAAGTTGGTTTCGCCATAGCTTTTGCCGGTAACGACCGCGAGTCCGCCAGGTTGGACGGAAAGGTCGGCAATGAGCGGATTGCCGATCACAATGGTGCTAGCGCGATCCGGTAGATGGAGGATTCTGGCTTTATCGAGCGGTACCGAGATCTGATCCGCGGCAAAGGCCGGCGAAGCCAGCGCAGCGATACCCAGGACGGCCGATAGCCAGAATTGCGGCCGGCGATTTGCCCGACCGAAAGTGCGCGACGCCGTCATGAGGACTCTCCGATACGCTACGCGGACGCAACAACTGAAAACACTGCTTCCCGAGCCACCAATTGACGCCAAATTGGTGAAAGAAATGCAAATCATGCCGCCGGCCGAGCGGCAAAAAAACTCCTCAGGCAGCGGCCGAAATGTCGGCCGGAGGCTTTTGGGCTCGCTCAGTTACGAACGGGTGCGCAAGTTGCCCGCCGAAGGTCGTGGGAAAGGCGTCGTCGTCGACGCCGTACTGGTCGGGAAGCTGGCCGACCGGCATGTAGAACGTGCCGAACAGAATATCGAGAATAGGGAAAGTGGCGGCAAAGTTCTTCTCGCCACCTCGTTCCGCAGCCGTGTGGTGCCAGCGATGGAAGACGGGGCCGGCAATCACGTATTTGAAGGGCCCGAGCGTCCAGTGAAGATTGGCGTGCACGAAAGCCGAATGGGCGATGGTAATCGGCCCGAGCACGACAAATACGTTCGGCGAAATCCCCGCCAGCAATAGGGCTACGTCGGCGATCACCGAACCAAAAAAGATGTTCACCGGGTGAAAACGCGCCGCAGAGATCCATTCCAGTTCTTCGGAGGAATGGTGCACGGCATGATATTTCCAAAGGTTCACCCCATGAAACAGACGGTGGATCCAATAGGTGATGAGATCTTCACCGACCAGGAACAGGATCATCTGCGCGACTAGCGGCAGCGCCGCCAGCGGCCCATGGCCGTTTTCGTAAAAGGCGATCAGGCCATCCGCCGTCGTAATGCCGAACAACACCGCGGCGCCGGCCACCAGCAGACCAATACGGAAATAACGGGCGGCGACGGGGATGAAGAACCAGTAGCAAAGGTCGGTGACGATGTCGCGCTTTTGCCACCAGGGCTTGCCCGGGTTGCAAGACCAAAAGTAGGCAAGCACGGTGAAGACGGCGGCCAGCGCCAGTGAGATCGGGATGCTCTTCATGAAAGTTTCGCCGACGCTGATGACGAATCCGAGCAGTTCCTTACTCATCTCGCCGAACCTCTTTATTTTAGAACTGCGATACCGCGTCGATGGCGCGTGCGCTTTATCTGGTATCGAGCACGCCAATTAATAGGCGATGAATAAAACTTTCGCCGAGCTGCGCGGTAGAGCTTCCGCAGAATTGCATCAAATGCAAAGCGCTGTCTTACGCCAACGACAACACCTACCCGCTACGGTTTGGCTGCGCTTCCAGTTTCCGAGGCTATGCTCGCGCCCGGGATCGCCGCTGGCGCAAAGCGGGCTTCGACGAGTTCGTCAAAATGTTCTGAACGCGGAAGTTAGCTATTAACCAAGTTTTGGATCGACGCGTTAAGCCACAGTTTCAGCGGTCGGTTTAACCGCATTGCAATTTGTCATTGTTACGGTTCCCAGGTGATCCAAATGGTCCGGCAAACGGGCATTGGGTCGAGCTCAGACAGCCACGTATGGACCTAAGGAGCCATGTTATGAAGACCCTTGTTTCGCGTTTCGTGAAGGACGAGTCGGGTGCGACGGCCATTGAATATGGTCTGATCGCTGCCGGCATCTCGGTCGCCATCATCGCCGTCGTGAACGGCATCGGCACCAAGTTGAATACGAGCTTTGGCAGCATCTCGACCCAGCTTAAGTAAGCGGCGTTTTGTTGCTGTTACATCCGGGCTCCGGCCAGTGGCCGGAGCCCGTTCGTTTTCTTGACCGCCCCTCAACATTGCTAACTTGCCGTCAACTTGCGTCGGCTAAGACCGCGACGCGTTGAAACAGCCGACGGTGTCGCGCCGCGATGGCCCTCGTTATTCAAGCGATCAGTCTGACGCTCTTTCCAGCCGTGATGGCATTTGCGGCGTCGAGCGACTTTTTCACCATGACCATTGCCAATCGGGTGTCGCTGATTCTGGTCGGCGGCTTCGGCGTGCTGGCACTTTTGACGGGAATGAGTCTACCCGACCTGATGTGGCACGCCGCCGCCGCCGCCGTGGTGCTCGTTATCGTTTTCATCTTTTTTAGCCGCGGCTGGATTGGCGGCGGCGATGCCAAACTCGCGGCCGCAACCGCTCTTTGGCTGGGCTTCGCGCATCTGCCTGACTATCTGATCTACGCATCGCTGTTTGGCGGAGCACTGACCCTTTTGATCGTCCAATTTCGCGCCCTGCCGTTACCGCGGGCATTCGTCGGGCGGGAATGGGCAGAGCGGCTCCATCAGCGCGGCGCCGGCGTTCCTTACGGCATCGCGTTGGCCGCGGCCGCTCTTTGGATCTATCCGCAGACTGAGTGGATGGCGTCCATCGTTCGTTAACGAATTAGCGCGTAACCGGATTTGCTTCATCAGCAGACCGAAGCCCGCATGGGCAAAAACCTCGGCGTAACGCGTAATTAACGCGATTTAGATACGCCTCATTAACCATGCTTTGACGTTTAGCTGATGAAATCGGTTTCGCGACGCGACCGGCGTTTGCGTCGATTTGTCAGGTGGTGAAGGCGTTATGAAACCCGCCCGTCTCATCGTTCTAGTCATCGCTCTCGCTGCTGGCGGAGTTGCCGCCATGATGGCCAGTGGGCTGCGGCAGCCATCGGCTCCGGCGGCGCCGCCGGCGGCTGCGCCGTTGGCCACCGTCGATGTGCTTGTCGCCAAGGCCGATCTCAACATCGGTCAAACGGTCAGCGAAAAAGACGTCGGCTGGCAGATGTGGCCGGCCGCGTCCGCAGGAAATTTCATCAAAAAAGCCGATCGGCCGGACGCAATGAAAGAATTTGTCGGCGCGATCGTGCGCGCACCCGTCGTTGCCGGCGAGCCGATCCGCGACAACAAAGTCGTGACCGGCAAGAACCTCGGCTACATGGCGGTTGTCCTGCCGAAAGGTATGCGCGCCGTCGCGATGGATGTGGCGGCCGATACAAGCGCCGGTGGCTTTGTTCTTCCCAACGATCACGTGGATATCGTGCTCACCCGCAGAGACAAGGCCGCGGAAAAAGTGACCGGGGTCGAAACCTACGTGAGCGATACCATTCTGCGAAACGTGCAGGTGCTCGCGGTCGATCAAACGGTCGAGGAAAAGGATGGTCAAAAGGTGGTGGTGGGTAAAACCGTGACCGTCGCGCTCGATCCGCAACAGGCTGAAACTCTGGCCCGTTCGCGTCAGCTCGGCTCGCTGTCACTTACGCTGCGCAGCATTCTCGATTCTGAATCGGCGAAGCCGGAAGGCGGCGACGATGAAGGCGCTCGAAAGGGCATTAATACAGTGCGTTACGGCGTTAGCACGCAAACCACGACGCATTGAGAGGGAATTGATAATGAGATCACGGACTCCGATGCGTGTCGCGGCGGTTGTCGGATTGCTGCTCTTGGGTGCGTTGCCGAGCATGGCCCAAACGGCGGGCCGTTCGGAAAGCGATACGGCGGCCCAGAACGTAGCTGTGGTAACCGGCGAATCCGGATCGCGTGTTGTTCGGCTCGGCGTCGGCAGATCGGTGGTCGTCGATTTTCCGCGCGAAATTAAGGATGTGCTCGTCGCTGAACCGAAAATCGCCAACGCCGTCGTGCGCACGTCGCGACGTGCTTACATTATCGCCATCGACAAAGGGACCACGAATGTCGTCTTTTTTGACGGCGACGGCAATCAGATGGCCGGCTTTGACATCGAAGTCGAGAGGCCCACGCCCCGCAGAACTCTTCAAGACATTCACGACGCCATTGCGCGGCTAGTTCCGGGCTCTCAAGTCAACGTCGAAGCCGTCGGCGACGGCATTGTCTTGTCGGGATTTGTGTCCAGTCAGCTCGAGGCGCAGCAGGCCTTCGATATCGCCTCGCATTTCACCGCTCCTAACGATGCCTTCAACACTGGTGCCAACAATACTATAGGTGGCGCGAGCGCCGGCGGCTCCGGGAGCAACAGCGTGTCCGTGGGCGCATCGCCATCGGGGCTGCCTTCGGGCCAAGCCCTGAATGGGGCCAGTTCGAGCAAAGTCGTCAACATGATCGTGGTTCGCGGCCGCGACCAGATCATGCTCAAGGTCGTGGTGGCCGAAGTCGAGCGCGATCTCATCAAACAACTCGGCGTGAATCTATCCGGCTCACTCGGCTACGGCACCGCGGTTTTCAACTTCAACAATACCAATCCGTTTACGGCTTATGGGCAATCGCTCAGCGGCTCGAGCATCGCTGGCGGATGGAAGTCGCTAACCGGAACCCTGCAAGCGATGGAGCAGGCGGGCGTCATTCACACCCTCGCCGAGCCGAACCTGTCGGCGATTTCCGGAGAAACCGCGACCTTCCTCGCCGGCGGCGAGTTTCCGATCCTCAACGGCTATTCATGTTCGGCGACCTCGAGCACGCCGGGAGCGCCGACCACCTGCCAGCCGTCGATCGAATACAAGAAATTCGGAGTCGCCCTCAACTTCACGCCGGTGGTGCTGAGCGAGGGCCGCATCAGCCTCCGGGTGATGACCGAGGTATCTGATATCACCAGTCAAAATTCGCTGACCATCCCGATCCCAGGCACGACCAACACCGTGACCGTGCCAGCAATTCGCACGCGCCGGGCAGAAACGACGCTCGAAATTCCGTCCGGCGGCTCGTTGGCGATGGCCGGCATGATTCAAGAGGGCACCAAACACAATGTCAATGGTTTGCCGGGACTGACGGAGCTTCCGATTCTCGGTGCGCTGTTTAAGAGCAACGACTATGTCAATCAGCGCACCGAGCTGATGGTTATAGTGACGCCCTATGTGGTCCGGGCGGTGGCGCAGAAGGATTTGTCGCGCCCTGATGATGGCTTCGCCGACCCGAGCGACCCCGCGCAAGTGCTGCTCGGCAAGTTCAACCGCATCTACGGCGTCGGCGGTATGACCGACCCGCCTGATAATTACCGCGGCAAATACGGCTTCATCCTCGACTGACTTGCGGCGCAAGGAGACGGCGATGCTTACGTTCAAGATACCGACCGGCGCCAGTCACGGCGTGCCAGGAAATGCAATGCGGGCTGCACTCGTCGCCGGCTGCGCGTTGTTTGTCTGCGCCTGCAACACCGACCAGCAGGTTGCGGCTGCCCCCGACGCTCCGTTCGACTACCGGTTGCGGCATCCGATATCGATAACCGAGACTCAACACACCGTGGAAATCTTTGTCGGCTCCAATCGTGGCGAGCTCAATACCAGCCAGCGCGCATCGCTTGCTGAATTCGCCGAGAACTGGAGACATGAAGGCACCGGCGGCGTAGTCGTCAGCGTCCCCGTCGGCAGCAGCAATCAACGCGCTGCGGCCGAGGTAGCGCCGGCCATTCACGCGATTCTCACGGCCGGCGGCGTGCCGGCCAACGGGATACGGATGCAGCGCTATCAGCCGCCGCCCGGCACACTCGCAACGATCCATGTCATTTATCCGAAGATCGGCGCCCAGGCGGGGCCATGCGGTATTTGGCCCCAAGACATCGGACCAGGCGGCGGTCGCGTCTATTTTGAAAACGCGCCACCGTGGAATGCCGGCTGCGCCACTCAACGAAATCTTGCCGCCATGGTCGACAATCCGGCGGATCTCGTCCAGCCGCGCGCGGAGACGCCGCCGTATGAAATGCGGCGTACCAACGTCATGGGCAAATATCGGACCGGCGATAAAACCGGTGCCGAACCCCCGGAAAGTCTCGACAAGGCAAAGATCAGCGACCTTGGCAAATAATCCCACTTAATGATGGTTTTGTATGAGCCCAGCTAACCAAGCAGTTCAGTTTGATACTCCCGCCGAGCTCGCCGGCCGTGAGGAAAATATCGCGCCGGCGCCGCGCGTTTCGGTGCAGGCGTTTTGCGAAACCGTGGAGACCGCTGCCGCGATCCAGGCCGCCGGCGAAGATCGGCGCATGGCCAAGGCGCACCTGCGCATTCAGATGGGCGGCTTAGTTGCTGCTATCGAAGCGTACCAGAGTTCGCCGACACCGAACGTCATTATTCTCGAATCGGAAAACCGCGACACCGATATTTTGAACGGTCTGGATCAGCTTGCGCCGGTCTGCGATGCCGCCAGGCGA
>Ga0209169_10001524_pt1 | contig 14174 bp, 13 predicted proteins | sample HubBroMetageWRM4_FD_188346 | JGI IMG/M metagenome (GOLD analysis project Ga0209169, IMG submission 188346) | Warmed soil microbial communities from the Hubbard Brook experimental Forest, New Hampshire - Hubbard Brook CCASE Soil Metagenome WRM 4... | ecosystem: Environmental > Terrestrial > Soil... | reverse complement strand
CACGCGAAGCGACCCCACGTTGCGCACGCGATCCACGCCTCCGGTATCGTCGCGTTTATCCTCGTTATCGCGATGGCACTCTTCGCAATCGGAAGATGAAACGGAAGACGTAGCAACGATGCTCGAGGCTGCTACGGATCGCATGGCGACAAAGCGGTTGTATCAGCGCCCCTGGCGATTGGACGACGTCGAGAACGTCTTGGCGATGTATGAGAAACCGCAGGTGATGCGTTGGATACCTGGTGGCGTATGGGACCGAACTCAGACCGAGAGGTTCGTCGTCCGTATGATCGAGATGCACGCGCAGCAGCGCCTCTGCATCTATCCGGTTCTTCTGAAAGAACGCGACACGATCGTCGGGCATTGCGGGCTAAATCACCTTGAGCGAGGTCCCGAGATTGAGATAGCCTTTCTCTTTGACGAGCAGTATTGGGGTAAAGGCTTTGCGACGGAGATTGCCGGCGCGGTTCTCAAGCGGGCGCTTGAAGCGATGGACGTCGAGCGCGTCGTGGCGGTGGCCTTTCCCGAAAACGTCCGTTCGATCGCCGTTATGCAGCGGATTGGTATGAAGCCAATCGGGATCGCACGCCACTTTAAAGCCGACGTCGTTAAATACGAGGCACTTCGCGGCACTTAGCGCTGATCGTGCAGGCGTTGATCGAGCGCGCGAATCCCTTCCTGAGGGCCGGCGGCGACGATTTCGTCGCTTACCGAGAGCGGCATCTGCGTCGAGGGCCGGAAGAGCATCGTGCCATCGCGTTTCAGGGCGAGGATGATGATGTCGCCGCCGTCCGGCGCGAGCGTCGAAATCGGACGGCCCGCCCACGGCGAGTCGGCCGGAATCGTGAAGTCCTCTAACACCAGCTGACTGTTGTTCGCAAAGAGGACCGTGTCGACGAACTCTACGGCAGTTGGACGCGTGGCGAGGCTGGCCATCCGGCGGCCGCCGATTTGATAGGGCGAGATGATGCGACTGGCCCCGGCGAGGCGCAGCTTCGATTCGGCGTCGCGGCGGTTTGCACGCGCGATGATGAACAGGTTCGGGTTCAAAACTCGCGCGGAGAGCGTGACGTAAATGTTCGCCTCGTCGTTGTCCATCGCGGCCAGCAGCCCGCGTGCACGTTCGACTCCCGCGGCGCGGAGCGTGTCTGCGTCCGCTGCGTCACCGTTGACCGTCACGAAGCCCTCGGCGGCCGCACGCTCCAGCGAATCCGCGCGAATGTCGATGATCGCAAACGAAATGCCTTCGTGCATGAGAATGCGCGCGATCTCGCCACCGACTCGGCCGAAGCCGCAGAGAATGAAATGTCCGGTCATCTTGCTGACTCGGCGCCGTGTTCGCCGTTCCGAGACGACGGTCCCCAGGCGACCTTCGAAAGTGTACGTGAGCAGCCGGAGCAGCGTATAGGTGAGGACGCCGAAACCAACCGCGACGACGACGACCGTCCACCACTTCCCCACCACATTCATCGGTGTCGGCTCGCCTCCGCCAATCGTCGTGATCGTGGTGATCGTCACGTAGAAGGCGTCGAACCACGACCAGTGTTCGAGCTCGACGTATCCAAGCGTCCCCGCGACGATGACGCCGGCGAGCAGCGCGAGTGCGAGGGTCAGGCCGCCGGAAAGACGCGCCGGTAGGAGCACGGCCTAGAGGATGGGGATGTGCGGCGCCGCGTCCGCGCGCGTTAGCCCGAGATAGCGCGGATCGTCGTAGACCTCGACTTTACGCTGGTAAGGCGTGAACCCCGTGCGCTTGTAAAACGCGAGCGCGTTTGGATGGTCGAGCGTGCACGTGTGCAGCCAGAAGCGCTCGATCGGGTTCGACCACGCGATCTCGATTCCGCGATTCATCAGCCAACGCCCCGCGCCGGTCTGCAAGAGCGGTACCGATACGCCGAAGAGGCTCAGCTCGCACTCGCCGGCGACGCGAAAGTCCAGCTCCAAGATGCCTTCATCGCGGCCATCGACGTTCAGCGTGTAGAGTTCGAGCCGCTCGTCGCTGAGGGTCGCTTCGAGCTCCGCGTCGGGCGCCACCAGGCGCGAAGCCCAGAGATATTCGTCGCCCACGCGATGAAAGAGCGCGCGATACCGCGGTACGTCGCCCCTTCCGATGCGCTCGAGCTGCCAGGAAGCTGTTTCCGGGCTGGGCCGCAGCGACGGCTTCGCTCGCATTTCGAGAAACGTCTGGACGTCGGCGAGCTTGCCGGGCGGCACCACGTGATAGCCGTCGGGAAGGTTCATAGTTAGCCGGGCTACCGCCTTCGCGGGAAGAAGCCCTTCGGTAATGAGCGATCGCGTCTTTCTGACCGGCGCCACCGGATTCGTCGGGTCCCACATCCTGCGCGAGCTAGTGACTGCCGGCTACGCCGTCCGTGCGCTGGTTCGTCCCGCCACGGCGCGCCGATTTGCTGCCGATGAGAGCGCTGGCTCCGCCGAGTGGGTCGAGGGCGACTTGCAAAACGTCGGCGCGTTCGCGCGAGCGCTGCACGGCTGCCGCTACCTCGTCCATTGCGCCGCGCTCTACTCGTTTGCGCCGCGCGATCGCGCTGCGATCCACAACGTCAACGTCGAAGCCACGAGCGGTTTGATGCTGGCGGCGCACTTAGCGGGGGTGGAGCGCGCGGTGCTGACCTCCAGTTCGGCAACGCTCGAGCACGCCGGCGGAGCGTACCATCGCTCGAAGCTCGATCAAGAGCGGGCGGCATTTGCATCGCGCGTGCCCGTGGTTGCGCTCCTCCCGACGGCGCCGGTCGGTCCCGGCGACCGCAAGCCGACACCGACCGGAAGGCTCGTGCTCGACTTTCTGCGCGGCAAAATCGTGGCCAAAGCGCCGGGTCACGGCGGCATGAATCTCGTGGCGGTTGAAGACGTCGCTCGCGCGCACGTCGGCGCGCTCGCGCGCGGGCGACCCGGTGACCGGTACGTTATCGGCGGCGAGAACTTAGCGATGGACCAAATCTGGCAGATGCTCGCTGAAATCACCGGGCGCCGAATGCCCGCCTGGCGGGCACCGTACGGACTCGCACTCGCGGCGGGATACTTCGACGAGCTCCGCTGCGCCATAACCGGCGGCGTTCCCACCGTACCGCTCGAAGGCGTGCGGATCGCGCGCGACCGCCGCTACGCGAACTCGTCGAAGGCGGTCCGCGATCTCGGTTACTCGGCAAGCCCCGTCCGCGCCGCGCTCGAACGCGCCGTCGCCTGGTACCGCGAAAACGCCACGAGTTGAGGAACGGAAACCCGACGTGACTGAGGAATCCGGCACATCGCCAACGCTTATCGTCGCGACCGCGCTCGAATATAAGACGCTGCGACGCGCAATGCCGAACGCGCACATCGTACAAGCCGGCATCGCGCTCGGGCGTCTCAATACGACGCTGGGCGACACGGTAGTGAGTTGCGGCGTCGCGGGCGGATTGCGCCCGGACCTTCCGACCGGCACGCTCCTGATTCCGCGCGAAGTGCGACGGCCCAGCGGCAGCGTATTGCGCTGCGATGCAGAGTTGGTCGACGTCTTTGCGCGGAGCGCGCGGTCGCTGGGAATCGAACCGGTCTTCGATCCGTTACTGACTGCCGACCGCATCGTCCACGGCGCGGCACGCGCGCAATGGGGCGCGCAGGGTTTCGCCGGTGTTGATATGGAGACGGGTCTGATCGATGCGCTGCGCGTCGCCGCGGTCCGCGTGGTGCTCGATACGCCGCAGCACGAGATCTCCGCCGATTGGCAGTGGCCGCTGTTGGCGATACTCAAACCATGGAACTGGCCGCAGGCGATATGGCTCGCCCGTGAAGCGCCGCGCGCGGCCACGCTCTGCGCTCGCGTCGTCGCGGGTGCGCAGGGCATCGGGAAGCAGGCGCGTATAACGCAGCAGTGGTGATCGAGCGGATCAACTCCCCCGAGGACGTCAAGCGCCTGCGCCGCGGCCAAATCGACGTCCTCGCCAGTGAGATTCGCGAACTTCTCGTTCGCACGTGTGCCGTCAACGGCGGCCATCTGGCCCCGAACCTCGGCGTCGTCGAACTGACCCTCGCGCTGCATCGCGTACTCGATCTTCCTGCCGATAAGTTGGTTTGGGACGTCAGCCATCAGACCTACGTTCACAAGATCCTTACCGGCCGGCGCGAGCGTTTCGCGACGATTCGGAAGGGTGGCGGCCTCTCCGGCTTCGCGATGCGTAGCGAGTCGCTCTACGACCCCTTCGGCGCCGGGCATGCCAGCACGGCTGTGGCCGCCGCGCTGGGTATGGCGCTGGCGCGCGATCTCGCCGGCGGCGACGAGCGGGTCGCCGCAGTCCTCGGCGACGGCGCACTCACCGGCGGTCTGGCGTACGAAGCGCTCAACAACGCGGGCGGTCTGAAGAGCCAGTTCTTGGTCATTCTCAACGATAACGAGATGTCGATCGCTCCGAACGTCGGCTCGATCGCGTCCTATCTGTCGGTGCTGCGCAGTAAGCCGTTCGCAAACTTTGTGCGCCGCACGGGAAAGGAAGTACTCAAGCGCATCCCGCTTGGAGGCGCCGCGAAAAGGGCGATCGAGGGCGCCGAGATCGGCGCAATGCACTTTATGGTCCCCTCCGAGAAAACCGCCGTCATTTTCGAGGAGCTGGGCTTTCGCTACATCGGGCCGATCGACGGTCACAACTACGACGTGCTCGTCGACGCGCTACGAACCGCCAAAGACATCGAACGCCCCGTACTCCTTCACATTCGAACGGTGAAGGGGAAGGGCTACGAGCCGGCCGAGCGCGATTCGCGCACCTTTCACGGTATTGGCGCCAATGCGTTCGAGCCGAGCAACGGTGCCAAGAAGAGCACTCCCGGGGGCCGGCCGAAGTTCCAGGATGTCTTCGGCGACGCGATGATCGTGCTCGCCGAAAAGGATCCGCGCGTCGTCGGGATCACGGCGGCCATGCCCGACGGCACCGGCCTCGCAAAGTTCGGTAAGCGTTTTCCCGAGCGCTACTTCGACGTCGGCATTGCCGAGGCGCACGCGGTCTGCTTTGCCGCCGGTCTGGCAACCAGCGGCTTACGCCCCGTCTGCGCGATTTACTCCACGTTCCTCCAGCGGGCGTACGACCAAATCGTCCACGATGTCGCAGTGCAGAATCTCCCGGTCGTCTTCTGCATGGATCGCGCCGGATTCGTGGGCGACGACGGTCCGACGCACATGGGACTCTACGACATCGCCTACCTGCGAACTCTGCCAAACTTCACGCTAATGGCACCGCGCAGCGAGGCCGAGCTGCTGCCGATGATGGAGCACGCGCTGTCGCTCAGCTCGCCCGCCGGAATTCGCTACCCGCGTGGCTCGACCAGCGGACGGCACGACGAGCCGGTGGCCCCGATCGTTCAGGGCAAAGCCGAGGTGTTGCGGCGCGGTCGGGGGGTGGCGATCGTCGCCTACGGTACCACCGTCGACATCGCTCTCGACGCCTACGATAGGGTCGGGGGCATCACGGTCGTCAACGCGCGCTTCGCTAAGCCGCTTGACGAAGCGCTGCTGCTCGACCTCCAAGGCGAGCATTCGACCGTGATAACGCTTGAAGAACATTCCCTGGCGGGCGGCTTCGGCTCGGCCGTTGCCGAGTTCGTCGCCGACCGCGGCTTGCAGTTCCGAGTCGAACGCATCGGCGTCCCGAGCGTCCTGGTGCAGCATGACTCGCAGGATAAGCAGCGGGGCCTCTTCGGTCTTAACGCCGACGCCCTCGCGGCCCGCATCGAAGCCCTAGCGAGCGACGCTGTACCCTTGTCATCCTGACCCTTCGGCCTTCGGCCTTCGCCCTTCGCCCTTCGACTACGCGCCCTGCGGGCGCTCCGCTCAGGATGACAATGCTACGCTCGCTCAGGATAAACTACGCAGCATAGCGCCGTATTTGAAGGGCGAAAAACGAAGGGGCTTGCTTGCTTTTTACCGGCGACTTTTGTCGTCGAGATCGCAAACGCCAAGCAGGTTTCCTTGACGCTTGTGCCGACGGGTGCTAAACTCGGAGCCTATGCCCCGGGGCGCATGAAAGCCGCCGCAAAGAGAAGGGCGAGACACCTCCCATTCCGGAGCCCGTGTTTCGTCTTTTTGGTGTGCCCAAAAAGGGCTAAATCCAGGTGCAATTATTAATCAAAGTTTAATCCGCAGAGAAAGAGAGTAATGGCGAAGACGACAGCTCCGAAGTCCACCCCGAAGAGTTCCACGGAGTCTGTCCCGAGCTTGCCGAGGGCAACCAAAGCTAGGTCGAAACGAGCGACATCGTCACCGCTGAAAGCCGACGGAAACGGCGCCTCGACCATAATGCCCTCGACCTTTCCGATGCCGACGGGAGCCTTCACCGTCGAGCAGCGTCCCGAGCCCGGGCCTAAGCGCGAGCGCTACACGTTCGCGAAGATTCCACACGTCCTCGAGGTACCCAACCTCATCGAGCTCCAAAAGGCTAGCTTCGATTGGTTCAAGACCGAGGGTCTTGCGGAAGCCTTTGCTTCGATTTCGCCGATCAAAGATTTTACCGGCAACCTGATCCTAGAGTTCGGCGAGCACTCGCTGGGCGAGCCGAAGTACTCGATCGAAGAGTGCCGGGAGCGCGACATGACGTATAGCGCGCCGCTGCGCGTGCGCGTCCGGCTCATCACGGCGGAATCGGGCGAAATCAAGGGTATCCCCGACCAGGAAATTTTTATGGGCGATTTCCCGCTCATGACCGACAAGGGCACCTTCATGATCAACGGTGCCGAGCGTGTGATCGTTAGCCAGCTCGTTCGCTCGCCTGGCGTGTACTACAGCCAGGATGTCGATACCAATGCCCGTCCGACGTTCAACGCCACAATCATCCCGAACCGGGGGGCCTGGATCGAGTTCGAAACCGACAACGGCACGAAGAACGACGAGACCGAAGGTACGATCGGCGTTCGGATCGACAAGAACCGAAAGATCTACGTTTCTACTTTCGTTCGCGCGCTCTCGCGCCCGGATCTGGGGCTCAACTGGGAGAGCGATGAGGCGATCCTGAAGCTCTTCGACGATAGCCCGCTGATTCGCAACTCGATCGAGAAAGACAAAGACATCAAGACGCGGGAGGACGCGCTCAAGGAGATTTACAAGAAGCTGCGTCCCGGCGAGCCCGAGAACGCTGAGAACGCCGAGAAGCTCCTCGAGTCGCTCTTCTTCGACGAAAAGCGTTACGATCTCGCCGGCGTCGGCCGCTACAAGCTCAACGGCAAGTTCCACTATCGCATCGAGAATCGCGACGCCGACGACCGCGTCGAGCGGCCCTACGTCGTCATCGACGAGTACGCCGACGCCGGGCTCGAAATGCCGGAGATGTCGGCCAAATGTTTGACGCGTGCCGACATGATCGCGGTCATTCGACGTTTGATCAAAGTCGCGACCGGCATCGTGCCAAAGGACGACATCGATCATCTGGGCAATCGCCGCGTTCGCTCGGTCGGAGAACTCTTGCAGAATCAGTTCCGCGTGGGACTCTTGCGGCTCGAGCGGGTCGTGCGCGAGCGCATGACGGTGCAAGACATCGAAACGGTGACGCCGCAAGCGCTCATCAACATTCGACCGGTCGTCGCAGCGATCAAGGAGTTCTTTGGCTCCTCGCAACTCTCGCAGTTCATGGACCAAACCAATTCGCTCGCCGAGCTGACGCACAAGCGCCGGCTCTCGGCGCTCGGGCCAGGCGGTCTTTCGCGCGAGCGGGCAGGCTTCGAAGTCCGCGACGTTCACCATTCACACTATGGCCGCATCTGCCCGATCGAAACGCCGGAAGGCCCGAACATCGGCTTGATCGGTTCGCTCGCGACTTACGCGCGCGTCAACAAGTTCGGCTTCATCGAAACGCCGTATCGCGTCGTGCGAGACGGCACGGTTAGCGACGAGATCGTCTATCTCACGGCCGATCGTGAGGACGAGTACATCATCGCTCAAGCAAACACGCCGGTCGACCCGGATTCGGGGCGCATCACCTCCGAATCGGTGGTCTCGCGCTACGCCGAGGAGTACATCGAAGAACCCGCGGCCCGCGTGCAGTTGATGGACGTCTCACCCAAGCAGATCGTCTCGGTCGCCACGGCGCTTATCCCGTTCCTAGAGCACGACGATGCCAACCGGGCGCTGATGGGCGCGAATATGCAACGTCAAGCCGTTCCGCTGCTTCAGCCGTCTGCGCCGATCGTCGGCACCGGCATGGAGTATCGCGCCGCCAAGGATTCGGGAAGTCTCGTCGTCGCCAGCCACGCCGGCACGGTGACGGCGGTCGACGCGAAAGGCGTCACGGTCCGCGACGGTGAGGGGGTCGAGAAGACCTACGAACTGCTCAAGTTCGTCCGGAGCAACGCCGGGACGTGCATCAACCAGCGCCCGATCGTCGCCGTCGGCGACGAGGTGGTTGCCGGTCAAGTGCTTGTCGACGGACCGTCCTCCGATCAGGGCGAGCTGGCTTTAGGCCAAAATGTGCTGGTCGCGTTCATGCCGTGGGAAGGCTACAACTACGAGGACGCCATTCTCATCAGCGAACGCATGGTGAAAGAAGATCGCTTCACCTCGATTCACATCGAAGAGTATGAGTGCGAGGCACGCGATACCAAGCTCGGCCCCGAAGAGATTACCCGCGACATCCCCAACGTCGGCGAAGACGCGCTCAAGGACCTCGACGAGCGCGGCATCATTCGCATCGGTGCGGAAGTTCGCCCTGAAGACATCCTCGTGGGCAAGGTCACGCCCAAGGGTGAGACCGAGCTGACGGCTGAGGAGCGGTTGCTCCGCGCGATCTTCGGCGAGAAGTCGCGCGAAGTACGCGACACGAGTCTGAAAGTTCCTCATGGCGAGAAGGGCAAGATCATTGACGTCAAGGTCTTCTCGCGCGAGAACGGTGACGAACTCTCGCCGGGTGTCAACCATTTGGTCCGCGTCTACGTCGCGCAGAAGCGCAAGATTCTACAGGGCGACAAGATGGCGGGACGCCACGGCAACAAGGGCGTGATCGCCAAGGTACTGCCCGAAGAGGACATGCCGTACTTAGAGGATGGGTCGCCGGTCGACATCGTGCTCAACCCGCTCGGCGTGCCGTCGCGCATGAATCTCGGGCAGATCATGGAGACACACCTCGGCTGGGCGGCGCGCATGCTTGGCCTGAACGTCGCCACGCCGGTCTTTGACGGCGCGCATGCCGAGGACATCGCCGAGTGGCTGCAAGATGCCGGTCTGCCGGCCGACGGCAAGACATGGCTTCGCGACGGCCGAAGCGGCGAACGCTTCTCACGCCCGATCACCGTCGGCATGATCTACATGCTCAAGCTGGCGCACCTTGTGGACGACAAGATTCACGCCCGCTCGACGGGTCCGTACTCGATGATCACGCAGCAGCCGCTGGGTGGCAAGGCGCAGTTTGGCGGACAGCGTTTCGGCGAAATGGAGGTCTGGGCGCTGGAAGCCTACGGCGCTGCCTATACCCTTCAAGAGCTGCTCACGGTGAAGTCCGACGACGTCGTGGGACGCGTCAAGACCTACGAAGCGATCGTCAAAGGCGAGAACGTGATGGAACCCGGTGTTCCGGAATCGTTCAAGGTTTTGATCAAGGAGCTGCAATCGCTGGCGCTCGACGTCAAGGTGCTCACCGAGAACCGCGAAGAAGTCGACATCAAAACGCCCGAGGACGAGATGGCCGAATCCGAGCGGCGCGAGTACGGCTTGCTCATGGGCGACGAACAGAGCGCGCTCTCGCAGACCGTCGTAGCAACGCGCGAAGCGGTTGCCGAAACCCCCGAGCCGGAAGAGGAAGAAGAGGAAATCGACGACAGCAAACCGCTCGACGCAACTGCCCCGATTCCCGTGACCGCTCCGACGCCGCGCGCGCCCGAGACCGAAACCGAAGAGATCTTCGAGGAAGAAGAAGAGCCCGCCGATGAGGAGATCGAGGGTCCACAGGGCTACGAACTCGAGGAGGAGGAAGAGGAGCCGTCATACGACGACGACAAGCCGGGCTTCGACGGCGAGGAAGAAGAAACGACCTTCCCCGACACCAACAACCAAGAAGAAGAGTTCTAACTCTCGATCAAAGTAACGCTGACAAAAAGTTGAGGCCCGCTACGGCGGGCCTCTTCGTTTTTCAGTTTTCATCGGATGACAAGCTGCACTCGGCGGCGTAGTCGAAGGGCGAAGGGCGAAGGGCGAAATGCGAGACAACCACTCGCAGTTCGCGCAGTTGCGCCCAGCTAAGGGAGGCGCGAAGGTTGCATCGCCGTCCCCACAAAACCGAAGGCGCGGTCGGTCACTCCTCCATTGGGATCATAGAGATGCACGCGAAACGAAACCACCGAACCGGAGCAGCTTGGTTCGACGCGGCTTAGGATTGCATGGTAAACGCCTTCCACGACCAGTGCGGCGCAGTTAACCCCAAAATAGTACGGCTCGAACGTAAGCACGTATTCACCGCGCTGCGAATGCGACACCGTGAAGCCTACCCCAGCCACGACGCGGCCATCGCGGTCAACTACGCCCGATGCTGACGTAGTGGAATAGCCCGTAGTGTGGTGGACAGTGGTCGCTGATGCGTAGCCGCCAAGTCCAATGACGAGACCAAGGATTAGGAAAGTGAACTTTTGCATACGATCCTACCCGCGCTTCGTGCAGACGGTCGCGACGTCAACCCTGCGGCCGCTCTTTGCTTCCGTGAACGACGACGCCGTCTGATATCTGATGGGGCTCACTTTGATGGTCGTCTGGTTTGTCTGCGCCGAAATCTGGGCGCCGGGCACGAAGGAAACGTCATGCCAGACCATCTTGTCGCCGTTCCAGCCGCTTGAGACGGAGAGACCGTAGCCGCCGGCGTTATCGTAGCTGACATCCACCCATCGTTTGGTGTCGGCGTCGTATGTGATCTTATCCCACGTCGTCAGCCCGCGGGTCATCCAGGATAGAGGTCTGACGGTCGAGGTTTGGTCGAGCCAGTAACCGGTGGAATCCATCGCATAGGTGACGGCCGTCATGAAGGCCGCGGGTCGTCGCGAACTCCTCGTGCTGCAGCTCCACGTTCCGACCAGAAAGCTCATCGAGGAAAAGTCCGGTTTTGCAGACGCAGGGATCGGCGTGCTCTCAACTTGCGCTAGGGCGTGGGACGGGATTGCTGTCGTCAAGAGCACGGCAACGATAAGCAGAGCGCGAGACATGTTCACAGAACCTCCTTGCCGGCGTCAACACAGCCGGACGGCAGTTTGAAGGTTCCTTCCGCTCGCGTGCTACGGTAACCCCTGCGACGATCGCGCTTGGCGAACTCGAGGCCCGCATTCGCGGGCCCCTTCGTTCTGCGTTAGTGTTTCGTGCAGACGCCGGTGACGCCGACCTTGCGGCCGGTTTTTGTCTCGGTAAAGTTGGACGAGGAAGTGATCTTCGTACCGCTTACTTTCGTGTTCGTGGTATCGCTCTGTGCCGAGATGTCCGGACCCGGAGCGAATGACACATCGTGCCAGCTCATCTTATTGCCGTTCCAGCCACTCGAAAACGAGAGCCCGTAGGCGCCGCCGTCGCCATAGCTAACATCGACCCATCGCTTGGAGTCGGAGTCGTAGGTGATCTTATCCCACGTCGTTAGCTTCCGCGAGATCCACGCGGTGGCATTGGTGGTCGACGTTTGGTTGAGCCAGTAGCCGGTGGAATCGAGCGCATAGGTGACGGTCGTGACGTAGGGCGCAGGACGGCGGGCGCTCCTCGTGCTGCACGTCCAGGTGCCGACTAAAAACTCCATCGACGAAAAGTTTGGTTTGTTGGGTGCCGGGATCGGTGTGCTCTCGACTTGCGCCGGAGCGTACGAGGGAAGTGCCGCAACGATAAACGCGGCAACCGCGATGAGAGCGCGAGAAATGCGCATAGAACCTCCTTAAAAAAAAGGTGAATGACCGTGAGGGTTAGGCGCCAGGCTCAGGCACGCCTGCCCTCCGCCAAGACGGCCGTACGGCAGTTTGCAGGTATCCTTCCGCTCGTGCGGTACCGTAACCCTTGCAACGGTCGCGCTTAGCCGCGATCGGCGTCTGGTTTTCAGGCGCTGCCGTGCTGGAGGGTCGTTATGTTGAAAAACGTCATGATATCTGTGATGACGTGCGTCGTTTTGAGCGCATGCGCACTGCCCAGCGGGCCGATGGTCTCCGCATCCGCCGGCTTGCCGCCATCGCCCGCTGCCGTACCACGGTCGGTCGGCGCCCTAAACATCGAACCTTTCGAAATCGTCTTCAGCCACCGCAAGGCGGCTCAGCCTCAGCTAGTGCGCGTCTGGCAGCGAGGCTACCGAGGGCACTACGTAGTAAACGATGGATGCATGGACGTCGTGGTCGTTCTGCAAAAATACACGCAGCACAACGCTTCGCTATGGTACGTTCGGCCGATCCGGATGCGCCCCGAACTATGCACAGTGAAGTTTTCCGGAACCCGTGGCCCCAGGGGGACGAATTACCTGCAAATAAAAATTATCCGATGAGCACGCTCCCGAAGGTGGGAATCGTCGGAACGGGCCGCATGGGCGCGAACATCGCAAAGCGCCTTCACGACCTGGGCTATCCGATCGTCGCCCTCTACGATGTCTCTCCACAATCCGCGGCCGCGACGGCGGAAGTAACCGGCGGTGAAGTCGTTTTGTCCCCTGCGCGGGTGACTGCGCTCGCCGACGTTATTCTGACGGTCGTGACCGACGATGCGGCAATGTATCGGATTTTCGCCGATAGCGGCGACTCGCTGCTCGCGAACGCCGGCGGAAAGATCTTCGTCAACTGCGCAACGGTTTCACCAAAGGTCCACGTCGACGTCGAGCGGCTCGCCGAAAAACATGGCGCGAACTCGTTGGAAGCGTGCATGGCTAGCTCGATTCCGCAAGCCCGGAATGGGACGCTCTATCTGATGGTCGGCGGCCGGCGCGAGGTCTTCGAGCGCGTTAAGCCCATGCTCGAAAAGATGAGTGCATCGCTGAAATATATCGGTCCAGCGGGACACGCGGCGCAGGTAAAAGCGCTGGTGAATATGGTGATGAACATTGATACCGCCGGTCTTGCTGAGGGGCTGGGGCTTGGCGAAGCGCTTGGGCTTGACCTCGACATGCTGCGTGAAGTGTTTTCGCAAACCGGCGCCAACTCTCGCGTCCTGGAGACCGACGGCGCCGACATGCAGCATCGCGAGCACGACGTCTACTTCTCGGCGGCACACGCCGCGAAAGACTCCGGCATCGCACTCGATCTCGCCAAGGAAGCGGGGTTGTCCCTGCCGCTTGCGGAGGCGACGTTCGGGCAATACGAGAAAATGAAGACGCTGGGACTCGGCGAGCTCGACAAGTCCGGTGTTTCGGAGCTCACCTTCATATCGCGCCACGGACGAAATTAAGGAGAACCTATGGCTGAACAACAGACGGTCGTGCCGCTAGTCAGTTCGGGCACGGCGGGGCCGCTCGGAGCAATCCATCTTCCGCGTTTGTGGCTAAAGCTTTCGCTCGCCGCGCGCGGCGCGCTGCCCGCTGGATACGACGAGTGCGGCGCCGGTTTCGACGCGATGACGCTCAACGCGCTCGGGCTCGATCGCGAAAAGACGATCGATTTCGTACGCCAGCGCAAGCCGACGTACATGGAGTTTGAGGAATGGGTCGTCGCCAACGGCAGGACCGATCGAGCGACGATCGAGCAGCACAACGCCTCGATCCGCGGATACCATCATAGCGACGATCTTGCGCGGCAAATGCGCGGGGCGTCGAGGATCAAGGACGAGTCGGTCAAAGACGCGGTCTCGCTGAATACGGTCGAAGATCTCGACGAAATCTACGATCGCGTCATCAAGTAACGTCGCGGCCCGCGGGCAGGCCGTTAAGCCGGTCGTAAACCACCGACACCGGTTGGATCAGCGGCCGGCGGTTCGGGTCATCGATCCCGCGTCCCTCGGCGATGGCGAAAAACGACGACCGGAACGGCAACACGCGGGAGCCGTCCGAACTGGTGCCTTCCGGGAACAGGATCAGGTTGTCGCCGCGCGCGAGCACGGCTTGCATCGCATCCCTCTCCCGCGCGGTGGAGCCGCGCTGGCGGCTGACGAAGACGGTGCGGCCGAGGCGGGCGATGGTGCGAACCAGGAAGACCACAAGGAGGGCGTCAACACCAGTGAAGGCCAGGTTGGCAAGCGACGAGAATGCCGCCATCGCGCGCACGTAGGGATCGCG
>Ga0209169_10001523_pt1 | contig 14194 bp, 17 predicted proteins | sample HubBroMetageWRM4_FD_188346 | JGI IMG/M metagenome (GOLD analysis project Ga0209169, IMG submission 188346) | Warmed soil microbial communities from the Hubbard Brook experimental Forest, New Hampshire - Hubbard Brook CCASE Soil Metagenome WRM 4... | ecosystem: Environmental > Terrestrial > Soil... | reverse complement strand
CGAGCACGATTTCACTTTCGTGGTCGAGCAAAATCGCGACGGCCAGCTCCGCTCCCTGATCGTCAACGAATGCAACGTCGATCCAGTACGGCTAGTGCCCATCCTGCATTATGACGGCACCCCGATCACCGCGCGGTTCATTTCAGGTGCAATCGCCGATCGTCTGGATGCGCTGAAAGTCACGCCGTTGCGCAAGGGCAAGGTTAAGTCATGACCTACGTCATTAAGCCGAAATTCCATCACCCCGATCTGCCGAAGAACGAGCTTGGCTTCACCCACCGCGACTACGAGGGCGCGGTCTCAACGCTGTGCGCCGGTTGTGGCCATGATTCCATTTCCGCCTCCATCATCGAGGCGTGCTTCGAGCTGTCCATCGCCCCGCACCGCGTGGCCAAGCTCTCGGGCATCGGCTGCTCGTCGAAGACCCCAACCTATTTCCTCGGCAACTCACACGGCTTTAATTCCGTGCACGGCCGCATGCCTTCGGTGCTGACCGGGGCCAATCTCGCCAACCGCGATTTGATTTATCTCGGCGTCTCCGGCGACGGCGATTCGGCTTCCATCGGCTTCGGCCAGTTCGCGCACGCTATCCGCCGCGGCGTTGACATGGTCTATATCGTGGAGAACAACGGCGTTTACGGCCTCACCAAAGGCCAGTTTTCCGCGACCGCCGATCCCGGCTCGAAGTCGAAGCGCGGCGTCGTCAACACCGATGCCTCCATCGACCTGGTCAGCATCGCGCTCCAGGTCGGCGCGAGCTTCGTAGCAAGGTCGTTTTCCGGCGACAAGACACAGCTTACCCCGCTGATCAAAGCCGCCATCGAGCATCGCGGCGCGGCCTTCATCGACGTGATCTCGCCCTGCGTGGCGTTCAACAACCACCCCGGCTCGACCAAAAGCTTCGACTACGTGCGCGAGCACAACGACTCCGTCAACCGGCTGGATTTTATCACCGGGCGTGCCGCGATTACCGTCGATTATGCGCCGGGCAGCGTCGAGCTGGTGCAGCAACATGACGGCTCGACCATCGCACTGCGCAAGCTCGACGCCGAATACGATGTTCACGACCGCCTCGCCGCCATGCATTTCCTGGCGCAGCACGCCGCCAAGGGGCAGATCGTCACCGGTCTCCTTTACGTCGCCGCCGAAGCCGACGAAATGCACGGGCATCTCAACACCGTAGAGACGCCGCTTAATACGCTGAGCGAAGCGGAGTTGTGTCCCGGTTCGGCGGCGCTCGACAAATTTAACGCAAGCTTGCGCTAGAGCACCGTCTGTTAAGCGGCATCTTCAGCGACGCGGCGCGCCGCTTCGGCCTCGAATGAGGGCGGGAGGCCGCGGCCGGTTTCAACGAAGCTTTTCAAGCTTGAGAGCACGGCCGGCCAGCCTTTGCTGATCAGCCCGAAAATCTTGCTGCCCTCGTCGAATTCATCGTGGGTGACGGTGAGGCGGGTCTGGTTCTTGAGCGGCGTTAGCTCAAAGGTCACGCGCGACGGCCGCTCGCCTTGCAAATCCTTGTAAAGCGGCTGCCAGGCGTAAGACAGACGCCGCGGCGGATCGCTTTCAATGATCGGATCGTGGTGAACCACCTGTCCTTTCGGGTTTGTCGCCGTCATACGTTCGCCAACCTTGCCGCTGGCGGCAACGCGAAAGCCGAACCAATATTTTTCGGTGATGTCGGGGTCGGTCAGGGCTTGCCAGACTTTCTCCGGGCTCGCGGCGATGTAAGTCACGTAAACGAATGTTGGTCTTTCGCTCATCCCTGTCTCCATTTTTCCCTCGTCTAAAAAGGCAGGCTTGTGCGGTACCGCATCAGGCTGCTGCGGCGAGCGCGGCGATGCGCTCCCAGGTCGTTGCGGCGAGGCTCTTGCGCGCCGTCATACGATCGAGCCAAACGCCGAGATTGGCAGTCTTGGCCGTCAAGGACGCCCATTCCGGCGTCTGGCTGAGAAAGTCGAGCTGCGGCGCCACCATCAGATCGGCAAGGCTTACGCCGTCGCCGGCGAAATACTGCTTGCCGCCCAAAAGGCGCGACAACTCGTTGATCACCGCGTGCGCCTTGGGCATCGCCTTGACGATCGCGGCTTCATCACCCGGCTGGCCCAATAAGAGCGGCCTGACAATGCGCTGAAACCCGATCACGTTGCTGACGCCCTGAAACAGATACCAGTCGCAGACATTCATGACCTGATCCATCCGCGCGGCCGCTTGCGGTGCAACCGGTGTCAGCGCCGGAGCGGTAAGGACGCGATCGAGATATCGCAGGATCGCCTGGGTTTCGTAGAGCATCAGATCGCCGTGCTCGAGCACCGGCACACGCCCAAACGGGTGCCGCGATAGATGCGGCTCGCCTTTAGCGGTTTCGGGCGTAACCGGTACAAGCCGATAGTTGGCGCGCTTTTCTTCAAGGGTGGCGAACACGGCACGCCCATAGGGGCTGCCGGGCACACTGTGAACAACGAACTCGGACATCGTGAACCCTCCTGTCTCGACACGCCAGCATCTCGTCGGCGTTGCACCGCGCTCGGCTAGCGGCCGCCTCGTTCCAGATCCTTCTTCAACTCGCCCAACGCTTGCAGGCGCGAGCGTTCGAATTTCCCAATCCATCGTTCGGCGATCTCGTGGATCGGAACCGGATTGAGGTAGTGCAGCTTCTCTCTTCCCCGCCGTATGGTGGCGACGAGATTGGCGCTCTCCAAAATCGCCAGATGCTTGCTCACCGCCTGTCGCGTCATGTCGAGCCGCGCACACAGCTCGCCCAGCGTTTGGCCGTTTTCGGCGCGCAGCCGGTCGAGCAATTCACGCCTGCTCGCGTCGGCCAGCGCCTTGAACACATCATCCATGGCGACAATATGCAACCATTTAGTTGCCTGTCAAGCCCAAATAAACGACCATCATGAAAAGCAGCCGGGATTAGAATAAACGGCCTAGAGGCGATTCTCGCGTCAGAGTTTGGAAGCGGTTGTTTGTCGACCGCGGATTGGCAACTCCGAGAGTGGAGACGCCATTGTCAGAAACGACGCCAAATCCTGATAGCTTTGACCGCGTGGCTTCGCGCCAACTTTCCTTTGGCAAAATCGCCGGGATCTTTCTTGTCCTCGGCCCGCCACTCTTTGGCGTGTTGTTTTGGTTGCTGGTGTCGCTCGCCAACCCCAACAGCGACCCGTTTCATGAAAAAACCCGCGAAGCCGTCGGCGTCGCGCTGAGCATTTATGGATTAATGGCGTCCTACGCCGTAGGGCTGTTGCCCTTCCTGATCATCACCCTGGTTTACGCGCGAAGCCGCCGCCATTTGAGCGGCGTTGGCCGCCGGTTTCTTGTCGCGGCGTTGATCGGCGCCGTGGTTTACTTCATTGCATTCGCGATATTGCTGATCGAAATAAGCGGCGGCCTTGATCGCGATTATCGTTTATTCGCGATTTATGCCACCGCCGCAGGCGCCGTCTCCAGCTTCGTTTGTGCGTTCATTCTCGAGGAGTTTCTGACCAGAGCTGCGCCTCCAGCTTAACTTTAAGAAGCCCGGATATACTGCGCTCCGCGGGAAAGAGCTGGCCTTGCGCTACTCCTCGGGCGCTTCGACGATCGGGTCGTAACGCGCAGCGTCGAAGCCGAGCAGATTCCAGGATTGCTGCATGTGCGGCGGCAGCGGCGCCGTGGCGTCGATGATGCCGCCGCGCGGATGCGGCACGACGATGCGCCGCGCCAACAGATGCAGCTTGTTCTGCATGCCGCCGGGCAGCTGCCAGTTCTCGATCGAGAAATACTTTGGATCGCCGACGATCGGATGATCGATATGCGCCATGTGTGCGCGCAATTGATGGGTGCGGCCGGTAACCGGTTTGAGCGACAGCCACGACAACAGCGGTCCTGCGGTTTCCACCACCGCGTAGTACGTCACCGCATGGCTGGCGCCCTTCTCGCCATGCCGGGCGATGCGCATTACCGACTCGTCCTCGCGCTCCTCCTTGGCGAGATAGGTCGAGATGCGGCCCTGCTGAACCTTGGGCACGCCGGCAACCAGCGCCCAGTAAATCTTGCGGGCGGCGCGCGTGCGGAAAGTCTTGGCAAGCGCCGTGGCGGCGAACCGCGTCTTCGCCACGAGCAAGCAACCGGCGGTATCCTTGTCCAGGCGGTGAACCAGGCGCGGCCGCTGGCCGCGGGCGTCGCGCAGTACGTCGAGCATACCGTCGAGGTGACGCACGGTGCCGGAGCCGCCTTGGACCGCCAGTCCCATCGGCTTGTTGAGCACGAGCACGTCGGCATCCTCGTGCAGCGTGATGGATTTGAGGAATTCGCGGGTTTTGTCGGCTGCTTCGCCGCCGCCGGCTTGCGGCTTCGGGGCGTCGAGGCGAAGCGGCGGAATCCGCACGCTCTGCCCGGCTTGCAGTCGGTTCTTCGGCTGCGTGCGCTTGCCGTCGACGCGAACCTCACCTTTGCGGATCACGCGCTGGATGTGGGAGAAGCTTAAGCCCGGAAACCGCGCTTCGAAAAACCGATCCACCCGCATGCCGGCTTCGTCGGCAGTGACCGCGACGTTCTGCACGCTGCTCGGCATCGGAGCCGGCGCTCCGCTTTGCTTCCCGTCATCCCGAGGCGCATGCCGCGCCTGCGGCTCGAAGGATGCGGCCCGAGCGCCGCCGGAAATGGAATTTTTCGATTTCGGAATATTTGAACGCTCAAATCGGCTATGGCGAGCTTGAGCGCCCTCGCCTTTTGAAGCTCGCTCCGCTCGCACTTCAGGGTGACGGCGGGCGAAGCGCCGCTGCTGACGCGATCCGGCGATCTGCTTGCCGCCGCCCGGCTGCCGCGGCCCGCGTGCTCGTCTCACGATTGGCTCCGATCTTGAATCAAGAGCCGCTCCGCTCTTTGCGCAGCTTTGCCCAATAATCCAGGCGCTTCCTGATTTCGCGCTCAAAACCGCGTTCCGGCGGGTCGTAGAATGTCTGCCGGCCGAGTTGCTCCGGGAAATAATCCTGGCCGGAAAACGCCTCATCGCTGTCGTGATCGTACTCATATCCCGCGCCGTAGCCCTCGGTCTTCATCAGATTCGTCGGCGCGTTGAGAATGTGCTTGGGCGGCAACAGCGAGCCCGCCTCTTTGGCGACGCGTTTCGCCGCGCCAAACGCCGCGTAAGTGGCATTCGATTTCGGTGCGGTAGCGACATAGATCACCGCTTCCGCGATGGCGAGTTCACCTTCCGGCGAGCCAAGAAAGTCGTAAGCCTCCTTGGCGGCGTTGGCGACGATGAGCGCCTGCGGGTCGGCAAGCCCGATGTCCTCGACGGCCATCCGGACAATCCGACGCGCGAGATAAAGTGGATCCTCGCCAGCATCAAGCATGCGCGCGAGATAGTACAGCGCCGCGTCGGCATCGGAGCCGCGCACCGATTTGTGCAGGGCGCTGATCAGGTTGTAGTGGCCGTCCTGCTTCTTGTCGTAGATCGGCGCGCGGCGCTGGACGATTTCGGTCAACGCCGCAGTATCGAAGATTTCGCCCTTTCGCGCGGCACGCCATACCTCTTCGGCAAGCGTAAGCTCGGCGCGGCCATCGCCGTCAGCCATGCGGATCAGCGCGGCGCGCGCGTCGTCATCGAGCGGCAGTCTTTTCTCCTCAACCTCTTCCGCCCGGGCGAGGAGCCTCTCCAAAGCGGGCGGATCGAGCGACTTGAACACCAGCACGCGGGCGCGGGAGAGGAGCGGCGCGATCAGCTCAAAGGAGGGATTCTCCGTGGTGGCACCGACCAGCACCACGGTGCCGTCCTCGACCACCGGCAGAAAAGAATCCTGCTGTGCGCGGTTGAAGCGGTGAATCTCATCGACGAAGAGGAGAGTGCCCTGCCCGGTTTCCCGGCGGCCACGCGCAGCGTCGAAGACTCGCTTCAGATCGGCGACCCCGGAGAAGATCGCCGAGATTTGTTCGAAATGCAGGTCGGTAGCTTGTGCCAGAAGCCGCGCCACCGTGGTTTTTCCGGTACCCGGCGGCCCCCAGAAGATCAACGAGCCGAGCGAGCGGGTTTCCAGCATCCGCGTCAGCGCTCCGTCGGGACCGAGCAGATGGTCCTGGCCGACCACGTCGGCGAGCAGCTGCGGTCGCAGCTTGTCCGCGAGCGGCCGCGGCGCGTCGCGCTCGAGGCCGGCCGCCGCGAACAGGTTGGGTGATTTGGTTTTGGGACGCGAACTCATCGTCATAACCTTATCGCGTCATGCCCGCGCTCGTCGCGGGCATCCACGTCTTACGTGCCCTCGCTTTGAGAAAGACGTGGATGGCCGGGACCAACCGGCCATGACGAAGAAAACATCACCCAGCGAGCATGACCGTGATCTGCTGCCCGCCCCGGTTGATGGTAATGCGCCATTGGCGCCCGCCGCTCCGGGTGATGCGATCAAGATCGTTCGAGCGCTCTATTTTCTGATTATTGACCGAGACGACAATATCGCCCTTTTGGAAACCCAATGTTTGCGCCTCCGAACCATCGGCAACGGCGACAATGACCACGCCGCGGGTTTGAGTATCGAGCCGCAGATCGTCGGCGAGTGCCGGCGACAGATTGGCGACGGTGGTGCCGAGGAACGGCGAGCGAGATTTGATCTCGATCTGCTCGCGCGGCTCGTCCGGCGCGGTTTGCAACGCCACCGGAAAGACCATCTCTTTGCCCTGGCGCACAACGCCGATCTCCGCACTGCCACCGAGCGGCTTGGTGGCAAAACGGTAATCGAAGGCGTTGGCGTCATCGATCGCGGTCCCGTCGATGCTGACAATGAGATCGCCGGTTTTGATGCCAGCCTTGGCCGCCGGCCCATCCGCGGCGGCGCTCGCCACTAACGCGCCACTCGGACGCTTCAGTCCGAGGCTCTCCGCAATCTCCGGCGTTACATCCTGCAATTTCGCCCCGAGCCAGGGCCGCTTGACGGCGGCGCTGCCACCCTTGGCTGAGGCGACCACAACGCGAACCATATTCGACGGAATTGCAAAGCCTATTCCCTGCGATCCGCCCGAGCGCGAATAGATCGCGCTATTGATGCCGACAAGACGGCCGTTGAGGTCGACCAGAGCACCGCCGGAATTGCCGGGATTGATCGCCGCATCGGTCTGGATAAAAAAGCGGTAGTCGCTTATTCCGACTTGGGTGCGCGCCAAAGCCGAAACGATGCCGTGGGTTACGGTTTGTCCGACGCCGAACGGGTCGCCAATCGCAAGCACGACGTCGCCAACTTGCAGCTCGTCGGAATTGGCAAAGTCCAGCACCGGAAAGCGCTCGCCCGCCACCTTCACTCGCAGCACGGCAAGATCAGAGTGCTCGTCCTTGAGCGCCACCTCGGCGTCGAACTCGCGCTTGTCGGCGAGCGCCACCTTTACTTCGCTGGCGCCTTCAATGACGTGGTAATTCGTGACGACAAGCCCGGCGGGATCGATGATCACCCCGGAGCCAAGCGAGCGCAGCACTTGCTCGCGGGGCACGGCGCCAAAAAACTGCCGGAACAGCGGATCGTTCATGAACGGGTTGCGGTTTTCGACAACCCGAGCCGCGTAAACGTTCACCACCGCCGGCGCCACGCGCTTGACGACCGGCGCAAATGAAAGCTGCAACTCGGCGGCTGAAGACGGCAGACGGCGGTCCTGTGCGGGCGCGGTCGACGCCATCGCCGCCAGCGTGAGAACGGCCAGAGCGAGCTTCGTTGCCAGGAGCCACGAGCGATGCATCAGATTTCCCATCGGCGCCCTCGATATAGGCGCGCGAGCGGGTTTTAGAAGCGTGCGGCCGCTTAGGCGGCGGCCGGGGCCGGCTCTTCGGCGCGGACTTGAACCGGGCCTGAATCCTTACCCTTGGCCTCGACGTCGCGGTCGACGAACTCGATGACCGCCACCGGGGCCGAATCGCCGTAGCGGAAGCCGGCTTTCATCACGCGAAGATAGCCGCCGTCGCGGCCTTTATAACGCGGGCCGATGATCTCGAAGAGCTTCTTGACCATACTGAGATCGCGCATCTGCGCGATGGCTTGCCGGCGCGCGTGCAGGTCGCCGCGCTTGCCGAGCGTCACCAGCTTTTCCACGATCGGCCGCAAGTCCTTGGCCTTGGGCAACGTCGTGGTGATTTGCTCATGCTTGATCAGCGCGTTGGCGAGATTCGCCAACATCGCCTTGCGATGGTCCGAGCGTCGGTTGAATTTTCTGTGCGTTTTCGCGTGGCGCATGCGGTCCTACCCGTTTACTCAATCGTCACGTCCACCCTGGCGCGGGCTCTGTCTTGCTCGCATTCAAAAACGTGGATGGCCGGGGCAAAGCCCGTCCATGACGATACTCAGTAATGGTCCTCGAAACGTTTTGCGAGTTCCTCGATGTTTTCAGGCGGCCAGCCCGGCACTTCCATGCCCAGATGTAGGCCCATCTGCACCAGAACTTCCTTGATTTCGTTGAGAGACTTGCGCCCGAAATTCGGCGTGCGCAGCATCTCGGCCTCGGTCTTCTGCACCAGATCGCCGATATAGACGATGTTGTCGTTCTTCAGGCAGTTGGCCGAACGCACCGAAAGCTCGAGCTCGTCGACCTTCTTGAGGAACGCCGGATTGAAGGCGAGATCGGGGATCGCCTCGGTCGCCGTTTCGCGCTTGGGCTCTTCGAAATTGACGAACACGTTGAGCTGGTCTTGCAGGATGCGCGCAGCGTAAGCGAGCGAATCCTCCGGACTGACCGCGCCATTCGTTTCGATCGACAGTGTGAGCTTGTCGTAGTCGAGAATTTGGCCTTCGCGAGTGTTCTCGACTTTGTAAGAAACCTTGCGCACCGGCGAGTACAGGCTGTCGACCGGGATGAGGCCGATCGGAGCATCTTCCGGGCGGTTGCGTTCGGCCGGAATATAGCCCTTGCCGGTATTGACGGTGAATTCCATGCGGATTTCGGCACCCTCGTCGAGCGTGCACAACACCAGATCGGGATTGAGAACGACGATGTCGCCGATGGTCTGGATGTCGCTCGCCGTTACCGTGCCCGGGCCTTGTTTCTTTACCACCATGCGCTTGGGCCCCTCGCCCTGCATCTTGATGGCGATGTCCTTGATGTTGAGCACGATGTCGGTCACGTCCTCGCGCACGCCGGCGATCGAGGAGAACTCGTGGAGCACGCCGTCGATGTGCACCGACTGAACCGCGGCGCCCTGCAGCGAGGACAGCAAAATGCGGCGCAACGCGTTTCCAAGCGTCACGCCGAAACCGCGCTCCAGCGGTTCGGCAACCACGGTCGCCACTCGCCGGGCGTCGCCGCCGGCTGCGACTTGTAGTTTGCCCGGCCTAATCAGTTCCTGCCAATTTTTTTGAATCGTCACGTTATCACCCATAGCATTGCGCGGCGCGGCTACGTCGCGCGACCCACTCCGCTCAGTGAGACCAGAATCGGTGGTGCCGTGTTCCAGCGGCGGCAAATGTTCAACTTCCATCAGCAAAATGTCCTATACCCGCCGCCGCTTCCGCGGACGGCAACCATTGTGCGGGATCGGTGTTACGTCGCGTATCGAGGTAATGGTGAAACCGGCCGCTTGCAGCGAGCGCAAAGCAGATTCGCGACCGGAACCAGGACCCGCAACTTCAACCTCGAGCGTCCGCATCCCGTGTTCTTGAGCCTTCTTGGCCGCGTCCTCGGCGGCGACTTGCGCCGCATATGGGGTCGACTTGCGCGACCCCTTAAAGCCCATGGTCCCCGCCGAAGACCAGGCGATGGTGTTGCCTTGGACGTCGGTAATGGTGATCATGGTGTTGTTGAAGCTGGCATTCACGTGCGCAACGCCCGAGGCGATGTTCTTGCGCTCGCGTCGGCGGACGCGCGTGGCTTCCTTACCCATTTTGAACCCTTTCGGATCGGAACCGGCCGAGCCGGTCCGCCTAAAAACTCTGTTCGACGCGCTATTTCTTCTTCCCGGCGATCGGCTTGGCCGGCCCCTTGCGGGTGCGTGCATTGGTATGGGTGCGTTGCCCGCGAACCGGTAGGCCGCGGCGATGACGCAATCCCCGGTAGCAGCCGAGGTCCATGAGCCGCTTAATGTTCATGGCGACCTCACGACGGAGATCACCCTCGACCATATAGTCGCGGTCGATCACCTCGCGCAGCTGCAACACTTCCTGGTCGGTCAGCTGCGAAACCCGTCGTGCCTCGGGAATCGATACTTTATGCATGATTTCCTTGGCCTTAGCCGGACCGATGCCGTGGATATACTGCAACGCGACCACGACGCGCTTGTTCGTTGGTATATTGACGCCAGCAATACGAGCCACGTCAGATGCTCCTTATGCGGGCTGATGCGGCGTGCATCGGCACAGCCCGGCCGTTAGCTATCGATACGAATGTCACCAGAGAAGGCCACACAACGTAAAAAAGCCCACGACTGCCTGCCGCCGCGGCCCGGGCATCGTTGGACTACGTCTCCGATCGGATATTTCAGGCTTATTAATGGATTCTCCTGGCTTCCGTCAACCCAGCTAGCAGACTCGTGTACAACCTAATCTCAGCGGCGGCGTTTTGCCGTCTTGGCCTTCGCTTTTGGCTTCCGGCCAGCTCCAGTAGCGGTCGCTTTTCGAGCTTTCCGGGCAACTTTGGACCGGTGCGCCTTTCGAGCGGGTGCTGATTTTTTTCCTATGGCGCGAACGGGCCGTTTGGCGGCCACGGCTTTCGCCCGCTTGGCCTTGGCCACCCCAGGTTTCTCGTTTAGCGCCCACAGGATCTGCGCGGCGACGTTTTCCACGGGCTGCATGCCATCGATCGAGCGCAACAAGCCATGCCGTCGGTAATAGGCAATCAGCGGGGCGGTCTGTTCGCGGTAGGCCGTGAGCCGGCGATGCAGAACCTCGGGAGTGTCGTCGGCGCGCAGCGGTTGGCCCTGGGCGGTCATTTGCGCGACACGATTTTCGATCCGCTTTATCAGCGCCGCCTCATCGACCTTAAGCTCGATCACCGCCTCGAGGCCGCTGCCATGCCGCTTAAGCATGCGGTCGAGCGCTTCGGCCTGCGCAACAGTTCGGGGAAAACCGTCGAGAATAAAACCCTTGCGCGCGTCGGGCTGTTCGATGCGATCTTCGACAATGGCGACGACAACGTCGTCAGGACAAAGCGCGCCACTCGCCATGATGTCCGCCACCTGACGGCCGAGCGGAGTTCCGGCCTTCACGGCCGCGCGCAGCATGTCGCCGGTCGAGAGTTGCACTAATCCGTATTTAGCGACGAGGTGCTGAGCCTGAGTTCCCTTGCCTGCCCCGGGCGGGCCCAGCAGAATCAATCTCATCTGCGCCGTCCCCTCAATTTCGATCGCTTGATCAATCCCTCGTATTGGTGTGCCAGCAAATAGCCCTGGACTTGCGCCACCGTATCCATGGTCACGCTGACCACGATCAGAAGCGACGTGCCGCCGAAATAGAACGGCACCGCTGCATAGGAGATCAGCATTTCCGGGAACAGGCAGACCACCGCCAAATAAGCCGCGCCGATAACGGTAATGCGCGACAGCACATAGTCGATGTATTCGGCGGTCCGCTCGCCGGGCCGGATGCCGGGGATGAACCCGCCGTGCTTTTTCAGATTGTCGGCGGTTTCCGTCGGATTAAAGACGATCGCGGTATAGAAGAAAGCGAAGAACACAATCAGGGCGACGTAAAGCAAAAGAAACAACGGCCGGCCATGCGACAATTGCGTGGTGATGAGCGTAAGCCAACCCGGCCCCTGCCCGGCGGTGAAGTTGGCCACCGTTGTCGGCAGCAGCAACAGCGATGAAGCAAAGATCGGCGGAATGACGCCCGATGTGTTGAGCTTCAGCGGCAAATGCGAGGACTGGCCCTCGAACATGCGATTGCCGACTTGGCGCTTCGGATACTGGATCAACAGACGGCGCTGCGCCCGCTCCATGAAAACAATGAAGGCGATGACGGCGACCGCCATCACCAGCACGATGAGAATGAGGCCTGTAGAGAGCGCACCCTGGCGGCCGAGCTCGAGAGTACCAGCAACGGCTGAAGGCAATTGGGCCACGATGCCCGACATGATGATCAGCGACGTGCCATTGCCGATCCCGCGCTGGGTGATCTGCTCGCCGAGCCACATCAAGAACATGGTGCCACCGGTGAGAGTGATCACGGTCGAGATACGGAAAAACAGGCCGGGGTCCATGACCACGTTGCTGGCGCCTTCAAGACCGACCGATATGCCGTAAGCCTGGACGGCGGCCAGCACGACGGTCAGGTAGCGCGTGTATTGATTGATCAGCTTGCGGCCCGACTCGCCTTCTTTTTTCAACTGCTCGAGTTGCGGCGACACCGTCGTCATCAACTGGATGATGATCGACGCCGAGATGTAAGGCATGATGTTGAGCGCGAAGATCGCCATGCGGTGGATGCCGCCGCCGGCGAACATGTTAAACATTCCCAAAATGCCGCCGGCCTGGGAATTGAAGATCTGATTCCACGCGTTTGGATCAATGCCCGGCAGCGGAATGTAAGTGCCAAGGCGGTAGACGAGCAGCGCGCCAAGCGTGAACCAGATGCGCTTCTTCAGTTCCTCGGCCTTCGCCAGCGCGCCGAAGTTGAGATTGGCTGCTAGTTGTTCCGCTGCAGAGACCATGCGCCTGCCGCTCCGTGTCGCGATGCCCGAATGCCCCGGGCCCTATATAAGGATCAGGCCGCTGCTTCGCCCACCGGCTTTTTGGGGGCAAGAATTTGAACGGTGCCGCCGGCCTTTTCCACCGCGGCAACGGCGGATTTCGACGCACCGAAAACCGCTAGCGTAACCTTGGCCTTGAGTTCGCCATCGCCCAGAAGCCGTACGCCGTCTTTGGCCCGTCGCAGCACTCCAGCCTTCACCAGGGCGGCTGCGTCAATTGTGGCGGCCAGATCAAGCCGGCCGGCATCGATCGCGCTTTGCAGCCGGTCGAGATTAACCTCGTTGAGTTTGCGCGCGAACTTGACGTTCTTGAACCCGCGCTTCGGCAGGCGGCGATGCAGCGGCATCTGGCCGCCTTCGAACCCCTTGATCCGCACGCCCGAACGCGCGGTCTGCCCCTTGCCGCCGCGACCACCGGTCTTGCCGACGCCCGAGCCGATACCGCGTCCGATGCGCTTTCGCGTCTTGCGGGCGCCTGCACGGCCGGCGAGTTCATGAAGTTTCATAGTCTCGTTTCCTTTGCGCCCTCTCCTGCAAGGCGGAGGGTCAGATTTATTTCTCCACCACGCGGATAAGGTGCGCGACTTTCGCGATCATGCCGCGGGTCTGAGGCGTGTCGACGAGCTTCGAGACGCGGCCGATTTTGTTCAGCCGCAAGCCAACCAGCGTTTCGCGCTGGCTGTGATGCCGGCGCAACGGGCTGCCGGTCTGCTCGACCGTGATGGTCTTGCCGGATTTGTGTTCAGCGGCCATCGCCTGCTCCCAAGTTTCAATCGACCGCCGGCTCGGCCTCTACATCGCGGCGTCGTGCCTGCAGTGCGGAGACCTTGACGTTGCGGCGCGCGGCTACCGTGCGCGGCGAATCCTGGCGCTTGAGCGCGTCGAACGTCGCCCGCACCACGTTATAGGGGTTCGAAGTGCCGAGCGATTTGGCTACGACGTCCTGCATGCCCAACGTTTCGAACACCGCGCGCATCGGACCACCGGCGATGATGCCGGTGCCGGGCGGCGCGGCGCGCAGGAAGACCTTGCCGGCGCCGTGGCGACCGGCGACATCGTGATGCAACGTGCGTCCCTCGCGCAGCGGCACGCGGGTGAGCCCGCGCTTGGCAGCGTCGGTCGCCTTGCGGATCGCTTCCGGCACCTCGCGCGCTTTGCCATGACCGAATCCGACGCGGCCCTTCTGGTCGCCAACAACGACCAGAGCGGCAAAGCCGAAACGCCGGCCGCCCTTCACGACTTTGGCGACGCGATTGATGTGAACGAGCTTGTCGACAAACTCGCTGTCGCGCTCGTCGTTGCGTCGATCGCGTGGTTCACGCGCCATGATGCCTCGCCATATTTTTACGTGCCTTCCGTCCTCAGAAACTCAATCCGCCTTCGCGTGCCGCTTCCGCCAAAGCTCTTACTCGACCGTGAAAGAGGTAGCTGCCGCGGTCGAATATGACATTCTTGACGCCCTTCTCTTGCGCGCGCTGGGCGATGAGCTTGCCGACGGCCTTGGCGGCCGCGACGCTGGCGCCGGTCTTGAGCCCCTCCAGCGCCGTCTTTTCCAGCGACG
>Ga0209169_10001522_pt1 | contig 14195 bp, 10 predicted proteins | sample HubBroMetageWRM4_FD_188346 | JGI IMG/M metagenome (GOLD analysis project Ga0209169, IMG submission 188346) | Warmed soil microbial communities from the Hubbard Brook experimental Forest, New Hampshire - Hubbard Brook CCASE Soil Metagenome WRM 4... | ecosystem: Environmental > Terrestrial > Soil... | reverse complement strand
TTTTTCGAATACAGAATCTTAAAGTAGAAGACAAATTGGTTCCTCCGCAGGTCCCGCGTGTCGCATCAATGGCTGCCGACGTAAGGGAGGGCGTGTGGTTGGGGTTGTCGAGCGGTGTCCTGGCACGCCTCCGTCATGGCCACATGGAACCGCTTCCCACTCATCGTCCCGCGGATCATTCGATTCGCAATCTGCTGGTCGAACCCGACGACTCAATCTGGGGAGCGACGCAGGACGGAGCCTTTCTATGGCGAGAAGGAAAGGAACAAATACTCGATACCCACAACGGTCTCGGCTGTGACGACATTTACACCCTTCTCCAGGACAACAACGGTTTGCTCTGGCTCGATACGCAATGCGGATTCGTAGTGATCGCTCAGTCGGAGATCTATCGTTGGTGGCAACAGCCGGACATCCAGATAAAAATAAGAACATTGGATGTATTTGACGGCGCCCAGCCGGGCCTTACCAATTTTCGTCCAGAAGGATCCAAGGGGCTGGATGGAAAGTTATGGTTCGCCAACGAAAATGTCCTGCAGACAGTCGATCCGGAACATCTGGATACAAACAAAGTTCCACCGCCAGTTCAGGTGGAGCAAATCGTCGCTGACCAGAAGAAGTACATCCCGCGCGAGAATCTTCGACTTCCACCGCACACGCGAGATATTGAAATCGATTACACGGCGCTCAGCTTTGTCGCTCCTCAAAAAGTTCGTTTTCGGTACAAGCTTGAGGGACACGACTCGAACTGGCAGGATCCGCAGAATCGCCGTCAGGCTTTTTACACCGACCTGCCACCGGGCCGTTATCGCTTTCACGTGATGGCCTGCAACAATGATGGCATCTGGAATGAGGCCGGCGCAGAAGTTGGCTTTGTCGTCCTTCCGGCGCTTTACCAAACAGCGTTGTTTCGAATCCTCTGTGTTGTGCCGGTGGCGGGAATTCTCGGCCTCCTTTATATACTTCGCCTGCGCCGTCTGGCGACGGCCATGCAAGCTCGGTTCGAGGAGCGGCTCGAGATCCGGGAACGGATCGCACGAAATCTGCACGATACGCTTCTGCAGGGAATCTACAGCGCTTCCATTCATTTTGATCTCGCGAATACTCAGATTCAGGAGGACTCGCCGGCGAAACCGGCAGTGGAACGCGGTCTGGATCTCCTTCGGCAAGTCAACCAGGAAGGACGCAATGCCCTGCGCTCCCTCCGTTCCCGGCAGGCCAGCTCCGAGGGGTTGGAACAGGCTCTTTCCTTGCTTTCCAAGGAATTTGCTTTTCCGGAGAACATTGAGTTTGTCGTGACTACCGACGGTCAGCCCCGCCTGCTGCGGTCGCTCGTCCGGGATGAGGCTTACCTCATTGCCCGGGAAGCAGTGATTAACGCGTTCCGCCACGCTCAAGCTTCAAAGATTGAAGTTGAGGTAGGTTATGGGTCCCGCCATTTGCGTGTTATGGTGCGAGACAATGGTTGCGGAATCGATTCCCAACTGCTCCGGACTGGCCGCGAGGGACACTGGGGTCTTCCGGGCATGCGGGAGCGGGCCGAAAAGATCGGCGGAAAACTAAACGTACTGAGCGGCGTCGATGCGGGAACAGAAATGGAACTCTCGGTGCCAGGCGCACTGGCGTTTCACGACGGTTCCGCAAGCCGCTTCTGGACATGGCTGCCCCGGTTATATCCACGGAAGCTGCGAAGCAAGCTCAACAAATCAAGTGAAGGGCAACAGAAGTGAACGAACCGGCAAAGATTCGCGTTCTGAGTATCGACGATCACCCTCTCGTACGCGAGGGGCTCGCGGCATTGATCAACTCTCAAGCCGATATGTGTGTCGTGGCCCAGGGCTCGACCGGCCACGAGGCAATCAAACTTTTTGGTGAGCTTCAACCTGACGTAGCTCTCATGGACGTGCGCCTGCCTGATATGAGCGGAATCGATGCCATGGTCACGATTTTGAGTAGTTCCCCGCGAGCTAGAGTGATCATGGTTACGTCCTCCGAAGGTGACGTGGAAATTGAGCGTGCGCTGGAGGGCGGAGCAAAAGGTTACATACTCAAAAGCATGCCGCCCCGGGAGGTTCTCGACGCAATCCGCAAGGTGCATTCCGGCAACAAGGCCATTCCGCCCGAGATCGCCATGCAACTGGCCAACCACATGAGTGACGAGACACTCACCGCGCGAGAAATCGAGATCCTACAGCAGGTAGCCGAGGGCAACCGCAACCGCGACATCGCTGACCGATTGTTCATATCCGAAGGAACCGTGAAGGTTCACCTCCAACACATCATGGACAAACTCGGGGCCAGCGATCGGACGCAAGCCATTACGATCGCCGTCCGGCGGGGCATCATTCACCTCTAAGGTTGCCCAATTCTCTGGGGGATCGTCCCGATCTGGAATATCCCGGAATATCACTTTAGTAGTATTCAAAACTTTAACGTTCGGGCGATTCGCGTTGCGCCCGGAAGCAGATATGTTTGGCATGCGGTGCTTTTCACCGCAGTGTGAGGAGACAAGAGATTGCAGCGCTGGTACAGGACATTTCCGCATGGCTTGCCCGGCATTGGTTTGCTGGTCTTGCGGCTCGCGATTGGCGCGAAGCTTGTCATCGAAGCGTCAAGCTACATGCTGGACCAGCAGGGCTTGAAGTTGGAAGCCTCGCTGCTGCCTCTGCTCGCGCTTGGAATCGGAACCGCCTTTGTGCTGGGCCTTCTGACCCGGTTGGTGGCGGGTGTTGCAGTACTGGCCGGTGCTGCGGTTTACGTTTGGCATCCTGCCTGGGTGTCTTTCCTGAACCCGAATCTCGACACAATCTGCATGGCGCTCGCGATTGCGCTGCTGGGGCCGGGCGCCATCTCCCTGGACGCCTACTTCTTTGGCCCGCGTAAGATCGTCATCCCTCCTCTAGCTAGGTCTTAGTTCGTTGCTCACTTTCGGGACCTCCCACCGGTTTTATGCCGTCTGCAAAACTGCGACTCTGGTCTTCTAACCAACCCAATATCCGAAAGTAGTATTCGGCGACGCCCCTGAAGCCATACCGAAATAACTGCTTATCGCAAGATGCGTTCGACCCCGCACAGGCTGCATAGTAGGTCCATCAAAACGAAGATTTGCTATGGAGAGTTTGCTATGACTTACATAGTTTCGGATGTTGAAACGGCTTCGATTCCGGCGGGAGAGATGCATGAATTCGGTGCCGCCCCCTCGGGCCAGCCCAGGGCCTCAATCCTGGGCGCTCAGGTTTTCACGCGCCTGATGGAGGCCGACTCGGCCGCTTACATGAGTGCCCGCCAAGTCGAGCAGGTGATGGATGCCGTGCCTCAGCACATGTTCATGATCGAACCGGATGGAGCTTTATCGTTTATCAATCGCGCGGCGCGCGAATATCTTGGACCGATTGCTACCGTCACGCCGACCGAGCGCCTCCGCTCTATCATCCATCTCGAAGATGTGGACGCGCTCTTGAACACCTATCACGATGCCATGACGCATGGAATCTCAGTTGAAGCCGAAGCTCGTGTCCGAAGCAGGAATGGGCAATACCGCTGGTTTCTGCACCAGTTGCTTCCCTTGCACGATGAAGACGGCCAGATTGTCCGCTGGTGCGGCACGCGGATCGACATCGAGGACCTCAAGGGATCGAAAGAGCAGGCGCAGCAGGAGAATCTGGCACTGCGGGAAGAAATCGACGCGATGTCGATGTTCGAAGAGATCGTCGGCACCTCGCCCCGTTTGCAGGCCGTCTTGGCCCGCGTCACCAAGGTTGCGCACACCGACTCCACGGTTCTGATCACGGGCGAAACTGGTACCGGCAAGGAATTGATTGCCCGCGCTATTCACAAGCACTCGAATCGTGCGAACCGCCCGTTTGTGAGCGTCAACTGCGCCGCGATCCCCCGCGACCTCATCACGTCGGAACTATTTGGGCATGAAAAGGGCGCTTTCACGGGCGCCCTGCAGCGCCGCATCGGCCGCTTCGAACTGGCTGAAGGGGGCACGCTATTCCTCGATGAAATCGGAGAGCTTCCCGCCGAGACCCAGGTCGCGCTCCTGCGCGTCCTGCAGGAGAGGGAATTTCAGCGCGTCGGCAGCAACCAGACGATTCGCGCCAATGTGCGGGTCATTGTGGCCACGCATCGGGACCTGCCCGCCTGCATCGAAGCCGGTACGTTCCGCGCCGACTTGTACTATCGCATCAATGTGTTTCCGCTGGAGGTTCCTGCGCTGCGCGATCGCAAGGAAGACATCCGGCTGCTGGTCGAATACTTTATCGATCGCTACGCGCACAAGACCGGAAAGCGTATCCGGAAGATCGAAAAAAAGAGCCTGGACCGCCTGCAATCCTATCCCTGGCCGGGCAACATTCGTGAATTGCAGAACGTCATCGAGCGCTCCGTAATTCTGTGCGACTCGGAGAATTTCTCGGTCGATGACAGCTGGCTCTCGACTGCACAGCGCTCCAGTCGGCCGTTGGCGCAGGAGATGACTTCGCAGGAAAAAGAGATCATCGAGGCCGCGCTGGCGGAATGCAAAGGCAGGATTTCCGGTCCTGCCGGTGCGGCTGCCAAGCTCGGCATGCCACCCTCAACCCTGGATTCCAAGATCCGCACTCTGAAGATCGATAAGTACCGCTTCTACACGAACTAGATTTGTAGTTCGACCCCGGGGCAGTTGAAGCACCGGTGCGCTGCAAGGTGAGTGGAATCGCGATGTTACGCCAGCTGATCGGCTTGGTCCGCTCGACGAGTCACTCTTGGCCCTCCGCACACCGGAGGAAGGCGATACACGGATAGAGTATTTTCCACTTTGATCGGTGAACGTAAGGTCTCTCTGACTGGGCAGCAGTTCGCTGGTATCGAGAGTTGCGACTGGATGAGGCAGCAGAGAGTCAGACGTAAAAGCAAGCTGGGTGCAGTTGAGCAGAACAGCCCAGCCCAAAGTCCGCAAAACGCTGCGCATATTTGTAACCTATAGTACCCCCACCGTGAATGCCATGTGATCGTGACACTTGCTGAAGTGTTCCACGTCAACTTTCGTAACTGCTGTAATCAGGCCTTTACACTCATTGACCAGCACGAGTCCGGGCGCGCCGAATGACACGCCCGATAAGCGACTCCTCACCCTCCAAGCAACTCTGCGCCTCAGCGAAAGCGGGGGCGGAACGGTTTAGCGCGTTCGCCCAGCACAGTAGCATCGCCATTTTGCCCTCGAAGGCGCTTAGAGAGCGACCATACAAGAGCGGTAGCACCCAAGAAAACCGGCGAGCTTGGGCCATCCATATTGTTGGTAATACGTGGGCGTACGGAAGAAAAACCTCGTGAGCAACTCAAGGACGAGAAAGACAGACTAAGGTTATGATCGCCACGAGAATTCCGCGTCCGCGCCCGACGATCATGTGGATCGGAAGATGATCACAACGGGGGGGCGTCTTCTTTACTCTGCTAATCGCTCTAACCGGCGATTACACTCAATCCCCCTGCTTCCGTGTTGTGCATATCGAAGGCCAGTCTGGGGTTTAGGTCTCGTCTTCAACTAGAGAACGACGCTGCCGTGTCTCCTTCGGCCCGTAGCTCGAGACCAAACGCGCGACCACAACTGCGACGAAGAATATGCCAGACATGCTCTCCAGCGCGGCAACCATCCGCACGAAGGGGTTCAGCGGCACGATCCCTCCATAACCCACGCTGGTCAACGTAACCATGCTGAAATAGAGAAACGTTCCCAGCTGCGTAGACGGAATCGTCTGATTAAACGCGTGGTCCACGAAATGATTCATTATCCAATAGAGCTGCGAATATGCCGTTGCGATGACCAAGTAGCTTATGAATGCTTCGGCAATAGGATTCCGCGGATTGTGGAAGTCGGAATGAAAATGATCGAACATTGCCCAAAGAATCGAACACGAGAACGCCAGGCCCAGCACTGGAGACAAGTTGGCATAAGACTCGTGCAGGTTTCCGAAGGCCCCAATGATTCTCGCGATCATCCAGATCCCGGCCACTGGAAGCACGACCCGTCGCACGACGAATCGGTTTGCGAAGTGGCCGACGCCGGCGAGGACCATCAACAGCACAGCGAACCCAAGCAGGGCGCCAACGCGAGGATGGGAATCGGCAAGTGGCGAGGTCAGCATTTCGGCGATCAGCGCCCACATCACAATCTTAATTCGGTGCCGCGCGAAAAACCCCGAGCACAACCATTTGTTTTTCATAAGAGTCTCCATTTTGGTTTGGGTCTCGGGGCTTTCCCCTACTCGACTTCCAGCCAATTGTCACTTGGATTAAATTCCTGAATCGAGGCTGCGATCTTCCCCGTGTCAGGACCTAGGTTCCGCTCGTAAACGACGCCGTCGCCGCTCACCATGAACGTCATGATGCCGGTTTCTGCGTACGTCACGGGAGTCGCCAGGATGGCGAAGCCGCCCGTCATCTTGCCATTCACGATGTAGCTCTGAGCGCCGCCGGGGGCGTCGTCGCCTTGAGCAGTCAGGATGCGCAGCCTGTAGCCGTCGATGACCAGGGGGCCATCTGGAGCGGGCGTCACGATCGACGGTCCGGCGAAGTCACCGAGGTTCGCGAGCGGGCTGGAAGCCTGCTGCTCCGCCGTGGCCCAGTAGAGCCCGTCCTGTTTGCCTGAAGTGCTGATGATGCGCTGGGCAAAACCCTCAGCGGTGCTGTCGGCGAAATATATCGCTTGCGCGTTGGCGAGCGCATTGCAGGCATCGATCGCCAACAGCTCGTTGCGCCCGATCTCGCGTGCTCGGACTTCTTCGGTTCCGGCAACTCCGTCGAAGTACCACTTGCCCGATGAGGTCTTCGCCACCGGTACGGGGAACGCAAAGTTGTCTGCCCCGATGTAGAGCACGCGACTGCCGTCGGTCATGTCGACCCAACGATTCATCTTTTCGTACTTGGACGCGAAGGTTTCTAACGCGGCTTTACCTGCTTCTTTATCTCCCGCACTCAGCAGGACCTTGGTATCAAGGCCCAGGATTTCCGCAACAGCAGTCTCATCGCCACTCTTTGCCGCCTTGGCCAGCGCGGCGCCCGCCTCGGCCGATGACGGAAATGTTGTCGGCGTGTCTTTGGCTGACACCGAATTTCTTGTCTTGAGTTGTACAACCACCAGAGCAAAGGCGGCGAACGCCAGCACTCCGATTGCAACCCGCATCCACTTCTTCGTCGTTTTGTTCGCATTCGATTTCATTTCTGATCTCCTTATGAAAGTTCTGATTTGTCTTTTTCTTTTTATGAATGACTGATATTGGATGACCGTCTATTCGGGCAATTTACCGACGGCGTCCACCTCCGCCCGAGCGGTGCTCAGCCGGTGCGTGCATCCTTGCCATACGTGGCTGGGATCGTCGTCCTCCCATGCTTCCACGGCCGCGATTACTTTCCATGCGGTTTGCCCGGCCGTCTCCACTCATGCGCGAATCGCTACGACCGCGATCGTCCCCGGCTGTACGCTGGATACCACCATTGCCGCCGATCATTCCGTGATCGCCGTTCTGCCCACCATTCGGACCACGGTCTCCCCAGCGGCTGCCGTCAGCGTGAGGCGTTCCATCGGGATGTTGAACACCGCCATTGCCGCCAATTAGCCCGTGATCGCCGTTGTGTCCACCGTTTGGTTGGCCGCTCGGATTAGTGCCAAGAACATCGTGATGAAAGTGACCGTTAGGACCGTAATAGCCACCCGGGTGATAGTCGCCGTTGGGTCCGTAACGAGTGTCGGTGCCAGGATGGTAGCCAGAATTGTTTGCCCACGGGTGATAGCCGTTGTAGTTCCTGTTATTCCAGGTGTGGTTATTGATGTAGGTGTTGTGGTTGTAAATGATGGTCGTCGAACCGCCACCACCGCAGCAGCCCCAGTGCAGTCCCCAGGCATGCCATCCCCAGCCAAAGCCTCCACCCCAACCTCCGCCACCGAACCAGGCGCCAATCGTGATCGGAGCTCCGAAGTAAATTCCCACCGATGCGACCGGCAGCGGTGGCGTCACGTAGTAAGGCACAACGATGGGTGCCCCGTAAACCACAGTGGGGTTGTATTGCGGAACGTAAACGACCTGCGGATTCACCGGCTGAATCACGATCGTACTTGGTGCAGACTGCGTGACTGTGATCTGCGAATTGGATTGCAGCGTTCCCGCGGCTTGCGCTTTCGTGCGCATGACTTGTACGGCTGCCATCACATCAGACTGCTGATTAGCGAAAGCCTGCCCCAGGCTCGAAGTCCACGACAGGTTATGTGCGAGATTGTCGAGCACAGAAGGAAACTGCGTTAATGCCTTAACGCTCGGGTCCCAGGACTGCTGGTCGACCGCCTGCGCCAGGGCCTGCCCGGTCAGGTTTCTATTCTGTGCCAGCCAGTCGTCTGCGTAGGTGACCTGATCCGGATTCGCAGCCGCCGCCAGCACCTGTGCCACCAGCGCATCAGGATAAAGAGCGATGGGCGCGACGAGTGAATCGAGCTGTTCCGGCGAAAGAGGAGCTGGTGCCGGCGCTGATGTCGCGCTGCCTTGGCTCGAGTCGTTTGTTTGCAATGGCGACGAGTCCTGCTGCGGTCCCCCGTCTTGTTGCGTCGGTGCCGGGTACTGTTGCGCCGGCGCGGAATATGCGCTTTCCGTTACTGGAATCGTTGAGATCGGCTGCGAGTAATAGGCGGCGCCGTTACTTGGCGAAATCGCCGCGGCCGCCGGAATGGTGCGCACTGCTTGCCACGGCCCGCGCCGGTTGTGGAGCACGTAAAGCCCCTGTATTTGATCGCCATAAATCTGCCCCCGGAACGTAAGAATATTGCGGGTCAGGGTTTGGAACATGATGTGGTGTACGTCGATTCGTCCTTGAATAGGCCCCGACTGCTTCGGACCTTCGAAATAGCCGGCGATGCGGCTCCCGTACTGTTGGATTTGGACATGCTTAGTTTCAATCTTGCCGTTCCCGATGTTGGTGGAGTAAATCGTCCAGTCGCCCTGCACGTTGTCGGGTGGTTGTTGGGCAAATGCCGCCGTGGCGAAGGTGAGCACCAGAAGGGCTAGAGTCAGCTTCAGCGCGGTGTTGGTTCTCTTCATGATATTTCTCCTCAGAATTAGTGCGACTCTCAACTTCATTGCCGCTTGAGGAAGAGAAATGCAACCGGTGAACCAAACTTATATGGCTGATCTATATGGAGTTATCGTCCAGCGAAGCTCCCGATCGTTCGCGAATTCACGGAATCTCAAAAGTGGGAAAGAGAGTCAGCTGACGATGCGAAGGAAATCTCTTTGTTCGGCGACATAGAGTGTCGAGGGTCGAGAATTCTATCAAGACAAATTGGGTGCGGCTTGGAGCGCCGCACCCAGTCCGTCGAAGGGAGTTTTGTGAAGTCAGCTTTGCTGACGGTTAGGCCGGCCCCGCCGCACCGCATTGCCTTGGCCGGGCGTTGTCGGGGTGCTCGCTTTCGGCTGGTCCGGATTCGGCTGCGGAGGTGTGTCAGGTTCTACCGCCTTCGTTGACGGCTGATTCGGACGACTCGGTTGGTTCCCGTCCCGCGCAGCTCCACGACCGGACTGCGGCTGAGTTCGATGAGGTCGATTCGAACCGGGCTGGTTTGAACCGGGTTGGTTTGAACCGGGCTGGCTTGGTCTGCCCGGTTTCGCAGGTTCGCCTGACGGCTGATTCGGAGACGTCGGTTTGCTTCTGTCCGGCGCCGTCGGCTGCTCTGCTCGCGGCCGATTTCGATCCGGCCTGTTCGGCGTCTCCGGCTTGGTCGGTCGCTCTGGTGGACGATTCGGCGCGGGCTTCGCCGGATTGGGGTTCACCGGTTTTCCAGGCGTGACAGGTTTGCTCGGTGTTCCAGGCCTTACCGGCGTGCCTGGTTTCCCAGGCACGTGCGGTCTGCCCGGCTGAACTGGTTTGCCTGGCGAAGGACGGCCGGGAGGGTTTCCTGGGCGTCCAGGTCTCGGCGCCGGATGGTTCGGTGGCCGGTAATGCGGTGGACGATAGCCCCAATTGCCACGGTATCCCGGACGGTTGGCCCACACAATCGGTCGCCGATGATACGAATGATGTGGGGGACGATAAGGGTTGCCCCATCCGTTCCAGTATCCATGGTTGTAGTAAGCGCGCCTCGCTCCCCAATTCCATCCCCAACCACCCCATCCCCAGGGACGATTGTCTACAATCAGCGCACCGATTCCGATTCCAACACTGAACGTGAGGGACGGAGCGGTGACAACCGCGCCGGGAGCGGGGCGAACGTAGACCACGGTCGGGTCATATTGCGGCACATAGACGACGGTCGGGCTCGCGGGCTGGATTACATAGATTGTTTGACCCGCCGCTTGCTGCACTTCTACTTTTTGTTGCTCGCTGGTGCGCAACGCCCCGGAGTTGTAGGCCTGAGCGCGCAGCCGTTGAATCGATGCAGTGACCGCGTCCTGATCAGCCAGGAACGCTTGCCCTATCGCGGCGTAATCGTCAATGTGATCGGCCATCATGGAAACGACGGAAGGAAAATTCACCAATGCAATGAAGGCGGGATCGAATCCCTGTTTTTCCGCTGCGTCGGTAAGCGCGGCCCCCGTCAGACCAGGATTGGCTTCCATCCAGGCATGGACATCCTGGATTTCCTGCGGATTCGTCGACGCCGTAGTGATCTGGGAGAGCAACGCATCCGGATAAAGCGCGACCGGCGCCAGTAGTTGATCGAGTTCCTCGGGCGTTGGCGGCGCTGCGTCCTGCGCCCAGAGCATCGGGCTGGGCGCCAGAAGCGCCATCAGCCCGACCACCAGGATAGCGATGAACACGCGTAATTTGCTCGGCATAAGTCCCTCCCTTCCTTAGCTATTCGACTTATTCGCCGGAGATTTTTTGTTCAGTTCAGAGAGCAATAACTTCGCCGACTTCGGCGCTGGAACTTCGTTGTTGAACACGATGTCGTGCGCGCTGATGCTTTTTCCGTACAGCTTCTTGTTGGCCCTGTTATCCGCACGCAGGGTTGAACCGGAAAGAGAGATGCCGGCAAAGAGCCCGCGAGCGCGGGAATAGGAAAAGATTTCGGCTCGCAGGGCAACGTCGGTTTCAGCTGAGACATTGCGCCCAACTGGACCGGCAGCCACGGAAATATCTCCACCGAGCTTTACCTTGCTCGAAAGGATGCTGCGGGCCGATTGGGGGCTCATCAACAACAATACAAAGTCGGTGGCTTGTCCGCCGATCTGGAGTCCGAAGCTTCCACCCTCGAGCGCCATCATGGTCGGCGCTCCCCACGGCCCTTTGAAGTCATCGCCACCGCGGCAGGTCATGACCCCTCGCCCATAACTTCCGCCGAATCCGAAGGCGAACTTGATCACGGATGGCAGAACAACCACACAATCCGCTTTGTCGATGACACTCTGCGGAATGTCATCTGGAATGTTTAGAATTTCCTGCGTCACCTGTCCGGCGTTCGCCACACGATCCTGTTCTTTGTCCTGCGCGAAAACGGGCGAAGCAATGGTAATAAGAAGAGCGAATACAACACCAAGTGTTTTCATAAGATCATCCTTTTTCAAAATTAGTTTTTTTGTTTTTCAGCGAAAATTAGCGGATGCGATCGTTCCTTCTGATCGAACAAGCCCCTGCTCGGCGAGGGCCCTCCTAAAATAGAGAGCCCTCTACCCGACAGTCACCTCTCAATTGCCACCCGGAACTAACACCGCATCCGCGGAAGAAAGATCGACTCCTGCAACTTCGGTATTGATAGACACATTCTGAAGTTGCGTTTTCTGCCCAGGCTGCACGTCGAAGCTCAACAGATACTGGTTGTCGAGGATGTTCTGCAGTTGGTCGAGGTAGGGCGCGAAACTTACCGGCTGCTGCAGTCCCAGAAAGAAAGATTTGCCACCGGTAGCATCCGACAGCTGCGCAATGCCCATCTGTCCGTTAGTGGCTTCCCAGTAGTTCCGTCCCAAGCGGCCGACACCCGGGGCATAGATCGTATGAATCATCGTGCCGGTGCGCAGTGCGACCTGGTTGGCCGAATCGACATCGGGGTTGGTGTACAGCCCGCGCCGGCCCAAGCTGCGACGGGCACGGTCGATTCCGTCAGTCACCATCAAAATCTCGCGGCGGTTCTCACCGGCCGGCCAGCGCTTCATAACATCGATTACCGAGAGGTAAGGACTCCCGTAGGCTCCCGTTGACCCAAGGGGTAACCTCAAGGAGTTGGCGGCCACTGCGTGGTCAGCCGTAAGGTCTTGGACAACCTGAACGGTGGCGTTCCGTATATATCCGACGCCGATTAAGGTCGTCGAAGGCTGCCCGTTGATGAACGTCTTCAGGTCATTGAGGTGCATTCCCAGGGCGGGGTTCGAGGAGTCGTCGATCAAAATGAACAACTCGAGGCCGGCATGATCGCCCTGAGCCGGAACCCACTCCGTCACGTTCAGGCGCTGTTTGCCTTGTGTAACGGCGATGTCGTGTTGGCTGAGTTCAGGCATGCGTTTGTTGCTGGGCACACTTGCCGTGATAGTCATCCTTACCGGCACGCTCGCGGCCGATTCTTGTGCGTTCGATGGAGCGACATTCATAATCGCGGCTGCCATCGTTACTGCTGCGCAAAACATACTCTTGATTTGTGATTTCATAATGCTTCCTCTTTTATTTCGTTTCTCGAGTCTGGCTCGAGTCACCGGTGGGAATGCACCTTCCGTTCCAAACGTCAACTGATTGAAAACACGACCGGCGGTGCGAATTCACCGTGGCGAAGGATCCGTGAATTCACGAGAGTTCGCGAAGGAGAGAGAGTCCGGGAAAAGTCGGGAGAAGAAATGAGCTAGCGGTCGCCAGAGTGGGGACAGAGTGGTCCGTTTTCACGAAGAGGGTTACGCCAAAATCACGGAAGGGCTGTATCGATTCAGAACTCTCGACGGCGACGCTTCCACCTTTTACGGTTTAATTGTGAACGATGACGACTTGCTAATTACGACTGGGCATTCTCTCGCCTGCACACGCAGTCGTGTCGATAGCATCCCTTGTCGGCTTTTGGATGGTCAACATCAGGGTATCTGTCTCTGGAAAGATCTGATATTCGGTCTCACGTGGAATCTCGAACCATTTACCACCGTATTCGACAACTCTGTCGTTTATCGCGATTTTCCCAGTGCCGCGAACGAAGTACAAGGTAGCATCAGAGGTTTCGAAATAGTGCTCAACGTTCCTGTCGTCGCCTTGAACGCGCGTAAAGGTGAACAACGCGGTATCGTCCTTGTGTACGTGGAAACTTCCATTTCCGATCAAACGCTCAACGCTGATCTTGGCAGCCGGTTCAAACATAGTTTGTTCTCCTTGATTGATTGCTGAACTGCAACCCCGGCGCCAAGTTGCGAATGTTGAAGTCAGTGGGTTTGAGTAGGCGATCCTGTCCCGGCCTTCATGAAATTCCCGAGAGTTCGTGGCGTCAGATCGTTATCTGACGTTCAGGCGGATGGCTTCGTCGCGACTCATCGCCCCGGCATTGGTGCCGTGCCGAGATCGAGATAGAGTCTCTGTAAGCTCTGTTGGCCGTCGTGAACCAGCCCGGTCCGTGGGTTATCCAACTCGGACGCCAGCGACAGGACGATCGCGACTGTCAATGGCACAACCAACATGCCCAGGAAGAACCTCTCTCGCATGCTGTATCCCACAACGAAGCAGGTCAGCGCAGCGATCATGATCACGACCAACCAAATCGCGGCCGGTATGCGTTTTGCCTCCGCTGCGAGTCTTTGTTCAAGCAGGTCGGGCAAGACATCCAAGGCCTGTACAAATATTGGAGTGACGGCGTTGGGCTTCTGTTGAACCAGTCGAGTCGTGGCTTCCCACATCTCGCGTTGGAGCTGCTCGGCTTGTTTGACGCTGTCCCGTACCGCAGCCTCATTCGGTCCGGCGTCTCCGAATTCGACGCGGACAGCGACGTATTTGGCCAACGTTGACAGGACGTCGCCTCGAAACGGCTCCGGTAATAGCTGAGCGCGCTCGTGGACAGTTATGAGCGCACCCGCCTCGTCGACCACCAACTGATTCCGGTGCTCATAGTGGGGCAAAGCCATGGGCAGACTGAATCCAAGCAGTAGACCCAGCAGAACAGTCAGTTCACCTCGCGCCGATTCGACCAACGACTGGCGTTCGGCGTCGACGCCGGGCGACGCTTGGCGGAGCCGGAAGCCGAGTTCTACGACCAGCATCAAGCCGCCCAG
>Ga0209169_10001521_pt1 | contig 14199 bp, 14 predicted proteins | sample HubBroMetageWRM4_FD_188346 | JGI IMG/M metagenome (GOLD analysis project Ga0209169, IMG submission 188346) | Warmed soil microbial communities from the Hubbard Brook experimental Forest, New Hampshire - Hubbard Brook CCASE Soil Metagenome WRM 4... | ecosystem: Environmental > Terrestrial > Soil... | reverse complement strand
GGCCCGGGCGGGCCGACGGCCGCGGCAACCGGGCCCGGGCGGCGCGCAGCGCTCGCGGGCGGCAGAAGAAATTAAGACGACGCTAAGAGGCACCGGTCCATCCTCGCTGTGTCTGCTTAACCATTTACGTCCTAAGGAGGACACGTGCGCCCGATGTATGTCAGTTCACGGCGTGGCCGGGGAATCCCGCCCGATCGTGAAGACGCCGGTGGCCGGGCCGGCCCCAGGTTCCGATATAAGAGGTGGGTCGGCGTCGTCGCGCTGGCCGGCGCGCCGCTGCTGTTCGGCGGGGCGGTGTCAGCCTCGACCGGCTGGAGCGTGGTGACGGTCCCGCAGACCGGGAACAACACCATCCTGACCGGGGCGTCCGCCCTGAACAGCACCGACGCGTGGGCCGTCGGCGAGCAATTCGCTGCGGCCGGCCAGGCGCCGCCGCCGCCGGTCAGCTACAACTGGAACGGCACCGGGTGGTCGCTTGTCGCCACGCCCACCCTGGGCGTGCCCTCCAGCCTGCTATCGGTCAGCGCGAGCAGGCCGACCGACGCCTGGGCGGTCGGGATGAGCGTCCTCGGAAAGCACGATGACGGCACGCTGATGGAGCACTGGAACGGCACTGCGTGGTCGGTGAACTCCTCGCTGGTCGCAACGGGCTATGTCGCGGAGCTGACCGGCGTGGTCGACCTGAGCCCCACCAACGCATGGGCCGTCGGCCAGGCCAACAGCTCGCTTCTCGAGCACTGGAATGGCACCACGTGGAGCCAGGTGACCATACCCGATCCCGATTTCACCCCCGGAACAAACGATTCGATCTCGGCTAGCTCGGCGAGTGACATCTGGGTCGTGGGCAGCACCCTGAATACCGCGACCGACGAATTCGTCCCCGAGGCGCTGCACTTCAACGGCACCGCGTGGTCGGTGGTGGCGATGCCGCAGGCCGGGGCGAACACCTCAACGATCGGCGCGGTGACCGACATCTCAGCCAGCGACGCCTGGGCGGTCGGCGAGGACATCGGCGCGACCTCAGCCGTCGGGGGCAGCACACTGATCGAGCACTGGAACGGCGCCGCCTGGAGCATCGTCCCCAGCCCGACGCCCGGTGCCGATCCCGGCCTCACCGGCGTTGCGGCCCGCGGGCCCAACGACGTATACGCCGTCGGGAGCAACGTGCCCAGCATCAACGGCGGGACGGTGCAGGGAATGATCCTTCGCTGGAACGGCAGCGCCTGGTCGGTTGACACCGATCCCACCGTCGGCAGCTACAGTCCGCTGTTCGCCGCCGCCGCCGTGGCCGGCGCCGCCAACGAGTGGGCCGTCGGCACGCTCTCGAATAGTTCTCTGATCCTCAGCCACGGCTGATCAGCCACCGGCGCACCCAGGAGGGGATCTGGCCCGTGACCCGGAGCGATGCCGGGTCGCGGGCCAGAGTGGCGTCACGATGCCGCGGCTGCGCCTCGGGAAGGCACTACCTGGGCGGTGACGCGGCCCAGCCGGACCACCGCTCCACCAGAATCGCGATCACCGGGCCGGGCAGAGCCACGTCGCGGTACTGCGGGTAGCGCGCGGTCAGCAGCGCGATCGGCCGGGCAGCAAGTTGCGGTTCGGTCACGATCGACGCGCGGCCGTCGGCGCGCGCCCACCACAGCGAGGTCCAGTCGTCGGCGTAGTGGTCGGCGAGCAGCGCCACCCGTGGTTCTGCCTCAATGTTGCGGACCCGCTGCAGACCGCGGGCGGCGGTCTCGTTTTTGGGCTTCGCGTCGACTGCGGTATAGATGTAGTTCCCGTCCACCGCAAAGGTGACGGGGACGATGTGCGGCCGGCCGACTTCGGTCACCGTGGCCATCCTCGCGACCGGGGATGTGGCGAGTAGCCGCCGCGCTTCGTGCTCGGTGAGTTTCAGCGCTGGCCAGGTTGGTCAGGGTCGCCGGGCGGCAACCAGTACTCATGGCGCACGCGGCGCAGCATAACTCAACCCGCGGGGGGACACCCCCCGCGGACCCTCCAAAACCCGCCAGGGGTGGGCCCCGCGCCGGGTGCGAGGTGGAGCACTCGGAGCGGGGTGGCAAGATAGCCCCACCTGTGGGCAAGGGGCCGGTGCGCAGCGCCACGACGGCGCGGTGCGGGAAGGAGCAGGTCAGCCGGTAATGAGGCATCCGGAGACCAGTGCGCGGCAGGTCGGCGTGCCGCAGACCTCGGTCAGCCTTTCCGCGCTGCTGCGGCCAGTGACCGCCGCGCGTGCGCCGGCCAGCGGCACACAGCCGCTGGCCGCGGCGCAGCAGGCGGAGCAGGCGCAGCAGGTACCGCAGGCGGTGCCCGGGCACGCCCTTCCGCCGGGTCAGTACGTCCCGAAGGCATGGCCGGCGCTGCACTACGGCCCGGTTCCCACGTTCCATCCCGACACCTGGGACCTGCGCGTGTCGGGCGCCACCGATTCGGGGCGCGAGCACCGGTGGAGCTGGGCTGAGATCGGCAGCCTGCCGCGCTGCCGGGTAGTTGCGGATTTCCACTGCGTGACGAAGTTCACGATTCCCGCCGTCGCCTGGGAAGGCATCGCAGCGGCTGAGCTGCTGCGCGCCGCGCCTCCGGCCGACGCGGTGACGCACGTCATGGTCTGGGCCGACTACGGCTACAGCGCCAACCTTGCGATCGACGACTTCGCCGCCGACGACACGTTGCTCGCCACCCACCGCAACGGCGCCGAGCTCGCCCCCGAGCACGGGTACCCGCTGCGGCTCGTGGTCCCGTCCCGCTACGCCTGGAAGAGCGTGAAGTGGATTCGCGCCATCGAGTACCTCACCTGCGACCGCAGGGGCTTCTGGGAGGAGCGCGGCTACCACAACACCGCCGACCCCTGGCGCGAGCAGCGGTACTCGTATCAGGAACTGCCTGGCGAGGGCCCGCCGCTTTAGATCCTGCGCGCCGGGCGGCCGGTGCCGCACTAGGGGAAGTTGAACCCCGTCATGATGGTGATCGTGCTGCCCTTGGGCGCCTGGCCGGTGGGGGAGTAGCTGGCCACGGTATTGCCCCCGAAGGGACCCCGGCTGAGGCTGACCTGGAAGCCTGCCTGCTCCAGTTCCTGGGTCGCGTCGTGCACGCTCAGGCCCTGCACGTTCGGGATGTTGACCTCGGGGGGGCCGTTGGACACCTGCACGGTCACGACCTCGCCCTTGGTGATCGGGCTGCCCGCGCCCGGCGACTGGCCGACGATCGTCCCCTGCGCCGCGCTGTTCGACACCGTCTGCTGCTGCAGCTGGTACCCGCCGGTCTGCGCCTCGGTCTGCGCGGCGGCGAACTGCTGCCCGACGAAGTTCGGCAGCGGCGGGCCTGCGCTCACCGTGATGCCGACCGGCTTGGCCTGCGGCCACGAGGTGCCGGCCACCGGGTTGGTGCTGATCACGACGCCGACCGGAATGGTGTCCGACGCGGCGGTGGTCACCGACCCTGGGGTCAGGCCCGCCTTTCTCAGCTCGGCCTGGGCGGCGGCCTCGGTCAGCCCGGTCACCTGCGGGACGCCGAGCATGACCGGCCCGGTGGACTCGATGATCGTCACCGTTGTGCCGCGCTTGGTGCTGGCGCCCGTACCGGGGTCCGTCGCCGCGACGTCGCCCTTGGCGACCGTGTTGCTGTGCACGCCCTGGCCGACCTTCACGGTGAAGCCGAGGTTCTGCAGCTCGGAGCGTGCGGTGCCAATCGCCATGCCGGTTACCTGGGGCACGGTGACGAACTGCCCGTCAGTGACCCACCAGGCGACAAGGCCGATGATCACCGCGGCGGCGATGCCCAGGCTCAGGTAGACGAACCTGCGGCTGAACAGCCACCGCTGCAGCACCGGCTCGCCGCCGCGGAACCTGCCCCCCCGGCGCGGCGGGTAGGCAGGCCCGTCGCCCTCGCTGTAGGGCACGCCGCCGTAGGGCAGTCCGTCGTAGCCGGGGCCGCCGGCGGGCACGACCAGCGTGTGGTTCGCGTTCGCCGGTGCGACGGGCACGGGACTGTACTCGTTGCCCGGCATCGGGCTGAACCCGCTGCCGGGCGGCGGGCCGTAGCCGGTGGGGACGTTGTTCTCGTCGAACCACGGGAAACCGGCCGGATCCACCGATGGCACGGGGCCGCTGACCCGCGACGGCGGGGTCGGCAGCAGCTGACCGGGCGGCGGGTCGGCGGGCCCCGCAACCGGCAGCCCGCTGCGGGCATCCGAAATCGCCTGCAGGAACTGGCCGGCGTCGCCGGGCCGGTAGTCGGGGTCCCGGTTCGTGGCCATGGCCACGAGCGCGTCCAGCGACGGGGGCAGGCCGGGCACCACGCTGGACGGGGGCGGCACCACGTCGCTGACGTGCTTGTGGGCCACGGCGAGCGGGGTCTCGCCGGTGTGCGGCTGCACGCCGGTGAGCATCTCGAACAGCATCACGCCGGCCGCGTACACGTCGGTGCGGGAGTCAGAGACGCTGCGCGCCACCTGCTCGGGAGCGAGGTAGGCGGCGGTCCCGATGAGCATGCCTGTCTGGGTGTGGCTGGCCCGCGACGCCGCCCTGGCCAGGCCGAAGTCCGCGACCTTGATGACGTTGCCGGCGCCGAGCAGGACGTTCTCCGGCTTGACGTCACGGTGCACGATGCCGCCTTCGTGCGCGGCGGCCAGGCCGGTCAGCACCCCGCTGATAACGTCGAGCGCCTCGCGCGGCTCGAGCCTGCCGCGGGCACGCATCAGCTCGCGCAGCGTGTGGCCGGGAACGTACTCCATGACCAGGTACGGCAGCCCTCCGTGGCTGCCCTGGTCGTAGACGCCGACGACGTTCGGGCTGGACAGCCGCGCCACGGACCGCGCCTCGCCGGTGAACCGGCGGACGAAGTCGGGATCGTGGGCCAGTTCGGCGTGGGCGATTTTCAGCGCGACCGTACGGTCCAGCTTGGTGTCGGTGCCCAGGTAGACCGTTGCCATCCCGCCGCGGGCAATCCACGATCCCACCCGGTACCTGCCGTCGAGCAGTTGCCCGGCTTGGAGGCGGGAGAGCGTGGTGTCCATCGGGAGCAGTGTAAAGGCCGATACGCGTCTATGCGGGGCTAACAGCGGCGCAGCGGCCGATCGATAGCTGCTGGTGACGGCCCTGTCGCGAAACGTGGTCATAGTAGCCTGCCTGCGCAGACAACGGCCCCGGGGATGCGAGGTGGCACATGAGCTCGGCCAGCCCGGAGCGGATCGTGGTGGCAGGCGCCGGGCTGGCCGGCCTGCGCACCGTCGAGGAGCTGAGGGCCGCTGGATACGCGGGCACGGTGACGCTGGTGGGCGCCGAGCCGCGGCCGCCGTACGACCGGCCGCCGCTGTCCAAGCGGCTGATGCTTGGCGAGATAGATGACACTACGTTGCGTGATGACCTGGACACGCTCGATGTAGAGCTGTGCCTCGGCCAGCCGGCGACCGGCCTGGACGACGGCGTGCTGCGGGCCGGTGCCGCTGAGCACCGGTTTGACCGCCTGGTGCTGGCCACCGGGGCCACGCCGGTGGGCCTGCCGGGCGGCGGCAGGCAGCGGTTCCTGCGCACCATGGACGATGCACTGGCGCTGCGGGCGCTGCTGCGCCCGGGGCTGCGGCTGGCGATCGTCGGCGCCGGCTGGATCGGTGCCGAGCTGGCCACGGCGGCGGCCGCCGGCGGCTGTGAGGTGACCGTGCTCGAGGCCGCGGCAGCGCCGCTGGCCGCGGCCCTCGGCGCGGAGCTCGGCGCGCTAACCGCCCCGTGGTACCACGAGGCCGGCGTCGAGCTCCGGCTCGGCCAGCAGGTGGCGTCCGTCGAGCCGGGCGGGCTGGCGCTGGCCGGCGGCGGGTGGCTGCCGGCCGACGAGGTCGTCACGGCGGTGGGCGTGCGGCCGGAGATCGGCTGGCTGGACGGGTCCGGCATCGCGATCGACAACGGGGTCGCCGCCGACGAGCAGCTGCGCACCTCGCTGCCCGGGGTGTTCGCGGTCGGCGACTGCATGGCGTTCTGGTCGCTGCGGTACCAGCGCAGGCTGCGGTTCGAGCACTGGGATGTGGCGCTGCGCGCGCCGGCGGTTGCCGCGGTCAACCTGCTCGGCGGCACCGACACCTACGACCCCGTTCCGTATTTCTGGTCCGAGCAGTTCGGGCGGATGGTCCAGTACATCGGGTTCCACGGGGCCGCTGGCCGGATGCTGCTGCGCGGCGACCCGGCGGCGCGGCAGTGGTCCGTGTGCTGGCTGGCGGGTGACCTGCTGGTGGCGCTGCTGGCGGTGAACTCACCGCGGGACCTCGCCCAGGGCCGGCGCATCATCCAGGCGGCGACCCCGGTCGACGCGGCCCGGCTGGGTGACCCGCAGACGCCACTGCGCGACGCCGTCACCGGCCAGGGATAAGCCCGCGGCAGGCCTCAGCGGCGGCTCGAGCAGGCGCAGCGTCGCGGTGTCGGCGTCCAGTTCGGCCGCGACGCCGATCGGGAAGGTCTGGAAGTAACCGCCGTGGCCGACGTTCGCCCATGCGATCATCGGCACCCCGAGGCCGCCGAGCCGCTCGGCCAGGATCTCCTCGACACCCGCTGGCTCGCCGCAGCCGGTGAACGTGCCGGCCACGATCCCGGCGACGCCGTCCAGGTATCCGGACCGGCGCAGCTGGGTGAGCATGCGGTCCAGCCGGTACTCGGCCTCGTTCTTCTCCTCGACGAGCAGGATGCCGCCCCGGGCTGGCCACGACGTGTCGGTGCCGAGCGACGATGTCAGCAGCGTCAGGTTGCCGCCGAGCGTTACGCCGCTCGCGGTCCCGCCGACCAGCCGCGTGGCCATGGGATAGCGGATCTCAGTGGCCTGCTCCGGGTGCATCAGCGAGCGGAGCATCGAGCCGAACGAGTAGTGCATGGCCGCGCCGGACGACACAAGGTTCGGGCTCAGCAGCGAGGCCCAGCCGAGCTTGCTGGCCACCGCCTCGAGCACGGCCGTCACGTCCGAGTAGCCGGCCAGCACCTTCGGCGGCAGCCCGGCGAGGCCGTCCCAGTCCATGGCCTCCAGGGTGCGCTGCGCACCGGAGCCGCCGATGGCGAAGACGATGCCCGCGATGGCGGGGTCGCTCAGCGCGGCCCTGAGATCGGCCGCGCGCATCCGGTCGTCCCCGGCCAGGTAGCGGCGCATGCTGCCCTGATCGCGGGCTGACGGGTAGAGCACCGGGTCGAGCCCGGCGAACCGCAGCACGTCAAGGCCCATCTCGAGCTGGGCGGGCGGAGCCGGGCTGCTGACCGACAGCACCGCAACCCGGTCGCCAGCCCGGAGCGCCGGGGGCCGGGTGAGATCGGCAGATCGCGTGCCAGCGTCCGAAGGCATCATCGGTGCGGGGCTCCCCTTCCAGAGTGGGCCTCGATGGTTTCATCGAGGCCGCGGACGTGACCAGCAGGCGGCCGGGTCTTCGGCGGTGTTTGACGAGAGCCCCATTGTGGGAAACTCTTCAGACGTGGCACAGATCGACCCCCCGGCCGACGCCATCGTCGGCGACTGGCTGACCATCCCAGAGTGTGCTGACCGGCTCGGGCTCCCCGTGAGCCGGGTCAAGCAACTCCTCCGCGACCGCAAGCTGCTTGCGGTCCAGCGCCCCAGCGGCGCGTTCAGCGTTCCCGCTGCGTTCCTGGACGGCGATCAGGTCGTCCGGGGCCTGCACGGCACGCTGACCCTGCTCTTCGACTGCGGATTCGACGAGGCAGAGGCAATGCGCTGGCTGTTCACCTCTGACGAGTCGCTGCCCGGCACGCCGATCCAGGCGATCGCCGAGCACCGCGCCAAAGAGGTGAACCGGCGGGCCCAGGCGCTCGCGTACTGACCCCGGTCAGTCGCTGCGCGCGGTCGCGATGACCGCCAGGTCGGCGAGGGCCAGCTTGGCCTCGCCGGTCATCGGCGCGTGCTCGAGCGCGGCCAGCCCCTCGGCGACGCTGGACTCGATCATCAGCTCGCACTCGGCCAGGGCGCCGGTTTCGGTGAGGATCGAGCGGATCTGCTTCGCCCCGGCCTCGTCGAGCAGCCGGTCGCCGAGCAGCCGGTCGAGCAGCTCGCGGTCGGCGGCGCCGGCCCGCTCCCTGGCGATCGCCACCAGCACCGTCCGTTTCCCTTCGCGCAGGTCGTCGCTGGCCGGCTTGCCGGTCTGAACGGGGTCACCGAACACCCCGAGCACATCATCGCGCAGCTGGAACGCGACGCCGACGGGTACGCCGTAGCCACGGCACGCCCGCTCGATCGCGGGGTCACCGGCGGGCCGCTGCGCGGCCAGCGCCGCGCCGAGCTGCAGCGGGCGCTCGACCGTGTACTTGGCCGACTTGAACCTGACCACGCGCAGCGCGCTGTCGACCGTCCCGTCCCCGGCGGCCTGGCCGAGGAGGTCAAGGTACTGACCGCAGATCAGCTCGGCCCGCATGGCGTCAAGCACCGGCTGCCCGCGGCGCAGCGCGGCGGCCGGCAGCCCGCTGCCGATGAACAGCTGGTCGGTCCAGGCCATCAGGAGATCTCCGATGAGGATGGCCGCCCCGGCGCCGAACGCGTCCGCCGACCCGCGCCACCCGCCGTCGGCGTGCACGGCGGCGAACCTGCGGTGCACCGACGGCTGGCCGCGCCGGGTGTCGCTGGCGTCCATCAGGTCGTCGTGCACGAGCGCGCTCGCGTGCAGCAGCTCAAGCGCCGCGGCCGCGGCGTGAATCTGCGGGCAGTCCTCCCCGCCCGCAGCGCGCCAGCCCCAGTAGCAGAACGCCGGGCGGAGCCGTTTCCCGCTCGCCAGCAGCCCGGTGATCGCGTCCATCCAGGGCAGCATGTCCGCGCCGATGCCGCCGAGCGCGTCCCGCTGGCGGTCGAGGAAGTCGTCGAGCGCCCGCCCCACCCGGGCCCGGATCCCGGGCAGGCCGGCGTTGCTGACACGGCTGGTCGCCATGCTGGCGAGACTAGCCCGCCGGCGCGGCCGGCCATGCCGGCGGCCAGTACGGCTGGGTTGTGATTCCAGCGCGCTATGTCAGGCTTGTGGCTAACTGCTCTGCAGAGGGAGGGCATGACGGAGGGCCAGCAGGTCCCGCCGGGAATTGACCCGGCCACGCCGAGTCCGGCGCGGCTCTACGACTATTACCTGGGCGGCACGAATAACTTCCGGGCAGACCGGGACGCTGCCGAGCGGATCCGGGCACGGATGCCTGAGCTGGCCGATGCCGCATGGGCCAACCGGGGGTTCCACCAGCGTGCGGCGCTCTGGATGGCCGGCACGGCCGGCATCCGCCAGTTCCTCGACATCGGATCCGGCCTGCCCACCCAGAACAACACCCATCAGGCCCTGCACAAGGCCACCCGCGAGGCCCGCGTCGTCTACGTGGACAACGACGAGCTGGTCCGGGTGCACGCCAGCGCGCTGCTGATCAACGCGGGAAGCACCCGGCTTGTCACCGCGGACCTGCGCGACCCCGACGGCGTGCTGAACCACCCGCAGACGCGCGAGCTGATCGACTTCAGCCAGCCGGTCGGGCTGCTGATGACGGCCGTGCTGCACTTCGTGGCCGACGGTTCGGGCCCGCATGGCCTGATCGCCCGCTATGTGGCCGAGCTGGCCCCGGGCAGTTACCTGGCGCTGAGCCACATCACCGCCGACCAGAAGCCGCCCGCCGCCGTGCAGACAATCCGGGACATCTACGCGGACGCCACCGAGCAGGTCTACCCGCGCAGCAGGGCTGAGGTGGAGCGATTCTTCGACGGGCTCGAGCTGGTTCCCCCGTACGAGGGCAGCGCGGCCGCAGTGACCTACGTCGGCGAGTGGGGCGCCGAGGATCCCGACATGGCCGACAGCGACGGATCGCGGTGGGCTTACGGCGGGGTTGCCCGCCGGCCGTGAACCGGCGGCGCCCGGCCATCCCGGCTAGCCTGGTCGCCATGCCGCAGAGTCAGCTCGCAGCCGTGCCGGCGATCAGGGACCTGCTGGCCTCGGGGGCCCCGTCGTACTCGTTCGAGTTCATGCCGGCCAAGACCGAGGCCGAGGAACGGCAGCTGTGGCGGGCGATCCGCCAGCTCGAGCCGCTCCGGCCGACGTTCGTCTCGGTGACCTACGGAGCCGGCGGCTCCACCCGCGACCGGACGGTCCGGGTCACTGGCCGGATCGCCGAGGAGACGACGCTCACCCCGGTGGGGCATTTCACCGCGGTCAACCACTCGGTGGCCGAGCTTCGCCGCCTGATCGGCTCCTACGCCGCGGTCGGCGTGCGCAACGTGCTCGCGCTGCGCGGCGACCCGCCGGGGGACCCGAACGGGGAATGGGTGGCGCACCCCGAGGGGCTCACGCACGCCGCCGAGCTGGTCCGGCTGATCCGCGCGTCCGGCGACTTCTGCGTCGGCGTGGCCGCGTTCCCCGAGGGGCACCCCAGGTCGGCAGACCCAGACTCCGACATCAGGCATTTCGTCGAGAAATGCCGGGCCGGGGCCGACTTCGCGATCACCCAGATGTTCTTCTACCCCGAGGACTACCTGCGGCTGCGCGACCGCGTCGCGGCGCGCGGCTGCGACGTGCCGATCATCCCCGGCATCATGCCGGTCACCAGCGTGCGCACGCTGGAGCGCATCGTGGTGCTGTCGGGTGCGAAGTTCCCGCCGGGCCTGGCCGACCGGCTGCACGCGGCCGATGGCGATCGCGCCGCTACCCGCAAGATCGGCGTCGACTTCGCCGCCGAACTGTGTGACCGGCTGCTCGCAGAAGGCGTGCCCGGGCTGCACTTCTGCACGCTGAACGGCTCCCGCGCGACGCAGGAGATCTACCAGCTGCTGCGGCTTGACGAGCGGGCCGGTCCGCCGGGCCGCAACGGGAGCGCGGCCCCCATGACCGCGTAGGGCACCGGAGCGCCAGGGAAGTGATAGCCGGTCAGCAGGTCGGCGAAGCCGAGGCCGCGGTAAAGCCGCCGGGCTGGCGACTCGGCGTCCTGGGTCGACAGCACGGCCGTGCGCTCGCCGCGCCCCTCGGCGAGCCCGAGCACTAGGCTCCGGCCGATGCCACGCCGGTGAAAATCCGGATGGACGTGCACCTCAGCGATCTCGAGCGAGTCGGCGAGCCAGCTGGCGGCGATCGCCTGCCCGGCCCTGGCGGTCAGCGCGGCAGCGACGACGTCATGCCACCACTGGCCGTCGGCGCCGCTGAAGCCGTAGCTGAACCCCACGATCCGCCCCGGCGGCCCTGGCCGGCCGTCGGCGTCGGCGGTCACGGTGAGCGCGCGGAAGCCGTAATAGGTCGCGTGACGCTGCATGATCGAGCGCCGGCCGGGAAGCTGTGCCGGATCGGGCCGCATCGCGGCCTGGTACACGCTGGTGAGCGCGTCGAGTTCGGCCACGAAGGCGTCCCGGCTGAGTTCCCTCGGCGGAATTGAGCAGTGCACGGCGGCAAGCGTATGCCAGCCGGCGAGCGGGGCCGGGTGGCTACATGTAGATGCGGAAGTGGTGCTTGGCCGACACAGCCAGCACCACTACAAACAACACGACATCGATGACGCCGAGGATGACCGCGGCCCACGCCATGCCCCGGCGCCCCGCCCCGCGATTGGCCCGGCTCACCCCGATGCCGCCGAAGATGATCGCGAGCGCTCCGAGAATGACCTCGAAGATGAATATCCCGACGATCCCGCAGACAAGCCCGGCGATGGCCATGCCGTTGGATCTGGACTGCGTCCCCGGCGTGGACTCGGTGCTGGTGTCCGACATTGGTGCCTCGCTCCTCTGAAGCTGAACTGGCAGCAGCTTAGCGCCCGCCATGCCCCGAAACGCGCGTACTCCTTGCGATTTGTGAGTAACAGCGGGATCTTGTCCCTGATACCCCATATCGGGCATGGGCGGGTGTGCGTCCAGCTGCTCGGGTCGGCTCGCGCCGATGGCAGGGCGCTTCGTTCGCCCAATGGCCCAGGCGGCGCGGGCTCGCGATCGCGCCGTCGCGCCCGCACCCGCGCCTGCCCCCGTTTTGTCGGACCCCCCTTGTAACTTCGAACTCAGATCCAATTGGCTGGACACTGGACCGAATTTCTGTTCGAATGAATGAGAAGAACGGCGCCGGGCGAACTCCCCACCTGGCACCGCCAGCCGGGCGGGACGTGGGGAAGCGTCCCGCCCGGCCGGGCCGGGGCTCGCTGTCCCGGGCCGGAGGCGGGCAGGCGCCGCTGATAGGAGGTAGTGCAGTGAGCACAACCGCAACACCCGCAGAGGTCCGACCGGGCATGAACCGCAGCGATGCCAGGCCACGGTGCCGCGTCGCTCCCTCGGCCATGGCCCTGCTGGAGTCGGCACGGTACGGGCTCGCTGCCGCCGAGGGCGAGGTAACGGCCGGTGGCCGGTACCGAGAGGCGCACCTGGCGGCGCTGCGGGCCGCCGCAGCCGTGGTCGCGGCCAAGGCAGACCCGGGGGCGTCATCACGGCGCAGGAGGCCGCTGAGCGTCTGGGAGCTGCTGCCGAAGGTGGAGCCCGCGCTTGCCGAGTGGGCCGCTTTCTTTGCCGCCGGAGCGGCGAAGCGGGCGGCGGCCGAGGCCGGGCTGCCCCGCGCCGTCTCGCTTCGGGAGGCCGATGACCTGCTCCGGGACGCGGAGACGTTCGTTTCGCTCGCCGAGAATGCGCTCGGCGTTCCCGCTCAGCCGTTGCTTCCGCTGCTGACGGCCGGATAGCCGGCCGGACCAGGGGTGTGCCGGGCGGACCAGAGAGTCCCGCAAACCCGGCGGGTGCCGCAAAGCCAGAGAGTCCCGCAAACCCGGCGGGTGCCGCAAAGCCAGGGGGTGCCCCGAAGGGCTAGGGCGCGTGTCCCGCAGGGTCGGGACATGTCCCGCCGGGGCGAGACGTGTCCCGCGGGATCAGAACGTCTCGATGGCTCCCCTGGCCTCGGAGTCCAGGATGCCCCAGCTGATCAATTCCTCGGTGAGGTCCGTCGGGGACTTGTCGTAGATGACCGCAAGGGAACGCAGGTCCTCCTGCCGGATCGACAGCACCCGACCGTTGTAGTCGCCGCGCTGGCTCTGAATCGTCGCGACGTAACGCGCCAGCGGCCCCGCCTTGTCCTTGGGCAACTGCGCCATGCGCTCAAGGTCGATCACCAGCTTGGGGGACGGCGCAAGCAGCGTGGGCAGCACGTCCCCGGGCAGCAACTCGGATACCGGGACACCGTAGAACTCGGCAAGCTCGGCAAGCTTCTGCACCGTAACCGAGCGGTCGCCACGCTCGTACGAACCAACGACCACCGCCTTCCAGCGGCCGCGGGACTTCTCCTCAACGCCGTGCAGCGAGAGACCCTGCTGCGTCCGGATTGCGCGAAGTCGGGCTCCGAGGGTCTTCGCGTAGTCAGATGGCATGTTGTCGGCCCCCTGGCCTGTCGTAGGAGATAGTGATGGTTACGCACAGTGACGGTAGGCCGCGAGGCCGACAAGGTCAAGCCGAATGGCAAAAAGCGGATGAACTTACGCGCGGTGGCGCATCCGCGTGAGAGCAGGCCAGCGGCGGTTCCAAGGGGCCGAAACCCCTGCCGCACCGGGGATTCTCTGTTGCCGCGACGGCCCGGCGTGGGCACGCACGCTGGGCGGGATGTTACTAGATCGTGACATCGTGTGATAAAGGTTACGGGCAGTTACGCCGCGTGCAGGCGCTGCAAACGAGGCTGATCCGGATGATTCCAGCCAGTTACCGCTGATCCCGCGCGCATACCCGGAACACAGGCGCACTGCTGGTACGGTTGGGCGAACTGACGTCCTTTAAGACCCGTCCGGTGAGGCGGGAAAGGGGGTCCCATTGATGCATGCGGCCGATCGGCTGGGCGCCCCACCCGCCAAGACGGTGCTGGAGCCCGACGAGATCAGGCGGGCGCTGACCAGGATCGCGCACGAGATCCTGGAGCGCACCAACGGCGCCGACGACGTGGTTCTGCTCGGCATCCCCACCAGAGGAGTGCCGCTCGCGCGTCGGCTTGCAGAGCGGCTGGCCCAGGTCGAGGGGCGCGAGGTTCCGGCCGGCTCGCTCGACATCACCATGTACCGGGATGACCTGAGGCTGCGGCCGGCCAGGGCGCTCGGCCATACGGAGGTCCCGGCCTCGGGTGTCGACGACAAGGTCGTGGTCCTGGTCGATGACGTCCTCTACTCGGGCCGTACCGTCCGGGCCGCGCTGGACGCCCTCGGCGACATCGGCCGCCCGCGCGCCGTCCAGCTGGCCGTCCTCGTCGACCGGGGGCACCGGGAACTGCCGATC
>Ga0209169_10001520_pt1 | contig 14200 bp, 10 predicted proteins | sample HubBroMetageWRM4_FD_188346 | JGI IMG/M metagenome (GOLD analysis project Ga0209169, IMG submission 188346) | Warmed soil microbial communities from the Hubbard Brook experimental Forest, New Hampshire - Hubbard Brook CCASE Soil Metagenome WRM 4... | ecosystem: Environmental > Terrestrial > Soil... | reverse complement strand
AAGAACAACAGTCTGAGCGCCAACTACAAACCGAAATCCGGCACCACAAGCGAGCCGACCGAATCGAAACCGACGCGCGACGGTCAACGATCGCTTTCGCGGACGCTGGGCTTGAAGGTCGGAAAGATCGTGATCGACCCAGGCCACGGCGGGCACGACACCGGAACCATCGGTCCGCACGGCCTAATGGAAAAAGATTTGTGCCTCGACGTCGCATTGCGGCTGGGCGCCGAGATCGAAGAAAAGTTGCCGGGTGCGGAAGTGATCTACACGCGCAAAGACGACACTTTTATTCCGCTGGAGCAGCGAACGGCGATCGCGAACGACGCGAAGGCCGACCTTTTCATTTCGATTCACGCGAACTCGAGTCACGATTCGACGGCGCGCGGCATCGAGACGTACTACCTGAACTTCGCCACATCGGCGGAGAGCATGGAAGTGGCGTCGCGCGAAAACGCGGAAGCGCAGGAATCGATGCACGACCTGCAGGACATCATCAAGAAGATCGCGCGCAACGAGAAGATCGAAGAATCGAAGGAACTCGCGAACGACGTGCAGGATTCCTTGTCGCACAGGATGCAGACGGTGAGCTCGGGCGAGAAGAATCGCGGCGTGAAGAAGGCGCCGTTCGTGGTGCTGATCGGCGCAAACATGCCGTCTGTGCTTTCGGAGATCTCCTTCATCAGCAACCCGGGCGACGAAAAGCTGCTGCGCAAGACCGACCAGCGCCAGCACGTGGCCGACGGCCTCTACCGCGGCATCGCGGCTTACTTAGACAGCATGAACAGCCTTTCCTACGACAAGTCTAAGTTGGTTTCTGACAATCACTTGACCTCGGGCGGCGGCGCAGGCACGGTGGCCTCCGAGGGGAACCCAAAGTAAAAAAACGGCGTCTAATAGGCATGCATATGCGCAAGCCCTTCTTGCGGTTTACTACCCTTTTGCTTCTGGCTCTGATTGCGGCGATCTTCGGCGGCGCGGTGCGGGCGCAGTCTGTGCTGCCCGGCTCGTTTGCGGGGCGCGCGGGCGAGCGCAGCGGCGCGCAGTTGCAGTCGATGGATGGCTTTACCGTGCCGAGCGCAGGAGTGTTGAAGGAGTACGAGTTCGTTTCGGCTGAGGCGCAGAACTATACGGACGCGACGGGTACGTACAAAGTGCTGCTGTACAGGATGAAGGATCCGACGGGCGCGTACGGGCTGTATTCGTATTTGCGATCGGACGACATGCCGAAGGCGGAGACTGCGGCGCATGCGTCGCTCTCGAATGACCGGGCGCTCGCGCTGGTGGGAAATTACGTGATCGAGACGCGCGGGAAGGATTTGCAAAAGCACGGCGCCGATTTGAATTCGCTCGCGGCGGCGGTGAAGCCGAAGTCGGTGGAAGGGCCGTTGCCGGACCTGACCGAACATTTGCCGGTGAAGGGATTCGAAGATCGTTCCGACAAGTACGTGCTCGGCCCTGTGGCGCTCAACGAATTCTTTCCGGTGCCGGTGAAAGACGACTGGCTGGGATTTTACGCAGGCGCGGAAGCTGAAGTGGCGAAGTACCGCGTGAACGGTCGGGAACTGACGCTGGTGCTCGCGGACTTGCCTACTCCGCAATCGGCGCAAAAGAGATTGGCGGACATTCAGCGCGACTTGCACGTGAACGCGCCGGACGGAAGCGGTGGGGATTCGCCGATTTACGCGCGGCGCGCGATCACCATGCTGGCAATTGTTGGCGGAGCGAAGAATCAGGCCGAGGCGAACGCGCTGCTCGATCAGATTCAATCGAGCGCGGAAGTGACCTGGAGCGAGCCGACGTTTCAATTCAAAGAGCCGACAATCGGCGGCATGATCGTGGGCGCGATTGAAGGCACAGCGGTAATTTGTTTGTTCGCGCTGATCGCAGGAATCGGATTTGGTGGTTTCCGGCTGCTGACGAAGCGGTTTTTGCCGGACCGCGTGTTCGATCGCAGCTCGACGATGCAGGTGTTGCAACTGGGATTGGGCAGTAAGCCCATCAATGCAGAGGACTTCTACGGCGTCGAAGGGAAACCGCGCGAGTAGCAGGCTGTGGAAAACTGCGGGGACGAATTTCAGATTTTCGCTTTTGGCGTCCGTATCTTGTTTATTTACTTATGCTTACAGCCTTTGAGTGTAAGTGCTTTCTTTCTTGACTCGTTTTGGCCCCTCAACTAGACTGCGCTCGAGGAAAGAGTTCTTTGGCCCACCGCGCAGTGGCCTTTTGAACTTTCTCCCCTCGGAGGCCCGCTCCAAAGGCGGGCCTTCTGCTTTTTAGGGCGGAAAAACTTCAGATCGTTCTTGAATGAAATCCCGAAATGAAACTTGAAGCGTCGCGCGAAGTAATGTGACGTGCGCGTCCTAGTACCCTGCAGTTTGTTTGCTGCGCGAGTGCGCGCGTTGCGGTGCAAGTTGAAATGTCGGCTGGACGATTAGAAGTGAGCTGCACGGATTTTTTCCCGGGCGCGTGTGCGAAGCGACGCGAATTGCATGTTGCGCTTGAAGGCGTGCAGCTGATTCAAGCGTCACTCGAACGCAATTTTTTGTGCAACTGCTCTGGTGTGATGCGAATCCAAGAAGTTGCCCCGGCTGTGTTTGTGCCAACCTGGCGAACGTGTTTTTGCCAACCTGGCGGTTTCTGTCGCGCTGCAAAAATTTACGAGGTGATACGATTTGAAGATGAACTTGAGGCGGAGAAGTGTTCTGGCGGGTTGCGGAGTGATTTTGGGATTGGCGGCGGGCGCGCCGCGCGTGACGCGTGCGCAACAGAATGATCTGATCGCGATTACGCTCGATGAGCCCAGCTATAGCAGCGGGACCGCGGCGGCACAGCAGTCCGGATCAAGTTCGAGCGACGCATCGCAGACTCAGACTCCGCAGAGTACGACGACGCACGTTCAACCCGGGCAGACCGCGAAGCAGCAGACCATTCAGGAGAAGAACGGCGGATCGAACGAGCGAATCCTGTGGATTTATCCAAACTTTTTCAGCGTGGATGAAGACAAGTACAACGGCCCGATCACGGCGAAGCAGAAGTTCCTGCTCGTTACGCGGTCGTCGTTCGATCCCGGAGAATTTCTCTGGTACGGGCTACTGGCGGGGATCAGCCAGGCGGAAAACAGCGAAAAAGCCTACGGGCAAGGCGCTGAGGGATACGCGAAACGCTACGCGAGCCAGTTTGGAGACGGGACGATCGAGAGTTACTTGGTGGAGTTCGGGTTCCCGGTCGTGTTTAAGCAGGATCCGCGCTATTTCCGCGTCGGCGAAGGAAGTTTCGGCTATCGCACGGGGCGTGTGCTGAAGCGCCTGGTGGTGACGAAGGGCGACAACGGCCGCGACCAGTTCAACGTTTCGGAAGTGTTTGGGTCGGGCACGGCGGCGGTGGTTTCGATCTATTCGTATCACCCGCAGGACGAGCACAATTTTTCGAATGTGGCGTCGGTGTGGGGCGAGCAGGTCGCGTTTGACGCGGCGGAAATGATGTTCAAGGAATTCTGGCCGGACGTGCGCAAGAAAATGCACGACAAGAAAAACCGCGGCGCGACGCAGCCGTAGTTTTTCACGGGCCGCTGCACAGAGTTTGCGCGTGCGGCGGCTTCTCTTCCTTTCTTCGATTCTACAAATCCGACAACAAGTGGCCCATCTTGGTTTTCTTCGTCTTGAGGTAGGCGGCGGAGTGCTTCGTCGTCTTCGGACGGCACGGCACGCGCTCGGCCACTTTCACGCCGGCGGCTTCGAGCTGCTGCACTTTGTCGGGATTGTTGGATAGCAGGCGGACGGACTTCATGCCGAGAGCCTTCAGCGCGTCGGCGGCGAATTCATAGTCGCGCGAGTCGTCGGCAAAGCCGAGCTTGCGGTTGGCTTCGACGGTGTCCAGGCCCGCGTCCTGCAATTGGTAGGCTTTCAGCTTGTTGATCAGGCCGATGCCGCGGCCTTCCTGCGGAAGATAAAGGACCACTCCGGCTTTGGCTTTCGCGATCTCTTTCAAAGAGAGTTCGAGTTGGGCGCGGCAGTCGCAGCGTTCGGACGTGAAGACGTCGCCCGTGAGGCACTGCGAGTGGATGCGGACGAGAGGAGCCTCAGCGCGCGTGAGATCGCCGTGGCGGACGGCGACGGCTTCTTCGCCTTTGTGCGCGCCTTCGATGCCATGGATCGTGAAATGGCCGTAGCTGGTGGGCAACGCGGCCGAGGCTACGATGCGTGCGCCTCGGGTGCGGAGCGTCTTTTTGCGCGGACGGGATTTCATCGGTACATTCAGTATAGCAGTCGCGATTGGGGCGGCAGTGTTCATGGGTTTTTCAATGCTCGCTCCATTGGACGCGGGATGTGGCGTCGAGGATGCGAATGCCGGTGAACGCTGTGCCACGCACCCTTTGGAACGAAAATGGTGCGGCACCCGAAAATCGAAGCCGGAGGGCGAAATGCGCTTTGCGAGGGCGTTGCGCGCGTGGTAGGGTTAGCGAATAAAAGGCGAAGAGCTGCGGGTCGGCGGGAGCCTGTCGAGAGGGCGGCTCGCGTGGGTTCGGGACGGTAACGGAACGATGGGGAGGGTTCATGGCGGCACCGCAACAGGGGCTTTCTGTTCGACCACAATCGACGCTCGACACGGTGCAGGAGATCCTCGAAGGGCTGGCGTCGCGGTATCGCGCGGACGAAGTCCTCACCGCCGTGAAGCATATTCCGGCGCGCGAGGCAGAGTACCGTCCGATGCCGGACTGGGTGCGGCCGGAGCTTGCTGCGGCGTATCGCGCGAAAGGAATCGACAAGCTCTACTCGCACCAGGCAGCGTCCGCGGAGCTCGCGCGCGCCGGGAAAAATTTCGTAGTGGTGACGCCGACGGCTTCGGGCAAGACGCTCTGCTACAACCTGGCGGTGCTCAACGCCGTCCTCGAAAATCCAGACACGCGCGCGCTCTACCTTTTCCCCACTAAAGCTCTCGCGCAAGACCAGCTCACCGAGCTGCACGATCTGGCGACGAGGCTCGACGACTGCTTCGGCGTCTTCACCTACGACGGCGACACGCCGAGCGATGCTCGCAAAGCGATTCGCGAGCGCGGGCACGTGATCGTCACCAATCCCGACATGCTGCACACCGGAATTCTGCCGCACCACACGAAGTGGACGCGCGTGTTTGAGAATTTGCGTTACATCGTGCTCGATGAGCTGCATACGTATCGCGGCGTTTTCGGCAGCCACCTCACGAATGTGCTGCGGCGGCTCGCGCGCATCGCGGAGTTTTATGGCTCGAAGCCGCAATTCATCTGCTGCTCGGCGACGATTGCGAATCCGGGCGAGCTTGCTTCACAGCTGATCGAAAAACCGGATGTAAAAGTGATCGAGGAAAACGGCGCGCCGGCGGCGGAAAAACTTTTCGTCTTTTACAACCCGCCGATGATCAATCGCAATCTGGGGATCCGACGTAGCTACTTGAACGAGACAACGCGTCTCGCAAAGGAACTACTCGCGCGAAAACTGCAAACCATCGTATTCGCGAACAGCCGGCTGCACACCGAAGTGCTGCTCACGTATTTGCAGCAGGCGAACCGGCCGGGACCGGGCGAGCCGGAGCCGATTCGCGGCTATCGCGGCGGATATTTGCCGGGCGAGCGGCGCGAGATCGAACGCGGGCTGCGCGACGGGCGGATTCGCGGCGTGGTTGCAACGAACGCGCTGGAACTGGGCATCGACATCGGCTCGCTCGATGCGAGCGTGATGGCCGGATATGCAGGATCAATTGCGGCCACCTGGCAGCGTGCAGGGCGCGCAGGACGTCGCAGCGGCAGCTCTTGCGCAGTGATGGTCGCGTCTTCCGCGCCGCTCGACCAATTCATCGTGCAGAATCCGGATTATTTTTTCGGGCGTTCGCCGGAACACGCCTATGTGCAGCCCGACAATCTTGAGATTCTGGTGAATCATTTGAAGTGCGCGGCGTTCGAGCTGCCGGTCACAGTCGAAGACAAATTTGGCGCGGTGGACGTGCAGAATTTGTGCGAGCGCATGGGCGAAGCGGGATTCCTCCACAAAAGCGGCGGCAGTTGGCACTGGGTGCAGGAAGCATACCCAGCGGATACGGTGAGCCTGCGCTCGGTGACGAGCGACAACTTCATCATCATCGACATCAGCGGCCATCCGGAGACCACCGAAGATGGCGAGCCGGAAGTAATCGGCGAGGTGGATTTTTCGTCGGCGCTGACGACGGTGCACGAAAAAGCGATCTACATTCACGGCGGGCAGCAGTATCACGTGGAGCGGCTCGATTTCGACGAGCGCAAAGCCTACGTGAAATCGGTGAACGTGGATTACTACACGGACGCGATTCGCTACACGCAGGTGCGCGTGCTCGAGATCGCGGAGGAAGCGCCCATCCCCGGGCCCGCGCTTCGCGCGCATGGCGATGTGCTGGTGCGGTCGCAAGTGGTCGGCTTCAAGAAGATCAAATTTTTCACCAACGAAAATATCGGTGCGGGAAAGCTCGAACTACCTGAGAACGAGATGCACACGACGGCATTCTGGATCACGCTCGAAAATAAATTGCTCACCGAGCTGCCTTACGCGCTGTCTGACCGGCAGAGCGGGATTTTCGGATTGCTCTACGCGATGGCGTCGATGGCGACGCTGCTTTTAATGTGCGACGGCCGAGACCTCGGGACGGCTGTGGGTGAGCGGCCGCCGTCGCCGGGTGTGGGAGCGGACTGGCAGGAGTTTTCGCCGGCAACGACCGACCCGGCGCAGATGAAGGAATTCTTCGAACCGAATTTGTATTTGTATGACGCGTATCCCGGCGGCATCGGATTCAGCGAGCCGCTCTACCGCGTGCACGAGATTTTGCTGCAGAAGACGCGCGAGATGATTCACGGATGCCCTTGCGAGAAAGGCTGCCCATCGTGCGTAGGTCCCGCGGGTGAGAAATGCGAGAAAACCAAAGAGGCGGCGCTGGCGATCCTGGAGAAGCTGTGCGCATGACGCTTTCGCGGTGGAGCGGCCTGTGATTGCGCGGATGTGGCACGGCATGACTCGTCGCGCGAAGGCGGACGAGTACGCGAAGTTTTTGCGCGAGCGCGCGATTCCCGACTACCAAAGCGTGCCGGGTAATCTGAGCGTGCACATCCTGCGGCGTGAAGATGAAGACGGCGAGCGCACGCATTTCACTACGCTCACGATTTGGGAGTCGATGGCGGCGATCGAGAAATTCGCGGGCGTGCCGGTGGATCGCGCGAAATACTACGACGAAGACAAAGAGTTTCTGCTGGAGTTCGAGCCGCGCGTGATGCACTGGGAAGTGGCGGGAAAATCGGAAGCGTCGCGGAGCACGGATTGAGTTCACCGATCATCGACAAATTCGCGCGGCTCACGGCGCTGAAGCCGGCCCGCGCGAAAGCGGCGGGCGCGGCAGCTGTGGCGCCGGTGCGGTCGGCGACAAGTTCCCTGCCAGATGGCGCGGCACAGCTCGCGGAAATATTGGAAGCGCGCGCGCTGGAAACTCATCACGGCGAACACTTGTCCGTGAAAAAGTGGTTCTCCGAAGCGATTGGTCACGCGGCGCCGGACGGAACAGTCGATGCGGAGGTTATGCATCTTCTATCACCGGGCGCGCACGAAGCTGCTGGAGATCCTTCGCAGTGGCTTTTCCTCGACACGGAGACGACGGGCCTGACAGGCGGCACGGGAACATACCCGTTCATGGTCGGAATTGCGTGGTGGGACGCAGGCGGCCTCGAAGTGGAGCAGTTTTTCATGCGCGACCACAGCGAGGAGCACGCGCTTCTCGTTACGCTAGCGGAGCGGATCGCCGAGCGCGGCGTGCTGGTCACATTCAACGGAAAATCATTCGACTGGCCGCTGCTCGAAACGCGCTACCGCATGACACGCAAAATCAAAGTCCCCACGCTCACAGCGCATCTCGATTTTCTGCATCCCGCGCGAAATTTGTGGCGAATCCGGCTCGGCTCGGTGCGGCTCGCGGAACTCGAAAAGCATGTGCTCGGCTTCCATCGCGGCGCGGACATCATCGGCGCCATGATTCCACAGTTTTATTTTGACTACCTGCGCGGCGGCGCCGTCGAGCCGATCGTGGAGATTTTCAAGCACAACCAGACGGACCTGCGTGGGCTCGCAGGTCTTGCGAGCAAGATTTTGTCGCTGCTCGCCGAACCAGAGAAGCACAGCGGCGATCCGCTGGAATTGTTTGGAGTGTCGAGAATTTGCGAGCGGCGCGGCGAGACGGTACGCGCGCGGAAGCACTATGCGCAGTCGATCGAAAGAGAGTTGCCTGCGGAAGCAGACCGCTTAGCGCGGCGTGCGTTGGCGCGAATGGCGAGGCGCGCCGGAGACGTGGAGCGAGCGCGGGAACTTTGGGAAAGCATGGTTGGAAATTCGCGCGAAGGGTTTGAGGCCTACGAGCAACTCGCGATCTACCACGAGCGTGTGACTGGTCAACTGCGTGAGGCGGCGGCGCTGGTGAAACGGGCGCTTGCGGAGTTGCGCCGGTCGAAGGGCGCGGGGCTGCTGAGCGCCGCGATGCACAGACAGTACAAAGAGAGATTTGAGCATCGGCTGGCGCGCCTGGAGAAGAAGTCGGCGAAGACGCTTCTAGACGGGATTGAGGCGCGGTCGTAGCTGCGGCCAGCGCCACGCACCCTTTTGGGAAGAAAAGGGTACGGCACCCGTAAAGGCAACGACTTACAACTCCGGGCCATTTTGGCGAACGGGGCACCGAATCTTCTATCGTCGAACCGGAATCAAATTGAGCGGGGCAGTAAGAAGATTTCGATGCGAGAAACGGATGGTACGGCGGCTTGCATGGGGCGAAGCTTGGAGATGGAGGCGACGCAAATGGCCGGAGTAACCGACACATACTTTCGCGAGCAGCTTGAGAAACGCAAGGACCAGCTAAATGCGGTGCTTGCGTCCACGGCGGCGCCGGCCGCCCCGAAAGCACCGCTCGTTGCGCTTCTCGGCGAAGTGGACTCCGCGCTGCAGCGTCTCGCTGACGGCAGCTTTGGAATCTGCACGCAATGTCACGCGCCGGTGGAAACCGACCGCCTGCTCGCCGACCCGCTCACGCAGCTTTGCCTGGATGATTTGAGCAGCGACGAGCAGCGAGCGCTTGAGCGCGACCTGGAGCTCGCGGCGCGAGTGCAACGAGGACTGCTGCCGAACACAGACACGCGCCATCGAGATTGGCTGGTCCACTACCAATACAAGCCGGCGGGGATGGTGAGCGGCGACTATTGCGACGTGATTTCTTCGCCCACGGAAAACGGCGAGATGTTTTTTCTTCTCGGCGACGTGGCCGGAAAAGGCGTAGCCGCTTCCCTGCTAATGAGCCATCTGCATGCGATGTTCCGCAGCCTGGCCGGAATTGGACTACCGTTGGACAATTTAATGGATCAAGCGAACAGCGTCTTCTGCCAAAGCACAATCGCGGGACAGTACGCGACATTGATCTGCGGACGCGCCGGCCAGCGCGGCGAAATTGAAATCAATAGCGCCGGACATCTGGCGGCGTTGCACGTTTCGAAAAGCGGCGTGCGGAAAATCTATTCGACGGGATTGCCACTGGGAATGTTTTCCACCAGCCGCTACACAGTCGAACGAATCAAACTCGAGCGCGGCGACAGCCTGCTGCTTTACACCGACGGTCTTTCCGAAGCGATGGACGCGTCGGGAACCGAGTACGGAACGGAACGCCTTTCGAATCTTGTGAGGGAACGGCACGGATGCGCGCCGCAAGATCTTGCCACTGCCTGCATGAAAGAGGTCACCGCACATCGCGGCGCTGGAAAACAGCTGGACGATCAGACGTTGATGGTCGTGCACCGCGGAAGTTTCGCAAGTTCGTCGGCGAATGATTAGTTCGCCGTGCGACATCAAGGGCGGCACAGACTGACAGTCTATGTTACAGCTCGCTGCGCTCGCCTCGGGCTACAGGCTGCGATTGGGTAAGACCGCTGGCGCTACCGCCTGATCCGGGCTGAGGTGCAGGCTGCCAGCCGATCGCGGCGTTGATTTTGTCGAACGTGGCGCGCGACGCGCCTTCAACGGTGAGGCACTGAGTGGCGATGCACCGGAGGAACACGCTGCCACTGTCCGTATCGAATTGCATGTACCCGGCACTGCGGAACGAGTTCACGTGCGTGACATGCTTCGATTCGAGCGCCTTGGCGTACTGCGCAAAAAAACGGCTGGTGTCGTCGCCGCTATCGAGCGCGAGCAGATACACGAGCCGCGCGTCTTTGGTCTTCTCATCTTCAAATAGCGCGTAGTGATCGCCTCTCCACGCGGGGCCGAGCAAGTCGGCCGTGTCCGCGCCATCAAACTGCTTCAGCACTTCCGTCAGTCCAAATTCACCCAGCACATTCTCGTCGAGAAATTTCCAATCGGCCGGCACGATGCCTTTCAGGTCCGGCAACTTCACCGCCACCGGCATCACGCCCTGCAAATACATGTCGGGATGAATGATCTGCTGCGTCGAAACCGGCGGTTTCGCGAATATTTCGTGCAAGTCGCCCCAGCCGGAGTGCGCCTTCAGAAACGACTGCGTAAATCCAGTGCCCGCGAGATACGGAAACAAAAGCTGGTCGCGGATAAACTGCGGCGCCTTCGAGAGATTCGGGTCTTTGTCCATTTCTGAAATCGCGCCGGTGCGGATCATGAGAGTGATGTCCGGAATGTCGCGCACGCCGACGTTCTGATCGAGCATTTCGTAATCGACCATGGCCGCAAGCGCGGAGCCTTCGCTTACCGCGTCGCGAGCGAGTTCCGCGTCGTCATTCGGGCGAGCCGCTTTGATCCAGGGATCGATGTGGAACGATTGATCCTCGAGCGCGTGCGTTAGCTCGTGCGACATCACCGATTTCTGCTCGTCCAGCGGAATCCAGTCCGCGATGTAGAACTCTTTGGCCTTGGGATCGTAGAGGCCGGCCACCTGATCGGTGAGCACGTCGATCATGAACTTGTCGAGCGGAAAGCCCTTCGGGATCAGGCCGAAGGCTTCGAGAGTCTTGTCGTCGGAGTAGCGTTCCTTATCGGTGCGGTCTTCTTTTTCTTCACGGACGAGGTAGTCGCGGACTTCCTGTTTCGAGCGCAGGCTTTTCTTGAGAGGTTCCTTAATGGGAAGGTCGAGCAGCTTGCTCATCTGGGCCAGCACTTCGTCGGCGGCCTTGATGAACTCGGCGTTCGAGGTGGCGGGAACGGGTTCGGTCGCGGTGGTCTTCGATGCCGACCCAGCCGCTGAGCCCGCGGCGGGAGCGGAAGCGCCCGGAGCGCCGGAAGACTGTTGCGCCGATACGGCCGTCGCGCCCGCCACCGTGACAACCACCACCCAGACCAGCCCTACCCAACGACGCATCCACGCCTCCGGTTCCGGAACTTGAACAGAATATCAGGTTTGGCCAAGGGCCCGCTGGAGCCTGGGGATCGAGGCGCACTTCCCCACCCAGCCCGCCGGGGACTGCGGCCCACCTCTATGTGAGACGTGGCATTGAGCTTAGCGTGAGCAGTGCCGATATGTGTATAGACGCCCGCTATTACGTGTTGCAGCACCAAGTTACAAGATAGGGCAGCAGAATCGGCGGGCCGCCCACCGGAGGGTTTTATAATAGAAGTTGCGCGGAGCTGACCTTGGACCCCGAAAAAATACTGGTCGTCGATGACGAAGAAGCGATCCGGGAAGTAGTCTCCACCCTGCTGGAAGCGCAGGGCTATCGCTGTACGGTGTGCTCCAACGGCAAAATGGCGTTGGACGCCTTCCGGGCGGACACGTTTGACCTGGTGCTGAGCGACATCGTGATGCCCGAGATGGATGGGCTGAAGCTGCTGGGCGAGCTGCGCAACGAAGATCCCGACGTGCCGGTGATCATGGTCACCGCGATGCATGACATTTCGATCGCGCTCGAAGCGATTCGCGCCGGCGCATACGACTACATTTTGAAACCGTTTGAGAAGGACCAGCTGCACTTGAGCGTGCGGCGCGCGCTCGAGCACCGGCGCCTGGTGATGGAAAACCGCACCTACCAGAGCGACCTCGAGCACCTGGTCGCCGAGCGCACGCAGCAACTTTCCATCGCGCTGCAGGATTTGGAGCAATCTTACGACTACACGCTCGAAGCACTGGGCGGCGCACTTGACGCAAAAGACGCTGAGACCGAAGGGCACTGCCAGCGCGTAACCGCGTTTACGATTACGATCGCGCGGTCGATGGGCGTCGATCGCGGCTTGCTGCGGCACATCGCGCGCGGCGCGTTCTTGCATGACATTGGAAAGATGGGCGTACCGGACAGCATTTTGCGCAAGCCCGGACCGCTGACGCACGAAGAGCGTGAGATCATGCGGCGTCACTGCGAGATCGGATTCGCGGTGCTGGAGCGAATTCCCTTCCTGAAAGAAGCGGCGGAGATTGTGCTGTCGCACCAGGAAATGTACGACGGCACGGGCTACCCACGCGGATTGAAAGGCGAGCAGATTCCGCTGGGCGCGCGAATTTTCGCGGTGGCGGATACTCTGGACGCCATGATTTCTGACCGTCCTTACCGCAAGGCGCTGCCGATTACCGCGGCGCGCGAAGAGATCCGGAAGTTTTCAGGCAAACAATTTGATCCGCGAGTGGTTGAGGTGTTTTTGTCGCACCCGGACCGCGTGTGGGTCGAACTCCACGACAAAGTCGGCGATCCGTTCCGGCTGGCACAACTCGAACACGTCTAAAATTTTGGGCTGCGCGGCACGCTGCTGCGTTGGTGCGGGTGCGTGTGTGTGCGTTCGTAATACAATGGCCGCGTGGCGCTGATTCCCATCAAGACGGCTTCGACGACCGGCTACTGCGACTGCATCCACGGCTGCTACGAACTGGCGAATTTTCGCGACGATGAAACGGGCAAAGGCTATTGTCCTTTCTGCGCGAAAGAACATTTGGAAATGAATCGCGGCGTCGGGATTCCAAGCCCGGCGCCGATGGCTGTGCCGGATTCCGATAAGCCGGAGTTGAAGATCTATGAGCCGCCCGCGGCCGATCCGCCGGGGCGCTTGCGGTGACTCAAGCGGGAGCTAGTAGCTCGCGAGCAGCAGGCGAATTCCTTCCCTAAAGTCGTCTTCGGGCGTGATCAAGCTCACAACAAAATAGCCGTCACCGGGAAAATCGTAGAAGTGCCCCGGATGAATCGAGACGCCGTGGGTTTCGAGGATATCGACGGCGGTGTCTTCGTCCGAGCGCGTGGCGGGCGTGCGAAGGATCGCGTACCAGCCGCCTTCGATCGCGAGGCGCGAGCTGAGTTTTTGCGCGGCGAGCTGGCGGTCGAGTTCGGCGAGATTGGCGTGGACGCGCCCAAGCAATTCGCGCTGAAATTTCGCGCGGCACGCGAGAAATTTCGGCAGCGCGTGCTGGATGGGCGTGCTCACGGAAAGGTACGTATCGGCAATCACCTCGAGGCGTTCGAGCGCTTGTGACCGCAGATCTGCAGGGCCGCTCGCGACGAGCCACGCCGCTTTCATCTGCGGCAAGCCCGAAATTTTCGAGATGCCGCTCATGGTGAACGTGAGCGCGCCCGTGTTGCCGGCAAAGCTGCGCGCGCTGTCCTTGTGTTCATCCAGCGGAAAATCCAGAAACACTTCGTCGGCAAGAATCGCCATTTCGCGCGGCGCGCAGATTTCGTTGAGGCGGCTGCGCTCGTAACCCTTCGCGTAGTTCCCCGTAGGATTATTCGGATGAACGACGATCACGGCGCGCGTTTTTTCCGTAATGGCGCCCTCGAGCTTGTGGAAGTCGATCTGCCATCCGTGATCGTAGAGCAGCGGGTAGCGGACCAGGCGAACGTCCTGCACTTCAGCCAGAAATTCAAACAGCGGATAGCTCGGCTCGGGAACCAGCACTTCGTCGCACGGATCGCATAACGTGCGGAACGCGAAGGCGTAGGCTTCGCTGGTAGCGGTGGTGAGAACGATATTCGCAGGATCGACGGCGACGCCATGCGCCTCGTAATAGCCCGCAACGGCGCGGCGCGCACTGAGCAATCCCTTCGGATCGGGTTCGTACGCTAACGATTCAGGATTCGCGAGCGCGCGAAGGATGTGTTCGCTATCGCAGGAAAATCCACACGCGGTGGGATTTGAGGATGCGAGATCGATCAGGCGCCGGCCCGAAGCGCGATGGCGCTCGAGAGCGACGGTGAGGCGATTGGGAACCAAGTTCCAGCTGGTGCGTTCGG
>Ga0209169_10001519_pt1 | contig 14220 bp, 9 predicted proteins | sample HubBroMetageWRM4_FD_188346 | JGI IMG/M metagenome (GOLD analysis project Ga0209169, IMG submission 188346) | Warmed soil microbial communities from the Hubbard Brook experimental Forest, New Hampshire - Hubbard Brook CCASE Soil Metagenome WRM 4... | ecosystem: Environmental > Terrestrial > Soil... | reverse complement strand
GCGGCGTCGGCTCCGTCAATCAACCGGTGATCGTACGAGAGGGACAGCGGAAGAATCAAGCGCGGTTCGAATTTGCTTCTTTCGCTCACCCACTCCGGCTCCATGCGCGAACGCGACAGGCCGAGAATCGCGACCTCGGGATGATTCACGATCGGCGAAAAACCGGTGCCGCCGATTCCTCCGAGATTAGTTATGGTGAACGTTCCGCCTTGCATCTCTTCCGGAGTGAGTTTCTTATCCCGCGCTTTCTTGGAGAGCTGCGTCATCTCCGCCGCCAACTCTACGATATTTTTCTTGTCCACGTCGCGAATGACCGGAACCAGCAGCCCGCGATCGGTGTCTACCGCTACGCCGATGTTGATGTACTGCTTGTAGATAATTTCTTCTTTCCCCATATCAATAGATGCATTGAACTGGGGAAAGACTTTCAGTGCCGACGCGCAGACTTTCAGCGCAATCGCGGTCACTGTCATCTTGCCGCCCGCTTCTTCCGCTCTGGGCGCGAATTTGGCGCGCAACTGTTCCAGTTCGGTAATGTCGGCGCGATCTTGCTGGGTGACGTGCGGAATTGTGTTCCAGGCCTGACGCAGATGTTCGGCGGTTTTGCGCCTCACTCCGCGCATCGAAACTCGTTCGGTCTTTCCCCACTTGGAGAAGTCGGGTAGTTCGGGTTCGATGAAGCCGCCGCCCGGCATCTGCGCTGAAGCGACTGCCGCGGCCAGCGCGTTCTTGGCGCACAGTTTCACGTCCTCTTCACTGATGCGTCCGCCGGGGCCGCTGCCTTGCACGCTGTGGATGTCCACTCCGATTTCGCGCGCCAATCTGCGCACATGCGGCGCCGCCGGGGCTGGGTCCCGGTGTTCGGTGCCAGCGACTTTGCCCAACTGCACCGGCATGCTGAATTCTTGTGTCGGGACGGGTGGTTGATCGGGTGGAAGCGCTTGTTCTTCCGTCTTGCCCTCGGATCGCAGGGCCAACTGGAAGGCGAGCCGCGCCGCCTGCTGTCCGGAGATGTGCTCCACGGGTTCGTGTTTGCGAGTCGGTGCGACCGGGGCGGCTACACCGCCCTCCAGCGCAAAGATGACGTCGCCAACCTTGACCTTCTGACCCTCTTTTACTTTGATTTCGCGCACTACGCCGCTGACCGTGGAAGGAACTTCGATAACTGCTTTGTCGGTTTCAAGTTCCATGACCGGCTGGCCTTCGGAAACAGTCGATCCGGGCGAGATCAGCAAGCGCACCAGATCGCCGGAGTCGATGTTCTCTCCCAGTTCGGGGAGCTTGAAGTCGGTGGGCGCAGGGGCGGCGGGCTTGGCTCGCCGGTCTTGCTGTGGCGTTGCAACCGGGGCTGGCTTCGCCGGCGTTGTTGAAACCGGGCTCGCGGAGGCTGCTGAAGCGGCTGCGACCTTCGCTTCGGTATTTTTCTTTTTCAAAACCGGCGTCGCTTGAGTTCCGGTCGTGTTTTCGACGGTGAAGATGACTTGTCCTACCTTTAACTTGTCGCCTTCTTTCACGCGAATCTCTCTGACCGTGCCGGTCACCGACGAAGGCACTTCCACGACCGCCTTGTCGGTTTCGAGCTCCATCACCGGCTCGCCTTCGGCAATGCTGGCGCCGGGCTTGATCATCAGGCGGACCAGGTCTCCGCTCTCGATATTTTCGCCCAGCTCGGGCAGCTTAAATTCCGTTGCCATTCGTTCCTAATCCCTCTTGTCCTTGGGTTCTAGTGCGCCCTGCCCGTCCCTCGACTAGCTGGTGGCCGGGTTGCGTTTTTCCGGATCGATGCCCAGATCGCGGATTGCTTTCTCGATGACTTTTGCCTCGACGCCCAGCGCGTGCAGCGTGGCAAGGACGATATGCTTTGCATCCACTTCGAAAAAATCTCGCAGGGAGGCGCGGTTTTCGCTGCGTCCGAAACCGTCTGTGCCGAGCGACATCAGCTTGCCTGGAACCCACTGCGCGATGCTGTCGGGCAGCACTTTCATATAATCTGACGCAGCGATAAACGGCCCGGGCGCGCCCGTCAGGATCTGGGTGACATACGGCACCTTTGCTTTCTGTGTCGGATGCAGCATGTTCCAGCGCGCGCAGTCGGTCGCTTCCTTATAGAGTTCCTTGTAGCTGGTCACGCTCCACACGTCGGCCGCCACACCGTAGTCTTTTTCCAGAATCTCCTGGGCCTTGAGCACTTCGAACATGATGGTGCCGCTGCCCAATAACTGCGCGCGCAGCTTCGCGTCTCTCTTTTCCGAAGTTTTGTAGCGGTACAGGCCTTTGAGGATGCCCTCGCGGATGCCCGGCTGGTCGGGCATTTCGGGCATGTGCAACGGCTCGTTGGTGACCGTCAAGTAATAGAAGATTGATTCGCCATCGACGTACATGCGCTTGATGCCATCCTGGATAATGATGGCGATCTCGTAGGCGAAGGCCGGATCGTAGGCCAGCAAATTCGGCACCGGAAGCGCCAGCACGTGGCTGTTTCCATCCTGATGCTGCAGGCCTTCGCCCGCCAGCGTGGTTCGTCCCGCCGTGCCTCCGATGAGAAAACCGCGGCAGCGCATGTCGGCCGCGGCCCAGATCAGGTCGCCGATGCGCTGCAATCCGAACATGGAGTAATAAATAAAGAAGGGAATCGTGTTGATGCCGTGATTGGCATATGCCGTACCCGCGGCGATGAACGAGCACATCGATCCCGCTTCGGTGATGCCCTCTTCCAGAATCTGTCCGTTCTTCGCCTCCTTGTAATAGAGGAGCGTGTCCATATCGACCGGCTCATAAAGCTGGCCGACGCTCGAATAGATGCCGACCTGGCGGAACAGCGCCTCCATGCCGAAAGTGCGAGCTTCATCGGGAACCACGGGCACGATGAGCGAACCGACTTCAGGGTCGCGCAGCAGCTTCGAGAGCATGCGCACGAAGACCATGGTGGTCGATGCTTCGCGGCCTTCGGTGCCTTTGTAGAACTCTTCGAAGAGCGCCTCGGAAACGGGTTTCAGCGGGGTGGCGCGAACTTTTCTGACCGGGATGTAGCCGCCGAGTTGTTTCCGGCGCTCCTGCATGTACTTGACTTCCGGGCTGTCGTCGGCGGGGCGATAGAAGGGAGCATCGTGCAGTTCGGCGTCGGGAATCGGAATGCCGAAGCGCGAGCGGAAGATTTGCAGCTCATCGTCATTCAGCTTTTTCTGCTGGTGGGTAATGTTCTTGCCTTCGCCAGCCTCGCCGAGTCCGTAGCCCTTGATGGTCTTGGCGAGAATAATCGTCGGAGACCCGGTATGCTCAACCGCCGCCTTGTACGCCGCATGCACCTTGATCGGATCATGACCGCCAAGTCGCATGCGGGCGAGTTGCTCGTCCGAAAGATGTTCGACCATCTTCAGCAGCCGCGGATCGGTGCCAAAAAAGTTCTGCCGAAAATAAGCGCCACTCTCGACAAAATATTTCTGATACTGGCCGTCGGTGATCTCGCCCATGCGCCGGACGAGCAGTCCATCGCGATCAGCCTGAAGGAGCGGGTCCCAATCGCCGCCCCAGATCAGCTTGATCACGTTCCATCCCGCGCCGCGGAAAATCGCTTCCAGTTCCTGGATGATCTTGCCGTTGCCGCGTACCGGGCCGTCGAGGCGCTGGAGATTGCAGTTGACGACGAAGATCAGGTTGTCGAGCCGTTCGCGCGAACCGAGAGTAATCGAGCCGAGCGATTCCGGTTCGTCCATTTCACCATCGCCCATGAACGCCCAGACCTTGCCGCCGGTCGAGGTTTTCAATCCGCGATTCTCGAGATATTTGATGAAACGCGCGTGATAGATCGCCTGAATCGGGCCGAGTCCCATCGACACGGTGGGAAATTCCCAGAAATCGGGCATGAGCCAGGGATGGGGATACGACGAGAGACCGCCGCCCGGCTTCAACTCGCGCCGGAAGTTCTCAAGCTTCGCTTTGGGTATACGGCCCTCGAGGTAGGCGCGGGCGTAGATGCCGGGTGCGGCGTGTCCCTGAAAATAGACGACATCGCGGTCGCCGGATTCGGTGGCAGCATGGAAAAAGTGATTGAACGCGACCTCGTACAGAGTGGCGGCCGACGCGAACGTGGAAATGTGTCCGCCGATGCCTTCTTGAATCTTGTTGGCGCGGACGACCATCGCCATGGCGTTCCAGCGCACCAGGCTCTTGATGCGGCGCTCCATTTCCTGACTACCGGGAAATGGCGGCTGATCTTTGGCGGGAATCGTGTTCTGGTAAGGGGTTGTCGCCGTGAAAGGAAGATTTACACCGGCAGCGCTACGAGCGTGTAACGCTAGTTGCTGTAACAATCGTCCCGCGCGGTCCGGTCCGCCGTGCGAGAGCACATAATCGAGCGAGTCCAGCCACTCCCGCGTTTCCAGTACTTCGATTCCGTTCGTCTTTGCCGGTTGCGTCTCGGTCTGCTGCGTATCAGCCACTCTCACCTCACAAATAAAGTGCGTTCTTCCATCATAAAGAATTGGGAGGAATTTTGCTGGAGGCGGGCAGTCGATGGTCGTTTGTCGCTAGTCGTTGGCAAGCACGTCGCTAGCGCCTATCGACCAGGGACCAACGACGGTTCTACTCCAGCGTCACTGCCTTCACCAGATTTCGAGGATGGTCCACATTGAGGCCGCGCTTCGCGGCAACATAGTAAGCGAACAACTGAAGAGGAACGATTTCCAGAATTGGCGATAGCAGTTCCGGCGCCGCAGGGATAAAGATGGTATGGTCGGCTAGGTTCGGAATGGTGGTGTCGCCTTCCGTCGCCAGCGCGATTAACGTCGCGCCTTGTTTCTTGAAGCCTTGCATGTTGCTCACGTTCTGTTCGTAGCGCAACACGGAGCCGGGATCGTTCCGATCGCAGGTCGCGATCATTACCAGCGGCAGACGAAAATCGATCAGCGCGTTGGGACCGTGCTTGGCTTCGCCGGTGGGATAGCCTTCGGCGTGGATGTAAGAAACTTCTTTCAGCTTGAGCGCTCCATCCATGGCGATCGGGTAGTGGATGGCGCGGCCGAGAAACATGAAATCGTCAACGCGATAGTAGAGTTCGGCCAGGTTTTCGACTTGATCGGCCGCCGCTAGGATTCTTTCCGTTTTCTGAGGGAGCGCGAGAAGTTCGCCGATGTAGTGCTGGGCCAGCGTCTTCGAAACTTTTTCTTTGATCTCTCCAAGGTACAGCGCAAACAGAAACAAACATGCCATCTGCGCGGTGAATGCCTTGGTGGAGGCGATGCTGATCTCCGGGCCGGCGTGGGTGTAAATAAAACCGTCGGCTTCGCGCGCAATCGTTGAGCCTTCGACGTTCGAAATTGCGATGGTGCGCGATCCCTTCTGCCGGGCTTCACGCTGTGCCGCGGTGGTGTCCGCGGTTTCTCCGGACTGAGTAATAAAGATGCTCAGTTCGCCGCGCCCAATCATGGGATCGCGGTATTCAAACTCGCTGGCATAGTCCACATCGACCGGAACAGCGGCGAGTTCCTGCATCATGTACTGTCCGGTCATCCCCGCATGACGACTCGTCCCTGAAGCCACGATGTTAATCCGGCGAACGGCGCGCAGTTCCTCACGCGAGATATGGATTTCGTTCAGGCGAACCAGTCCATCGGCTAGCGAAACGCGAGGGTCAATGGCTCGGCGCAGGGCGTCGGGCTGCTCGAAAATCTCTCGAATCAGATGATGGGGAAACTTGCGTGTCTCAGCCATTAGTTGATCCCACTAGCATTTGAGGCATTCCGCGCCGCCGACAAAAGTCCGCAGCACTTCGCCGGCGGAACTGAGGACCACGAAGTCCGCGTCCCCTCCCACCGCAAGCACGCCCTTGTTCGCGATTCGCGCTACCCGCACCGGATTTCGGCTGGCCGCCGCAACTGCCAGAGGCAAATCCCACTCCGCGAAGCGCGACAGATTCTGTACGGCGCGGTCCATAGTCAAAACGCTTCCGGCGAGTGTGCCGTTCGTCATGCACTTGCCATCTCGAACCTCAACCTCGAAAGTTCCAAGCCGGTAACGGCCGTCGGGCATGCCGGTCGCCGAAATCGCATCCGTGATGATCACGGTTTGCTCGGCGCCTTTGGCCTTCGCAAAGAGCTTCACGATTGCCGGATCGAGATGCACGCCATCGGCGATGATGTCTGCGCTCACGCGACGATCGGTAAGCACCGCTCCCAAAATGCCGGGACTGCGATGGTCGAGTGGGCGCATGGCATTGAAAGTATGCGTCGCGTGCCGCGCTCCCGCCGCGATTCCGCGTTCGGTTGCGGCAAAATCGGCGTCAGAATGTCCCAGGCTCACGCACACGCCGCGCCGCGCAGCTTCGGCAATGACCTCGAGCGCGCCCTCTAACTCAGGGGCAATCGTCATCATGCGGATGCGGCCGCGCGCTGCTTGCCAGAACCTCTCGAACAAAGCGAGGGTCGGTGCCAGTAAATTCTCCGGCGGGTGCGCCCCTCGCCGGACATGGCTGATGAAGGGACCCTCAAGATGAATTCCGAGCGGGAGAGCCCGATGCTCGCTGTCTGCCCCTTCTCGTTTGCACTTTTCAATCGCAGTCGCGAGTCGCTCGAGCGCTCGCAAGGTTGCATCCATGGGAGCGCTGACGGTGGTGGGAAAATAACTCGTGACCCCATGCCGGGCGATCAGACGTTCGATCGCGGGCAGCGCCTCGACGCTATCGTCCATGACGTCATATCCGGCGCTGCCGTGAATGTGAAGATCGACGTAACCCGGCGCTATTACGGCGTCGCCGAAGTCGATCACGGAGACTCCAGCGGGAAGCTGGCGGCTGCTCCGAGCGGTAATTTCGACGAGTTGTCCCTGCTCGACGAGCACCAGAGGATGCTCGACGGCGTCCGTCGGAGTCAACAGTCTTCTCGCAGTAAAAGCCGGCATATAAACGTTTTAATAGAGGCAAAACTGCGCCTGTGAACAAGATTGTAACAGCCTTCGTTGCCTCCGCTGGCGGGCAGGAGGCGCTGTCCATCGAAAAAGCACCAAGCGACAGAATGCTATACTGTTTGAGTTCGAGTCGCTACGCAGTTCCTGTAGTGGCCGTCATCCAGTCGTCAGTCGGGGAGTGGCTCAGCCTGGTAGAGCACCTGGTTCGGGACCAGGGGGTCGGAGGTTCAAATCCTCTCTCCCCGACCAATTTGTTTCCAATTCTTGGGACGCAAAGGGGATGACGCCTCCCCCCATGATGCAAGCCTTTTCACATCCACTTTTTCCGTGGACAAGCAGCGCGGACCTCTGATAGCCTCGCGCAACTCGGCTTGCGCGCCTTGTGGACTGGCGTTTCGCGTCGCGCGAGCCCTCACCGGAGCACCACATGTTCTCCATCGACCTAAGGGCATTTTTTGCCCTGTCCATCGTCGCGCTCGGAGTCTTTTCCACACTACAGCCTTCGCGCAGGGGTCTGTGATGCGTGACTTCGACGGCGATGGCATAGACGACGTGATGCGGAGATTGTTTCGGGGCCAGAATTCGGATTCTCGGAATGCGCTGACCGACTGGGGCCGGTCTTGTTACCACTTGAAATTCGGCTGATCATGGGAGAGAAAACATGAAGCGAACAAGAAATGCATCGTCCGCCTGTTGCCGGCGTTCGGCCGTTGCGCGCTGCGCAACGATTCTGTTGCTATTGCTTTTGGCATGGGGATTCTCCGCCCCGTCCGCATCTGCCCAGACCGGATTTACCGGAATCTTTGGCGGGGGACCGTTTTATAAGAACGCGGCTAACAATATCAGGGAGATAGAATACTCAGGCTTCACGGAAGCGATTGTTTGGAGCGTCGAGGTCAGCAGCACCGGCGACTTGAATCTTAACGGCGAGTTTCCCTTAACCGCGAATGGCGTATATATCGGCAACCAGACTTATCCGGACTTCCCGGGGGACATGGCGCTCCTGAAACAGGGGACCGTCAAGAGAGTTACGTTGAGCATTGGATCTTCGAATTATGGAGACTGGGAAGATATCACAGCCCTGGTTGAATCGCAGGGCACTGGTCCCGGCAGCATCCTTTATCAGGACTTTCAAGCTTTGAAGAATGCCATCCCAGCGCTGGATGCTATCGATTTTGACGATGAAAACAGTTTCAACCTGGATACAACTGTACAGTTTGGCGTCATGCTGGGCACGCTGGGCTATCACGTATTGCCCGATGCCTATGACAACAACACTTATTGGATGAACGTTGTTTCGGGGATTAACAATCAACTTCCGGGCACGGCGGACGGCGTACACCTGCAGGTTTACTCCGGCGGGGCTGGCAACAACCCGTGTTCCTCGCAGTGGAACTTCGGAAGTGTTCCGGTTTTTCCGGGGTTATGGGATCGGGTTGATACGCCCAAGGAGGTTCAGAGCCGCATGAGCGACTGGAACACCCAATGTGGCATCAGCGGCGGATTCATGTGGATTTATGACGATTTTGTCGGTAATGGTCTGGCGACAAAATACGCGAACGCGATTGATGATGCCGTGGGCATTGGAGGCTTCACACTCTCGGGGCCAGAGAGTGTCTTCCTGAACCAAAACGCAACAGCTAAGGCCGCGATCAAAATCGCGGACTTCGGCGTTTTTAAGGGTGAGGTGAATCTGGCTCTGTCTCCTTTGCCAAATGGAGTCGTCGGTTCGTTGACCGGACAAGGGAACAAGCAAACGATTGTATTAACGGCCAGTTCTGGTGCCGCCACCGGATTCACTCCGGTAACGGTTACGGGCACTTCCGGTGAGATTTCGCAAACCTTTACTTTCACCCTGGCGGTGAGCGCGGCGTTGGGCAGTAAGGGATCGGGCAAGCGCGTTGATCTCTCCTCAGCATTCAACGTCAATGGGATATACACCGATGGAACGGTGTATTCGACTGGAGGCCTTGACGGTGCCGGGTTCTCATATTCAGCGAAACTGTTGGGCAAGTCGCGGTCTCTCGACTTGATGCCGATTAAGTTTGGACCGGCCGATCAACCTGACGCTATAGCCTGCAATGGCCAGTCGGTTATTTTACCGAAGGGAAACTTTTCCGGGCTGTTGCTGTTGGGGACTGGTGTGCAGGGAAGTCAAACCTCGCAAACGATCACCGTCAACTATACGGATGGAACGAGCGCACAATTTGTGCAGAGCTTCAGCGACTGGTCTTCCCCACAAAATTTCCCAGGCGAGGGTGAAGGGGTTGCGATGTCATACCGGAATTCCTCGGACGGAAGCAAGGATCAGGGGACGTTCAGCCTATATGCATACCAATTTGAAATAGACCCGACCAAGGTTGTGCAGAGTGTGAGTCTGCCCGCTAATCCGAGCGTTATTGTGCTTGCGGCCACTTTGTTGGGCGAAGATGCGTCGTCACGGCATGCGCCGTGAAATCGGGATGCCGCGATTAGCTTTGCATCTATCGCGCAGCGGCCGATTTCACCATGGCGCGGGCTTCCGTCGACTCTTTCAGTTGGCGGCCCATTGCGTCCATGCCGGCTTCCAGTAATCTCGCGAACTCATTGGGAAGCACGGGTCGGCTGAAATAGTATCCCTGCGCTTCGTCACAGTGGTGAGCCAGTAGAAAGGCCAGCTCGGCTTGGGTTTCGACGCCCTCCGCCACCACCCGAAGCTTCAGACTTCGGCCCATGCTGATCACGGCGGTCACAATAGTCGTCTCGCTGGGAGTGGTGCTGATCTGGCGGACGAACGACTGGTCGATCTTGAGAGCGTCGATGGGGAACTTTCTCAGATAGCTCAAGCTGGAGTAGCCGGTGCCGAAATCATCCACCGCAACTTTCACTCCGCTGGCGCGCAGGGTCTTGAGGATGTACTCAGCGGACTCGGCATGCTTCATCAGCACGCTTTCGGTCAGCTCCAGCTCGAGAGAACTCGGATCCAGCCGCGTATCTTTGAGGATGGCGAACACGCCTTCAAGAAAGCTTTCGTCTCGCAATTGCATGGCGGAGATGTTCACCGCCATGGTGACTACCGGCAAACCCGCATCGAGCCAGAGCCGGGCCTGCTGACACGCTTCCCGAAGTACCCAGTGGCCGATGGGAAGAATCAGACCGCAGTCTTCCGCCACCGGAATAAATTGTGCCGGAGCAACTGGCCCGCGCGTAGGATGCTTCCAACGTAACAAGGCTTCCGCGCCGGCGATCTGTCCGGTCCTCAGATTGATTTTGGGCTGGTAATAGAGCGTGAATTCCTGCCGTTCCAGAGCGCGCCGCAGACTCTCTTCGATGGATTGGCGCTCCACCGCCCGAACGTTCATTGCAGACTTGAAAAATTGATAGCTTTGGCGCCCATTTTCCTTGGCCTGATACATGGCAGTGTCCGCGTTCTTGATAAGCGTTTCCGCATCCTGGCCGTCGTCGGGATAGACGCTCACGCCAATGCTGGTGGTGACGTGAAGATCGTGTTGGTCGATGGAATGCGCCTCCGCCACTGCTTGCAGCATTCTTCTCGCGGTAATGGCGGTGTCTTCTGGTTGCGCGACTTCGGAGAGCAGCACGACGAATTCATCGCCCCCCTGCCGGCTGACCGTGTCCGAACCGCGCACGCAATCCACCAGGCGTTTGGCGATGGATTGCAGAAGTTTGTCGCCAGTCGGATGTCCCAGGGAATCATTGATGTGTTTGAAGCCATCCAGATCGAGGAATAGCACGGCGACTTTCTTATGGTGGCGGGGCGCCAGCGCGATCGCTTGGTTCACGCGGTCGTTCAGGAGCATTCGATTCGGCAACCCGGTCAGAAAGTCATGCTGGGCTGAATGGGTCATCTGCAGCGCCATTGCGCGCGCCGCGCTCACGTCACGAAAAATGATGACCGCCCCGGTAGTGTGCCCTTCACGGTCGTGAATCGGGGCAACGGAGTTTTCAATGGGAGTTTCAAATCCGTCGCGCCGGACGAGGATACAGTTCGACGGCAGATGTACGATCCGGTCTTGTCCGGTTGCCGTCTCCATCGGAGTCGGAACGGCTTCGCGGGTGCTCGAGTCCAGAATTTGGAGCACTTCGGCTAAGGGTCGGCCAGTCGCTTCTGCTAACGACCACCCCATCATTTTTTCCGCGACCAGATTAAGGAAGGTTATGTTTCCAGCGATGTCGGTGCAGGCGACGGCGTCGCCAATGCTGTTGAGCGTGACCTGAGCACGTTCCTTCTCGACGAACAGGGCCTCTTCCATACTCTTGCGCTCGATGGCATAACGCAGAGATCGCAGAAGCGAGCGCCCATCGATTTGGCCCTTGATGAGATAGTCCTGTGCGCCTTCTTGCAGGGCTTGTGCGGCCAGCGCCTCGTCGTCCAGGCTGGTGAGCACGACAAGAGGGACGCGGGGAGCAGCGGCGTGGGCCTGCCGCACCGCACTCAATCCGTGGGCGTCGGGCAATCCCAAGTCGAGCAAAATGACATCAGCCAGTTGCTCCGTCAGACGCTTCGCTGCATCACCCCAGCGTTCCACATGCGTCATTCCGATCCGCTGCAAGCCCTGCTCGTTCAACATTTCGCGCAGCAGGCGCGCGTCTCCGGGATTATCTTCGACCAGGAGAATTGTCTCGATCGATTTCTTCGGCATCCGTCTAGTCCTGCGGCGGCAACTTGGCCTTGGTCAGCCAGAAATCGTTGATGCTCTTCACCAGGCTTTCGAACGCAGGCAACTGCACCGGCTTGGTGAGGTAGCAGTTGGCGGCCAGCTGATAGCTTTTCACGATATCCACCTCCGAGTCAGAAGTAGTTAGGATCACGGTCGGGATCATTTTCAGACTCGCATCTTCCTTGATATGAGCCAGCACCTCGCGGCCATCCATTCTGGGGAGGTTGAGGTCGAGCAAGATCAGATCCGGGCGAGGAGAATCGGCGTGCGATCCTTCGCGCCGAAGAAAGGCCATAGCCTCCACCCCGTCAGTAGCCACGTGCAAACGGATGGCTGGATTGGCGTCGCGGAACGCTTCCTGCGTCAGCCGGACGTCACCCGGACTGTCTTCGACCAAAAGAACGTGTATAGCCATGCCACTTCCTCCGATGATATTCATGTCTCCCCTTTATCGCGTCATTCCGCCAACTGCTCTCCGTCTTACCCAAACGGTCCACCAGCGTCAGACCTCTCGCGAATCGATTTCACGTTCATGCGCTCGCCCTCTGTTGCGGCAACATAGCCCGGGTCAGCCAGAAATCGTTGACACTCTTCAACAAGGCTGCGAAGTCTTCATACTTTGGCGGCTTGGTGAGATAGCAGTTGGCCTGCAACCGATAGCTTTTCGCCACATCCGCTTCCGCGTCGGAGGTGGTCAGCACTACGGTAGGGATGGTTTTCAGCGTGTCATCCGCCTTGATACAAGCCAGAACTTCGCGGCCATCCATTTTGGGCAGGTTGAGGTCGAGCAACGTGAGGTCCGGACGCGGGGCATTCGGGTACGCTCCCTCATGACGCAAAAATGCCATGGCCTCGACCCCGTCCGAGACCACGTGCAGTTGAACGGCGGCGTTGATATCGCGGAAGGCTTCCCGCGTCAACCGCACGTCTCCCGGACTGTCTTCGACGAGGAGAACTTGTATAGGCATTCTTTTCCTCCCATGCCTTGCACGACTTCACTGCACTCTGTCGCTCTCAATCCGCGTTCGCCTTATTCGGCTTGCCGATTCGGCAAACGCGCCTTGGCCAGCCAGAAATCGTTGACGCTCTTTACCAGATTGTCGAACGCGTCCAATTGCACCGGCTTTGTGAGGTAGCAATTCGCCTGCAGTTGATAGCATTTCGCAATGTCCTCGTCCGATGCGGAGGTAGTCAGGATCACAGTAGGGATAGTTTTCAAGACGTCGTCCGCCTTGATCTGAGCCAGAACCTGGCGGCCATCCATTTTGGGCATGTTGAGATCGAGCAAGGCAAGATCAGGGCGCGGGGCATCGACGTGATCGCCCTGATGGCGGAGAAAGGCCATGGCCTCCACGCCATCGCTGGCGACGTGCAAGCGGACGGACAGATTGGCTTCGCGGAAGGCTTCCTGCGTCAACCGCACATCTCCGGGACTGTCTTCGACGAGGAGAACATTGATGGACGTATCTTTTTCGTCGATGGTTTTCATGATTTTTTCTCGTTTCCTGCCAGGGCAAAACTGAAGGTCGACCCTTGCCCTGGCTGGGACTCGACCGAAATGGTGCCGCCGTGCCGCTCCACAATCTTCTTGCAGATGGCCAAACCGATGCCGGTGCCGGCGAACTCTTCCCGTTTGTGTAACCGCTGGAACATGCCAAAAATCCTTTCGAAGTATTGCGAGTCGATTCCCAGTCCGTTATCTTTCACCGCGAATGTCCATTTCTTGCCGCCATTCCGAGTGGCCGAAATGTGGACCTTCGGAACGCCCGGGTTCTGGTACTTGATGCCGTTGCCGATGAGGTTCTGAAATAACTGCGTCAGTTGCGTCTCGTCCGCCAGCACGCCGGGCAGCGGATCGTGGGTGACCAGTGCCCCGCTTTCTTCGATGGCACCGCGCAGGTTGACCAGTGCCTGCTGCAGGGCGTCTTCACTGGAGGTGTCAAGCATTTCCTGGCCTTTGGTCCCCACCCGGGAAAAGGCCAGCAGATCCTGGATCAGGCGCTGCATGCGACCGGCTCCATCCACCGCGAAGGCAATAAACTCGTCCGCCTCGGCGTCGAGCTTGCCCTTGTACCGCCGCGACAGTAGCTGGGTGTAGCTGGCCACCATCCGCAGCGGCTCCTGTAAATCGTGCGAGGCGATGTAGGCAAACTGGCCCAATTCCTCGTTCGAGCGGTTCAATTCCTCGATCTTATGTAGCAGATTCTTTTCCGCCTGCTTGCGCAGGGTGATGTCGCGGATCGCCGCCGTCACCAGGATGCCTTCTGTGCTGTCGAGCGGACTCAGCATGATCTCGATCGGGAACTCGCTGCCATTCCGGTGCCGTCCGGTCAGCTCAATTCCAGTGCCGATCTGCTGTGCCAGCGCGTCTTCCGCGGATCGCAGCGCGTCGGCGATCAGCCGCTCTGCGAAGCCCTCGGGAATGATGTTGGTTACCTTCTGCGCCACCAGTTCGTCGCGGCTGTAGCCAAACTGTTTCTCCGCCCGAACATTCAGCAAGACGATCTCCCCAGCCGTGTTTACCACCACCATCGCGTCCGGAGCCGCTTCCAAAAGGCCGCGGTACCTGCCTTCCATTTGACCGAGATGTGTTTCGGCAGCCTTACGCACGCTGATGTCGCGGATCGCGGCCGTCACCAGGATGCCCTCCGCGCTTTCG
>Ga0209169_10001516_pt1 | contig 14226 bp, 14 predicted proteins | sample HubBroMetageWRM4_FD_188346 | JGI IMG/M metagenome (GOLD analysis project Ga0209169, IMG submission 188346) | Warmed soil microbial communities from the Hubbard Brook experimental Forest, New Hampshire - Hubbard Brook CCASE Soil Metagenome WRM 4... | ecosystem: Environmental > Terrestrial > Soil... | reverse complement strand
CGGACCTTCTCCAACGGTAACCTACACTGCTCCGCCCCAAGGGACGCCGCAAGTCACATTGACCGCGGTCTCGGAAGCCGATTCCAACGCACAAAACACAGCCGCCATCACCGTCACCTGCGGTGGTCCACCTTCAATTTCCATTTATCCCAGCTCAGCGACGATTCAAGCGGGCTCGGCCAGTCCCCTGACTTTCAATCCGGTGATCAATCCGTGCGGAAACCAAAGCACGAGCGTAAATTGGGAACTAGGTTGCATTTCGCTCTCAGACGGCTATGCTGGAGAAGATTGCAACGATGTCGAATTCAAAGGCGGAGGACCGGGTTGCACCGAGGTCAATGGCTTCAAGGTGTGCGGCAACCGCTCGAACGTCGGTCCGGGAAGCGATCCACTGAGCTACTATGCTCCCAGAAGCCTGTTCACGAACTCATTCGTCCCCAACGTTTGCGAACAGCAAAACAATGGCAGCGGAGACGGCATGGTCCCGCTGACTGCGACCATAAATCTGCAGGGCTGCCCTCAAGAGGGTTGCCAAGCCACGGCGTGTATCACGGTCACGCCACCGTAGATCGGATATTGCGCCCTGCCGTCCGTCTTTGGCAATCCGCGAAAACGGAGCGCTTGGACTAAGGGCGTTGCATCAGCACGATTAGTATTTCCTATCCGAAACCCGCCAAACACTTCCCGATCAGGCCTGATCACTCGTCACAGAAGTTGTTGTCGTGGCCGGTTTCTCTTCCTCAGCTTTTATGGCTGACTTGAAGCCGCGAATTCCCTCTCCGATTCCTTTGCCCAACTCCGGAAGCTTTTTGGGTCCGAATACGAGCAGGGCGATTCCAAAGATCACCAGCAGATGCATGGGTTGAAACAATCCTTCAAACATTGAGCGCTCCTTAGTTTCGCGTCCGAAGACGGCAGTCAAATGATTTGGTGAAAAGGCAGGCGTCGCGACTCGTGTTTCCGGGCACGGCGCCCCCAAAGCGTGCAATGAAAATCAGTTATGCCATGCGCACTGCCGCGTCGGCCTCGGCAGCCATAGTTTGCAGCATACTGAAAAATTCCTGACTTTGGCCAATGAAAAGTCCGCTTGCGGTGAGGCCTTTAACCGCGGCCACGGCACCCCCAACTTTATCGGTCAGTGGACGAATGATAGAAACATGCGGGAGGTCGGGCCTGAATTCGCAAGGAACGGGAAAGATCAGGCTGGGCTGAATTTTCTTATTGAGCGGGCTGAAGAAATTAGGAAATGTCAGACCAGACTTTGAGTCGGTGAACGGCGCGATCGGAGCTTGCACTCCATTGCCCGAAAAATCAACCCATTCCAGGAAGTGAGCAATCTCATCTCCGCCAATGCCGAGTGTGATCTCGAGCACCTCCGGATCCGTGACTTTTTGACTCAAGGCAGCGTAAAGGCTCGATCCGCCTTGCTCAATTTGGCCGAAGTGAAAAGCCGCTACATTGGCAATCGCCTGGATGTGATCATTGCCGGGAAAGTTCGAGTTGGGTTCGCCGTTGTAATCGAAATCGGCTCGCGGAATGGCGGTAACATCTTTGAGCGTAATCGCCTGAGGAAAGGTGGCGCCGAGGTCCGGGTTGGTTGCGCTGCGGTAACGAACGTACCAACTAGTGTCGACAGTGAGGCGCATGAGGTTCGTGAGGCGCAACTTGCCGGACGATCCGTTCGCCGTGCTGCCTTTCAAAGTTTCGAACTTGCTGAGGTCGACCGGTTCGGCGCCTTTGGATTTGAGATAGGCATTGAGAAAAGTCGCGTGGCTGACTTCATCCAACGTGTTGCTCTTGATATATTGCGGGCCATCGGGATCGAGGTTCGACAGTGCAATCTGATAGGGATTCAAATGTTCGTTGGGATCGACCTCGATGGGTGGAAGTTTGCCAAGACCGCCCAGTTCCGCATATTGGGTCCAGAGATCGGACTCGATCAATTCCGCCGCTGCCAGAAAACGGAGGATAGCGACATCACCTGCATTGAGAGAGCCGCTTTCTTGTGCGCGAAGCAGAGTTGCATTTGATAACAAACCGGCGCCCACTACCGCGCCTCCTGCCAGAAGACTGCCCTTCATAAAAGAACGGCGGCCCACTGAACGATTGATGGGTGGAAGAACTTCTTCTTTCTTCATGTCTACGCCTTAATTCCTTTTGTGTGTAATTTTGTTGCAGCAGTACTGTGGGGTTAGACGCAGCGACCGCTTGGCGAGATGAGGATGAGATGTCATTTGATTGTCAACTCTTTGTCGGGATTTTTGACAAGGTAGCGCAGCGTTATTTGGACAAATCTAACGTGGGCCAAGCTGCCGAGCTTCGCTCACCGGGACAGCCGGGGGCGGCTGTCCCCACGCGAGTCAAAGTCGCGTCTCATTGCACCAGAACCTCTCCGGTCATCTTGGGGTGAATGGTGCAGTAGTACGGATACTTCCCCGCCTTGGTAAATGTGTACGAGAACTTTTCGTCTGTATCCATCACCTTGGACTTGAATACACCTTCAGTGCTGACCGACGTATGCGGAATGTCATCCCCGTTGGTCCAGGTGACCGTCGTTCCGACGCGCACTGTGAGCGTCTGCGGTCCAAAACTAAAATTATCGATTTTCACCTCCGCAGTAGTGACAGCGGCTTGCTGGTTATTACTCGCAACGACATTCGGTGATCCAACGAACAGCAACAGCATTGCCATCATTATCGGTGCCGCCAGACCAACCCACATCTTCTGCTTTGTCATTTCACAATTCCCTTCATGATTGATTTCATGTTTCCTAAAAACCGAAGACTCTTAACCCGCGAGTGGCGAATCGACGATCGCGAGGCTGCCGCCACTCACCAGGTAGTTCACATCGGTGATGCCCAGCACCCGCTGCAACTGCTCGGCTGGTACCTTCATCGGTCCCGCCGATGGAGCTGTTCCGGGCGCAGGTTGAGGGAACGCGGTCGACATCGCGGTGTGAAATGAAACCTTCCCTTCGACCTTCTGCATGATCTGGTGAATGTGGCCGTTCAATACGGTCACGGAACCGAAACGCTTGACGTAAGACAACGCTTGTTCGCTGTCGTCGGTTCCCCAACCCCAATCGGGATAGATAGTCCACAGTGGAATGTGCGCATAGAGCACAATCGGAGTGCTGGCGGAACGGCCCTTGAGATCGCCTTCCAGCCATTCGAGCTGTTCATGACCGAGCGACCCCATGCCTCCAGCTTTCAGATTGGCGACATTCACCAGGCCAACGAAATGCACGCCCTTATGATCGAAGCTGGACCATCCAGTGCCCTTCGTATCTTTCCCGTAGCGCTGCAGATATTGCTCGCCATTGTCACTGAGCATGTCATGCTCACCCGGCACAAAGAAAATCTGTTGTGCGGCCGCGCCTTTTAATACTTGATCCAACGTATCGAACTCACTCGGCTTCGAAAGTTGGCTCAGATCCCCGGTGTGAATGATGAAATCCGGCTGCTGTGGCATCGAATTGACCTTGTTGATGGCCGTCTGCAGAGTAGCGGTGACATCAGGATTGGCTGGCTTGTTGAACCCAATGTGACTGTCACTGATCTGGACAAAGCTGAAGTCCGCGCCTTTGGTCGCGTTCTTGCTGCCGCTCTTGGCGAATGCCCGAGAAACGGGGATGCCGCCGCTCATGGTCCAGACCAGGCCCGTGCCCGCCCACGCCATGCACTTTAAGAATCCGCGACGGTCGACGCCGTCGTTATTGAGGTCTTGCAAATTCTGATCGATGAAGTTTTGCTTCTTGTCTGCCATTCGTCCTCCTCGGTTTGTGACGTTCTGAGGTGATAACTGACGCCATTCCGTTTTATTCCCGGTCATTTTTTACCGATGAAAAACACTTTTCTGATCGCTACATTCGGGAGTCACCGTGGTTCGCGCTCCTCCGCGTACTCCGCGGCTGTTCTCAGCGACCTCTGCGATTTAAGATTGTTTCTCTCGCCTGGAAACCTTGGCGACCAAATCGCCAGAACCACTAAAAGCGACAGCGAGCTTGGGTCCGAGACTTTCTCTCGAACTGACTCATCGGCGTGTTTAGCCGTTTCCGTTTACGCCGCTGAGAAAGCCGCCTAAATGCCCGGTCAGCGCCACCAGTACGACGCCCAGGAATTCGAGCACGAGACGATACTTTGGCAAGACTTCCGACCGCCGTCGCGCCCGGAAATGCACCCACCAGACCAGCCAAATCACCGCGCTCGAGACGCCCGCGAGCACCACATGCAGCAGTAAGATACCCTTCAGTTTCTGTCCTTCCAGTTGGAACTGCCACGCGAGTATTCCAGTAGCGAGAGCGGGAAAGGTGGACACTGCTGCCAATAGCAGGTTGTAATATGCGGCGTCCGCTACGCCGGGCCGCCGCGTGCGTTCCGCGATGAAGTCGAAAACCACCGCCGCAATGTACAGCGCGATGGGAAAATGAATCAGCACGACGTGTTGTGCGTGCTTGGCGAAAAGCGCGGCCTTGAGATCGAATGGATTTACCATTGCCCTATCCGCTCCAAGATACTGTCGTGATTTCGACCATCCCCGCTTCCTGCAAAATGAAGCTCATTGGATATAACGGAATCGCCGATCTTTTATTCCCCGCGACTCAGCCATCCACGGGCAGGCCCCGAAGATCGCGATGAGAGCGCGCCATCGGAATCAGCAAAAATATCTATGTGTGAGGGAACAAAGCGACGGCTCGCCATGCGTACCCACGGGCACTACCTCACAAACATCAGCCCATGGGGTACAGCGGAGCGAAACACGTAGGCGTAGAGCATGACAATGATTCCAACAATCGCACCGAGAGCGATAGAGTGCCAAAACACAAAACGAAAAATAATTCCTTCGTTTCCCACTTGTTCTGTCGCAGCCGTGGCGATCGTGATGGATTGTGCGTCGACCATCTTTCCCATGACTCCGCCGGCGCTGTTGGCCGCGCACATAAGCACGGGATCGATGCCGAGTTGCTGCGACGTGATTCGCTGCAGGCTCCCAAACAGCGCGTTCGACGACGTGTCGCTGCCGGTGAGCGCGACTCCGAGCCAGCCCAGGAACGTGCCGAAAAATGGATACAGCCACCCGGTACGTGTGAATGCAAGGCCGAGAACGGCGTCCAGCCCTGAGTATCGCGTCACATAGCCCAAGCCCAGCATGAACGAGATTGCGATCATGGCCAGTCGCATGCGCACCAGAGTGCGCCAGAAAACTTTCATGAGCTGAACGGGAAGTAGGCCCAACAGCAATCCGGAAACGATGGCGGCGAAGAAACATCCGGTTCCCGTAGCCGACAGCCAGTTGAAATCGTATCGTGCGGGCTCGGCAGTCGGCTTGGTCACGACCGGCGCAGCGCGATAAATGGCATTATGCAAGTAAGGCACATCCCACCCCGGCGGACCCGGCCGCGGCTTGCCGTCCGCAAGCATGACGCGAAAGGCAGGCGTGGTAGCTCGGTTCATCGCGAGCTTAATCGATGGAAGCCCCCACAGCAGCACAAAGACAGACAAGACGGCGAAAGGCATCCACGCTCGCAAGATTTGCCCAGCGCCGTAAGAACGTACTTTTACATATCCGTCGAATTTCTCCGCGGACCACTCTCCGCCAACCCGGTCCGCGATCTCGGCGGAAGGCGGCGGCAGATGAGTTGTGTCCTTGTCATAATCGAAACGCCAGATCTTCTTCGGCTTCCAGAAGCGCAAGAAGGCGACGACAGCGATGATCGACACCACTCCGCCCATAATGTCGACCAGATTGCTATCGACGTAGTTCGACCAAAAGAATTGGGTGACGGCGAACGAGAAGCCAACCACGATAATGGCGGGAAGGACTTCAAAAGTTTCTTCCCAACCAACCATCGTCCGCACTAACCAGAACGGAACAATCACGGCCGTGAAAGGAAGGATGCGGCCAATCATCGCGTTGAGATCGGATTCAGGGAGCGCGGTGACTGCGGCAAGGGTGTGAACCGGAGTGCCAATCCCGCCCCAGGCCACGGGCGCGGTGTTCGCAATTAGATTCAGCGCAGCCGCGTGAAAGGGCCTGAATCCGAGCCCGATCATGAAAGCGCCGGCAATGGCCACAGGCGCGCCGAAACCCGCCGCCCCTTCGATGAAGGCGCCAAAACAAAACGCGACTAACAAAACCTGCAGTCGGCGGTCCGGCGTGATTCCGGCAATCGATTCCTTCATGATTTCGAATTGTCCGGTCTCGACCGAAATGTCGTACAGGTAAACGGCCGCGAGAACGATCCAGGCGATCTTGAGCAGGCCGAACGCAACCCCGTAGCCGAAACTCGTAACCGCTAAAATCAACGGCATCTTGAAAAACAGAATTGCGACGGACATCGCCGTCAGCGCGCCCGCGATGGCGCACCAGTGGGGCTTGACCTTGAACCCGGCCAAAAGACTGAAGAGCACGATGATCGGAAGCCCTGCCACCAGGGTCGACAGCCACCAATGGCCAAACGGATCGTAAGCCTGGGTCCAATGCATGACCTGCTCCCTTCGAAGAGAGTTCAGCGCCTGGATCGAATCGCGGAATTGTCTAAAACCACCGGCGCGGCTTCCCTGCTAACAGAATCAACTCCACTCCCAACTCTTCGGAACATTCACGTATGACCGATCCAAGGCTGCGACCGATGAGCAACCGAGCAACCTGAGCGTGCGTTCCACATCGGTTCGCAAAATCTCAATCGCCCGCACCACTCCGGCTTCGCCCGCGGCCGCGAGACCGTAAGCATAAGCCCGTCCGCATAGAACCGCGCGCGCGCCGAGGCAGATGGCTTTGACCACATCCGTGCCTCGACGAATGCCGCCATCCATCAGTATCTCGACTTGGCCGTTCACTGCCTTTACAACTTCGGGCAAAGCTCGCAGCGATGCGGGAACACCATCAAGTTGCCGGCCGCCGTGGTTCGAAACCACGACCGCTGCTGCGCCCTCATCGATAGCGTGACGCGCATCCTCGCCGGTCAGGACGCCCTTCACCACCATGGGTCCGCGCCAGTGTTCACGAATCCAGCGCAAATCTTTCCAGGTGACGGCAGCGCTGGCCAAGGCTGCGTTGATGTCGACAAGTGCCATCTGCCCCTGTCCGGGAATGATAACGTTCGGAAGCCCGGGCAAGCCGCCGTCGCGCAAGTAACCGATCAGCCATGCGGGATGACTTAACAATTCTGGGACGTATGGAAGTTTCTCCAGCACGCTTCCACTAATCAGTTCTTTCATACCATTGCGATAATCGCGCTCGCGGATGCCGGACACTGGCGTATCGATCGTGACCACCAAGGCGGAGAAGCCGGCAACCCGCGCTCTTTCGATCACGGCTTCGGCTGCGCCCCGACCACCCATTAAATAAAGTTGGTAGAAGACCGGACCGCTGGAACCAGCTTTTACATCTTCGAGTTTGTGCCCCGAAATTGTGGACAAAATGTAAGCCGTGCCCGCGGCTCCAGCGGCGCGCGCAGCTGCGACTTCCCCACCCGGATGCATCAGACGGCTGTATCCCACGGGGGCAAGCAAGAATGGAAGGGAAAGATCAAAACCCAAAACGCGTGTACACAATTCACAACTGTCGGGCACAACAGCGTGACGTGGCCGGAAAGTGATGTCCTCAAAGGCGCGGCAGTTTTCGCGCAGCGTGACCTCGCCTTCCGCACCTCCGTCCAGATAGTCAAAAACCGCTTTGGGCAAGCGGCGGCGCGCGATGGGCCGAAAATCCGCAATGCTCACTACGCGGGGAGACGCGACTGCACGGGATGTTTTGGTCATCATCGATTCCGGTATTCGTGGGTTCTCAAAAACAGGTAGCTATGGTAACACTGGAAAACAATGGAAGAGAAAACCTGGTAGTGGTGCAGTTTGATTGTCATCCTGAACAAGCGTTCTTTGCGTAGTGAAGGATCTGGGCGAGCCGCGCGATGTGTCGCGTTCTTTGCGACACAATAACCGCGCGTTTGGCTCGCTTCCCTATCAGAGTGCACCACTACCGAAAACCGCGAGGCCTTATATGTCGATCCGCTTGTCGGTATGCCGCTTCACGTACCAGCAGGGACTGTAGCCGAAGTGGGGAAACAGCGCACGAACGCACACCTGGTTTTGCGGCGCGGCGTAATCGTACTCCGTCCTGCCATTTTTCTCTTGAATCGCGTAGTAGGGCTTAATCGTGACGGTGGAAAATGGATCGCGATTATTGGGAATCTTGAAGCGGACCACAAGATAGTCGCCGGCGTACGTCAACAACGCCAATAACACGACAACGCAGCCAATGCGGAGAAATATCTGTTTCAATCTTATTCTTTCTCTAACCGTCGCGGCCTAAGGAAATTAGACGCGAGTTTCTGTCCTGGGTCGTTGGTCGCCGGTGGTTAGCCAATCGGTGTTGGGTCCACGCGAAGTGGCGGTTCACCTGATCAAGCTGCGCTGTCGCCGACGACCAACGCCCAAGAACCAACAACTGTCACATACACAAACGCCGGTCCTTAGTTTGGGGACCGGCGTTTCTGTCTTTCGCACCGACCTAGGAATCTTAGCTTCCCGGAAGCGGCGCTGTCGGCGCGCCGCCTGCCACCTCGGCTTGATTAAACACCGCGTTGGCTCCCATGTGCGCCGGGCGGGGCGCCAGCATTTGTTCTTTTCGGTAAACCAAGTTGCTGGCGTTGAAGCTGGCGATTTCGAAGCCGTGTCCGTGGGTGATCGCATCCGTAGGACAAGCCTCGACGCAGTATCCGCAGAAAATACATCGGTTGTAGTCGATGTTATAAACCTTCGCGTAGCGCTCCGCTCCGCTCACCCGATGCTCGTCCGTATTCTCGGCTGCCTCAATATAAATACAGTTTGAGGGACACGACGCCGCGCATAGGAAACAAGCCACGCATTTTTCCAGACCGTTCTCATCGCGCTGCAAAACGTGTACTCCGCGAAAACGCTCTTGAAACTGCGCGCCCCGAAGCGGCCCCGGCCCATCCGGATAGTTCTCCACTTGCGTGGGCTGGAACATCTCCATGAAGGTAATGCTCATACCCTTGGCGATGGCGGCGATATTTTTGAGCACTGGCATATCCAACCAGTATATCGGAAGCCATATTTCATCCGCAGGATTTGGATAGTGAATAGCAGTAAAGGCACGGCGGAAGGCTCAATCAGCAAAGCTGTGAAAGTACCGCAGATCGGAAACCGCGATCAGAAAAAGGCCCGATCCCGGAGGAGATCCGCGGAACTCGGGCCCTTCCAACTGCGGCAAGAGAATTGTATGCAATTCCGCGATCAATGTCTACTATGTTTATCGACAAGATGTATAACGCGGTTGATCCCATGTCCCACGAATCACTCGCGGCTTACATCTCAACTCCCCGCAGGGGCTCTGCCAGGCTGCGCATGAGGCGCGAGAAACCAGGGAAATCCAACGACTGCGGCCCATCCGAAAGCGCGCGCTCCGGGCAAGGATGCACTTCAACCATGAGCCCATCGGCGCCGAGTGCTGCTGCCGCGCGAGACATCGGCGCAATCAAACTGGGCCGGCCGGTTCCATGCGACGGATCAGCAATCACGGGAAGATGAGTCAGTTCCCGCGCTAGCGCAATCGACGCCAGATCCAGCGTGTTCCGCGTCTCCGTCTCGAAGGTTTTGATGCCGCGCTCGCACAGCACCACATTCGGATTTCCCCCTGCCACAAGATACTCAGCCGCCAGCAACCACTCCTTTACGGTGGCGGAAGGTCCACGCTTTAGAAGTACGGGCTTGCCTACCGTAGCCAGACGCCGGAGCAACGCAAAATTCTGCATATTGCGAGCGCCCACTTGCAAGAGGTCCGCGTGTTCGCAGATAACGTCAACATCCTCCGTACTCATCACCTCAGTGACCACCGGCAGGCCCGTCTCTTGCCGCGCTTCGCTCAGCAGCCGCAGCGCTTCCACCCCCAAGCCCTGAAATTCATAAGGAGAGGTGCGTGGCTTATATGCACCGCCTCGCAGCAATCGAGCTCCACCAGCCTTTACCGCTCGCGCCGTCGAAAATAGTTGCTCCCGCGACTCGACGGAACAGGGACCGGCAATGACCACGAAGCTTCCGTCCCCGATCTGCACTCCGCCGATATTCACCACAGTGCGATGCGGCTTCACCTGACGGCTCACCAGCTTGAAAGGCTGCGCGATCGCAACCACCCCGTCGACTCCGGGCGCGGCCGCGAGAGCCTCCAACTCATGTCGGCGTCCGCCACTGCCGACGGCGGCAACGATAGTGCGCTCTTCCCCGCGCGTGATGTGTGCCTGGTATCCCGCCTCCTTCACGCGGTCAATGACGTGTTGGAGCTCAGCTTCGGTCGCCCGCTCCCGCATGTTAATGATCATGAGTTTCTCTAATCGATGACATTTACCGCAGCCGGACTAAACGCCCCACAGACACTGGTCGGGATCGTTGTGCAGCGTGTGATCAGCGCCAGTTAGCCAGTCTTCCCGCGCCGGACTGCACACGTCGATCGCAACTACGTCTTCCAGCACTTCGGACGAATGCTCCGCGCCCGGTGTAATAGTAAGGATTTGATTCGGCCGCAGCATGACTTCGCCATTAACAAAGTGAAATCGCCAACATCCTTTGAGCAGAATGATGACTTCCTCATTCTCGTGGCGGTGAGCCCGAGTTGAAGAACCCTTGGCCACTTCGAGCCGCGCCACGCTCATCTTCTCTCCTTGCGCGACGGTGCGGCGGTACAGTTCAGTCACCGCCTCCGGTTGCATTAAATTCCAATCGTATACCTGCATGGGTCTACCTCTTCTCTCGTCAATCGGCGCTGCTAGCGACAAACTCGGCGGCCGGCTGAGACGTTTTCTCCGGAGTTCCATCCGGCGTAATCCGCACGGGGTCCAGGAAAGACATAAGCTCGCGCAAACGTCCGCCCACCTGCTCGATAAGATGAGTTTGCTCGTTTTTGCGAGTGGCGTTGAACCACGGACGTCCCGCTTCGTTCTCCGCGATCCACTTGCGTGCGTATTCTCCGCGCTGAATTTCGGCTAACATGCGGCGCATAGTCTTTCGGGTTTCATCGGTGATCAGCTGCGGACCACCTGTGTAATCGCCGTGCTCGGCTGTGTCGCTGATGGAGTACCGCATGTAGTTCAATCCGCCGCGATACATCAAATCCACGATCAGCTTGAGCTCATGCATGCACTCAAAGTAAGCGATCTCAGGCTGGTATCCCGCTTCGACCAAAGTTTCGAAGCCGGCCTTCACCAGAGCGCTCACGCCGCCGCAGAGCACGGCCTGTTCGCCGAAGAGATCGGTTTCGGTTTCTTCACCGAAGCTAGTCTCGATCACGCCAGCTCGTGTGCATCCCAACGCTTTCGCGTAGGAAAGAGCCAGAGCCTTCGCCGATCCGCTGGCATCCTGATGAACAGCTAGTAAGCCGGGCGTTCCGCCTCCGTCGACAAAGACCTCGCGCACGCGATGTCCCGGCGCTTTCGGGGCAATCATGATGACATCCACGTCGGCGGGCGGCTGAATAGTTGCGAAGTGAATGTTAAAGCCGTGCGCGAAAAATAAAGTTTTCCCCGCAGTGAGGTTGGGCGCAACCGCATCCCGGTAAATGGCTGGCTGAGTTGTATCAGGCGCCAGGAAAACGATGACGTCTCCCCAGACCGCGGCCTCAGCAGGCGAGACTACGCGCAATCCCTCAGCCTCGGCCCGGGCGCGCGACTTGCTTGTCTCGGAAAGCGCCACCACAACTTGAACCCCGCTGTCGCGAAGATTCAGAGCGTGCGCATGACCCTGCGAACCGTAGCCGATCACCGCGACTTTCTTGCCACGAATGAGTGCCAGGTCGGCATGGTTGTCGTAGTACATTTTTGCCATTTCATTTCTCCTTTGAACTTCGTTGTTCGAGATGTGCTCAGCCTTGCTGGCACATTCGATCCGTTATTGACAGCAGCGGCCGTCCTCATCCGACGAAGTGCAGTCGGCGTTTCCCCCGCCATGATCCGGCGGATCCAGAACTTTCAACAGCCGTGCCACCAGCTGTTCCCGCCCTCCGATCATGTGCAAGCCGCTCTCGCGTTGATGTTCCTCCAGGGTTTTTTCCAACTTCTCTCTCAGGTTTTCCATACTTACCTCCACAAATAATTACTAAACTGAATACGAAACCGATTCGTCCTCCAACGAATCGTCTTGACCCGATGCATTTGCCGAAGCCTCGAGTCTGGGTCCGCGGGTCATGGCGACCCTGCCGGTTCGCGCCATCTCGAGAATGCCGTAGCCTCGCAAGATCTCAACCAGGCCGTCGATCTTGTCCTCGGCGCCCGTAGTTTCAATCACCATCGATTCGCTGTTCACATCGACGATGCGAGCGCGAAAGACGTGCGTCAGTTGCATAATCTCCGCGCGGGTCTCCGGAGTCGCGGCCACTTTGATCATGGCCAGATCGCGAAACACTGTCGGAGTCGACGTGACGTTTTCGACGCGTTGCACGTGCACCAGCTTGTAGAGGTTCGCTTCGATCCGCAGAGCGCCGCCTTCGTCGGTATCGACCACGATGGTCATGCGCGATACGCCCGGCTTTTCTGTGTGTCCCACCGTCAGCGATTCGATGTTGAAACCACGGCGGCGAAATAAAGAAGCCACGCGGTTCAAGACTCCGGGTTTGTTCTCGACCTGGACAACCAGTGTCATCAGCATGTTTTCCTCACAAGTCCTGTGCAGTTTCAACTAACGGACTGGGACGACGAATCATGGCGTGAAGATCGGCGCCCGCCGGCACCATTGGGAAGACAGAGTCTTCCTGCTCCACGCAGAAATTAATCACGTACGTGCCGCGATGTTCACGCGCGTTGCGGATCGTTGGAAGTACGTCGGCGCGCTGCCGGACCGCCGCACCGGGCAAATCAAACGCTCCGGCGAGTTTCACGAAGTCCGGGCTATACAGCGGCGTAGCCTTGTACCGCCGTTCGTAGAAAAATTCCTGCCACTGCCGCACCATACCCAGGTAGCCGTTGTTGATAATGGCAACCTTGATGTCAAGACGCTCCTGCGCGATCGTGGCCAGTTCAGCCATCGTCATCTGAAATCCGCCGTCGCCAGCCACGACCCAAACTTCCGCATCCGGCCTGGCGAACTTCGCGCCTATAGCCGCGGGTAGGGCGAAACCCATTGTGCCCAAACCACCGGAGGTAATCAGCGTGCGCGGTTGATCGTGTTTGTAATACTGCGCTTCCCACATCTGGTGTTGGCCGACATCGGTCACGACGACCGCATCGCCGCCCGTTTCACGCCACAAATCATTCACCACGTGAGCTGCATAGAGATGGCCGTCGTCCGGCAAATTTTGAATGTCTCGCACTGCGGAATCGCCCTTCAGTTCCTGGATTCGCGACAACCACGGCTCACGATTGCCAATCTGCACGCGAGGCAAAAGTTCGCCGAGCACTTGACGCAAATCTCCAATGAGCGCCACATCGATCTTGACGTTCTTGTTCACTTCCGCCTGATCGATTTCGATATGAATCTTCTTCGCCATCGGCGCATAGGTTTTCAAATTTCCGGTAACGCGATCGTCGAAGCGCATGCCAAACGCGAGCAGCAGATCCGCTTCCTGAATGGCCGTGTTGACCCAGGCCTCACCGTGCATACCCATCATGCCGAGATTGAGCGGATGGGATGCGGGGAAAGAACCAATGCCCAGCAAGGTCATCGCGACAGGCGCCTGCGCCCGTTCGGCGAAAGCGCACACTTCGCGCATCGCGCCGGAAAGCAGGATTCCGTGGCCAGCTAAAATGACTGGCCGCTTCGCATGATTGATCAACTCGAGCGCATCGCCATATTGAGGCGCGGCCGAACTCGCTGCCAGACAGCAGTTGCGATGTTTTGGTTCAGCTGCATCCCAATCGAATTCGCAACTCGCCTGCTGGGCATCTTTCGTGACATCGATCAACACCGGGCCCGGACGCCCCGATTTCGCCAACCAGAAAGCTTCGCGCATCGCGGGGGCAAGATCGTCGGCTCGCGTGACCAGATAGTTATGCTTCGTGATCGGTAGCGTGATGCCAGTGATATCGGTCTCCTGAAAAGCGTCGTAGCCGATCAGCTTGCTCCCCACCTGGCCCGTGATGCAGACGATCGGAGACGAATCCATCATCGCCGTCGCAATGCCGGTAACGAGATTGGTCGCGCCTGGCCCAGAGGTCGCGATTGCGACTCCAACTCCGCCGCCCGCGCGCGCGTAGCCATCCGCCATATGAGCCGCACCCTG
>Ga0209169_10001514_pt1 | contig 14229 bp, 13 predicted proteins | sample HubBroMetageWRM4_FD_188346 | JGI IMG/M metagenome (GOLD analysis project Ga0209169, IMG submission 188346) | Warmed soil microbial communities from the Hubbard Brook experimental Forest, New Hampshire - Hubbard Brook CCASE Soil Metagenome WRM 4... | ecosystem: Environmental > Terrestrial > Soil... | reverse complement strand
GATCTCCCCGCGCGCCGGCAGCCGCCGGGCCAGCCGCCACAGATAGTCGTGGCCGAGTTCCTCCGCCGACGGCACCTTGAAGCTCGACACGTGCACACCCTGCGGGTTCACGCCGCTCATCACGTGCCTGATCGTGCCGTCTTTGCCGGACGCGTCCATCCCCTGGAGCACGATCAGCACCGCGTACGTGTCCTGCGCTGCCAGCCGCTGCTGATACTCCGCCAGCAGCTCCACGCCCTGCATGAGCAGCCGTGCACCGTCGTTCTTCTTGCGGACGCCGAACCGGGCTCCCGGGTCAAGGTCGCCCGGCAGCCTGACCTCCGACCCGGGCCTGACGCGCAACGGTTCGACGAGCCCGGCGACCCAGCCCACGTCCAGATTGCTCATCTACACCCTCCCGTGAGGTGATCTCGGTCGTTGCTGTATCCCCGCACGCGGCGCGCTAAGGGACGGCGAGCGATTTCTCGAGCCACAGGTCGGCCCAGCCGTCGTTGAACGGGGCCGCCGGCTGGTAGCCGTTCCTGGCGTACAGCCGCCGGGCCTCGGTCAGGTCGCTGCGAGTATCCAGCCGGACCCTGCTCAGTCCCCGGTCGCGGGCCTCGTCCTCGACGGCGCGCATCAGCAGGCCGCCGACCCCGGCGCCGCGGGCCGCCGGCTCGACGAACACCCGCGTGACCTCGCCCAGCCCGCCGGGCAGCAGGCGAAGCCCCACGCACCCGATGACCGTCGTGCCCCGGCTGGCCACCAGCAGGAGGCCGCCCGGCGGGCACAGATCGTCGCTCGGATCGCGGCTCATTTCGGCGTCGACCTCACCGTCGGTGGCCTCCCGCGCATGCGACCTGCTCACGATGTCGCGAAAGTAGTCCCTGAGCACCGCGCGTGCCTCGGGCGATCCGGGCAGGACTTCCGTCAGCCTGACATCCGCCGGGGGCATGGCCATGTCCTGATTATTGCCGTCCATGTGCACCCGCTGCTCGCGCATGCCGGAGAGCCGGGAGGCGCGTGAGCGGCCGGAATAGCGTGGTCGCCGCCGATGTTTTCCTATAGTTGAGAGGGAAAATGTCGAAGTGTATTACTTGCGGTACTGAACTGCATCCCGAGAGAGCGGCGAAGTACAACTACTGCATGGCTCCTGAGTGCCAGGAGAAAAACGCTAAGGGACTGACGATCGCGGTCGTCGGGATGAACAAGGCCGCCGAGGAATTCGTGATCCTCGACGAGCAGACCAAGGCAGACCTGGCCAGCGGCAGATACCACGATCAGCGGCGCGGGTCGTTCGGCACGTCCGCCGCGGAACCCGCGGCGCGCGCCGCCGCCGCACCCGCGATGCGCACTGCTCAGGGCACCGTGCCCGCCCGGCGACCGGCTGCGAAGACGCGGCCGCCGCAGCCCCGCCCGGCCAGTACGCCGGCCCGTAAGCCGTGGAGCAGAAAGCAGGAGAAGCTCGCGCTCCTTTACAACGAGCAGGGCCTGCGGCCGGCCGAGATAGCCGACAAGCTCGGCGTGAGCTCATACCTGGTGACTCAGATCATCCTGGCGGCCAAAAACCGCGGCAAGATCTGATCGCAACACCAACCGCAGTGCGCGCCATGGCCGGCGCGTGGCGAAGCGCGGGCTCAGTAGGTGCCGAGGATGTCAACGACGAAGACCAGGGTGTCGGTGCCCTTGATCCCGGCTTGTGACGAACCTGATTTTCCGTAGCCGTCGGCCGGTGGCACCACAAGCAGCACCCTGCTGCCGACCCGCTTGCCGACAAGGCCGTCGTCCCATCCCTTGATGACCTGCCCGGTGCCAATCTGGAAACCGGCCGGCGCGCCGCTCTTCCAGGTGGAGTTGAAGACCTTGCCGTTGCGCCAGATCACGCCCTCATATTGGGCAATAAGCAGCTGGCCCTTTTTCACAACGGATCCCGTGCCCTGGATGAGGGTCTGGACCTGCAGCGTGGCCGACGGCGTCGTTTGAGGTATGTGAACCGGCGGGGCGGTGCCAGGGGATGAGGTGCCGACCGTTGGCAGTCCCGTCCCGGTGACCGCCTCAGGTGTGCCGTGCGCGCTGGCAGTCTTCTGGTAGGAGCCGAGTACATCCACAACGAGTACCAGGCTGTCTTTGCCGGTCACCCCGAGTGAGCTGTCTCCCTTGGATCCGAACCCGTCCTTCGGCGGCATGGTGATCAGCAGCCTGCTGCCGACCCGGCTGCCCTCCAGGCTCTTGTCAAGCCCAGGGATGGTGGACCCAACTGTCAGTGGCTCCGGCTTGCCGGTGGACAACTCGCTGACCTTTTTGGTTGCCGTGCCCTCCCAGGTGTACGCGGTGAGGTCAGCAACGGCCAGGTCGCCCTTGGCGACGCGCGCGCCGTGCCCGCTGATCAGATGCTTCACCCGCAGGCTGGCTGGCGGATCGACCTTGGGAAGCGTGACCGTTGGCTTGCTGCCGAATGCTCCAGAGACCCCGATCGCGGTGGACGGTGGCCGGTTCGCATAAATGATCCCGGCGGTGCCAAGACCGACCACGAGCACCACCGCAGTCCCAATCAGCAGCCAACGCCGCCGCGCGCGCCGCTTGGCCGCCTCGCGCCGCGCGGCCGCCTCAGCGCGCTTGCGGCCGCGGTTGACCCTGGCGCGCGCCGCCGCGGCACGCTTGCGGTCGAGCTCCCTCTGGCTGCGCTGGTCAGCCGGTGTGGCGGGCCGCTCTTGCTTGCCGCCGCGATTGCTGTTGGCTTTCCTGCCTTCGACTGCCACCCAGAACTCCAACCAGGTGTGACGGTGTGTGCACGAGCCGCCACCCTGGTCGGGGTGATCGGCTGATAACACCATAGAGGGGCACCGCTGCTAACTCAGGCCAACGACCGACCGGGCTCGTTCGTGCCTGGCCCCGCCGGGATGCTAAAACCCGGCCGTCCTTCTGCCGGCAGCAAAGAAACGGCAACGGCTCGATTTTCGCAGCCAGGCCAGTCCGGGCGAAATGTTAAATTCCGCGACATGTCCGCCGATCAGCTCCGCGTGCCCGGGATCGCCGGGCGCGCGGTGCCCGGTCAAGCCTCCGGCCGCAGCGTCCGCGCCCTGCTCGCCGAGCTCTTCCCGGTATCGGCCGAGCCGCCAGCCCGGCCGGCCTTAACCGCGCGTTTAGCGTCTCTCGCCGTCCAGCTCGCCGCGATCGCCGCTGGCACGCTCCTGCTGCTGGTCCGCATTTCCGGCAGGCCAGCCTGGGACGGCATCAGCACGGAGGACGTCGACGTCTTCCTGGCCCAGGCTCTCGCGCATCCCTGGCACCTGCAGTCGTACGGGGGATACCTCGAGCTGGTCCCGCGGCTGATCGGCCAGCTAGTCTCGCTGCTGCCGATCCGGTACGCGGCGGCCGGCTTCGCGGTGGGCGGTGCCCTGATCGCATCCGGGTGCGGGCTGCTCGCTTACCACGCCAGCGCTCCGCTGATCAGCTCCCGATGGCTCCGCGTCTTGCTCGGCCTGTCCGTTCTGCTGCTGCCGGTTGCGCAGCTCGAGATCGCCGACAACGGCGTCAACACCCCGTTCTACCTGCTGGTCGCGCTGTTCTGGGCGGTGCTGTGGCGCCCGCGCTCGTGGGCCGGTGCGTCCGTCGCCGCGGTCGTGGCGTTCGCCACGGTTGCCTCCAGCCCGCTGGCCCTGCTCTTCGCGCCGCTGCTCGCGGCCCGCGCGATCGTGGTGCCGCACCGGATCCGTGAGCATGCCGTGACCGCCGGCTGGGCTATCGGCTGCCTGCTGCAGGTCCCGTTCATCATGGCGAGCCACGTATCGCGGACGGCGCACGCGGCGCCGGCCAACTCGGTCACGTACCTGGCCCGCGACGTCATCCGGCCGGCGCTCGGCTGGCACCTGGCCTGGCAGCTGAGCGCCGCGTTCGGGCCGGACGGCGCGACGCTGATCGTCGGCGGCTTGCTCGCCGTGATCCTGGGCCTCGCGGTGGCCACGCAGGCGAGGCAGTGCCGGGTGTTCGTGGTAACCGCCGTGGCAACCGGTCTCGTGTTCACGTTCGTCGCCGCGACCCTGTCCTGGCTGCCGAGCCAGCGGGTCACTCTCCGGATGGAACCCGGCGCGCGGTACTCAACCCTTCCCATCCTGTTGATCGACGCCGCGATGATCGTTTCGGCAGACGCCTGTGCCCGCCGGTGGGGATCGCGCACCTGGACCGTGTACGTGGTGGCCGCCCTGGTTGCGGTGCTGGCCGTCGGCTGGGTCGGCGACTTCCGCTACCCGGTCAGCCACAACAGGGGACCCGCCTGGGCGCTGACCGTGAACACGTGGCTGCACCACTGCCAGCTGGGCCAGGACAAGTCGATCACTGTGACGTCGGGCGCCTGGTTTGGCAAGGCCCCCGTGACCACGTTCAGCTGCTCGAGCCTGCGTCGCTGACTCCCGCTCAGGCCGCGCGGATAAGCCGGTCGGTGGCCGGATCCGGCGCGCCATCGAAGAAGCGGCCGAGGACCTGACCGAACACCGGCTCCTCCGGGGCCGCGCGAAGAAACAGCGTGGCTGACGAGCGCAGCTTCATCGCGTCGATCTCGCCGAAGATCTGCTCCGCGGTCCGGCCTTCCGTCGCCGCCACGATGCCCGCGCACTCGATCAGCCGCGGGCCGAGCACCGGGTGGGCCAGGTACGCCCGGGCCTCGTCCAGCGAGGAGATCGCGTACCGCTGCGCCGCCGGGCTGAATCCGAGCCCGGCGACCTGCGGGAACACGAACCACATCCAGTGGCTGGTCTTGCGTCCGCGGCGCAATTCGGCGGTGGCGTCGTCGTACGTGCGGTGAGCGTCCTGGGCGGTGGCGAAGCGGCCGAGGTCGTACGGGTCGTCCATGCTCACATCCTGTCCTGCCGCCCATCAGAATGCGGGCGCCGGGGACGCGGTCAGGGGGCAGGGGTCACGTGCGGGCCGGCTGGGGGTGCCGGTCAGGGGTCCAGTGGCCACGTGTGGACCGGCTCGTTGGCGTGCATGTGCTCGATGTAACGCTGGGTCATCTGCCGCAGCGCCTCCGGCCGCCCGGCCAGCTCATGCTCGGTGATCTTCGTGACCGTGGCCACCTGCCACGCGGCGCCGGTCTGGCGGGTCAGGCAGCGCTGCTCGATGATGTCCAGCAGGCGGTCGGCGTGCCCGGCGTTGACGTTCCAGCGGCGCAGGCCCTCGCGGGCCAGCGGCAGCAGCCGGCGGAGCACGAGCTCGTCAACGGGCACGTCCCCCAGACCCGGCCAGTAGAGATGCGCAGCGAGGCCGAGGCGCGCCGCCTCGTGCAGGTTGTCGGCGGCGGTCGTGAACGACATCTGGGTCCAGACCGGGCGCTCGGACTCGGCGAGAGACCGCACGAGGCCGTAGTAGAAGGCCGCGTTCGCCATCACATCCACGACCGACGGGCCGGCCGGCAGCACCCGGTTCTCCACCCGCAGGTGCGGCGTGCCGTCCACCACCGCGTACACAGGGCGGTTCCAGCGGTAGATCGTCCCGTTGTGCAGGCTCATCTCGGCCAGCTGCGGGATGGCGCCGCTCGCCAGCACGGCCAGCGGGTCCTCGTCCTCGCAGATCGGCAGCAGCGCGGGGAAGTAGCGGATGTTCTCCTCGAACAGGTCGAACACCGAGGTGATCCAGCGCTCGCCGAACCACACCCGCGGCCGTACGCCCTGCTCCTTCAGCTCGGCCGGCCGGGTGTCGGTGGCCTGCTCGAAGAGGGTGATCCGGGTCTCCTGCCACAGCTGCTTGCCGAACAGGAACGGGGAGTTCGCGGCCAGCGCCACCTGCACCCCGGCGATCGCCTGCGCCGCGTTCCAGTAGTTCGCGAACGCGTCCGGGCTGACCTGGAGGTGAAGCTGCACGCTGGTGCACGCGGCCTCCGGCGTGATGCTGTCCATGTGAGTAAGCAGCCGCTCGGCGCCGTCGATCTCGATCCGCATGTCCTCACCGCGGGCCGCGAAGATCTGCTCGTTGAGCACGCGATAGCGGTCGTTGGCCGACATCGTGCCCTCGTTCACGTCGTCCTTGCGCAGGGTCGGCAGGATGCCGATCATGACGAGGCGGCTGCCCGTGCCGCGAGCCGTGGTGTCTCCGGCGTTCAGGTCGGCGCGGATCTCGCGCTCCAGGTCGGCGAGCGCATCGCCGTCGAGCCGCCGGGGCGGCACGTTGATCTCCAGGTTGAACTGCCCCATCTCGGTGGCCCAGGCCGGATCGGCGAGCGCGCCGAGCACCTCCGCGTTGCGCATGGACGGCATCCCGGCGGAGTCCACCAGGTTCAGCTCGATCTCCTGGCCCACCTGTGCCGGGTCGGCTTCGAACAGGCGTTCCCGCAGCATGGTGGCGAACGCCTCCAGCGAGCGCCACACCTTGTCGCGGTAGATGCGCCGGTCCTCGCCGCTGAACTTTGTCGCCTGGATGTCACGACCCATGACGCCTCGATTCAAACCGGGTAAGCAGAACGCTTACCTCCTACGGTCGCACGTAACCGCGGGTCAGCGGCAGTGCAGCCGGCGCTGGACCGTGCCAGCTGCTCAAGCGGGAGCGCGCAGGCGGGCGCTCTCGTCCCGCACCCACAGGCCGGTCAGGCCGCGCAGGTGCGCGATGAACCGGTCGTGCTCATGGGCCGGGTACGTCGACCGGACGGTCTGGACCAGCAGATCGTCGAAGTCCGGGCCCGCCACCCAGTCGAGGACGATCTCGTCCAGGTGGGCCAGGCTGGTCGCGCAGAAGTCCTGGTAGCGCTCGGTCTCGAAGTACGCGTCGGCCAGCACCCGGTAGCCATCGAGCTTCTCGGCGTAGCAGGCGCCCGGGTCGTCCGCGATCTCGAAGTACTGGTCGGTCGCCACGTCGAACCGGGGCCTGCGCCCGGTGGCCACCGCGAACACGCACCACTTCACCAGCGCCTTTATCGCCCACGGGAAGTAGTAGTGCAGGCTGGTCAGCGACAGGTCCGGGCAGGCGTTGGCGTAGTCGATCGGGTAGACCTCGTCGTCTTTCACCAGCGTCTCGCAGGAGTTGAGCTCCCACCGGAAGAACGCGTTGACCAGCCGGCCGATCGTCACCACCTCGGCGCCGGCCGCGGGCGACAGGAAGCTGTGGTCGACGGCGTAGCGCAGGTGCATCGGCTGGTCCGGCTGGAACCGCATCACCATCGTCTCGGCTCCGATCGACAGCGAGCGCGCGAACGCGTCGTAGTCGTCGATCGCCTTCTGCAGGTGCATCAGCATCTCGCCGCTCTGGTCGTAGGCGGCGTGCAGCTCGTCCGGGTTGCGGATGCGCGAGACGCCGCGCCACGCCCCGCCGTCGTAGGGCTTCATGTAGAGCGGGTAACCGATCCGCTCGGCGATGGCGTCGAGGTCGAACGCCTGGTTGTAGCGCGCGGCGGTGTAGGCGTAGCGGGCGTTGTCGACCGGGTTCTTGTACGGCACGAGCACGGTGTCCGGCACCTTGAGCCCGAGCCGCAGCATCGCGCAGTAGGCAGCGTGCTTCTCCATCGACTGGAACGTGAACGGGCTGTTCAGCAAGTACACGCCGTCCAGCAGCGCGACCTTCTTCAGCCATTCCCGCGGGTGGTAGTACCAGTACGCGAGCCGGTCGATCACCAGCTGGTACCGGGGCTTGTCGCGCAGCCCGAAGGGCTCGATCGTGATCCGCTCGCAGTCGAAGATGTGCCGGTTGCCGTCAACGCCCGGCACCGGCCCGACCCGGCGCAGGATCTCCTCGAACGCCCTGGGCCAGTCTTCCTCGGTGCCGAGCAGCAGCCCGATCAGGTTCCGTGTTGTGGTCAAGGGCGGGCTCCTGTCATCAGCACAGCCGCGGCATGTGATGGGCCACCTGGGCGCGCCAGGACGGCCAGTCGTGCGGCACGTCGGTGCCCCACAGGTCAAGCTCGTGCCGGATGCCCTTGCTGGCCAGCAGCCCGGCGAACCGTTTCGTGCTGTGCAGGGCGCCCGTCGTGTCCTCCCACTGGCCCTGGCCACACACCAGCAGCAGGCTGACCCGGCCGCGCAGCCAGTCGAGGTGGCCGCCGTCGGCGTGCCCGACGTAGTCGATCGGGTTGTTGAAGTACGCCTCGGTGCCGCTCTCGCCCCAGGCATGCCAGGAGGACGGGTCGTAGTTGCCGGACAAGCACATGGCCAGCGGGAACAGGTCGGCCCGCTTGAGCGCGAAGTTGGCCGCGTGGAAGGCGCCCAGGCTGCAGCCGAGCGTGACCACCTCGAGCGCGCTGCCGCAGTCCCGGTAGATCCACGGCATCACCTCGCCGAGGATCCAGGATTCGTACCGGCCGTGGTTGCGCGCCCGGTCCTCGAGCGAGATGTCGCGGTTGGACCACGACGCCGCGTTGTAGCCGTCGACGCAGTAGAGCTTGATCCTTCCGGCCTCGATCAGTCCGCTCAGGGCGCCGACCATGCCGTTGTCCTCGAACTCACAAGCCTGGCCCGGCTCGGTCGGAAAGACCAGGACCGGGCGCCCCCAGTGGCCGTACCGCAAGACGCGGCCCGCAGCGCCCAGAGCATCCGACCATAGCTCGGCGGCCTCGCGGTTCATGCGCGCATCTGCCGCGGCAACCCGCCCATGACGACAGCCAGCACGAACACGCTGATCACCTGCTCATAGTGCCCAATCGGGGCGCCGCTGACAACGTATGAGGACCGCACGGCTTGCCCTGCTCACGGTGGCCTGCCCCGGACGGGCCGCAGAACTCAGCCGGCGGTGGCGGCCAGTTCGGGCGCGGAGTGGGTACCCGCCCGGACGGGCAGGGTTAGCGTGACCCGCAGGCCGTGCGGGCTTGCCGGCGCGGCCTGCGCGGTGCCGCCGTGTGCGGAGGCGACCTCCGCGGCGATGGCCAGCCCGAGGCCCGAACCGGAGCCGCCGGACCGGGTCCCGGCCCGGTAGAAACGCTCAAAGATGTGCGGCAGCTGATCTGGCGGGACACCGGGGCCATCGTCGCTGACCTCGATGGTGACGCCGTCGTCGCCGCCGGACGCCGTGATCGTGCCGGCCGTGCCGGCCGGGGTGTGCACGAGCACGTTCATCATCAGGTTGTCGACGGCGCGGCGCAGCAGTTCCTGGTCGCCGGTGACCGTCAGGCCGCCGGCGACCCGCACCTGCCAGGTTCGCGCGGGGTCGGCGATCCGTGCCCGCTCCGCGCACCCGGTGACCACCGCGGTGACGTCGACCGGCTCCCGGAATTGATCGGGATGCTGGCCGAGCCGGGCCAGACGGAGCATGTCGTCGACAAGCCGGCCCATGCGCCGCGTCTCCAGCACGATCCGGTCCATCACCTCGTCGACCTCGTCGGGGTTCTGTACGGCGCCCTGCTGGTAGAGCTGGGCGTTGGCCCGCAGCGACGCCAGCGGCGTTCGCAGCTCGTGGCTGGCGTCGCCGAAGAACCGCCGCATCTGCTGCTGGCTGGCGTCGATCCGGCCCAGCATGCCGTTCAGGGCCGCGCCGAGCTTGCCCACCTCGGTCCGGGGATTGTGCGTGGCCACGCGTTCAGTGAGGTCGCCGCCGCTGATCAGGTCGGCCTGCCTGGCCATCGCCTCGATCGGGCGCAGCCCGCGGCGCACGACGACGAAGACGCCGAGCCCGATGAGCAGCACCACCGCGATCGACCCAAGGGTGACGATGAGCCCGATCTGGTCGCTGGTCTTTGTGACCTGCTCGAGGCTGGTGCCGACGATCAGGAAGCCTGCGCTGACACGGGCCGAAAGGACGCGAAACGATCCCGAATTCCCGATCAGCACGGTATGTGGGCCGCGCCGGCCGAGCAGCATGTCCATCGCGGGTCGCATCATGACCAGCGAGTGCGCGCCCGCGGCCCCCGTCCCTATTTCAAGCACCACTGTCGGGCCGCGGGCGGGCACGAGGGCGATATCAAAATCGCCGGGGAGCGCCGGCATCTTGAAGTTGGCCGGAGTGATCCCGCGGGTCGTCTGGAGCCGGGCATGCGGCGATTGCCGGGGCGGGCGCGGAATCCCCTCGGATATCAGCGAGCCGAGCGTCGGCTTAGTCAGGGTGAGCGCCACCTGCAGGTTTCTGTCTGTCTGGAGGATCAGGTAGCGGCGCATGGTGATGACCACGCCCACGTCGAACACTGTGAGGGCGAGCAGAGTGACAACCACGACGCCCGCCATCACCTTGAGTCGCAACGGCGCGTGCAGCAGCCGGCCCGGCAGGGTTCGTACGGGGGACATTCGGCTACGGCTCATCGGAACTCGCCTGGCTTTCATCGGGGCTGGCCTCGCTTGCGCCCGGCTCGTCGCCGGGCCTGGGCAGGCGCAGGCTGAAACCGACCGCGCGCTGGGTGTGGATCAGGTTCGGCCCGTCACTGGCCAGTTTGCGCCGCAGGTAGGTCACATAGGTAGACACGACCGTGCTGGAGCCGCCGAAGTCGTAGTCCCACACGTGGCTGAGGATCTGGGCGCGGGTGAGCACACGACCCGGGTTGAGCATGAAGTAGCGCAGCAGCCGGAACTCGGTCGGCGACAGCTCGATGAGGCGCCCGCCACGGCGGACCTCGTAGCTGTCCTGGTTGAGCGTGAGGTCCGCGAACGACAGCACCGGCTCGGGGACCGCGTGGCGGCTCCGGCGCAGCACGGTGCGGACCCGGGCGACGAGTTCCTCCAGGTCGAACGGCTTGGTCAGGTAGTCGTCGCCGCCGATGGTGAGCCCGGTGATCTTGTCGTCCTGCGTGTCTTTCGCGGTTAGGAAGATCACCGGAACCTGATTTCCGTCGCCGCGCAGTCTGCGGACGATCTCGAACCCGTCGATGCCGGGCAGCATCACGTCAAGGATAAGCAGGTCAAACGGCCTATCCCGAGCCAGCCGGAGCGCATCTGTCCCGTCCTGCTCGGCGGTCACCTCAAAGCCGAGGAAGCGCAGCGACGCGACGACGGCCTTCCTGAGGAACGGCTCGTCCTCGACCACGAGCAGGGTCCCGTCGTCGGGCGTCATCACGTCATCGCAGCATACGGCCGTGAAGCCCGCGCATGAGAACTCGGTGAGTTTCGTTTGAGTTCTCGCCGCCCTGAAGGACGTGGACGGCCCTCCGGGAGCGCACCCTGCTGACCGGCAGCTCCGGCCTCCGGCGGGTGACAAGGCAGACTGCGCGACGTAATCTGCTTAGGGGCTAGTGAATCTGGCATTCGGGTCGAGACCCCGCCTGGCTGCTTGGTCAGGAGGTACGCCAGGTGCCCGACGTCCGTGCGGGTCCCAGTGCACGCACTGGTTACGTGGTCGTTTTGCTGCGCGGTGAGCTGGACATAACCAATTCCGCGAGTACTGCGCGCATACTCCAGGCTGCTGTCGCGCCTCAGTTGCGGATCATCGCGGATCTCGCGGAAGTGACCTTCATGGACTGCAGAAGCGTCCGCGAACTGATGTCCGTCCGGGCGCGAGCCCAGCAAGCGGGCGGTGCTCTGCTCCTAGCCGGGCTCCAGCCGGCCGTGCGCCGCCTCCTTTGCCACCTCGATCTGATCGGGCTGCTCCCGGTATTTGCCAGCGCAGATGAGGCAGCCAACGGTAGGCAGGAGCCAAGGGGAGCCCTGGCTGCCCGTTGAGTTCTGCTGCCTTTGATGGTTCTGCGCCGATGCCGGGGGAGGACGCGCCCGTGTCTCAGATCGCCTTTGTCGGGCTAGGCCGAATGGGCATGCCCATGTGCGCGGCCCTGGTCAGGGCCGGTTATCAAGTGATCGCGACTGACAAACGGGCCGAGCATAAAGCTGAGGCCGCAGCGTGCGGGGCGAGCTGGCAGCCGACGCCGGCGCAGGCAGCCGCGGCGGCGGACGTGCTGATCACCATGTTGCCCGGGCCGGCGGATGTTCAGGCGGCGATGCTGGGGGCGCACGGTGCCCTTCAGACGCTGGCTGCCGGCACGACCTGGATCGACATGACCAGCAATTCCCCGGCAGCCGCGCGGCCGGCCCGGGAGCAGGCCGTCGGCCAGGGAGTGGAAGTCCTTGAGGCGCCCGTGGGCGGTGGGATCGCGGCTGCGGCTGAGGGCCGACTGCAGCTGTTTGTCGGCGGTGAGCCGGACACAATCGAACGGCACCGCGCCTTGCTCGAGGTTCTCGGGGACCCAGGGCGGATCGTGCACGTCGGTGGTCATGGCGCCGGGTACACCGCCAAATTGCTGGTCAACCTGCTCTGGTTCGGTCAGGCGGTCGCAACCGCGGAGGTCCTGCTGCTGGGGCAGCGGGAGGGCATCGGCCGTGAGGTGCTGGTGCACGCCCTGGCCTGCAGCTCTGCATCGAGCACGTTCGTCCGTCGCGACATCGAAGCGGTGTTCGACGGCGACTACCTGCCCTCATTCGGGCTAGACCGCATCTGTGAGGAACTGGAAGCGGTGACCGCGCTGGCGCACGGCCACGAGGTGCCGTGGGAACTGTCCGATCAGGTCCTCCAGACCTATCGCCGAGCCCTCGCCCGGTACGGTCCCGCGGACGGGGAATTGCTGGCCGTGGCTTTGCTGGAAGAACAAGCAGGCCAGGCACTGGGTCCCGGCCGGAACGGCCGTGGCTAGTGCCAGGACGGCTCACGGCGCAGAAGGCCTGGAGTCTGCCGGGCAGACCTTCACCTCGGCGCCGACCCAGCGCCGGGGTGGTTGCGCTCGAGCTCAGCGGCGACGGTTTCTGTTAGCTCGGCCCAGCTGGCCTCGAACTTGGCGAGTCCTTCTCGTTCTAGCTGGTCGGTGACGTCATCAAGGTCGATGCCAATGGCTTTCAGCTCACCGAGGAAGCGGAGCGCGTCATCGTAGGTGCCGGTAATGGTGTCGCCAGCGGGGTGCCCGTGCTCGGCGAACGCCTCCAGGGTGGCGCGGGGCATGGTGTTGACTGTGCCCGGCGCGGCCAGGTCGGTGACGTACATTGTGTCCGGATAGGCCGGGTTCTTGACTCCAGTGGATGCCCACAGCGGCCGCTGGGGGCGGGCGCCCAGCTGGGCCAGTCTCTGCCACCGCTCTGAGCTGGTCAGCTCGCGGAAGGTCTGGTAAGCAAGGCGCGCGTTAGCGACCGCCGCCTGTCCACGCAGGCTGGCGGCGTGCCCGGAACCGGCGCGGTCGAGGCGTTCGTCAACTTCGGTATCGACGCGGGAGACGAAAAATGAGGCAACCGACCTGATGTCATCCAGCTGGAGACCTGCGGCGCTGGCCCTTTCCAGCCCGGTGAGGTACGCGTCCATGACGGCGCGGTAGCGCTCGAGAGAGAAGATGAGCGTGACATTGACGCTGATGCCCTCGCTGATCGCCTGCGTGATCGCGGTCAGTCCTTCCCGGGTGCCGGGAATCTTGACGAACAGATTGTCCCGGTCGACCGTGGCCCGGAGCCTGCGCGCCATCTCGATGGTCGCCTCCGCGTCCCGGGACAGCCGGGGATCGACCTCGATGGATACGCACCCGTCCAGCCCCGCAGTCCGGTCATAGACCGGCGCCAAGACGTCGCACGCGCTGCGGACGTCATCAGTAGTCACGGTGAAGACGGCGTCCTCTGGGCCGGCGCCGCGCTCCGCAAGGTCCCGCAGCTGGCCGTTGTACCGGTCACCCTTCGACAGGGCCGAGGCGAAGATGGTCGGATTCGTGGTCACGCCGACAACGTGGCGGTCAGCGATCAGGAACGCAAGCTCCCCGCCGGCGAGGAGCTCACGGGACAGGTCATCGAGCCAGACCGCCACGCCCAGCGCGGACAGCTCAGCAAGCGGATCGTGCTTTGTCATGTCAGACCTCCCGTAAGGGGTATTGCGGGTCAGGAGATGACGGCGTCGATCGTCTTTTTCAGCGCGCTAGGCTGCGCAGGTGTCCTGGGCGCCTTCGCCCGGGCCTCCTCGAGCTCTGCCCCGAGTACCTGAAGCTGTTTACGGCCAAGGCCGGCCCGTACTTTCGGGAACCAGTCCTGTTCTTCCTCCTCGATGTGATGCGTGACGTTCTCTATCAGGACCGTGGTCTTGGCATCGAAACGCTCCGCATCGGCTGACATACCGGACAACTCCACGCAGAGGAGATCGGCGACGTGATGCTCTTCATATGACTCGAGCACATCGTCCTCGAGATCTGGGAGCAGTCTCCGGACCTCCGGGTACATCACCTCATTCTCGATGAAAGTGTGTACGGTCAGCAGCTTGATTATCTGCCCGACGACCTTGGCCTTCTTTTTGAACGCCTTGTCGCCCGCGGCTTGGAACTCCCGGAACAGGCCGCGGATCTCCTTATGATCGGCCTTCAGCAGCACAATCGCATCAGACGACATCAAGTTTTCCTTTGAT
>Ga0209169_10001512_pt1 | contig 14235 bp, 13 predicted proteins | sample HubBroMetageWRM4_FD_188346 | JGI IMG/M metagenome (GOLD analysis project Ga0209169, IMG submission 188346) | Warmed soil microbial communities from the Hubbard Brook experimental Forest, New Hampshire - Hubbard Brook CCASE Soil Metagenome WRM 4... | ecosystem: Environmental > Terrestrial > Soil... | reverse complement strand
TGTCCGACGGCACCTATGACATGGTGTTCTGCGACGCCGATGTGCGGGACTATCCGGACTACCTGGCCGCGGCCCTGCGGCTACTGCGGCCCGGCGGCATCGTTGCCTTCAACAACAGCTCTCCGGACGCCGCCGTCGTCCCGGACGATGTGGCTCTGGTCAACCTGGTGCGGGACGACGACCGCCTCGTCCCGGTGCTGCTGCCGCTGGGCGATGGCCTGCTCGCCGCGGTCAAGCGGGGCGAGCAATAGGGTTCAACCAACTACGGACAGCAGGGCGTCGCCAAGCTTAGCCGCCTCATCAGCCGTCAGCTCAACAACCAGCCGGCCGCCGCCTTCAAGCGGGACGCGCATCACGATACCGCGCCCCTCCTTGGTGACCTCAAGCGGACCGTCGCCCGTCCGCGGCTTCATCGCCGCCATTGCCCATCCCCTTCCTCCGGACCCCACACGGCCCTCACACGGCACTACCAACGCCACGACTCAGCGCCTGCGGCGGAACCGGCAAGCAACAATCGTCTCTATCGGTCGCCCTATTATCCCGTGTTCGGAAGCAGAATGGTAATGATCGGTCATGCTCGCCGACGTCGTGGCGGGCGCTGATTCCTCTTGCTTCCTCTTGCGCGCCGGTTGGCCGGCGCTTGCCCGGCTCGAGCGCGGCGGTTGCCGGCGCGCAGTCAGGCCGCTGATACGCTCGCGGCGCGCGATCAGGCGGCCGTCGTCCGGGGGAGGAAACGTGGTCAGTGAGCGCGACGAGCCGCCGCCGCGGGCCGCGCGGCGGCGGCTGCTCATCGACCTGACGCCGATACGGCGTTCCCGCGATTTCCGCCGCCTGATCCTCGGCGAGCTCGTGTCCGTGTTCGGCACCCAGCTGACCACGGTCGCGGTGCCCTACCAGGTCTACCAGCTGACCCGCTCCTCGCTCGACGTCGGGCTGGTCTCGCTGGCTCAGCTGGTCCCGCTGATCGCCGGATCGCTGCTCGGCGGCTCGCTTGTGGACGCCTTCGACCGGCGCCGCCTGCTGATGATCGCGCAGGTGCTGATGGCGTGCTGCAGCGCGGGCCTGGCGGTCAACGCCGACCTTGGCCCCGCGCTGTGGCCGCTGTTCGTGCTTCCCGCGGTGGCCACCGGGTTCAGCGGGGTCGACAACGCCGGACGCAGCGCCATGGTGCCGAACATGGTCAGCCGGGCCGAGGTGTCCACCGCCAACGCCATCTCCCAGTCCCTGTTCCAGTTCGGTCTCGTGGTGGGCCCGGCGGTGGCCGGCCTGCTGCTTGCCGGGGCCGGCGTCCGCTTCGTGTACTGGATGGACGTGGCGAGCTTCGGGGCGGCGCTGCTCGGCGCGTTCCTGCTCTCGCCGCAGCCGCCGGCCGGGGCGGCGGGCCACCGGCCCGGCCTGCGCTCGATCATCGAGGGGCTCAGCTTCGTCCGCGGGCGGCAGGCCCTGCAGGGCGCTTACCTCATCGACATCAACGCCATGGTCTTCGGCATGCCGCGGGCGCTGTTTCCCGCGCTCGCGGCCACTCTGTTCGGCGGCGGGCCATCGACGCTCGGCTTCCTGTACGCCGCGCCGGGCGCGGGCGCCTTGCTCGGAGCGCTGACCACCGGCTGGGTCAGCCGGATCCAGCGCCAGGGACTGGCGGTCATCGCCGCGGTTCTGGTGTGGGGGGCGGCGATCACCTGCTTCGGGCTGGTGCGCTGGCTGCCCGGCGCGCTTGCGCTGCTGGCGGTGGCGGGCGGCGCGGACGTGATCTCGGCGGTGTTCCGCGGCACGATCGTCCAGCTCTCGGTGCCTGACGCACTGCGGGGGCGGCTGTTGGGACTGCAGACCGCCGTGGTCGCCGGGGGGCCGCGGATCGGGGACGTGGAGGCGGGAGCGGTGGCGTCCGCTTTTGGCGACACCGTCTCGATCGTCTCCGGCGGCGTGGCCTGCATCGCGGGGGCGGTGCTGCTGGCCAGGCTGCTACCTGGCTTCCGGCAGCAGCGGATGGATCCGCCGCATGCCGCCGCGCCCGAAGGCTGACGCGCGCCTAGGACAGGGGCTCGGGGCTCGGTCAGGACAGGGGCTCGGTCAGGACAGGGGCTCTGGCAGGCATTCGAACCAGGTGTGGGTGCCGGCCGTGCTCTGCCGGTAGTCCCAGGTCAGCGCGTACGCCCCGACCAGCCGCAGGCCGCGGCCGTTCTCCGTCAGGTCGTCGCCGGGACGCAGGGTGGGCGCCGTCGGGCCGCCGTCGTCGATGACCTCGACCCGGATGCGGTCGGCTGCGGCCGTCACCGTGATCGTGACGGTTCCGCCGTCGTGCCTGGAGTCGCTGTGCCGGACGCTGTTGGTGACGAGTTCGGAGGTCAGCAGGGTTACCCGGTCAACGCCAGGGTGGTCTCCCCCGAGCACCTGCCTGATGAAGGCGCGCGCGGCGCCGACCTGCTCGGGGCGCCCGGGGATGACCAGCCGGTGCATTCCCAGGGCCACGCCCGCACGCCGGGGCGACAGGGGATAACCGGCCGCGACACGTGGCAGCGATCTGGGCACTCGCCATCCTTTGCGACCCGCGACGATACCGACCTAGACAGTGAGCTGCAGTAGCAACTGTTCAGCACAGAAACTAGAAACATCCTAAGTATCTATCGGTACGTGCGCAACGAGATCGTTCAGAGAATGCTCAGCGTGACGGTCAGCTCGCGGTGCGCGCCAGGCCGGGCCAGGACATCGGCTCAGCCGGCCTTGCGGGCGAGGCCGGACCAGGCCATCGCCTCGGGCGGCGGCGAGCTTCCCGGGTCGGGCCGCCACTTCGTGATCAGCACCACCCCAGGCTCCACCAGCTCCAGCCCGCCGAACAGCCCGGCCACCTCGTCATGGCTGCGCAGGATGACCGACTCGCGCATGGCTTCGGTGAGCCGCCGGAACGTCTCGTCGAGGGCCTCGCTGTGCACGTCGCCGGCCAGGTGCGAGATCGCGAGGTAGCTGCCTGGTGCCAGCGCGGTCATGAGCTGATCAAGCACGCCGCGCGGGTTGTCCGCGTCGCTGAAGAAGTGCAGGATGCCGAAGAGCATGACGGCGACCGGCTGGGAGAAGTCCAGCGTCTGCCTGGCACCGTCAAGGATCGGTCCGGGTTCGGCGAGGTTCCCGTAGATGTAGCTGGTCGCGCCCTGCGGCGAGCTGCGCAGCAGCCGGTGCGCGTGCGCCAGCACGATCGGGTCCTTGTCCACGTACACGACCCGGGCCTCCGGCGCCTCCGCCTGCGCCACCTGGTGCACGTTGTTTTCCGCGGGGATGCCGGTGCCAATGTCGAGGAACTGCCTGATCCCGGCGTCCCGCACCAGGTACCGCACCATCCGGCCGAGCAGCGCCCGCTGGGCGCGGACGTCGGCCCGTACGCCGTCGATCCCGCCGGGAAAGGACGCGTAGGCGCGGTCGGCGGCGTCCCTGTCGACCTTGAAATTGGCCTTGCCGCCGAGCAGGTAGTCGTAGATGCGCGCCACGTGCGGGATGGAGATGTCGATCTCGGGCGGTTCGGCGCTGCCCGCGGGCCCTGCGTTGGTCACTACGTCTTTCCTTCCAGGCGGCCATCCGTACTGTACGAGATCGACAAACGTTCTCAGTATCTTTCAGTCCTCAGCGGCTCGGCAAGAAGGTCGGCCGGCCACGAGATTACAGAAAGCTTGCCCGGGCCGGGCACCGCACCCCGGCCGCGCACTCGCGGGCCGCGCACCCCGGGCCGTGCACCCCGGGCCGTGCACCCCGGGCTGTGCACCCGGGCCGCCGACCGGACCTTGGATCGCGCCGTACCTTCTTTTTTTTGCTGCCGAACGACCGGTGGCGAGCGTCAGCCGTCGCCTCACCTCCCGGGTGGCTGCCCGGGTGGTCGCCCAGGTCGCCGCTCGGCTGCGGGGCCCGAATGGCCGGATCTGGGTACACGAAGAGGCCTTATGCCGATACCCTGAACGTGCAGGGTATCGGACAGTTCAGGGGCAAGAGCTGTCCTGAAGCTATGGATGGTCAACTCCTGTGTACGCCGCGCGGCTGTTCGTGTTGAGAGCGCAGCCGGCGACCGGGGCTATCACTACGAAAGAACCCTCTCACCCGACCAAGCCGCGGGCGGGACGGGTATCGGACGGAGCAACTCACATGAACGACGGCAAGTTCGTCGGCTGGCGGAAGTCCAGCCACAGCGGAGACGGCAACAGCTGCGTCGAGGTGGCCATCCTGGTCCAGCCCGAGCCACGCTGCAGTAACCGCGCCCGCGGCGTGGGAGTGCGCGACTCGCAGCAGGACAGTCGTGGCCCGGTCCTGGAGTTCGGCCGGGCCGCCTGGACGGAGTTCATCGTCCGGGCGGTAAATCGGCTCAGTTTAGGAGGGCGCCGGCCGCGGCCCGTTACGATGTCCGGCGGGCACCCTCCGCGGGCCGCCTGGCGCATGATCGAGCGGCCCGGCCACGGCCAAGGCTTGTGCTCCCGTGTGTGCGAATCAATAATTGGGACGTTCGCTAATCCAGTACGGCGCTCGATCGTGTTCAAACCCTCGAGCGGCCGAGAGGAACGTCGATGATTAGCCCATATGTTCGCCGCTTGCGCCTGGCGACAGAGGTGCGAGCGCTGCGGGCGGAGGCCGGGCTCACCGCGGACCAGCTCGGCAAGCGGATCGGCCGTTCCCGCGCGGACATCTCGCGCCTGGAGAACGGGCACGTCGTTGACCAGGCGGACATCATCAGCATCCTGGATGCGCTTGGGGTGGACGGCGACCGGTGGACGCAGATCGTCACGATTGCCCGGGAGGCAGGAGAGCGGGGCTGGTGGGAGTCGAACAAGGCGATGGGCGACCGTCAGGCGCTCTACGCCAACCTCGAGGCGGGCGCCGCGACCATCCGTGAATACCAGCAGACTTTCGTGCCCGGGCTGCTGCAGATCCCGGAGTTCGTGCGCGCAAGGGTCGACGCCGAGGTCACTCTCAAGCCCTCGACGCCAAATGCCAACGGGGTTCTGGCCGGACGGGTCGGCCGTCAGCGAATGCTGCGCCGACCCGGCGGGCCGACATACGAGGTGATCGTCGACGAGGTGGCGGTACAGCGTCTCGCCGCGCCGTCGGAGATCGTGAAGAAGCAGCTCTACTACCTGACCACAGCCGTGAACGGCGAGCCCAAGGTCACCCTGCGGGTGCTGCCGGTGCAAGCGCGGATCGAGAGCTTCGCCGTGCCGCGATGCACCTTCTCGATCTACACCTACCCGGATCCCGGTGATCCGGCCGTGGTGGCCGTCGACACCGTGACGTCGGACGTGATCCTCACGGATCCGGGAGATGTCGACCCTTACCGGCTTCAGTACGAACGGCTGCGTGACGCGTCCCTGTCCGCGGACGACAGCCTGGACCTGCTCACCGACGCCGCCGCCGACCTGCCCGACGAGTAAACACGGATGCCCCGCCGCTTTCGCGACGGGGCGATCAGTTGGTGGAGGTGCCGGGAATCGAACCCGGGTCCTTCAGTACCTCACCAGGGCTTCTCCGGGCGCAGCTTGCTCTGCTTTTCTCAGCCCCGGCGATCACACAAGCTAGACGCCGACAGGCTCAGCCGCTGTTCGATGTCCCACCTGGCCCCGTGGCCGGGTCAGGCGGTGGATCCTCCTAGCTGATGCCAGGCACCGGGTCGAAGGCATCCCCGGGCTGACAAACTTCTAACTCGCCTTAAGCGGCGAGAGCGAAGTTACTGCGCGTTGAGTTGGCAGTTATTGTTTTGCGGTCACAGGATTTACGAGGTCACAACCGCAACCCTCGGCCCGCTTCCCCTGGTTCGACCACCGAAGTCGAAACCGTTCACCCCCTATTGAGTTGTCCGGCGGGCACGATCAAGTCGCCGACCATACCCGAACCGTACATGCACAACATCCAAGCGCCAACTCCAATTCCCGCCCGACAGGATCCGCCCGCTTGCAGCGCCCACTATGACAAGATGCCCTGTTCATACCAATTCGTTCCCATTGAGTGCTTCCTGGCGCCGCCGCGGACGTCACCCGGAGGGCCCGGTCGGCCCCGCGCCTGCCGGCACAACTTCACATCGTGCCGGCCAGGCCTGGTGACTGAGTGAGCCGTGTGCTGGGCCGGAACATGAGAATGGCCCCTGCAGGCGCTGGCGGTGGCCGAGATGCGCCCGCAGGGGCCGACCGGCAGGGTCGGAGCCGGTCTGTGGCCGGGCCTCCCCCGAGATGAGGCCCGAACCTTCACGTTGACTGGGGCGCAACCCCCCAAGCGAAACCCAGTCATCTGTAATGACGCGTGTGACCAGCCGGACGGTTGCTTCAGCTGAGTAACTTTGTGTCACATGTTAATAACACAGAGTAGTCAGACGGTGTCCGACGAGTCACGAACCACCGACTGGGCCCAGCTGAGCGCGAGGATAGGTCAGCCGACCGTTGCTGAGATGAAGGCGGCGCCGGTGGGTCAGCCGGGCATCGCTGAGAGGAAGGCGGCGCGGGTGGGTCAGCCGGGAATTGCTGAGAGGAAGGCGGCGGCCAGCGACGCGGCGGATAGCTGGGAGGTCTTGCCGGATTCGATGATGGTGAACGCGATGTCGCCACGGAAGCCCACGAACCAGCTCGTCCAGCCGGATCTCGACTTGACCAGGCCGACCTGCCCGTACACCGGTACGCCGGCTAGGTCGGCCGCGCTGGCGGCGCCGGAACGGACGGCGCCGAGCATGAGGCTGCGCAGGGCGGGCAGCGTGCCGGGGTCCAGTGCGGTACCCGCGTTGATGGCCGGGTCAGCGGGATTCTCGATGAACTGCGGCGTGTGCCAGCTGCCCGAGTCAACCGCCGCCGCGACCATGGCCATGGACAGCGGGCTCACTTGGACGTTCCCCTGGCCGATCGTCTCGGCGGCCAGGTCCGCGTCCACGCTGGTGAAGGGCACGGATCCGGAGAAGGCAGGCACCTGCAGCTGGGACCAGTCCGCCCCGATCCCGAATTCCTTCACCACGCGGGCGAGCTTGCTGGCGTTGAGCCGCTCGGACAGCCCCGCGAACACGGTGCCGCAGTCGTCGGCGAACTCGGCGCTGAACGGCTTCAGCTCGCCTGTCCCGTCGCTGGTGAACGTCTGCCCGCCGACGGTAAAGGAATTCTCGCAGGAGATCTGGGTGGATAGCTTCAGCCCGGTTCCCAGTAGCGCGGCGGCGGACACGACGGTGAACGCGGTGCCCGGCGTCAGCTTCGCGTCGAGAGGGCCCGCCGCGGGCAGCGCACCTGAGGCCTGATGCTGGGCCACCGCCAGGACCTGACCCGTCGTCGACTGGACCGCCACGATCTCGGCCGAGTTCGGCTCGCCCGCCAGCGCGGTCAGCGCCGCGTCCTGAACCGGCGCGCTGATGGTGGTGTGCACAGGCGTCCCAGGAGCGCCCAGCCACTGCGCGAGGACACTGGTCTGCTTACTGGCCGAGTTGACGATCACTACCTTGGTCGTGGGGGAACCTATCAGCTGGCGCTGATAGGCCGCTTCCAGCCCGGTCAGCCCCACCGTGGTACCCGGAAGGTAGTAGGTGCCGTCGGCGCGCAGCACCGGGTCGACCTCGCTGCCGACCTGGCCGACCAGCCCCGTGGCCTTGGCCTGGAACAACCGCTCCTCGGCCAGCTTCACCACTAGGCCAGGCACGCTGGCCAGGCGCGAGCGCAGGCCGGCGTAGGTAGCCGGGTCGAGCGAGGCGAGCCTGAGGAACTCGCTCGGCGGCGCGGCGCTGATCTGGCCAAGGACCTGCGCCGCCTCCAGGCCGGTTGCGCTCGCGAAGGCCCGGGCCGTCGCCGCCGGGTCAGCCACGCTGTCCGGCGTCACGCCGAGCAGGTAGACCGGGGCGTACACCTGTAGCGGGTTGCCCGCCGCGTCCAGCACGGATGCCCGGCTCGGGAAAGCGGTCACGACGGCAAGCCTGTCGCCCGGGCGGAGGTTGGGTTCGATGACGCTTGGCGCCCACTCGACCTTCCAGGCGCCGTCAACCTGGCGCAGCCCGAATCGGCCGTGATAGGCCCAGACGCGTCCCTGTTCGGCGAGGTCAACCGACGCGGTGAAGGACGCCACCGCGGTGCCGCCGTGCTGCACGATCGAGTCCATGGACATGAACAGCTGGGTGGCATCGACCTGGGCGAAGGCGGCGGACAGGTCGGCCGCGACCGTCTTGGGCGTCGCCGTGGTCAGCGCTCCCGCGCCGGCGTAGTCCAGCTGCTGCCAGTCGAGCAGGAACGCCTGCGCGGTGGGCTCGGCGGACGGGTCCGTGCCGAAGCCGACGGCAAAGCCGATGACCAGCACCCCCACGACGACGATGGCGATCGCGGCGATACGGGAGCGTCTCGCCCGCCGGCTTGCGGGCGAGGATTTGCCGCCGGTCTTAGCCGGCACCGGCGGGACTACGTGGCGGGCCGACCTGGGCCCCGTGGAGGCCCTGGTGCCCGCGCGGGCGGCGGGGGCGGCCGGGGCGGCCGGGGCGGCCGGGGCGGCGAAGTCTGCTCCGGGTTCGCCAGGGACCGGGCTGCCAGGCCCGGGCGGGCTCGGGGGCACTGGCATGCCAGCGGTTGCCGCAGGGTCGGTGCGCGTGAACGGGCCCGAGCGGTCTGGCGGGCCGACAGGCACTTGCAGACCGGCGGGCATGGCCGGACGCGGGGGGACCGGCCGTCCGGCGCTGACCGGCAGCCCCGGGGGTCCTAGCGAGCCGTCGGGCATGGGCAGGCCACCGGTGCCGGGCAAACGAGGGCCCCGCGGCCTGGCGTGGCCGCCGCGCTCGTTCGCAGGAGGGGACACGATCCGCCGCCCGTCACCTTCGCCGTCTCAGCTCACGGTCCATTTCCCTGACCGCGTCACGCTTGGCCAGGTCCTGACGTTTATCGTAGGTCCGCTTACCACGAGCCAGGGCCAGCTCCACCTTGACGTTCCCGTCCTTGAAGTACATCGACAGCGGAACCAGCGTCAGTCCCTGTTCTGCGATCTTGCTGGCGAGGCGGTCGATCTCCCTGCGGTGCAGCAGGAGCTTCCTGATCCGCCGGGGGGTGTGGTTGGTCCAGGTGCCCTGCACGTACTCGGGGATGTGGACGTTGTGCAGCCACACCTCGCCGTCCGAGATCTGCGCGAAGCCGTCCGCCAGGGACGCGCGGCCGGCCCGCAGCGACTTTACCTCCGTGCCGGTCAGTACGAGTCCCGCCTCAACGGTGTCCTCGATGTGATAGTCGTGACGCGCACGGCGATTGCGAGCGATGACCTTCTCGCCTTGCTCCCGAGCCACGTCCCTCCTGTCATCGCACCACGAACCACTCAGACGCGCAGGTAGCGACGCAAGGTCAGGAACGACGTCGCACCACACAACACCACTCCGACGACCATCGAGAAAATGATGACCTCGATCAGGTCACCGACCGACAGACCTACGTTGAATGAGAAGTACTGTTCCAGGCTATCCAGCATCAGCGACTTGACCGCAACGAGGAGCCCCGCGGCTATCGCCCAGCCGATCAGTCCGGCGATCGTCCCTTCGAGCAGGAACGGCAGCTGGATGTAGAAATTCGACGCGCCGACGAGCCGCATGATGGCGGTCTCCCTGCGGCGGTTGAAGGCGGAGAGCCTGATCGTGTTGGCGACGAGCAGCACGGCGGCCACGATCAGGATCAGCGCGATGATCACGACCGCGTTCCTCGCCCCGTCGAGCAGCCGGTAGAACTTGTCCAGGATCGTCATCTCGTCGACGACGGTCTCCACCCCGGAGGCGCCGGTGACGGCGCTCGCCACGATGTTGTAGTCCGCCTCGGGGTTCTTCAGCTTGACCTCGAACGAATCGGGGATGTCGCCCTCCTGGGTGTCCTGCACCAGGGCTGGCTCGTTCGAGAAGTACTGCCTGAATTCGGTGTAGGCCTGCTGCTGTGACACGTAGTAGACGGCTTGCACCTGCGGCATGGAAGCAAGCTGATTGTGCAGCGCCGTCCGCTCGGCGTCGGTGGCGGGCCCGTTCTGCTCGCACTGCGGTTCCGGGCTGGTCTTGATGCACAGGTAGATCGACAGCTCGACCTTCCCCTGCCAGTAGGTCCGCGTCCTGTCGACCTGCTTCACGAACAGCAGACCCGTTCCGAGCAGGGACAGGCTGATGGCCACGACCACGATGAGCGCCAGCGTCATGGTGAGATTCCGGCGCAGCCCGATCCAGATCTCGGAGAGGACGAACTGTGAACGCATTGTGGCTGATCCCTTGAAGTGCTAGGCGGCACCGCGCTGCACCGGCGCGGCGATGACGAGTCAGTAGGCCTGGCCGTACACCCCGCGTGACTGGTCCCTGACGACCTTGCCGTATTCGAGTTCGATGACCCGCTTGCGCATCGAGTCGACGATGGCGGCGTCGTGCGTGGCCATCACGACGGTCGTCCCTGTCCTGTTGATCCGGTCGAGCACCTTCATGATGCCGATCGACGTGGCCGGGTCGATGTTACCTGTCGGCTCGTCCGCGAGCAGGATCATCGGCCGGTTGACGAACGCGCGGGCCATCGCGACCCGCTGCTGCTCGCCGCCGGACAGCTCATCGGGCATCCGGTCGTGCTTGCCCTCCAGGCCGACCAGGTCGATCACCTCCGGCACGACCTTGCGGATGAGGCGCCGGTGCTTGCCGATGACCTCGAGGGCGAACGCGACATTCTGGTACACGTTCTTGTTCGGCAGCAGCCGGAAATCCTGGAAAACGCAGCCGATGCGCCGCCGCAGGTACGGCACCTTCCAGTTGGTGAGCCGCGCGAGATCCCTGCCCGCCACATGGATCCTGCCGTCTGTCGGCCGCTCCTCCTTGAGGACCAGCCGCAGGAAGGTCGACTTCCCCGAGCCGGACGGACCGACGAGGAAGACGAACTCGCCCTTGGACACCGATATGTTCACGCTCTCCAGCGCCGGGCGGTTCTGATTCGGGTAGACCTTGGTGACGTTATCGAAGTTGATCACGGGACCATCACAGCGATGTAGGTAGGGCACGGACCGCGGCCGCCGCCGACAGCCTGGGCGACATGCGGGTAACCTGGTTTTAGCCAGGGAACAGTCTAGAGGGAAACTGGCAGCTAAGGCCCTACAACGCGGCAAGTGCCGTGGCGCGGGCCAGCGCGGAAGGGGTTCCGATGAGCTGCGAACACTTGATCTGCGCTCACTGCGCCGGACCCGTGATCGAGGGACGGTGCCCGGCGTGTCGCGCCGCCAGGCAGCACGTTCACCACCACTTCACCGTCGGGCCGCAGCTGCTGATCGCCGTCATCCTGGTGCTGACTATCCTGCTGCTCGTCACCCAGCTCAGTAGGTAGCTACCGGCCGTACCTACCGACCGTTCTGGCGCATCCAGCGGATCTCCGCGTCGATGAAGCCGTCGATCTCGCCGTCAAGCACGGCGACGGCGTTGCCGGTTTCCATTCCCGTCCGCACGTCCTTGACGTTCTGATACGGGTACAGGACGTAGTTGCGGATCTGAGTCCCCCAGGCGCGGCCGCCGTCGCCGCGCAGCGCCTGCATCTGCTCTGCTTCCTCCTGCCGCCGCCGCTCAAGCAGCTTGGCCTGCAGGACGCCCATCGCGGACGCGCGGTTCTGGATCTGGCTCCGCTCGTTCTGGCAGGAGACCACGATCCCGGTGGGCAGGTGGGTGATGCGGACCGCCGAGTCGGTCGTGTTGACCCCCTGGCCGCCAGGCCCGCTCGAGCGGAACACGTCGACCCTGATCTCGTCCTCCGGGATCTCAATGTGGTCGGTCTGCTCCACCACCGGCATCACGTCCACCCCGGCGAACGAGGTCTGCCTGCGGCCCTGGTTGTCGTACTTGGAGATGCGGACCATCCGGTGCGTGCCATGCTCGCCGCGAAGCGTCCCGTAAGCATAGGGAGCGTTCACCGCGAACGTGGTCGACTTGATGCCCGCCTCCTCCGCGTACGACGTGTCGTACACCTCGGTCGGGTACCTGTGCCGCTCCGCCCAGCGCAGGTACATGCGCATCAGGTTCTCCGCGAAGTCGGCGGCGTCCGCGCCGCCAGCCTGCGCGTTGATGGAGATCAGGGCCTCCCTGGCGTCGTACTCGCCGGCCAGCAGGGTGCGCACTTCGAGCTGGTCGACCTCGCTGCGCAGGGCGGCGAGTTCGTGCTCCGCCTCGTTGCGAGTGGGCACGTCGTTCTCGCTCTCGGCCAGATCGAAAAGCACCTGGGTATCCGTGAGCCGCTGGTGCAGGCCGGCCAGCCTGGCCAGCTCCGCCTCCAGGTAGGACAGGCGGCGGGTAACCTTCTGGGCGCGATCCTGGTCAGCCCACAACCCCGGATCGGCGGCCTGCTCGCGCAGATCCGCCGCCTCCGTCTCCATTGCGCCGGGATCGAGCACCGCCTCTATGCTGGCGAGCTTGGACTTCAGTGCCGCGATCTCATCGGCGGGATCGGTACCTGCCATGCCGGCAAGCCTACGCGAGGACGGCAGGCCGAAACGGCAACCGCGGTCGGCGCGCGGAACCGGGCGCACAAACCCGGTATCCTGCCTTAGCGTGACGCACCGAAGGCACAGGAGCTGGGGTGGCACCCTGATCGGGTGCCTGGGCGCGGCAGCGCTTGGCGGGGCGATGCTGCTGACGATCCAGGGTTGCGCCCCGGCGTCGTCGGCGGCCGCCGACACCGGCGGCTTCCACAGCCTCACCGTCGCCGACGCGCGGGCCGCTTACGACTCCTACCTGAAGGTCAGCGACACGGCCGCCGCACAGGGCAACCAGGTGCAGGGGCTCTCCGTGGTCGCAGACGCGCAGTGGGCGGTTGTCCACGGTCAGTACACCGCGCTGGCCTCGGCGGGCAGGCCGGTGCCGAGGTACAGGTACGGCACGCCGGTCTTCTACGTGCCCGCGCTGACCGGCTATCCGCAGTGGTTCATGGTGGCCACGACCAGGACGACGGTCGCCGCCGGCCCGGGAGCCACGTCCAACACGATCATGGCGTTCGAGCGTTCCGCGGCCGACGAACCCTGGACGCTTAACGGCACGGCCGTGCTTGGCCAGGGGATCCCGGCCATCGCCACGGACCGCGACGGCTACGCCATCCCCGTCTCCCACTCCGACCCCGACCTGCTGCTGCCGCCCGATGTGGTGGGGGCGTCGCAGGCGGCCGTGGTCGACGAGGGGCCGACGAGCGCGGCGGCGGCGCTGATCGGCAGCGGACCGCAGACGACCGGGTTTTACGCGGCGCAGGCCGCGCAGGCCGGCGCGGACGCGGCGCACGGCTGGAATTACCAGTGGCTGCTGCAGGGATCCCCGTTCGAGCAGTTCGGGCTGCAGACGGCCGGCGGCGGGGCGCTGGTGCTCTACGGGATGTACCTGAACACGACCACCGAGCACCCCGACCTGGTGAAGGGGGCGCCGATTCCGGTTCCGGCCGAGTTCAGCCCGCTGCTTGCCGCCCCGACCGAGGTCGGCTACCACGCGGTCTACGCCAACTGGACCTTCCAGTACGCCGCGATCGACCCGCCGGCCACCGCCAAGGACGCCAAGGTGCAGGTCATCGCCTCCGGCGGCGGCCCCAGCTACGGGCACGCGTACTAGCCGGGGCCGTCATAGCTCCGTTCACAGCTGGGGCCGTGCTAGCTGGGCAGCGAGCTCGCCGCCACCAGGGTGCGGATGGCCCGCAGGGCCACCGACAAAGTAGTGAACGTAAAGCGTTCGCTCTCCCAGATCTCGCCGAGGGTCTGCTCGGCCATGCCGACGGCGGCCTCGTTGCCTGATGTCCACGCGGCCAGCCGCTCCTCCGGGGTCCGCGGCAGTTGCGCGCCGCTGACGCCGAGGACGTCGCCGGTGAGCGAGGCGTGCGCGGCGTACAGGTCGTCGCGCAGCGCGGCCCGTGCCATCGTCGACCAGCGGTCCTCGCGGGGCAGCGCGGTGATCCGGTCGCGGAGCCTGGCGATCTGCAGCCGGTCGGCGAGGTCGAAGTAGACGTCGGCGGCCTCGTCGACGGACCGGCCCGTGGTCGCGGCGACCTGCACGATGTCGAACGCCGAGTACGTCGGCACCATGGCGGCGACCCGCTCGGCGAGGTCCAGCGGGACGCCGCGGGCCAGGTAGGAATCCCGCCGCTCCTCGAACGTGGCCAGGTCCCTGCCGGTGAGCAGCTTGGGCAGGCCGGCCCGGACCGTCCGCACGCCGTCGGCGAAGAAGTTCACGGTGGCCTGGATGTCCAGCGGCGGACGGCGGTTATGCAGTAGCCACCGGACCGCGCGCTCGGTGAGCTTGCGCCCCTCGAG
>Ga0209169_10001511_pt1 | contig 14236 bp, 15 predicted proteins | sample HubBroMetageWRM4_FD_188346 | JGI IMG/M metagenome (GOLD analysis project Ga0209169, IMG submission 188346) | Warmed soil microbial communities from the Hubbard Brook experimental Forest, New Hampshire - Hubbard Brook CCASE Soil Metagenome WRM 4... | ecosystem: Environmental > Terrestrial > Soil... | reverse complement strand
CAGCCTAGACAGCGCCGCCGACAAAGGCCGGCGTAACACTCCGGCTCGCCGCCGGCATTTCGCCCATCCGGGGCGACGCGGGACCGTGGTCTGGCCGAGACGGCGGGCCGGGCCGGGGACCGTCGTGGCCGAGACGGTGGGCCGCGCCGGGGACGGCGGTCAGGCCGGGGACGGCGGTCAGGCCGGGGACGGCGGTCAGGCCGAAGGCGTGGGGGTCGGAGCCGTGTCCGCGGGGGTAGGCGTCGGCGTCGGAGCCGGCGTGGTCTGCGCCGGCGTGGGCGTCTGCGTCGGCGTCGGAGCCGTCGTCGTCGGCGACGAGGTAGTGGGCGACGACGAGGGCTGCGGTGCCGAGGAACCCCCGGGGCCCGGCGCAGGAGACCCGGAGCTTAACGGCTTCGGCGCGTGGCCCGGTCCGGTCAGCGGGGCCGGCAGCTCGCCAAGGCGCGAAGGGGTGAGCACGCCCGGAAGCGCCGGCCTCACGCGGTGGTGCTTGTTTCGCGGCAGGCTCGCGGGCCCGTCAATCTCCGGCGAGATCGCCGTGGTGCCCGCGGGCGTGGGGTTCGGGCTCGCCGCGACCGTCTTTACCGCGGCCGTCCGCGGAGCATGCGTTGAGTCTGCAGTGATGTGATACAGAATGGCGGTCGGCACCGCGAGCGCGACGAGCGTCACCGAGGAAAACACCATGGCCTTCGGCACCCCGCGGCGAGGCCGCAGCGGAACCGGCGGGTTGCCCTGGTCTCCCTTTGGCGGCTTGTCCTGCTTGTCTGGGCGGCTGGCGACGGTGCGGCGGTACGAGCCGACGGCAAGCGCGGTCCGGCTGATCCGGAGCCGGAGCCTGCCGGGCGGGATCGCGAGCGGTATCTCGCTGATCTGCTCGGCGCTGAATGCCCGGTCCCCGCGGCTGAGCGCGCAGGCGGCGCAGGATTCGAGGTGGCGGGCGAGCTTGCCGGCGAACTGCGGCGTCAGCGGGAACGTGGCCAGGTCCCGCCCCTTGATCATGTCGGTGAGTTCGGTGCACCCGACCCGGCCCTCGCGGACGGCCGCGCGCAGGACCGCGACGACGGGCGCCGAGTGATCGAAGTTGAGGCTCGCCTCGGACAGCAGCGCCCGCGCCCGGCGGGGCGGGACGCCGATCACGGCCGCCAGGTCCGCCTCACTGAGCCGGTGCCGGAACGTCAGGTTGAGCACCTCGCGGTCGCGTTCGGACAGCCGGTCCAGGGCCGCCCGCAGGATCAGCACCGTCTCCCCAGTGGGCCCGGCGACCTCGTAGTCCGGGACGGCTGCGCCGAGATCGTCGAGCGTGGTCGTCTCGGCGCGTCCGCTGAGCTTGGCCCGCCCGCCCCCAAGCTGGCTCAGGCACTGCTGGCGGGCCGCCGAGTAGAGCGCAAGCCGGAGGCCCTCGGGCCCGGGCGCGCTCCCAACCTGCGCGTCCGCGGCGACGAGGCTGTCCTGCACCGCGTCCACTGCGGCAAGCGTGTCCAGGAGCAGGCCGTCGCAGTAGTCAAACAGGGAGGCTGCATACGACTCATACAGGTGCGCGAACACGTGCCGACCGGAGTCGCGCGGCGCTTCGGCACGCTGTTCCTCGGTGGACCCGCCGTGGTCAACCGACATGGAGCACCTCCCAACCGGCTCGTGTTACCTGGCGGAGGCTGAGCGTCTTCTAGCGGAGGCGGGCGCCACTTAGATGACAACTAAACCGGGCTGGAGGTTGTCAGCGCAAGGGGAATGATTCGAGTTTAAGTGGCTTCCTGACATGCTTTCATATGAAATTTACGGTTTTAGAACCGGCGCAGCCTCGCCACCCCCTCGCGCCCGGCGAGGGCCCAGAGTCCCCGCCGGCCGTCGCGCGCCAGGGCTCTGCTTGACAAATCTATCCGCTTGCTTAGTATAGTTAGCAGAAGGCAAGAGGAGGAGCCATGACCGATATCCGCAACGTGGGCCAGGAAGTGCAGGCCGAGATCCTGAAGACCGTTCGCAGGGGCCAGGAGACCGTCACCGAGGCGCTCAAGACCGTCCGGACCATGACGCCGGCGCTTTCGGACCTGAACCTTCCGTTCGCCAGCAAGCTGCCGAAGCCGGAGGAACTGGCGGGCCACGCTTACAGCATCGCCATGAAGGTTCTGGCCGACCAGCGGAAGTTCGCCGAGGGCGTGCTGCACACGACCGGGCAGTTGCTCCCGGGGAACAGCGGGACCAGCGCCAAGAAGACCGGGGCCCCGCGTAAGACCGGGACCACCGAGGCAGGCGGCACGGCCAAGAAGACCGGGTCCGCCGACTCGAGCAAGTAACCGCGGCACCGCCGCACCAGCCCGTGGCGAGCCCAGCCGACACGGCCCGTGGCGAGCCCGGCCGGCTCGCCACGGGTTTGCTTACTATCTCGACACTGTTTTGCTTACTATTCTGAGCAGACACGGGCGGACCTAGCTACCGAGGCAACAGTGACCGAAACCTGGAATGCGCAGATGGAGAACCTCGGGGCCTTCATCCGCAGCAAGCGCAAGCTCGCCAACCTGTCGCTGCGCCAGCTCGCCGAGCGGACCTCGCTCTCCAACCCTTACCTGAGCCAGATCGAGCGCGGCCTGCACCAGCCGTCGGTCCGCGTGCTCAAGCTGCTCTCCGGGGCGCTGAACGTGTCCGCCGAGACGCTGCTCACCCAGGCGGGCCTGCTCGATGCGGCAGCCGGCGACCTGGCCGGGGAGCACGAAGCGTCTGCGGCGGACGTGGAGTTGGCGATCACCGCCGACTCCCGGCTGGCCGACGAGCAGAAGGCCGCGCTGCTCGCGGTGTACCACAGCATGCTCCGCGACTGACGCAATGCGGGCACCTGTACCGTAAGCCCGGTGAGCACGGCAATCGTTGGTGGCCGGGTGGTCCCGGTGACAGGTGAGCCCATCGAGAACGGAACGGTCCTGCTCGACGACGGAAAGATCGTCGCCGTCGGCGGGCCCGACGTCGCGGTGCCGCCCGGCGCCGAGACCGTCGACGCCGCAGGCAAATGGGTGCTGCCCGGCTTCATCGACGCGCACGCGCACGTCGGCGTCGTCGAGGAGGCCGAGGGCTGGGCAGGCCGGGACGGCAACGAGATGACCAAGCCGGTCACCGCGTACGTGCGCGCGCTCGACGCGATCAACCCCGCCGACCAGGGCTTCCGCGACGCGATCGGCGGAGGCGTGCTGGCCGTGAACGTCAACCCGGGGTCCGGCAACGCGATCGGCGGCCAGACCGTCGCGATCAAGTGCTGGGGCCGGGTCGTGGACCAGATGGTGCTGCGCGAGCCGTCCGGCATGAAGTCCGCGCTCGGCGAGAACCCGAAGCGCACCTACGGAGACCGGCGCGAGACGCCGTCGACCAGGCTCGGCACGGCCGCCGTCATCCGGGAGGCGCTCGTCGCGGCCGGCAACTACCTGGCCAAGCTCGCCGCGGCGGAGAGCCAGCCGGAGTCGGAGCGCAAGCCGGTGGACCGGGACCTGGGGCTCGAGGCTCTCGGCCGGGTGCTGCGCCGCGAGATCCCGTGGCGCCAGCACTGCCACCGCGCCGACGACATCGCGACCGCGATGCGGATCGCCCGCGAGTTCGGCTACCAGCTCGTGATCGATCACGGCACCGAGGCGCACCTGCTGGCCGACCTGATCGCCGCCGAGGACATCCCGGTCATCATCGGCCCGCTGTTCACCAGCAGGTCAAAGGTGGAGCTGCGGAACCGGTCGCTGGCCAACCCCGGCAGGCTCGACGCGGCCGGGGTCACGATCGCGATCACCACCGACCACCCGGTGGTGCCGATCCACTTCCTGATCCACCAGGCCAGCCTCGCCGTCAAGGAGGGCCTGGACGCCGGGGCCGCGCTCCGCGCGGTGACGATCAACCCGGCGCGGATCCTCGGCGTCGACGACCGGATCGGCTCGCTCGAGCCGGGCAAGGACGCCGACCTGGCGATCTGGTCCGGCGACCCGCTGGACGTCACCAGCCGCGCCGAGCGTGCGTACCAAGATGGCCGGGAGATCTACGCATACGACTACGACCGCAGGCAGGGAGTCGTCGCCGAGCCGTAACCATCTGAGGGGCCGTTACGCGACGCCCCTCACGTGATCGGGCCAAACCGGATCTCGGCGTCCGGGCTGCCCGGCGCCGCGAACCCGAGCAGGCGCTCGCCCTCGGCCACGACCGCGTCGCGGTCACCGTCGGCCTCCCCGAACAGTTCGATGGCCAGTACGGCGACGCCACGTGCCGCGGTGACCCGCCACGTGCCGCGGACGAAACCGTCAATCAGCACGGTGCCGGGAAAGATGCCGTTCTTGCTGTAGAGCCGCTGCCGGTCCGGCTCGCTGATCACCCGGGCGCGGTCGGCGTGCGACAGGATCAGGTTGTCGAACTCGGCGACCAGGCGCACCGGGACCGGCGTGTCCGGGTCCGGCCGGGGCGCGTCGGGCAGGTCGAACAGCTCCCGGCCCTGCTCGTCGCGGAACGTGCGCAGCTGCGGCCGGAGCCGGCCGACGACCTCACGCAGCCCCGTCAAGCCGGACCAGGCCTGCGCGTCCGCGACCGTTGCCGGGCCGAACGCGGCCACGTACCTGAGCACCACCTCGTCCGGCGACGCGGACGCCGCCAGCGGCCTGCCGAGCCACGCCTCGGCCGACGTGTGCGCCGCCTGGCCCGCCTGGCCCCACACGGCCCGGGGCGGCACCTGAACGAGCGGCACCAGCGCCCGGACGCCCTGGGCGAGCGCATTGGGCGGGTGCTGCGGCCACCGCGGCGCCAGCGCGCGGCCGATCTCGCTGAACGTCATCGGCCGGTCTTCGACGAGAGCCCGGCCTGCCGCGGCGAGCGCCGCGCGGTCCGCGCCGGTGAGCCTGCGGCCGAAATTCGCCCGCAGGCCCCGTTCCAGCACGGGCTGCAGCACTGGACGCAGGCCCAGGCAATCGTCGGCCGAGACGAGGTGAATGGTCCCGCGCATCAGCCCGATGCGGACCACCTTCCGCGTCAGCAGCAGCTCGGCCAAGTCGGCGGGCCGGAAACCGTCCAGCCGGGACAACAGCCCGTAGTACGGCGGGAACGGGGCCTGCGCCTGCAGCCCGACCAGGTGCTCGACGGTCTCGATCACCCGGTCGGCGCGCGGGCCGGCCGCGGCGGGCAGCGGGTCCCGGCGCAGCAGCAGCTGCCGGTCGAGCAGGGCGCGGTTCAGCGCGCGCCCGCTCAGCATGTCAGAGGGTGCCGGCATCCAGCCGCTACGCCGAGTGGCGGTTCAGGAACGCCAGCGTCCGCTTGTTGAACTCCTCGACGTTCTCGTAGATGGGAGCGTGCGCGCAGTCCTCGAACACCAAGACCTCGCTGCCCGCTATAGCGTCGGTGAGCGGGTCGGCGAACCGGGTCGAGCAGACGGCGTCGTGCCGGCCGAACGTGATCAGCGTCGGCGCCTGGATCGAGCCGAGCGCCTCTTGGGCGTCGTGCGCCAGCACCGCCCCCGACTGGCGCAGGAGCGCGTCGACCGGGGGCATCGGGCGGCTGCGCACGAAGTCGGCAAGCGAGTCAATGTACTCGGGCCTGGCCGCGTACGTCTCGGGCGTGAAGCACCAGGGGAAGATGCCCCTGATCACCATCTCGGCCACGTTGCCCAGGCCCTGGGCCATGATCTGCCAGGTCTCGACGGCCGCGCGCAGGAACGGGTCGGTGCGGTCCCAGGCGCTGTGCAGGGACAGCGTCTTCACCAGATCCGGGCGCCTGGCCGCCAGGTGCATGCCGGCGGCCGCGCCAAGCGACAGCCCGAAGATGTGGGCCTGGCCGATGCCGGCCGCCTCCATGAACGCGGCCACGTCGTCGGCGAACAGCTCGGTCGTGTACGTTCCCTCCGGCTTGCCGGACAGGCCGGCCCCGCGCAGGTCCACGCTGTAGCACGTGAACTGCTTCGCGTAGTCGGCCACCTGGAACGCGTAGCACGCCTGGTCGGCGGCGAGGTACGGGATGAGCACCATGGGCTCGCCCTCGCCCTGCACCTCGTAGTAGATCTCAATGCCATTCGCCTGCACGGTCGGCATCGGCCGCCCCTCCCTGTCCCGCGGCGCGCGCCCTCGCGGCTGCCGCTGAGGTCAATTGTGCCCGGGCCGGGGCGCGCCGTCGCGGAGTACGACCTCAGCCGAGCTGACCGAACGGGCGGACCTCGATCGGCAGTCCGGTCGCCCGGGTGAGCTTGGCGCCCCAGCCAAGCGCGGCATCGAGATCGGGCGCGTCGACGATCGCGAACCCGCCGAGGTGCTCCTTGCCCTCGGTGTAGGGGCCGTCGGTGGTCAGCACGTCGGCGTCGGCCTCGCGGAGCACCCGCGCCGTGTCCGGCGGCTGAAGCCCACCCGCGAAGACCCAGGCGCCCGCCGCCCTGATCTCCTGGTTCAGCGCCTCGACGTCATGCGCGATCTTCTGCATCCGGTCCGGAGCCGGGATCGGCCCGTCCGGCTGGTACACGCTGAGCAGGTAGTGCGCCATCGGTAGATCCTCCTCGTATCCCCAGGGCCGCCCGTGGCGGCCCTCTCACCGACTAGACGAACGGCCCCCGGCCGGATCGACACCGGCCCGACTCTAAGATGCTGGCGTGGCCGCGGCAGGGATCTTGCAAACAGGATGCACGGAGGCGGAAGCGAAGGCCCGGGCCGCGCTGCTCGACGTTGAGTCTTACGGGGTGGCCCTCGACCTGGCCACGGATCCCGGCAGGATCCGCTCCAGCTCGCGGATCCGGTTCCGCTGCCGGGAACCGGGCGTCGCGACGTTCGCCGACCTGCGCGCCGCCGTGGTGCACCGCGTCACCTGCAACGGGGAGGAACTGGACCCCGCCGTAGTCGTGTCCGGAGGGCGGCTGCATCTGGACCGGCTGGCCGGGCAGAACGTGCTCACGGTCGAGGCGGAGTTCTGCTACGCGCCCGACGGCCGGGGGCTGGCGCGGTTTACCGACCCCGCCGACGGCGCGCCGTACCTGCTCGGCAACTGCTACCCGGCCAACGCCCCGAACGTGTTCTGCTGCTTCGACCAGCCGGACCTGCGTGCAGATTTCACGCTCACCGTGACTGCGCCGGCGGGCTGGGACTGCGTCGCCAACGGCGCTGTGACCGGCCGGCCCGCCCCCGGCCAGCCCGGGACCTGGCGGTTCGCGACCGTGCCGTCGATGAAGCCGTACGACATGGCGCTGTACGCCGGCCCGTACGTCATTGCTGCCGAGGAAGAATACGGCGGCGCCGGCGGCACGGTCCGGCTGACCGTGCGGTGCCGGCGCACGCTCGCGGGCGCGCCCGGCCTGGGGCAGGTCGGCGGGCTGGTACGCCAGGCGCTCGCCTGGTACGAGCGCACGCTGGGCGTGCCGTGCCCGTACCCCAAGTACGACATCGTCTTCGCGCCCGAGCTCGGTGCGGCCGCCGTGACCATCCCAGGGGTGATGGGGGTCAGCGAGACCATGCTGCGCCGCCTTGCCGACCCCGAGGACGACTTCGCACCGATGGTGCTGGCCCACGAAGTCGCGCACCTGTGGTTCGGCAGCCTCGTCGGGGAGCGCTGGTGGGACGACGTGTGGCTGGCCGAGGCGCTGGCCACCTATCTCAGCTACACCGCATTGGAAGAGACCGTCGGGACCGACTCGCCGTGGCGCGCGTTCTGCATGCGCGAGCAGGAGGCCGCCTACCGCGCCGATACCCTGCCCAGCACCGAGCCGGTGTCCTCTCCGGTGCCAGCCGCGGTCGACGCCCTGGCCAGGCCGTCCGCTATCACGTACTCCAAGGGAGCGAGCGTCATCCGCCAGCTCGCCGCGCTGATCGGCGGCGACGCGCTTCGCACCGGGCTCCGCGACTACGTGACCCAGTACGGCGGCGCGGCCGCCACCCTCAACGACCTGGTGGGCTGCTGGTCCAGCGCCGGCGGCCGCGACCTGACCGGGTGGGCCGAGCAGTGGCTGCGGACCTCCGGGGTGAACACGCTGCAGCCCCAGCTGACGCTGGCGCCGGACGGCACCGTCCGGTCGCTCGCGGTCCTGCAGGTGCCGCCGCCGGACGGGACGGTGCTGCGCGAACACCGGATCGCGATCGGGGTATACGACCGGGACGGCGGCAGGCTCCGGCGCCGGCAGGTGACCACGGCGGAGGTGGCGGGCGGCCGGACCGTGGTGCCGGAGCTGGCCGGGATCCCGGCGCCGGACGCGGTCGTCCTGAACGACGGCGACCTGACGTTCGCCAGGATCAGGTTCGACGCCCGCACGCTGCGCACGTTGCTCGCCTGCGGGATGGACGTGGACGACCCGCTGACCGAAGCCGTGTGCTGGAACGCCGCTTGGGACATGGTCACTTCGGTGGAACTAGGCGTAGCCGAGTTCATCAACCTCGTGGTCCGCAGGATCCGTGCCGGGTCGCCGCCCGCAGGCGTCGCCGAGCTGCTGGAGCACGTCCGCACCGCCGCCGACTACTACGCGGTGCCCGAGAAACGCGCAGGCCTGCGGGAGCGGGCCGCGGCCGCCGCCCTGGAGGGCGCTCGCGGGGCGCAGCCGGGAAGCCGCGCCCAGCGCGCGCTCGCCGTCGGATTCGCCGCCGCGGCGCACGGCGACGACCAGCTCGGCCTGCTGCGGCGCTGGCTGGACGGTGCGGCGCTGCCCGGCGGCGTCGTCGCCGACACCGAGCTGCGCGGCCACATCCTGGCCACGCTGTCCGTCAGCGGGCTCGCGACCGACGACGACCTCGACGCGTTCGCGGCGGCCGACCCGGCCGGCGGCGCGGCGGCGCGGGCAACCTGCCGCGCCCTGCGCCCTGACCCGGCGGCCAAGGACGCCGCCTGGGCCGCCGCGCTCGCCGGCGACCAGTCCCGCCCCATGGCGCTGGCGCACGCCAGAGGCATCTGGGCGCCCGGCCAGGAGCGCATCCTCGCTCCCTACCGGGACCGCTACTTCGCCGAGGTCCTGCCGGCCGTCAGCGGGCGCGAGGTGAGCGTCGCCGGGCGGCTCGCCAGGCTGCTCTACCCCGCCACCCTGGCCGACCCCGAGACGATCGCGGCCACCGACGCGGCACTGGACGCCGGCGGCCTCAGCGGCCCGCTCCGCAAGGCCCTGCTCGAGCAGCGCGCGATCCTCCTGCAGGTGGTAGCGGCCCGCACCCGCCCCCGGTAGCCGCCGACTTCGTCGACGCAGCCACCGGTAGCCGCCGACCCGGCGCTTCGGCGAGGCAGCCTCCGCTACGGGCCGCCCTTCCCCGGCTAGCGAGCGTAACCCCGACGACCCCTCGAGCCCCACCAGCAACAATTCAACCCGTGCCGACATTGCGGGTTCGGAAATGTCCGGCCATAACCGGACATTTCCAAACCGCTAACGCGGCAACGCTCGGCGCGGCCCGGATTAAGGTCTTCGAGAGTTTTCTCTTGACAATTATCTCTCGAGAGGCAACTATCGAGATATGTCTCTCGGGGATGAGCCGGGCCGGCCGGGCGCGAAGCGGGGCCAGCCTGCGATTCGGCAGATCAACGACGCGAAGACCATGCGGGCACTCTCGCATCCCGTGCGCATAGCCCTCCTCGAGATGCTCGCCATCGAGGGCCCGTTGACCGCGACCGAGGTCGGTGAGCGCATCGGCGAGTCACCGACCACGTGCTCATTCCACTTGCGCCAGCTCGCGAAGTACGGGCTTGTGGAGGAGGCGGGTGGCGGCAAGGGCCGGGCGCGGCCGTGGCGGATGAAGACCCTCGACATCGCGATCAGAGGTCACGACCCGGAAGCGGAGCTGGCGGCAGGCGTCCTGGCGGGCATGATCCTCGAGCGCCAGCGGGAAAGGTACCGGACGTGGCAGGACACGAAGGCCGCTTACCCCAGTGAGTGGCGGAAGGCTGCGGGGGAGTCCGATGTGGTGGTCTACCTGACCGCCGAGGAACTGAAACAGCTCCGTGATCAGCTGAGTGAACTGCTTCGCCCGCTTGTTCAGGAGCGGGACGCCGACCCGTCGAAGCGGCCGCCGGGTTCGGCGCCGGTGGAAATGGTCATGCTCTCCTACCCGCTCAGCCCGCCGGCCGACACCCCACCTACCGATACCCCACCTACCGACATCCCAGCCACCGACACCCCACCCACCGACACCCCACCCACCGACACCCCACCCACCGACATCCCAGCCACAGACACCTCGCCCACCGACACCCCACGGAGCGCGTCATGAACCCTTTAATGCTTCAAACCATGGCCGACTCCCGCTGCCGGGAGATCCGGCGAGACGCCGCCGAGCACGGAGGTGGCGCCGAGCACAACGCTCGAGCCCTCCGCCCGGCATCGCTGACGGCCCCGGCGGGCCACCGCTGGCCGCGGATGCGGCGCCAGGTTGGCTATGCGCTGGTCGAGGCGGGGCTGCGCCTGCTGGCGACGGCTGGGCCGGCCCAGCGCGGCTGACCCGGCGCGCAGCGGCCGACCCGGGCACGCAGCCGACCCAGGCCCGATCCGGATACCCCGGCGCCGCCGCGGTTCCTGCCCGAGTATGACAACGTGCTGCTCTTCTACGCCGACCGCACCCGGATCATCCCCGGCCGCCGCAGCGTTCCGCTCCCGCCGGGCCTGGGCGGCAGCAACGGAACCGTGCTGATCGACGGCTTCTGGCGGGCAACCTGGAAGATCACGCGCGAGCGCGGCGGCACCGTTACACTGCGAGTTGAGCCGTTCACCGAGTTGTCAGCGGAGCAGACGGCGGGGGTAACGGCGGAGGCCGCCGGGCTGCTCGCGTTCGCGGCACCCGATGCCGAGGCCAGAGAAATCAAGCTCGCCGACCCCAACCTCAGCGACCTGCACTCAAAAACCCCTTAGGGGGGTCATACTAGTATTTCGTGAAAGCAGCTCGCGCCGCCACTAGGCGCTACATCCCAGGAAGCCCTTTCAATAACATCCCCCAGCCGGTCAGGCATGTTGACAGCTACGCGCTGCATGACCAGGTGACCCACGACAAGTACGGGCTTGGCGTGGTTATCGGAGTCGAAGAGGAGATCGCCGTCCTCGTCGACTTCGGCACCCAGCAGGAGCGGATCACTACCCCGTACAACAAGCTGACCAAGCTTTAAGGCTGCCGGTTCCCGGAAGCTGCTGCTGCGGTGCGTGCCGCCTAGGGCAGGGGTGCCCAGCGAGGCCCGCCCGCAGACCGGCTGCCGTTACCGGGTATTAGCGCCATTGGCATCGCCGTGATCGGCCATTCGCCATGGCGCTGCCGCATTGGTCCCGAATTAGCCATTCGTGGTGCAACCAATGCAGCGGCCAGGCCGACGGCTGAGTACGGGCCGTTACGCGATGCGGCCCCCATCCCCGGCCGGAACCACGAGCTCGTCTCCGTGCTTCTTCAGCTCGTCGATGGTCGTGACGCCGAGAAGCTGCATGGTGCGCCGCAGTTGCCCGGTCAGCAGGTCGATGGCGTGCTCGACGCCCGGCTGGCCGGCTGCGGCCAGGCCGTACAGGTACCCGCGGCCGATCATGCACATGTCTGCGCCTCGCGCGATCGCCACGGCCACGTCGGAACCATGACGGATACCCGAGTCGGCGACGACGGCGACCTGCTCGCCAACCGCCTCCCGGACCGGCCGGACCAAGTCGATCGCTGGGACGCAGCGGTCAAGCTGGCGGCCCCCGTGGTTGGACAGGTGGATGCCGTCGACCCCAGCAGCCACGGCCCGAACAGCATCGGCCGGGCCGACCGGGCCCTTGAGCACGAGCTTGCCCGGCCAGCGGGCGCGGAAGTCGTCAAGGTCATCCCAGTTCAGGGCGGGGTCGAACATCCCGATGACGTCGGCGACCGTGCTGAGGCCCCCCTCCCCTGGCGCGGTGAAGCTGGAGTACTTGAGCGCCGGGGCGCGCAGCATGGACGCCCAGTAGCCGGGACGCACCGTGATATCGAGCAGGGCACGGGCGGTGAGCGTGGGCGGAGCCGTGAACCCACTGCGCAGGTCCCGGGTCCGGCGGCCGCTTACCGCGGTGTCCACCGTGATCTCCATCACCTTGAAGCCGGCCGCGGCAGCCCGGTCGATCAGGTCCACCGTGAGCTTGCGGTCGCGCAGTACATAGAGCTGGAACCACAGGTCGGGGTGTCCCGTCGCGGCCAGGTCCTCGATCGTGTACGTCCCGCACGTGGACAGGCCGTATGGCAGGCCGCGTGACATCGCCCCCCTGGCCGCCGCCAGTTCCCCGTCCGGGTGAAAGACCCGGGTAAACCCGGTGGGGGCGAGCCCGATCGGCGCGGGCAGCTCGGAGCCGAAGAAGGACGTGGACAGGTCTGGCTCGGACACATCGCGCAGCACCCGGGGCCGGAACCGCCACCGGCGCAGCGCCGCCCGGTTGGCGCGCAGCGTCAGCTCCTCGTCGGCCGCGCCGTCGGCGTAGCCGAAAACCGGCCTTGGCAGCCGGCGCTGCGCGGCGCGCCTGAGGTCATCGAGGTCGTGGCACCGGCGCAGGATCCGGCGGTCGCGATCCGCCTCGAAACCACGCAGCCGCACCAGTTCCCGGATCTCCCGAGGCTTCAAGTAGCCCGCCTCCCTGCTTTCATGCAGCCGCTTCGCCCGGCTGGCAACCATCCCATCTTCCGCCCGTTTGCGCGGATCGGGACAGGGCCCGGCGCGGAGAACTGATCGGAAGGGCCTGGTACGGAGCCGGCTGGAGCAATGCCGACGGCGGCCGGGAGCCTAGTGGTCGACGTGAGGATGGGGCCGCTGGCGGCCGGTGGTAGGCGTTCGCCTGGCTTGTGATGACCGCTGCTCGATTACGAACGTTCCCCGGCCCGGGACGGTCTCGACCAGCCCCTCCTTGACCAGGATGTTGATTGCCCGGCGCACCGTTCCCACCGCAAGCCGGGTTTCCTCAGTCAGCTTGGTGATCGACGGTAGCTGGTTCGTGATCTTGCCAGACGCTATGTCCGCCCGCAAAAGCCCTGCGAGCTGCAGGTACGGGTGCTCCGGCGACGTCTCGTCGATCTTCACGCCGGTAACTTAACCGGCCGCGACATGCGGAAACCAGACAAGCTATTGCTTAGCATGGCTTGACATGGCTGTATGATCGACCTCATGAATGGCAGCAACGAGGCAGCCGGACTCGCAGGCGAGTTTCCCGGCTGGGAGGCATGGCAGGGCATTGACCGGCTGTGGCACGCACGGATCCGGGGGGCCGTTCCCCCGGTGATGGTCCACGGCGAGGATCTGGTCGACCTGCGCGACCAGATCCTCCGGCACATGCACAACGCGGAGGACTACGCGTCCGGCAGCGGCTGACCGCGGCAAGACGCCGGCCAGGCCACGACGGCCGGCAGGCGGCCCACTAGGGTCGATGCGTGGCAAACCGAGCGATCTTGGTGACCGGAGCGTCCCGGGGCATCGGCCGGGCTATCGCCCAGGCGTTCGCCGAGCAGGGTGACCGGGTCGCGGTGCACCACCGGGACTCGTCGCGCCTGGCTGCCGACGTGGTGGCCGGGCTGGCTGGCGACGGGCACGTGGTGGTACAGGCCGATCTGACTGACCCGGACGACGCCCGCCGTATGGTGGACCGCGCCTGGGACGCGCTGGGCGGCCTGGACGTCCTGGTGAACAACGCCGGCGTGTTCACCGCACACCCGATCACCGAGGTGTCGTACGCCGAGTGGCAGGCGGCCTGGCAGCAGACCCTGGGCGTCAACCTGATCGGCCCCGCGAACGTGACCTGGTGCGTGGTGCAGCGCATGGTCAGCGGAAAGAGAGCGGGACGCATCGTCAACGTGTCATCCCGCGGCGCGTTCCGCGGCGAGCCGGGCCAGCCGGCCTACGGCGCGAGCAAGGCCGGCCTGAACGCGTTCGGCCAGTCGCTGGCGATCGCCCTCGCTCCGTACGGCATCACGGTCGCCACGGTGGCGCCCGGGTTCGTCGACACCGACATGGCCACGAAGCACCTCGCCTCCCCCGAGGGAGATGCGATCCGCGCGCAGAGCCCGTTCCATCGCGTCGCCGAGCCCGAAGAGATCGCCGCTGGGGTGGTGTACCTGGCATCGCCACAGGCCGAATGGGCCAGCGGCGCCATCCTCGACCTCAACGGCGCCTCCTACCTGCGCTCCTAGACCACCGCCGGGTGCGGCGCCCGATGAGCCCGGAGCCTCCCGTTCAGGCCCCTGGTCAGAGTGTGGATGTCGTCAGGCGAATCTGACGGTGACCTGCTGGAACCCCAGCGAGTGCAGCATGCCGTCGAGCATGCCGGTGGTGTTCCGCTGCGCCTCGGATAGCAGCGGGCTCTTCCTGGCCGCGGTCT
>Ga0209169_10001510_pt1 | contig 14238 bp, 16 predicted proteins | sample HubBroMetageWRM4_FD_188346 | JGI IMG/M metagenome (GOLD analysis project Ga0209169, IMG submission 188346) | Warmed soil microbial communities from the Hubbard Brook experimental Forest, New Hampshire - Hubbard Brook CCASE Soil Metagenome WRM 4... | ecosystem: Environmental > Terrestrial > Soil... | reverse complement strand
TGCGACACTCACCCTCAACAAACTACAGTTCGTCTTAAGCAAAGGAGTTTCTTTATGGGCCTTCTAGAACGAGTCAGCACTTTGATCCGCGCCAACATTAATGATGTCATCGACCGCGCCGAGGATCCCGAGAAGATGATCAAGCAGGTCATCCTCGACATGGAAAATCAGTACATGCAGGTCAAGACGCAGGTCGCCGTTTCGATCGCCGACCAGCACATGCTGCAGAAGAAACAGAAAGAGAATGAAGACGTCGGCGCCGACTGGATGCGCAAAGCCGAACGCTCTGTCGATAAGCAGCAAGACGATCTTGCGCGAGCGGCGCTCGATCGATATCAAACATCGCAGCGGCTGGCGTTGAGCTACCGCGAGCAGGTCGATGATCAGAAGGTGCAGGTGGAAGCGCTGAAAGGTGCGCTGATGAAGCTCGAGCAAAAACTCGATGAAGCGAAGTCAAAACGCGACCTGCTCATCGCGCGGCATCGCCGCAGCGTCGCGCTCAACAAAGCGGCAAAAGCGCAGAACGCCGCGGGCGACGGTTCGAACAACGCCGCATTCGATCGGCTGAAGGACCGCGTCAACCGATCCGAATCGGTAGCCAGCGCCGAACTCGAATTGAACGCCGACGAAATCGGCGAGCGGCTTAATCGCTTGGACCGCGACGCCGAAGTCGAGCGCCTGCTGACGGACTTGAAGCAGCGACGTCTGCTGCCGGGCTGAGCAGTCTTCATAGGGATCAAGACTCAGTGATCGTGCGGATATGGGGCGCAGCGGTGCTGCGCCCGTACACGGCAGGGTTGCGCGAGTAGTGGAGGCAAGACGCAACGGTCGGGCGGAGCGAGCCCCGCCCCTACGAAGAGGAAGACGCCGGCAAGATGCGGGCGCTACCGCCCCCCGGCGGTTTTGCGTAAGTGCGGATTCTGCTGGACTTGAAACGGTTTGTTTTCATACACATTTGTAAGTGCCGAATCTAAAGTGTTTACGGCGGGCATCGTGCAACCGAGAATTGAAGAGGTTTAGAGTCGACAGCTAGTCGACAGCTGGTCGACGGCTAAGGTTGAAACCGAAAAGCAGGAAGCTAGAAGGCAAGGGGAGCGTCGTTTTCTTCGCGTGGTTTTCTACGGGGCGAGCATAGCACACACGGCTTGCGCGAAATTCGTTCGAACGCGGTTCATTTGGATCAAGTTATAGAAGCGACGAGATTTATTTTTGTGAAAATTTTTTTCGCGAATCGATTCGAACGGTCGCGGATCGAGAGAACCAGAAGAGTCGAGTGTAGGGGCGCAGCATGCTGCGCCCCATGTCCGCAAGATCACTGCGTCTTGAGTCGCAGCGCCGGCAACTTGCAGGGAATTTTGGCAGGCACGATTTCGCTTCAGGTTACTTGAGCGACTTCGACGTGCTTACAGACCCGCCGCAATCGTCCGCGCCAAAGGCAGCACATCCTCCTGCGCGCAAGGGCAGCCCGTGTAAATGATGCGCACCAGCTTGTCGCCTTTCCGCACAAACAGCATCGCGCCGTAAGCATCAAATGCTTCGTCGCCCAACCCAGGGATCGCCACCAATCCGACCGGGCCTAGTCGCCCCAGCGTCGCGCGATTCAACTTCATCTGAAGTTGTGCCGCATTATTGTCGATCGAATACGCGATCACCGGAGCTTCGCCCGGATGCTCGCTGGGCCCGTTCGTGCCGCCGCTTTTGAAGATCGACTTCGCAAAATCCTGCACATTGTTCTGTTCCTGTTGATTGATCTCGTTCTTGTGCATCGCCGTGAGGTGCTTTGCCGTCAGGTCGGCCGGATCGCCCGCCACGCTGTACGTGCAGCCCGGGTCGCTGTTGCTGTTTTCGGCACGCACGACATCCATGTGCACCGCTGCGCTCACCGCCGCCTTCGGCAACAATTTGCATCCATCGATGTGATGCAGTTGCGCGTCGCTGACTTCTCGCTCGGCATCGGAGCGATTCAAACCGAGCTCGGTCGCTTTCTCATGTACACGATGACCGATGTAAATCACCACGACCGATGCAAGAGCCCCGAACGCCACAAAAATAATCACGATCGCGATCAAGATCTTCGCCAACGTGCTCATGCCAGCCGGACGCGGAGCAGCCGCAACCGGCGCGGCTTGCACCGGCGGCGTTGCATACACAGGCGGTGCCGCAGGTGGCGGGGCGGTCGCCGGAGGCGCTACCGGTGGAGCCGGAGCCGCAGCATTCGCAGGAGCGTTACCCACGCGCGTTCCGCACCCCGTGCAAAATCCCTGACCGTCCGCCAATGGACTTCCGCAATTTCTGCAAAATCCAGCCATGTTCTCTCCCCTGGTTGGCCGCTGTTTGGGCAGCGGCGATTTGCGCAGCATCCTGACAGAAAATCCCCGCCACAGCCACAGTCGATATGGAGTGCGGCGCGCCGGCGCCGGTATGAGGTCGTCCGACCGGGACTCCCGTTCCGTGAAGAGCGGGCACGATCCGCGACCATGCGCATCCGCGCAACCTCATGCGAGAATGTCGCCGTGGATTCTTACCTCATTGGAGCGCCGGCCGCCGTGGGCGCAGCCGCAGGCCTTCTGGCTTACGCGGGCCGCTACCCGGACTCAAAAATTTTCGGTCCCGCAATCACGCATACAAATTCGCCACGCAAGCTCGCCGTCACTTTCGACGACGGTCCGAATCCTACGATGACGCCAAAGCTTCTCGATCTGCTCGACCGGCATAAAACCCGGGCCACGTTCTTCGTCATCGGAAAGTTCGCCCACGAGCATCCCGAGTTGCTCCGCGAAACGGTTGCGCGCGGGCACGTCGTCGGCAACCACACCGACTCGCACCCAAATCTTTTCTGGAGCTCGGCGGCGCAAACCCGCGACGAACTCCGTCGCTGTCAGGACGCGATCACGAGTGCGCTAAACGCACCGCCAAAGTTCTTTCGTCCGCCGTTCGGTTGGCGCAACCCATGGCTCGCTGCTGTTGCGCGCGAACTTCAGCTAAAAGTTGTGACTTGGACCCTGCTCCCCGGCGACTGGCGCGCACCGACGGACGATTGGCTGGTCGGCCGAATGGAATCGATCGCGGCTCATGCGAAGTTGGGCGCGAACTTCGCCGCGCCGTTCGCTGCAAAGTCCGCCGAACCAACAACATCGGCGCGTGGTGGCGACATTCTCTGCCTCCACGATGGAGGCCACCGCGCGCAGAACACCGACCGCACACGCACTCTCGGTGCGCTCGAGAAGTGCCTGCCGCGCTGGCGCGACCTTGGCCTCGAGTTTGTTACAATGAATGAAGCGGTGAGCACTCCCGCTTGAAAACTATGGATGAGCGATCTTTTTATACCGAGCGCGAAGAGACGCGCAAAATCAAGCTCGTTTGCCCGAGCTGCCGCGGCGAATTTGAATGTCCCGTGCGCTGGAAAGTGGCGCGCAAAAAGAGGGAATTGCCGCGCGGCGCCGGCGAAGAGGACCGCAAGCGCTTCGCCAAGGCGTCTTCTTATATGACACGGCTCGACGATTTGGTGGCGTGCTACAAGTGCCGCAAGCGGTTCGAGCTAACCGGGCAGTCGACAGTGTTGATCAACGACAATCTCGGCGATCCGGATCAGGACCCGGAGAATTTCGGGAATCGCTAGTCGCGACGGGCCGTTAAACGCACAAGAAAGAAAAACGCCGGCAAGATGCCCTTCGAAGCTCAGGACAAACCGGCGCTACCGCTCAAGATCTGATGATCGTGCGGACATGGGGCGCAGCGGTGCTGCGCCCCTACATGATTTTTGCGTGCCGTGGGCGCTGTGATGGGGGGAACGTGCGCCAATCGCTCCTTAAATCTCAGGGTACAAATCGAAAAAGGCTTCGATCGAATCGTGGAATGTTGCTTCGATCTCTTCCTTTGAGCCTTCGATCAAGTGCATGGTGACGCGCGCGGTCTTGCCATTCTTCAACACGACAGTTGCGTCCTTCACCTCGCCCAAATCCTCTTCGGGCAGCAATCTCATTCCGTAAATTAGAGCCAGCTTAGCCATCGATCCTCCAAAAGCTCATTTTCATCGCGTTATCCTACTATTTAGACGCCTGATTCACCCGCCGAGTAGCTATCGAATCGGACGCGACCCGAGAATCAGGATATCGACGAGCCGCTTGGCGCTCTGTTTCCAGTCTGGGGCCGATGCGACGTTCGAGACGCCAATCAATGCGCGTAGCAGGTCAAACGGCTCCAGATCCTTGCGAACATCGCCGCTCTTGATCGCGCGTTTCACCAGCGCCTCAATCGCGCCGCTCACCTGCGCGCGCGAAGATTCGTACAGCTTCGACGGCCCACCGACAAACGTATTCAGCGCCGGGGCGATGATGTGTTTCTCGGCGATGTAATCGACGAACAGCAGCATCCAGGCGCGCAGCGCTTCGACCGGCGGAAATTTCTCCGAAAGCTCGCGCTCCGCCGCCGCAAGCTTGGCTACTTCGGTGTGATAAACGGCTTCGAGCAGCGCATCGCGGGTGGGGAAGTGACGATAAAGCGTACCCGCTCCGACGCCGGCCTGGCGCGCGACATCATCGAGGCTGGTGTTAGCGCCCGATCGCGCAAACGCCTCCTTTGCAACTGCAAGAATACGCTCGCGGTTACGCTGCGCGTCGGTCCGTGTTTTTCTCTGCGCCGGTGGGGATCGTTTCTTGGTCATAAGGATTAGATGTAACCGGAGACTGCCTCCGATTATCTAATTATTTCGGAGACGCTCTCCGTTTTATCGAACTCTCTCGGCCGGGTCAACATGCCATGGCGCCGGCCGAGCGCATCAAAAGCAAAAAAGGGCGCAAAAGGGAATTACAGGAGGAGAAACAGAAATGGCGAAAACTTTCGGAGCCGCCTCAACTACAGACGAAGTTCTATCCGGGATCAATCTTAAAGGCAAGCGCATCCTCGTTACCGGCGTTTCGGCCGGCATCGGAGTCGAAACGGCGCGCACGCTCGCCGCTCACGGCGCACATGTCATCGGCGCCGCGCGCGATCTGAAGAAAGCTGAAGCCGCGACGGCTCAAGTCCGCAAAGACGCCGCCGCCAACGGCGGGAGCTTCGAGCTCATCGAGCTCGATCTCGGCAGCCTTAAAAGCGTGCGCGCCGCAGCCGACAAACTTATCGCCAAGGGCGAACCGCTCGACATCATCATCGCCAACGCCGGCGTGATGGCGACGCCGTTCGGCCACACCGCCGACGGATTCGAGACGCAGTTCGGCACCAATCATCTTGGCCACTTCGTCTTCCTGAATCGCATCGCGCCGCTGCTGCGTTCCGGCGGCCGCCTGGTCAATGTTTCTTCCGCGGGACATCGTTTCGCGAACGTCGATCTCGACGATCCGGGTTTCGAGCGCACCGCCTACGATCCGTACGTCGCTTACGGTCGCTCGAAGACCGCAAACATTCTCTTTGCCGTCGAATTCGACAAGCGGCATCGCGCTCGCGGAATTCGCGCCACCGCCATTCACCCGGGGATCATCAAGACGGAGCTCGCGCGTTACACCGACCCGGCCGCGATTGAAAAGCGCATTCAACAGATCAACGAAAATTTGAAAGCCGAAGGCAAAGGTCCGTTGCAGTGGAAAAGCCTGGAGCAAGGCGCCGCGACTTCCGTTTGGGCCGCCGTTACGGCCGAGGCGGATGAAGTCGGCGCGAAGTACTGCGAGGACTGCCACGTCGCGAAACCGATGCGCGACAACATCGAAAACATTGCCGCCGCCAGTGAAGGCGTTCGCGCCTACGCTCTCGATCCGGCCAACGCCGAAGCTCTTTGGAAAAAGAGCGAACAACTTGTCGGCGAAACTTTCCCGGCAACCGCAGTCCGCACCGCGTAACAAATCGTACCCGCGTAGCAAAATCACTGTGGAGTCGGCGTTCCCGCGCCGCCTTCACGGTAGATTCCGTGTCACCGAAGCAGCCCGAGTGCCCCACACTCAACTACTCGCCGAGACAACATAGACAAATCCCACCGTTTCAGTTGTCTTATCTCTGAGAAAACAAGTGCCCCCAACCGACCAGAGCATGCCGGGTATCGAAGGCTTGTATCGTCAGTACGGCGGACCCTTGCTTCTTTTCGCCATCAGCATTTGTGGCGAATCCAGTCGAGCACAGGACGCCGTGCACCAAGTCTTCCTCAAACTTATGGAGACGGACGGTCTCAAGAATGCCCTCGACACGAAGGCATATCTTTTTGCGAGCGTGCGAAATGCGCTCCTGAATGATCAAAAGTCCCGACAGCGGCACGTTGCGATCGAGCCCGATCGACTGTGGTTCGAGCCGCCCGATCGGGACCACGCGGCCGAGCAAAATCTTCGCCGTGCGCTGCAATCCTTGCCCGACGATCAGCGGCAAGTCGTCGTGCTGCACATCTGGGGCGAGCTGACATTTTCGCAAGTTGCAGAAATTCTGAGCATCAGCGCAAACACCGCGGCTTCGCGCTACCGCTACGCGCTCGCAAAGCTGCGCGAAGCGATGCTGGTGAAGGAGAACTCGAATGCCTGAGCCGAACGACGAACAATTTGAGAAATATCTGAAGAACTTTCGCCCGGTTGATCCCGAACCGCTGCCGGTTCGCACCAAAAAGCACGCGGGAGGTGCGAGTAGTCGATCGGCTCTGGCGGCTTGCGCCGTGGCCTGCCTGGCAGCGGTCGCTCTCGTCATGATCGTGCTGCCTCGCGGCCCGAAGCCTGACAACACTCAAGAACCATCAGCAATCCCGAACAACGCGCAACACACCGAAATTTCGATGCCGGCTCTAACGAATCTCGCGCTCGACGACCACGCAGCGTTCGACAAATTCATGACCGATGAAGTTCAAACACAATTTCCATCGATGCAAAGCGAACAGAGCGCGCTGCGAGTTTTAGCCCAGGAATAGCGCGTCAGCTATCGAACAAGGAGAGATAACCCGATGAAGTTCAAACTTTCACTACTCATACTTTTGATGGTTGCCGTCGCGAGCCGTACGACTGCGCAAATGGTATACCCGCCCGAAACGAAAAACGCCGCGCTCCGTTATTGGATCGCATTCGCAGAGATGAAAGACGTTCCGGCCGACAAAGCTACGCAGGATCTTCTGGAACAAACACTCTCGGCCGAAGCTCTATGGGACGAAAAGAAGATCGCGCCGATTCTCGACGCGAATAAATTCGCCATCGACATCATGCAACGCGCGACCAAGCTGCCCGATTGCGACTGGGGTCTCGAGTACACACAGGGAGCGAGCGCTTCGATCGCGTATGCGCCACGGGCGCGCGCTTTGTCGCGTTTGAATACGCTCGAAGGCATGCGGCAACTCGCGTCGGGTAACACTCAAGCTGCAACCGACACGTGGCTCGCGGGCGTGCGCTTTTCGCAAGACGTGGCTCACGGTGGCCCGATGATCTTCAATTTGATTGCGAAAAATGCGCTGCTCGCCAATCTGGGAGCGCTGACCCGGACAGCCGCGAATGGGCGATTCACCGTCGCAGAGCATCAACAGGTGACCACCGCGATTCGCGCACTGCGCGAAGACGCTTTCGATTGGAGCGCCGCGTGGGGACTCGAGTCCGCGACACTCGACCACGTTCTTCATGAACTCCAAACCGCGTCCGATCCTCGCGGAGTCTATCAAGAGATGATGGGAAGCACCGCGCCAGCGAAGGGCTTGCCTCCGTCGGCGCAAGACATCCAGGAATTCGAAGCCTACATGCGCGCAGTTCAGTCCGCGCTGAAAGAATCGCCGGAGAAAGCAAAGGTCAGGTTGGAAGGTCTGGAGGCAAAACGTGCCGCGTTGCCAGAAGTGGAACAGCAGATGATTCCAAATCCGCTAAAGTCGAATCAGGCTCGCATCGATATCGCTCAGGCGCGCGCGGAGTTGTTGCAGGCGCTGAACAAAGCGCCCGCCAAGGGCAACGGCGATTGACAGGTTCGCCGCCGGGGGGCGTCGAGAAAGATTTCTCAATCCGTGCAACATAAATCTGCGTTTCGTCATTCGCTCGCGTAAGATGTGGCCGCCGAAAAAGCGTAAATCCTGAGATCAGTCAGACTCTGATCGTCGGCAAGGTCCACAACATGCGAATTGAAAATGACTTGAACCGCAGACGATTCCTCAAGTGGGCGAATTTGCTCGGCCTCTCCGCGATGGTTCCCGCGTCAGTCTCGGCGCGGTCGATCGCGACACAAGACACAAAATCCGCCCACCCCGCAGCGAGTCCGGCGAAGGAATCCTCGCCGGAAACAATTCTCCTCAAAGACTATCGCCCCAAATCCATCTACAAGATTCCCATCACGCAAGTCGACAAATCGAAGCACCCCATCATCGACATGCACTCTCACCCCTACGCCAAAACTCCGCAGCAAATCGGCGAGTGGCTCAAGAATATGGACGAGGTCGGGATCGAGAAAACGATGATCCTCACCATGACCACCGGCCCTGAATTCGACGAAGTCTTTCGCAAATATTCAAAGCATCCTGATCGTTTTGAAGTCTGGTGCGGCCTCGATCTTTCTGGCTATGACAAGCCCGGCTTCGGCCCGGCGGCAGTCAAAGAACTCGAGCGCTGCCATCAACTCGGCGCGCGCGGCGTCGGCGAAATCCACGACAAAGGCGAAGGGCTGAAATCAGGCAAATCCACGGCGCCCGGCATGCATCCAGACGACGCGCGAATGGACGCGATCTGGCAACGCTGCGGCGAGCTCGGCATGCCGATCAGCCTCCACGTCGCCGATCCGATCTGGATGTATCAGAAAATGGACGCCACCAACGACGGCCTGATGAATGCCTGGAAGTGGCGTCTCGACAACAAGCCCAACATCGTCAACTTGCCCGGTATGGTGGAAATTTTCGACCGCACGCTCGGCAAGCATCGCGCTACAACTTTCATCGCGTGCCATTTCATGAATCTCGATTACGACCTTACCCACCTCGGCGAAATGTTCGACCGCAATCCAAATCTTTACGCCGACATCTCCGCCCGCTACGCCGAGACCGCTCCCATCCCGCGCTTCGCCTCAAAGTTTTACGAAAAATATGCGGACCGCCTCGTCTACGGCACCGACATGGGCTACGACAAATCCATGTACCGGGTCACCTTTCGAATTCTCGAATCGCTCGACGAGCACTTCTACGAATTCGACCAGTTCGGTTATCACTGGGCGCTCAACGGCTTGGGCTTGAGCAACGACGTTCTGAAAAACGTCTACAACACCAACGCCGCAAAGCTCTTAACCGCCCGCGCCAACCGATAGCGCGCTTCCGCCAAAGCCCAAAATATCCTTATAAATCGCTCACGAATTGCTCAGGACTTCCCCACGAGCCGACAGGCATGATTTATCTCGTCATGTCGCTCAACATATTCCTTACTGTCTGTGTTCTAGCGTGTGATTTCTTAATCTACGCCTTCTTTCAATGGACCTTCGGCGAGAAATATCGTCGCCGCACCCGAAAGCCCTCTCTGCCGAAAAACCGCCGAAAAGATGCCATCGAAATTTCAGCATCGCGGCCGTACATGGTCGTCTCACGAAGCCCACAGCAGCGCGCGCGTCAACCCGAACGCGAAGTCGCTTAGCTCTGGTCTTAGGAGAACGAAAATGTCTTGCGGCCCAAAAGGTAGTGAAGCGAATCCTGTTGCGCAGTGTAGCGTTTGCGGTCACCGAACGGACTTGGTTGAACTCCCGGGAGTGAACGAAAAATATTGTTTGGAATGCAGCGCCGACGTAGCGACATCGATCCTGCTAAAAACGGAAATCAATGCCGCCTGGCTCTCGGGCCAACGCTACGAAAACCTCGCGGCCGAGCTTGCCCAGTTAGGTCGACAAATGCTCGAGCGAGCCCAGTCCGCGTAAACTGCAATCCAACAATTACTGTGCCGCCGCCTTGAGTGCGGTGCCAGTTTCACGGTGCGAATTGTCGAAATGCGCCGTGTCGAGAGTCTTCACCAAGCCGGCGCGGCTTTCTTCAGACATGGCAATAAAAATAAACGCGAGCGCGTGCTCTTTCACGATCGTCGTCACGAACGCTTCGTACACTTGCTTCGAACGAACGGTCAGCACCGCATCCTGGCGATAAAACGTCTGGCCCGCGACGGTTAGCTCCGTTGGCCCTCCCTGAAGTTCGATCGGTACTTTTGAAGCTGTCAGACCTTTCGCCATGATTTGCAGGTAGTCTTTGCCGGTCTTGATTCCCGGAGCAAAACTCACGTCCTCCGACATCAACGTCACGCCATCGTTGTCATCGGCCGGCGTTCCGAGCGGATACTTGAATACGGTCAGAAGCATCTGCGTGCGCTTCTCTGCGGCTTGGTAAACGCTCTTTTCAAGGTCGTTGTCTCCCGCAACCGCGCCCTTCCCGACCTCCATGATGTGCTTTTTGGTTTTATCGCCGTGCGGCGTCCAGCCTTCGGGAAATTTATACGCCAGTCCGTAGAACCTGTTCGTGTAGAGATTGCCGTCGATATCTCCTTCATCGACAAGTTCAGACGCCGGTGAACCGCTCGTCTGCGCCTGCAAGGTTTCCGCAGCAGGCATCGCGAACATTGCGTCGTCGATGGCCACGTTCGCGCGGGCGTTGTCGATCGTGATCGTGAAATTGACCGTCGAAGAAGTGAAGCGAACTCGAAATGGAATCTGGACTCCGCCAACGGTGCGATAGTCCTCGTAGTAGGTCATCGTCTTCTCAACCTGACCGTTGGGCGCCACGTTTTCCGATTCTTCCGCCAGGCGCAGTCCGGTTTGCGCGTCGAAATAATATTTAGAGGCCTTCGCGGACGGCCGCGTCCGCATCAGCGCGACGTAGGCATCGCGATCCCCGACTTTCGATTTTCCCAGCACCGTCATGTCGGGAAAGATTTCCTTCAGCCGAACTTCGGAATCGAAGATCGCTTCTTGTCGCGCCTGTTCCAGTTCATCTGCCACCAGGCGTCGCAGACCTTTCGGCGGACCGAGTTCCCAACCCACCTGGCCGTCGTAGCCGTGCTTCAGCACATACTGCCGCTCCGCGATAGTGATGATGCGCAGCGAGCGATTCGGAGCCTTGTCATACAGTTCGACTTTGCCCGTGACGTGCGCAGCGGGGATGTCCATCGTCCCGGTGAGAACCATCGAAGAGAGCTTCGACCATGCGGCGCCTCCGGTCGCTTTGGCACAGCGATCGGCCAAATCCGCCGCGGTTGGCAACGGCGCGGCTGAGGACGAATTGGTTTGAGCGCTCGCGATCGGACCGAATGTCAGACAGACGCAGAAACCGATACCGAGCACAAGTCGAGTGAATCGCTGCATGGTGTCACCCTCGATTTTTCGAAAAATCCGCCGGTCACAACGTGGGAATCAACTTTTCACAGTTTGGGGAGTGGCACTTCGAACGGTCAATGGAACGCGCGGAGTTCTTGATCCGAAGAGCCAACTGATCGTTGGTTCAGCTATGAGGCGGTGACCAAACGAACTTTAAATCTAACGTTTGCCGAAGGTTGAATGCAGGCGAGGCGCATCGGGGTAGCGAGTTGGCGAAACAAAAGCGAACAGACTTCACCCTGCTTCCGACTCGATGCATCGCGTTATCAAATCCTAATTTCGCCACTCATATACAGCACGCAGGGAAGCCAAAGTCCCCGCCGATCGTCGTGAGGAACGCCCATGTACCTCCCAGACCTCAAGCAGCCAAACGCACCCGCCGGCCCCTCGGGAACCGGAACCATCCTTTTAGTCGATGACAACGATGCCTTCCGCAGTGTCATCAGCACGTTTTTGCAGAGCAGCGGCTATAAGGTTCTCGAGGCGCGATCCGCCTCCGAAGCGTCGATCATCGCGGCCCACCAGGAAAAGCCGATCGATCTCCTGCTCACCGATGTTGTGTTGCCCGGCGTGAACGGCGACCAGCTCGGCGACTATCTCCGCTTCCTCTTCCCTCAGATCACCGTCGTCTTCATGTCGGGATACGGCACCTCGGCGAACTTCGGGAGCGTCGGCTCGCAAACCGGCGCGCACATGTTGCCCAAGCCGTTTTCGAAGAAGACACTGCTACTGGCGGTTGCCCAGCTCCTCCACTGGAAAGAAAACGACGAAAAACACGCTCCGCTCCGCGCCTGGGGCAACGTCACAAATTCGATTCACCAGCCCGCCTGATTTTGCACAGCGCGGAACCTCGCATCGACCTCACCCATTTTGCTAAATCGAAGAACGCTTCTGCTGCGAGTTGCATCACACACAGTGGGCACTTGTGAGCAGACTCGCCAAATTCGTAGCGATTGTCGCGGCGTTGGGTCTCTTGTGGGTTCTGATTACTCCTGCGCTGGACGAGTTACCGAGCACTACCGGCCACAAGACGTTCTCGGTTTTGGCGCTCACCGCTAGCGCGCAACCTGTCACTGTTCAGCCGGCTCTCTCTAGTTTTGGTCTCCTCTCGGCCGTAAACCCATCATTTGCTGTCGTAGACGTGCTTTCTCTCACCTGCGCCTTTATTTGCTGATCGGCTAGGGCCGACCACGAATCGGACTTCGTCGGAAGTCTCTCGTCTCGAGCTCCTTGGAAATCCGTTCCGAAGGAAAGACACATCTCTTCGTTTGGGGCTCAAGTTCGGCTCGAACGAACGATCACCGCACAACTTTTCAAAATTCGAAAGTAGGCTTCCGTGAAAACCAGCAAGAGCAAGCCCGGATTGGGAGTCACCGACCTCCTTGCATCTTGGAAGTCGATCCTGACCGGCAGCACACCGATGATGTCCATCGAGATCACCAAGGAGTGTCCGCTGAGCTGTCCCGGCTGTTACGCGTACGGTGACAATCACTTGGGCGGATCCGCAACATTGCGAACTCTCAGCGATTACCGCGGGGATGAACTCGTCGATCGGATCATGGGCGTGGTTCGCCAGCATCGCCCTCTACATTTGTCGTTAGTTGGAGGCGAACCGTTGGTTCGCCATCGCGAGCTGAGTCGACTCCTTCCGTTGCTCAGCGCCGCTGGAGTTAACACGATGGTCGTCACCAGCGCGGTGATTCCCATTCCATCCGAGTGGATGAATATTCCGAGGATTCGAGTGGCTGTCTCCGTGGACGGTCTTCGCGAGGACCACGACATTCGCCGCAAGCCGGCCACATATGAGCGAATCCTGCGAAACATCGCGGGATGCAATGTCAGCATTCATTTGACGATCACGGCTCAGATGATGCGCCGGCCCGGCTATCTCGAAGAGTACCTCGCATTCTGGAACTCACGCCCGGAGACAGTTCGTATCTGGACCAGCTTCTACACTCCGCAGCAAAACGAAAGCAGCCCCGAGATGTTGACATCGCTCGAGAGGCACACTGCCGCCGAGACCCTGAAAGCTTTGCAGCCACGTTATCCCAAACTGCTCATGACCGATGGGGTCGCCCGAGCGATGCAGTCCCCGCCCGCTTCGCCCAAAGACTGTCTGTTCGCCAGGTTGTCCACGAACTATTCGAGCGATCTGAAAACTCTCGTCGAGCCCTGTATTTTCGGCGGAACTCCGGATTGTTCACAATGCGGTTGTGCCATCAGCAGCGGTCTGCATTGGTTGAAAGGCATCAAAGTCGCACGCGTCGTAAAGATGGAGACGCTTGTGAACGGTTCCGTGAAAGTCGGTTCCATCGTCGGAAAGCTCCGGCGTCACCAGGTCCATTCACGCTGGACTGCTCAGCCGGAACACAAGAGCGCCCTGGTGCAAATCGGCAGGTGAGAACCCACTTCGCCGACGCACGAGCAAGCATCGCAAAACAGCGAAAATTTCAGATTTGAGAATCTCGGCGCTTGGCCAGCGCTGATTCAGGTTTTCCGCGCGGAGTAATAGTGGTTCTCGCCTTCGTCAAGCTGCGTTCCGATCAGCGACAAGCCGTGTGCTTCTAAAGCCTCTCGATAAACATCGAGTCCGAGACCAAAGGAAGCTCGGTCTGTCATACCATCGTTCCACGAGCAAATTTGCCGGGGCGCTGTGAATAGCAAGCTGCCGTCGCTTCGCAAGGCGCCGGCGATTTTCTCGATCAATTGAAGTTGCGTCTGCTCATCGAGCAGAAAGAAAAGCCCAACCGAAACCACGGCATCGAACTTCTTACCGAAGAAATCCGAATGCTCCACTGCGGCACATTCGACGGGAAAATCCGGGAATCGATCGCGGAACGCCGCCACCATCGTCGGCGCCGCGTCCACGCCGTGAACCTGAAATCCTCGCTCGATCAGCACCTGTGAAATCGGCACGCCGGTCCCGCATCCCAAATCCAGCACGGTAGCCGCAGGTGGCAGAGTACGCGACCA
>Ga0209169_10001509_pt1 | contig 14239 bp, 12 predicted proteins | sample HubBroMetageWRM4_FD_188346 | JGI IMG/M metagenome (GOLD analysis project Ga0209169, IMG submission 188346) | Warmed soil microbial communities from the Hubbard Brook experimental Forest, New Hampshire - Hubbard Brook CCASE Soil Metagenome WRM 4... | ecosystem: Environmental > Terrestrial > Soil... | reverse complement strand
AAGACGGCGTCAAATCACTGAGTGTCGCGATCTCGACCCTCGAAGCCGCTCGCTCCGGCGCGGCGGCTCGCATCGACCTGAGTGTTTGAGATTAAAATGGCCCGGCAAAAAGTCATTTCGGCCGCGGAGGCCGCCCGTCTGATCCCGGATGGCGCCATTGTTACGGTCTCCTCCTCATCAGCCCTGGGATGTCCGGACGCGGTGCTGAAGGCGGTGGGCGAGCGTTTCGATGCGGAAGGTCATCCTCGGAACATCACAACGCTGCATCCGATCGCGGCCGGCGACATGTGGGGTGTGAAGGGCATCGACCATCTTGCCAAACCGGGCTGCTTGGCGCGCGTACTGGCGGGTTCTTATCCATCCGGGCCGTCCTCGGCCGAACCACCGGCGATCTGGAAGATGATCTCGGGCGACGCCATCCCCGCGTACAACGTGCCCTCGGGCATTCTGTTCGACATTCATCGCGAAGCGGCCGCCAAGCGTCCGGGGGTGCTGACCAAGGTCGGCATGGAGACGTTCGTCGATCCAATCCATGAAGGCTGCGCGATGAACGCAAAGGCGGCCGCCGATCCAATCGTCAAGCGCGTCAGCTTCGCGGGGGAGGATTGGCTCTTCTTTCCAACGATAATCCCCCAAATTGCGATCATACGCGCGACCACGGCGGACGAGCGCGGAAACCTCTCATACGAGCACGAAGGCGGCATTCTAGGGCCTATTGATCAGGCTCTCTCCGTCCGCAACAACGGCGGAATTGTCATTGCGCAAGTCAAGCGTCTCGCCGCAGCCGATACGATTCGGCCGCACGATGTTGTGGTTCCCGGCGTGATGGTCGACTACATCGTTATCGCTCCTGACCAGATGCAGACAACGAATACCGTCTATGAGCCAGCGATTTCTGGCGAGATTTTCCGGCCCCTGTCATCGTTTGAGATTCCGAAGTTCGATATCGCCAAAGTGATCGCAAGGCGCGTCGCGCAGGAGCTCCGGGACGGCGACGCAGTCAACATTGGTTTTGGTATTTCCGCCAACGTGCCACGTATCCTGATCGAGGAAGGTCGGCACGGCGCTGTTACATGGGTCATCGAACAAGGCGCGGTCGGCGGCGTGCCGTTGCTCGACTTCCAGTTCGGCTGCGCCTCGAATGCGGAGGCTATTGTCCAGTCGCCGCACCAGTTCACCTACTTCCAGGGGGCGGGCTTCGACATGTCGCTGCTTTCGTTTCTACAGATCGACAAAGGAGGCTCTATCAACGTCTCGAAGCTCGGCGTGCGCCCCCACGTCACGGCGGGCGCGGGGGGCTTCGTCGACATCACGGCGCGCGCGAAAAAGATCGTGTTTTCGGGCTACTTTACCGCCGGGGCAAAGCTTGACGTCGCGAATGGCTCGGTTTCGATCCTGAAGGAAGGCAAGATCAAGAAGCTCGTCGACTCTATCGAGCAAATCTCATTCTCCGGTCCCCGTGCGGTCGCGCAAGGCCAATACATCGTCTACGTGACTGAGCGGTGCGTGATGCGCCTCGAGCCTGAGGGCGTCACCGTCACCGAGGTTGCACCCGGGATCGATCTCGAGCGTGACATCCTCGCCCAGGCAGAATTCCCGCTGCGCGTCGCGAACGACTTCCGCAAAATGGACCCCGCGTTGTTCCGACCGGAGCCCATCAATCTGCAACTTCGACCGGCGCGGGAAACTCTCCAGTGAGCCCTTTCGTCGATCTAAGTTTCGAAGGTCCTTGCGCCCGCTTGACGCTGAAGCGTCCAGACAAGCTCAATGCACTCGATCGCCCAATGATCGATGCGCTTCTTGATGGCGCGCGTGCAATCGAGGCCTCGTCCGAAGCCCGCGTCGCGATCCTCTGGGGCGAGGGCAAGGCTTTTTGCGCGGGCGGCGACATTACAGCGTGGGGCGGTCTGCCGCCACTCGAAATGTGGCGCGACTGGACGCGTGCGGGCCACCGGGCCTTCGAAGCCCTCGCACGTCTTCGCGTGCCCCTAATCGTCGTTCTCACCGGCCACGCCTTTGGTGGCGGTCTCGAACTCGCGGCCGTTGGTGACGTTCGGATCGCGGAGAGTGGAATTAGACTAGGGCTGCCAGAGTCCGGTCTCGGCATGGCGCCGGGGTGGTCCGGCACGCAGAGACTCGTGCGGCGCTTCGGTGCGTCTATCGTACGGCGCATGGCCCTGACGGGCGCAATATTTCCAGCGGAAGCGGGTCTGCCGCTCGGCCTCGTTGATGAGGTGGTCCCGAAGGGCGAGGGACTGACCCGCGCAACCGCGCTCGCGTCCGATATCGCCAAGCGTGGTCCGCTGGCAGTCCAGATGGTCAAGGCGATGATCAACGCGGCTGAAGGCGAAGACCGGGACGCGCCTATCGAGGGACTCGCCGGCGCCCTCACGGCTTACACCGAAGATTTGGCCGAGGGTGTCGCGGCTTTTCGCGCCAAGCGCGCTCCGAGCTTCAGCGGCCGATAGGAGTAACAGACATGAATGCCCCCGCGCGCGTAGCCCTAGACACGAATAAGCTGAATGCCGCTCTCGGGCGCTTCCCGCGGGATCGCGCCATGATCATTGATGGCTGCCAGGTCAAGGGTCGGGGCGAGACAATCGAGCGATCGAGTCCGGCGCATGGCGTCGTTGTAACCCGTGTGCCGCGCGGGTCCGCAGAGGACGCACGCGCCGCCATCGCCGCCGCCCGCGTCGCCTTCGACAAGGGCTCCTGGCCGCGCCAGACGGCCTCCAATCGCGCGCGCGTTCTCCTGAAGACGGCAGACCTGATCGATCGCGACCGCGAATTGCTGGCGCTGCTCGACGCGCTCGAATGCGGGAAACCGATCGCACAGGCCCGCGGAGAGATCGAGGGCGCCGCCGACATCTGGCGCTACGCGGCCTCGTTGGCGCGTGAGCTTTCGGGTGAGAGCTACGCTAATCTGGGCTCCGACCGATTAGGCTTCGTTCTCAGGGAGCCGATCGGCGTCGTCTCGATCATCACGCCGTGGAACTTCCCGCTCTTGATCGTCTCGCAGAAGCTGCCTTTCGCACTGGCCGCCGGCTGCACCTGCGTCGTGAAGCCGAGCGAAATGACTTCGGCCTCAACGCTACATCTCGCAGGCCTCCTCGACGAAGCGGGCCTCCCGGACGGCGCTTGCAATGTGGTGACGGGCTACGGGCCGGAAGTCGGCGTGCCGATGACCACCGATCCCAACGTCGACATGATCTCGTTTACTGGCTCGACTGGCGTCGGCCGGGCGGCTGTCGCGGCCGGCGCGGCGACTCTCAAGAAGGTGTCGATGGAGCTCGGTGGCAAGAATCCCCAGCTCATTTTCCCCGACGCCGATATGGACGCCGCACTCGATGCGGCGACCTTCGGCGCCTATTTCAACGCGGGCGAATGCTGCAACGCAGGCTCTCGCCTTCTCCTGCATTCCAGCATTGCCGACGAATTCCTTGACGGTCTCGCCGAGCGGGCGAAGACCGTCAAAGTCGGCGATCCACTTGATCCGGAGACCCGCGTTGGGGCGATCATTAGCGCCGATCACCTTGGCAAGATCGAGCGCCACATCACGGCCGCCGAGCAAAGCGGCGCCAAAGTGCGCGCGGGCGGAGCCAGGCTCGAGTCGAGCGGTTTTTTCATGTCGCCGACCATCGTGGAGAACGTCACGGGTTCGATGGAGATTGCTAGCGCCGAGGTGTTTGGGCCCGTCGTCGTGGCCCTGACGTTCGACGACCTCGAGGAGGCGGTCGGGCTCGCCAACGCCACCGACTACGGCCTCTCTGCTAGCGTCTGGAGCCGAGACATTGATATCGCAGTTGGCGTCGGGCGCGGCGTTCGCGCTGGGACGATCTGGGTCAACACATTCATGGATGGTACGCCCGAGCTTCCCTTCGGGGGCTATCGTCAGTCCGGCATTGGCCGCGAGCTCGGGCGAAACGCGGTCAAAGACTATACTGAGGAAAAAACGTTCCACGTCCATACCGGTCCCCGGACCAGTTGGTGGCTCCCTCGCGGGGCCTGAGACAGAGCATCGGGGGTCGGAAGTGACCCCTGCAACCGGCAGCCGGACCGCTTCCGGCGGAGGAAGCCTAGAGGAAGGGCACTTATGAAACTTCGTTCAATTCTGATGGCGGGGGTAATGACCGCCGGAGCGCTGAGCCTCGCATCCGGGGCTTCGGCTGCGGATACTAAAGACGTCCAGATGCTGCACTGGTGGACTTCGGGCGGCGAGGCGGCTGCTGTGAATGTCATCAGAGAGGCGCTCGCTAAACAGGGCTACGGCTGGAAAGACGTTCCGGTCGCCGGCGGCGGCGGCGGCGCCGCGATGACCACGTTGAAGGCGATGGTCGCGGCAGGAAACCCCCCGACCGCATCCCAGATCCTTGGCTATTATGCGATGGACTATTCCGAGGCCGGTAAGCTTGCGGACATCACGCCGTTGGCGACGAAGGGCGACTGGGCCAAGGTCATTCCGACGGCGCTCCAGAAGTTCACCACCGTTGACGGTAAGTGGGGCGCTGTCCCCGTCAACATCCATTCCGTGAACTGGATCTGGGTGAATAAAGCGCTCATGGAGAAGATCGGCGGCGCCGAGCCCAAGAACTTCGACGAACTGATCGCGCTCCTCGACAAAGCAAAGAAGGCCGGGGTTATCCCGCTCGCCCTCGGCGGCCAGCCCTGGCAGGAGGCGACGATGTTCGATTCGGTCGTCACCTCGACCGGCGGCGTCGATTTCTACAAGAAGGCTTTCATCGACCTCGACGCGAACGCGCTCAAGTCGGACACGATGAAGAAGAGCTTCGACAATCTTGCGAAGCTGCGTGACTATCTCGATCCCAACTATGCGGGCCGCGACTGGAACCTTGCGACCGCCATGGTAATCAAGGGCGACGCGCTCCTCCAGGTGATGGGCGACTGGGCAAAGGGTGAGTTCAAGAACGCCAACAAGGAAGCGGGCAAGGACTATCTCTGCTATCGCTTCCCAGGCACGGACGGGTCAGTGCTCTATAACACCGACATGTTTGCCTTCTTCCAAGTCTCGGCCGATCGGCAAGCGGCGCAAACGGCGCTGGCCGACACGACGATGAGCCCTGACGTGCAGATCGACTTCAACTTGATCAAGGGTTCGGCTCCAGCGCGCATGGACGTCTCGGACGCGAAATTCGACGCCTGCGGCAAGAAGGCGATCGCCGACATCAAGGCGGCGAACGCCAAGGGGACGTTTCTAGGGTCGATGGCGCAAAACTATGCGCAGCCACCGGCGATCGCCACCGCCTATTATGACGTCGTGACCAAGTTCCTGCACGGCGAGATCAAAACCTCAGACGAGGCCGTGAAGCAACTTATCGCCGCCATCGATTCCGCAAAATAACCTCGGCTCACCCTCTTCCGCCGCTGGCGGGGGAGGGTTCCCGCCGCGGATCTTAAGATCACTCAGCGGAGGAAACATTGTGACCACGACGACTCAGCCGATCGCTCTGGCGGTTGTTCACCAGCCCCAAGGCGGCATGCGCGACCGCCTGCGCGATTGGCTCCCAAGACTCGTTCTGGGCCCTTCTTTTCTCTTAATCCTTTTCTTTGTCTACGGGTTCAACCTCTGGACGCTTCTGCTTTCGTTCACAAACTCCAAGGCTTTCTCAAATTTCAATTTCATCGGCTGGGCCAATTACCAGAAGCTTTGGACCTGGACCTTTCAAAGCGACCCGCCATCGAACTGGTACACGGCGATCGTCAATATGGGGATTTTTGGCGGTCTCTATGTGGTCTTTTGCCTCGCGCTCGGACTTTTCCTCGCGATCCTTCTCGATCAGAAGATTCGAGGCGAAGGCGTCCTGCGGCCGCTTTACCTCTATCCGCTCGCCCTCTCGTTTATCGTGACCGGGACCGCGTGGAAGTTGTTTCTCGATCCGCGCATCGGACTCGAGAAGGCCGTCCACGATTTGGGCTGGACCAGCTTCCATTTCGATTGGGTCGTGAACCCGCGAATGATGATTTACTGCGTCGCGATCGCCGGCATTTGGCAGACGTCAGGATTCGTGATGGCGATGTTCCTCGCTGCGCTTCGCGGCATCGACAGCGAGATCCTGAAGGCCGCACAGATCGACGGAGCGTCTGTCTACGCGACCTACCGCCGGATCATCATCCCAATGATGCGCCCTGCCTTCATGTCGGCGCTGATCATCCTGACGCACATGGCGATCAAATCCTATGATTTAGTGTTATCGGTGACGGGTAAGAATCCTGGAGGAGCAGCCGAACTGCCCTCGACCTTCATGTATTCCTACACGTTCACCCGCAATCAGATGGGCGTCGGATCGGCCAGCGCGGTCATTATGCTCGCGACCATCGCAGCGATCATGGTGCCCTATCTTTATTCCGAGCTGAAGGAGAAGCGCCAATGAGCGCCGCTGACGCTCTCTTGGCCGCGCCCTCGCGCGAACCCGCCCGCCACTCAAACGTAACGCGCGTGGTGATTTACGGCCTCCTGATCGTGTTCGCGATCATCTACCTGCTTCCGCTCGTCGTCATGGTGATGACCTCGCTGAAGCCTCTCGAGGAGGTGACCGGCGGCAACATGTTTTACCTGCCCCAGCATTTGACCTTCGAGCCCTGGACGAAGGCGTGGGGCACGGCCTGTGTCGGTCTGACCTGCGCGGGCCTCAAGGGCTACGTTTGGAACTCTGTGAAGATGGTCGTGCCGGCGGTGCTTATTTCAACCCTGCTGGGCGCGCTCAACGGTTACGTGCTCACGAAGTGGCGGTTTCCGGGCCACAAGCTCGTGTTCGGCATGATGCTCTTCGCTTGCTTCATCCCGTTCCAGTCGGTCCTGATCCCGATGGCGACGATCCTCGGAAAACTCGGCGCAATCGGACAATCCCTCGAGAACACGATTGGATTGTCACTGGGCTTCGGAAATCCGACCGTCAATCTGGTCTTGGTGCATGTCGTTTACGGTCTCGGCTTCACAACGCTCTTCTTTCGGAACTACTACGAGACCTTCCCGAACGAGCTTGTTCGCGCGGCGCAGATTGACGGCGCCAGTTTCTTCCAAATTTTTCGTCGCATCCTCCTACCAAACTCGATGCCGATCTTCATCGTCACAGTGATCTACCAGTTCACCAACATCTGGAACGACTTCCTGTTTGGGTCGACTTTCGCCGCCGGCGATTCCGCCCCGATGACAGTGGCGCTTTACAACATCGTCAACACCTCGACCGGCATCGTTGAATACAACACGAACATGGCTGCGGCGATGATCGCCGCCGCTCCCACCCTCGTCGTCTACGTCCTCGCAGGACGCTATTTCGTCAGCGGCCTTATGGCTGGCGCTGTGAAAGGATAAATGATGTCGACGCTCGAAATTCGCTCCCTTCGCAAGAAATTCGGCTCTCTCGAGATCCTCAAGGGCATCGACATCTCGCTTGAGCAAGGCGGCTTTCTCGTCCTCGTGGGCCCGTCCGGATGTGGCAAGTCGACGCTGCTGAACACGATTGCAGGTCTTGAGTCGATCACCTCCGGAGAAATCCGCATCGGCGGTCAGGTCGTCAACAACCTGCATCCTTCGAAGCGGGACATCGCCATGGTGTTCCAATCCTACGCGCTCTATCCCAACATGTCGGTAGCGCAGAACGTGGCGTTCGGCATGGAAATGCGTGGCGTCCCTAAAGCCGAACGCGACAGGGCAGTCGCCGCAGTCGCCAAGACCCTGCAGATCGAGCATTTGATGGACCGCCGCCCAAGCCAGCTCTCTGGCGGTCAGAGACAGCGTGTCGCCATGGGCCGCGCACTCGTTCGGCAACCTCAAGTCTTCTTGTTTGATGAGCCGCTCTCGAACCTCGACGCCAAACTTCGCGTCGACATGCGCATCGAGATCAAACGCCTGCACCAGCAGACGGGCACAACAATCGTCTATGTCACGCATGACCAGATCGAAGCGATGACGCTTGCGACCAAGATCGCCGTTCTAAAGGATGGCGAATTGCAGCAGGTGGGTTCGCCGTACGAGATTTATAACTCGCCCAACAATTTGTTTGTCGCCGATTTCATGGGCTCGCCGGCCATGAACCTCCTCGAAGGAAAGGTCGCTCGCACCAACGGCGCGCCCCAGATCGTTCTGGAGCGTCATGATCACCAGCCAATCGTCTTGCCGATCCCCACTAGCGCGGATGCCGCTAAGCTCTCCGACGGAGCCAAGGTGATCTTTGGCATTCGGCCGGAAGCGGTCAACGACAAAGAGAGCATCGATCGCGGTGCAAAGTCCATCGCGACATTTGATGCACCAGTCGAAATCATCGAGCCCGCAGGCGCGGACACGTACGTGGTGACCCGGGCCGCGGGCAAGGAACTGACAGCGCGTATGCGCGCTGAGACGCCAGTCTGCGTGGGGCAGAACCATACCTTCGTCTTCAACTTGGACAAGGCAGTGTTGTTCGACCCCCAGACGACCCGGCGCATTTAACAAGCGCGCCACGAACGCAAGTTGACCTATATTAGCGTGAGGGCGAGTTGGCTGGCGCCGTAACCAATGTAGAATCGGTCGACGTACTGATTGTTGGATCAGGGATGGGAGGCGCAACATGCGCCGCCGGGCTGGCTCCAAGCGGCGCAAGCATATTGATCCTCGAACGGGGCGCACGACTTAGGGACTCGAGTGACGCCCGCGATCCTCGAGCGATCTTTCAACGCGGCGTGTTCCGTCCACAGGAAAGGTGGATCGACGGCGCAGGGGAAGCCTTTAATCCCGGTAATTATTACTATGTTGGCGGCAACACGAAGCTCTACGGTGCGGTCCTTCTGCGATACCGCGCGCAAGATTTTGCGCCGATCGCCTACCGCGACGGGTCGACAGCTGGTTGGCCGTTTGCTTATGACGAACTCGAGCCCTGGTACACACGGGCTGAGAGGCTTTACGCGGTTCATGGCGCGCTTGGATACGATAAAACCGAGCCACCTCATTCCGAGCCGTTCCCATTCAGTCCCGTGCCGGACGAACCGGCGATCGCGCACGTTCGTGAGCGGATGAAACGGGCTGGCTTGAATCCTTTTCCGTTGCCCCTCGGCATCGACATAGAAACATGGCTCAAGCGTGCCCCGACTCCATGGGACGCCTTTCCCGACACGGGTACCGGAAAGATGGACGCCGAGAGCTGCGGGCTGGCGGAAGCGTTGCGCTATCCGAACGTTGAATTGCGCGAGAACGTTAAGGTCGAGCGTCTGGTGCTCGACCCCGACGGCAAGCGCCTCGCCGGGGTCGAGGCGAGCATCATTGGAGAGCGCAAGCGTATACTGGCGAGGATCGTCATCCTATCGGCCGGCGCGGTGAACTCCGCGGCGTTGCTTCTCGCTTCGAGTGATCAAGGGATAGCCAACCGTTCCGATGCGGTCGGGCGGCATTTCATGAATCACAATTGTTCAGCCATCCTTGCCATCGATCCCCGGACCGTCAACGACTCGGTCTATCAGAAAACTCTAGGAATCAACGACTTCTACCTGGACGACGGAGCAGGCGGGCCCCCACTCGGCAATATCCAGTTGTTGGGACGTGTGACGGCGCCGATCCTCAAATCCAACATTCCCCGCGCGCCAGAGTGGGCGCTTTCGCTTCTCTCGCGTCGCGCGGTCGACTGGTACGCAATGAGTGAAGACCTGCCGAATCCGGAAAGCCGAGTGAGCGTGCGCGTTGGACAGATCCATCTCGACTGGAAGCGCAGCAATTGGTCGGCCCACGAGGGACTGGTCAAAGCCTTCAAGGAGCGTCTTCGCGCGGCCGGCTATCCGATCGTCCTTACGAAGGCCTTCGATCGGCGCACGCCGTCGCACCAGTGCGGAACGGTCGGTATCGGTCGTGATCCTAGGACCTCTCCGCTCGACTCCTTCTGTCGCGCCTGGGACCACCCAAATCTGTTCGTGGTCGATGCTTCCTTTCTTCCGACCTCGGCGGCAGTGAATCCCTCACTCACCATCGCGGCTCAGGCGCTTCGCGTTGCCGAACATATCGGCAAGGTGGACCTACGTTAAGTTCAGGCGACTCACATGGCGTACGATTACATTATCGTTGGGGGCGGCCCTGCCGGCTGCGTTCTCGCAAATCGTTTAAGCGCAGACGCGTCTATCAGAGTGCTACTCCTAGAAGCGGGTGGAAGCGATTGGAACCCACTCTTCCGGATGCCGGCGGGCTTCGCAAAGATGACGAAGGGAGTCGCCAGCTGGGGCTGGAGCACCGTGCCGCAGAGGCACCTCAATGGCCGGGTCGTCTGGTACACTCAGGCCAAGGTGATCGGCGGTGGCTCATCGATCAACGCCCAGCTCTACACTCGGGGTAACGCCAAGGACTATGATGCCTGGGTAAGTGACGCGGGCGCGACCGGCTGGAGCTACAGTGAGGTCCTGCCCTACTTCAAGCGGAGCGAGGACAACCAGAAGCTCCATAACGCTTATCATGGTTATGGCGGCCCGCTCGGCGTCTCTTATCCGATCAATCCTCCGCCGATCAGCTATGCGTTCTTAAGGGCCGCACAGGAACTCGGCATCCCCTTCAACGATGATTTCAACGGCGCCGTCCAGGACGGAATCGGCCACTACCAGCTTTCCACCCGCAACGCTCAGCGGTCCTCGGCGTCAAGCGCTTTCGTTAAGCCCGTGGAGGGTCGGAAGAATCTGACGGTCCGCCTGAATGCACAGACAGTGAAGGTCGAAGTCCAAAACGGCCGCGCGATTGGTATTACTGTCGCCACGGGAACCGGAACGGAGACCCTGAACGCCGACCGCGAGGTCATCATAAGCTGCGGCGCAATCGGTTCGCCGCGTCTGCTCCAGCTTTCAGGTATCGGGCCAGCCGACTCTTTACGGGCCGCTGGAGTTCCTGTGGTGCTTGACCTCCCGGGCGTAGGCTCAAACATGCAAGATCATCTCGACCTGTACGCGATTTCGGAATGCACGGGCGACCATACCTATGATCGCGTGGCGCGCCCGCACCGCACGGTGTGGGCTGGCCTCCAGTACTTGCTTTTCAAAACCGGTCCGGTCACGTCCACCCTCTTCGAAACGGGTGGCTTCTGGTACGCGGACAAGCAGGCGCGATCCCCCGACATCCAGTTCCACCTGGGTCTTGGTTCGGGCATTGAAGCAGGCGTAGCCGCGATGAAGAATCCAGGCGTGACGCTCAATTCAGCTTTCCTTCGTCCTCGCTCGCGCGGCACGGTGCGGATCGCCAGCTCAGACCCGACAGCCGCTCCACTGATTGATCCGAACTACTGGGCCGACCCCTATGACCGCGAGTGCTCGATCAAGGGCCTCCGCCTCGCGCGCGAGATCCTGCGGCAGCCCGCGCTGAAACCGTTCGTAATGGCGGAGCGGATGCCGGGCGACAATCTAAGCACTGACGAACAGCTGGCCGAATACGCCCATCACTCCTGCAAGACCGACCACCACACGGCCGGTACGTGCGCTATGGGCTCAGGACCAGATGCGGTCGTGACGCCGGATCTCAGGGTGCGTGGACTCCTCGGCATTCGGGTTGTCGACGCCTCCGTGATGCCTTTCGTGCCGTCCAGCAACACTAATGCGCCAACGATCATGATTGCTGAAAAGGCCTCGGACCTAATCCTTGGTAAAACTCCGTTGGCCCCGACGCCCTTGTAAATGTCGCAGCTGGCCGATTCTCAGTGGACCGAATTTCCAGCGTGGCTAACCGATTCCGCGCGGGGCGAAGTCATGATCTTGTGAGGGGGGCCGTCATTATTCCAATTCGAGATTTTCGCGGCGGCGGATAAAGGGCGAATAGACCGGAGCGTCGGGCTTAATCCTGCCATCAGCCCCCCACTCGGCCATTCGATTGAACGGGATCTTTTGCCGCTGGTCGAGCTTCGTGAGTTCGTTGCGGAAATCGTGGGCAATGCCTTGCAACCGCGCGTCGATCGTCGATTGATCGGAATAGCGAAGGCCACCTTCAACGCCATAGGCGACAAAGGGCGCAAGCACGTCGTACCCGACATAGGCGAGCGTGAAGTTTATGGGCCACAACATCAGGTCGATATCGCCGCTGCGCCCATCATACATGTAGGTCTCGCGACTGGTGCCAACGGTTATCGAGAGCATGGCGCGCTTGCCAACATATCGGCCCTTTTCGAAGCGCCTCTGGCTCGCATAGACCTCGCCATAGGCAAACACGCGGTCGAACCAGCCCTTCAAAATTGCGGGCGGCAGATGCCACCACATCGGATATTGCAACACGAGAACGTCCGCGCGATCGATCGAGGCGATTTCATCCATAACCGCGCGAGGCAATGAAGAGGAAGCTGAGGCATGACGTTGCTCAGCCTGTAGGTCAAAACGGCCAGCATCGAGTCGGTTTGCGTAGTGCTCAGGTCGCTCGCACGGGTCAAATCCCGCGGCATAAAGGTCGGAAACCGATGTCGCCCAACCGTTCGAGGCAAACGCTTCAGTCCCGACCTGAACAAGATGAGCATTGAAAGACTTTGGCTCGGGGTGAGCCAGGACGAAATGCGCGTGCATGCGTGTTTCCGTTCCTATTGGGCATATAAACGCGGGCGACTGCTAGAAACATATCGTCGTTCGGCCGCCAAGGGATCTCAAAACCCCCTCCGTATTCAGGTCGAAGTCGCTGTTGCGTCACAATGCCGGTGACGCGGTCGTGCGGACGGTGATTCGCACCGCCGAGGATGTACCCGCGTTGGCCTTCCGACGTGCCCTCGACGCGCCAAAGGCGTGCGCGCTACAAAGCGCCTCCCGACGCCGCAAGACAGCGTTAATCGCGGCACCCTGACGACGAGATGGCCTCACATGGGGAAGCTCTTGTCAATCTGGGGGTCCGGGCTGGCATACCCGTCGGGTTTCGCGATCCTCGATCTGCTGTGTGGCCTGAGCCCACGCGACATGAACCCGCTCGTCTTCGAGCACGTTCAACCTCACATTCGGTCGCCGCTCGGACGGCTGCACCATGATCCCGCTCGCGGCGGGCAAGAGCTCAGAAAGATGAAACCATTCTGACAGTCGGCGTTGGGAAGCCATGCCATCTATCGGTTCATCCACCTGGATCCGCCGAGGAGTCTTGACCCTGGCGAACTTCTGATGGGATCGACTAAATTTACAATCACGCGGCTCTGACAGTCGCGCCCTCAATGACGACTCCGGAGGTGACATACTTCCAAAGGGCGACGAGAAGCTTGCGAGCAAGGGCAACGATCGTCGGCTTCTTTAGACGGCCCCCGTTTGCCTTAACTCGATCCAGGAACCATCGGCTCAGAACCGAGTCGGGTTGGTGGCGTAGCCACAGCCAAGCTAATTGAAGCAGCATGGCCCGCAAGCGCGGATTGCCGGCCTTCGAGACTCCCTGCTCTCGATCGATTGACCCACTCTGCCAGGGCGTCGGCGCGAGGCCCGCGTAAGCAGCCACCTGTCTGCGATTGTCGAAGCGACGATATAGGCACTCGGTCCAGAGCACAGTCGCGAATTCGTTGCCGATCCCTTTGAGCTCGATCAGCATTCGAGGCACGGGCGTCACCGTGTCCGCCGCGACGATGGCATGCCGCAACTCGTTTTCGATCGCCTTTATCTGCTCAATTACCATCTCCAGACGATCGAGTTCACGATCAATCTGAGCCTTCAGATGGGGAGGCAGCGACCGTCCATCGCCGGTTAGCAATCCGGCCAGTCGCTGGCGGCGGTCCCGACCCAGTGGCTCATAATCCGTGACGCCCTGACCGAACAACAGTCCCTTGATTCGATTGCTAGGTCCCGTCGCGGCGGTGGTTGGAATTGGGTTGGCGTAGTCTCCGGGTTGTCCAACCCAAATGATTCCGGCGTTCGCGCGCTGGAACGGAGACCACGCCATGACGAAGGATACCACGAAGGAGGCGGCTGTGGCCGCCGAAGCTTTGCTTTTGGATGATTGGTTCGACGCGATCGAGGACGGGGTTCGGGCTCGGGCGCGCGGCTTTATCGAGACGATGCTGGAGGAGGAACTTTCCGAGGCGTTGTCGCGTCCGCGCTATGGTCGGCGCAAGCCAGGTGAGGACGAGGCGGCGCCGTCGGTTGTCGGCGTGCGCCACGGGCATCGCGAGCGGACGCTGACGGGCACGTTTGGCAAGACGCGGATCGCCGTGCCGCGCGCTCGGTTGACCGGCGAGGACGGCAAGACGCGCGAATGGCGGAGCGGTTCGCTGCGCGCCTACCAGCGCCGCACCCGGGCCGCCGACGCCTTGATCGCCGGGGCTTATCTCGCAGGGACCAA
>Ga0209169_10001505_pt1 | contig 14259 bp, 11 predicted proteins | sample HubBroMetageWRM4_FD_188346 | JGI IMG/M metagenome (GOLD analysis project Ga0209169, IMG submission 188346) | Warmed soil microbial communities from the Hubbard Brook experimental Forest, New Hampshire - Hubbard Brook CCASE Soil Metagenome WRM 4... | ecosystem: Environmental > Terrestrial > Soil... | reverse complement strand
CGGGCTGAGCTGGCGGCCAATGTCGTCGATGGACATCCTCAGCCCGCCGCCGGGCTCGTCCAGGCGTGGAGGTTGCGCCGGACGAAGTCGCGGAAGGGAGTCGGCGACTGGCCGGTGACCTTCTCAATGTCGTCGCCGGGGGTCGAGCCGTGGCCGGCGATGACGCTGCTGGTCAGCCAGCGGAGCATCACGGCGTAGCTGGCGGGGACGACCCCGAGCGCTATCGCGCCACCGATCCACGCCTCAGGATCAATGTCCTGATATCTGACGGGCCGACCGGTCTCAGCTGAGATGGTGTCGGCGACTTCGCCGAACGTGAGGGCTTGCGGACCGGTGAGCGCGTACTCGGCTCCGGCGTGGGCGTCAGGTGCCAGCAGCGTCTCGACCGCGACAGCGGCGATGTCTGCCGCGTCGACGAAGGCCTCGGCGCCGCCGCCGCTCGGTACCGTGATCATCCCGTCGACGACCGGCAGGTGCTCGTCACTGAAGTTTTGCATCACCCATGCGGGGCGCAGGACGGTGTGCGTGATGGCACCTCGCGCGGCGAGGTCGGCTTCGACGGCTCGGATGTCGACCTCGGGGGGCGCCATGTCGCCTCCGTAGGTGCTCAGGTAGGTAACGTGGCGCACGCCTGCGGTTTCGGCGAGATCAAGAAATGCAGCCACCTGGGCGGCGTAGCTGACTCGCAGGACGGGCGTGACGAGGTAGAGCCGGCCGACCCCGTCGAGGGCGCTGGGATGGGTAGCCGGGTCGTCCCAGTCGAAGAACACGTCACCGCCGTGGCGGGCCGCTGCGCGGGCCCTGATGCCGCGCTCGGCCAGCTTCCTGGCCACAAGCGAGCCGGTCCGCCCGGTGCCGCCGAGCACGAGTGTGGTCTGAGGTGAGTCAGTCATGCATCCATCGTGAGCGCGCCCTGCTAAGTGAATCAATACGTATTTCACTCAATTCTTTACGCAAGACGCTCAGATCGTTGCCCCCTGCGGGCGTCTCGCTGAATACTGAGAATGTGGATGTGCTGCACGATCACCTGGTGCGGGCCAGGGCCACCGGCGCGGTCTTCGCCCGGACAGTGGCTGAGCCCCCCTGGGGACTGCGGCTGGCCGGCTCAATCCAGCTGTCCCTGCACACCGTCGTCCGGGGACGGGCGTGGCTGTGGCTCGACGACCCCAGCCGCGCGGTAGAACTCGTGCCCGGCGAGGTGGCGCTCGTGCACGGCGGCAAGGATCACTACATCGGGCACGAGCCGGGCGCCGACTGCCTCGAACCGGATGAATTTCGTTCCCGGCACGCGCAAGAAGGGCGTCCCGAGAGCCCGCAGGCGACGGTTTTCCTCTGCGGCGCCTACCGGTTCTCCGGCGACATCGGGAACGGGCTGCTGGAGGCACTGCCGCAGGTGCTGTCCCTGTCAGCGGCCGTGGGCGATCCGCTGCGGGACGTGATCGGGCTGCTGTCACGCGAGCTGGCCACTCCTGAGCCCGGCCAGCCCACCGTGCTCGACCGACTCCTCGACGTCCTGCTGGTGCTTGCCATCCGAGCCGACTTCCGCCATAGCCCGACCGCACCCGCCTGGTACCGGGCAGCCAGCGATCCCCGACTCAGCGCTGCCCTGCAGGCCATGCACGAGAACGTTGGTCATCCCTGGTCGGTCCCCGAACTAGCCGCGATCAGCGGCCTGTCCCGGGCAGCCTTCGCCAGGACCTTTCGCGGCGCCCTCAACCAGACTCCCATGCAATACCTGACCGACTGGCGGATGGCCCTCGCCCGCGACCACCTGCGCAACGGCGATCTCACCATGACGAACATCGCCCGCACCGTTGGCTATGGGTCGCCCTACGCTTTCGCGGCCGCGTTCCGACGCCACCACGGCGAGCCTCCAGGAACCTGGCGACGGCGCAATGAACATCCGGACGCAGCCGACGTCCTCAGGCACCACACCGCTTAGGTCGCTACTGGATCCAGCCCAGCAGCGCGCGCTCGGCTGCGGCTGCGGCTGCGGCGCGCACGCGACGCCGCCGAAGTACGGCGTGCAGCCCTCGATGCCGTCGACCGGTGAGGACCACACCAGCCAGGCCGTGGTAGGGGTGGCTCCCCTAATGGGTCAGCTATGTCCACTGAAACGAGCAAACTGCAACCCGGAATCGCCGGCAGCACCCGAGGGACCTAATAGCGATCGATGGACCTCGGCGGCAGGTCGGCTGCGACGAGCGCGGCGGCGCGTTCGGGGTCGCCGTCGGCCCGCCGAGCGAGCGCGTCGGTGGACCAGGTGAGCTTGGTGCCGCTGACCCTGACAGTCAGCTCCAGGCCGGCCTGATGGCGATACGCGGAGACGCCAGCGTCGATGGCGGGCTGCTGCCGGTTCAGGGCGCACAGCAGGCTCCAGGCGAACTGGTCCCGGCGACCGCGGGCGACGGGGTCGCACTCAGCCAGGGCTTCCTGTACCGGGCCGACGTCATCGAATTCCTCCAGCAGCGGCAGCAGCTCGGACGCGCCCAGCACGGCGGCGGCGCAAAATACAAGATCGTGAACACCGTCCTCGGCGGCCAGCAGGCCAGCCATCAGGCTGACGGACCGCCGGTCGCGCCTGCGGGCCAGACCGCAGATGCCCTCCTCACGCACGTCGGGATCGTCATCGAACGTCCGCTCCCATAGCGCGGCCCGGATAGTGGCGGTGTCGGCCTCGGCCAGCTGCGAGCCGAGCCCGAAAGTGGCCCAGTCGCGGACCCTGCCGTCGGCGTCCGCGGTCAGAGCGATCAGGGTCAGGACTTCGGCTCCGGCCGGGTCGCCCGACCACACCGGCGGCAGCGAAAGCGCCACCTGGTAGCGGATGTCGGGATCGGCATGCCCGCCTAGCCTCACCAGCAGCGGCACCGCGCGGGCATCCGCGGTCGCCCCCAGCGCCCTGGCCATCGACCATTGCACGTCGCCGTCACGCTCAGATGCGCCCAGCCGCAGCAGGGCGCTGGCCGCCGCCCCGCGCTGGGTCTCGTGCCGGTCAGCGGTCACGCCGAGCAGGTCACAGGCCACAGCGCGCTCCGCCGGATCGCCCGACGCCTTCAGCGCCGCTGCGAGCCTCACTGCTGCCGCGCCGTCCTGCGCGATCTGCAGCAGTAACGGCCAGACCGCCTCATAATCATGCTCGCAGGCGGCGTCCCGGATCACCTGCACGGCCTGCCCTAGCAACGCTTCCGCCGGGTCCATCGCGGTCCTCCGTCAGTCATTTTGCCAACATGCGCGAGCAGCAACTGCTGCGTGAAAGACCGCTAGCATGCGCGGCTCCGCGCATCCAGGCGACTTTGGCCATGGGTGACCAGCGCGGCAGCGGCGCGGCGGGATCGTTAGTCGCGGGCGTAGTAGTGGCCCTGCGTACCGTCAAAGCGTCCCGACGCGCGGCAGCACCGGCTGAAAGCGGCGTCCCGACCCGCATGGGCACAGATCGTTACGGCCGAGCTTCTCCACCAGCTCGGTATCGATTCCGACGACCCGCTGCCCGCGCCTTACCGCGGTCTCGCTAGAGGAAACCCCCGGCGGCGCTTACTGGTCGGCTCGAAAAGACGCTTCGGCGTCATAGTCGCGGTCCATGTCAGGCCCCCTTTGAAGGCTGGAACGTAACCGATCGTAGACAACATCATCCTCAGGCCGCCACGGCATTTACGGCGGCACGAGTCCCGGCAGAAAGCCCGCCGCACCCGGGTCATACCGCGGCTCCCTGTCACCCGGGATCCTCTTGTACCCATAAGGCGAAGATCGCGACCGTGCCGGCTTCGCGACCAGAGAGAACGAACGTGGCAGATCTGGGGCGTGAGCCGACGAACGAGCCCGGGAATGCTGACGGCGGCGACCGCGGGTCGGCGCCGTCAGCCTGACGGCGGCCTAGCTGACCTTGTGCAGCTTGCGCCCGAACGCAACGATCTTGCTCCTGCTCTCGTCGTGTGTCAGCACCTGGTAGTAGTGACCATGCCGGGTCCAGGTCAGGAACAGCCATACGCGGTAGCCGTGGCAGGACGGCTCGCCCGGCAGAGTGCCGCAGGCGCCGAGCAGCGTTGCGGTGGTGCCGTCGACCTTGAAGTGGCCGAGTGTGGTGGCCTCGCCGATGTTTTCGCATGGCGTTGCGCCGGGCGCGTCGTCCTGGAACAGCCCGATGAGCTTGCCGCTGTCGTGGCCGTACTGGGCATAGACGTTGGCGTACCTGGGTGAGCCGCACTGTCCAACCCGGATGCCGCCGTTGGTGGCCTTGAGCCCGTCGGTGCTGGCCGGGCGCAGCAGCCTGAATCCGGCGGCGTGCTGCGCAGCTTTCCAGGAGTGATACGTGCCAGCGTGGACCTTGGCGGCCCCGGCAGCGGGATTCACGTCGGCAGCGGCCATCGATGAGGTGGCGGTGATGCCGATGCCTGCTGCAATCGCGGCCGCCGAGACGGCGATTGCGGCGGAGCGGCGAAGGCGGCCTGCAGTTGAGATCGTCCTGGTCATTACGTTCCCCTTATTCAAGTTCGCGACTAACTGCCGCGCAGGGAAGATACTGACAGTCGGGGGCAAGCCCGAAAAGGGGAGGCATCCCCACGGCCGCGCACCGGTCACCGACCGGTTATGCCCAAGAGACCGATACGGGTGCCGGGACGCCAGTCGAGCGCGCCCCGGCTAGCCGCGGCTACGACACCGGCCGCAGGCCCGCCTGCCGGAGGAAGCCGAGCTGCGCCAGGAAGTGCGCGGTCTCGCCGCCCTCGTGCCCGCTATAGGGGTACACGGCGATGTCCTTGGGCCCGGCGTAGTGGTTGAACGCGGCAAAGATCGTCGACGGCGGCGTGATCACGTCCGCGAGCCCGACCGAGAACAGCGCCGGCGCCGTCGCCCGCTTGGCGTGATTGACCACGTCGAGGTAGGACAGCGTCGCGAAGACCTGGTCCGCCCGGCCGGGGTTGACCTTGCAGAAGTCGGCGAGCTCCCGGTACGGGTGGGCGTCGGTGACCTCCAGCGCCCGGACCGGATGGGCCAGGAAGGGAACGTCGGGTAGCACCGCGTCGACTTCGCCGAGGTGCGCGGCCGCGATGGCGAGTCCGCCACCCTGACTCGCGCCCGTGGTCACGATCGGGCGGTCGGCCGCACCGGCCCAGGACCGGGCCGCGTCGACCGCCAGGGCGGCGTCGGTGAACAGCCGCGTGTAGTAGTGCGTGACCGGGTCCATGATGCCGCGCGTCATGAAGCCCGGCGAGGCGGGCGAGCCGCCGTCGGCCGGATCTGGCGTATCGGCGCTGCGCCAGCCGCCGCCCTGGCCGCGGGTGTCCATGACCAGGTGCACATGCCCGGCGGCGCTCCACCGCAGCCAGTCGAACGGGTGCCCGCGGCCGCCGCCGTAGCCGATGAACTCCACGATCACGGCCGCGCCCGGCACCTCGGCTCGCGGCGCGAGCAGCCAGCCGCTGATCGGGTTGCCGCCGTGGCCGGGGAACGTCACGTCATACACCTGCGCGTGCCGCACCGGCGAGTCGGTCAGCGTGAAGGCCGGCTCGGCCCGGTGCGCGCGGGCCGCCGCCAGCTGGTCGGTCCAGAAGCGGTCGAAGTCGGCGGGCTCCGCCACCTCCGGGCGGTAGCCGCGCAGATCGGTGAGCGGGAGGTCAGCGAGCATGGACGTTATTTAACCCTTGACCGACCCGGCCAGGCCCGACAGCCCGCCCACAATGCGGCGCTGCGCGAGGACAAAGAACGCGAGGGCCGGCAGCATCGACAGCGCCGTGAACGCGAACACGCTGGCGGTGTCCTGCGAGTACGTGGACTGGAACGTGGCCACCCCGAGCGGCAGCGTGAAGTGCGTCGGCGTGGTGAAGACCAGCAGCGGCAGCAGGTAGGCGTTCCAACTGGTGACGAACGCCAGGATGGCCACCGTCATCAGGGCGGGCCGGGACAGCGGGATCAGGATCCGCAAGAAGAACGTGATCCTGGTCGCGCCGTCCACGACGGCGGCGTCCTCAAGCTCGCCCGGCACCGCGCGCATGAACGGCCGCAAGATGATGATGGTGATCGGCAGCGCAAAGGCCGCCTCCGGCAGGGCCACGCCGAGCCAGTTGTCGAGCAGGTGGACCTGCTTGTCCAGGAAGTACACCGGCAGCGAGGCCACGTTCGGCGGGAACAGCAGGCCGATCGCGAACACCATGTACCAGGCCTCGCGGCCGGGGAACTTGTACCGGGCCAGCGCGAACGATGCCATCGCGCCCAGCCCGACCGCGAGGCTCGTGACCACCACCGAGACCAGCGCGCTGTTGCCGAGGTTCTGCCAGAAGGTCGCCGACGTCAGGATCGCCTGGTAGTTCTGCCAGACCCAGGGATGCGGCAGGCCGGTCGGCGTGACGTTGAGCTGCGCGGTGGTCCGGAACCCGCCGACGATCACGTACAGCATCGGCACCAGCGTGATCGCGATGATCACCAGGGCGGCCAGGTAGCTGACCGGAGTCGAGGGCCGGACCCGCCGCTGCCGCCGCGGCGGCGCAGACCGGACGGCGTCAGCTGCTGCGGCCACTGCCGATCACCCCACTGCCCTGGTCAGCGCGCCGTCGGTATCGCGGCGCAGGACGAATCGCTGGTATAGGAACGCGAGCACGAAGCTGATCACGAACAGGAGGACCGCCGCCGCGCTGCCGTAGCCGAACTCCAGGCTGTGGAAGCCGAAGAAGATCATGTAGGTGACCATCGTGCTCGACGCGTTGGCGGGGCCGCCGAGGGTCATAATCCAGACCAGGTCGAAGACCTGCAGTGAGCCGATCATCGACAGGAAGATCCAGATACGGACGGTCGGCCCGAGCAGCGGCAGCGTGATCCGCCGCGTGGTCTGCCACGCGGACGCGCCGTCGATCGCGGCGGCCTCCCGCAGCTCGGCCGGGATACCCTGCAGGCCCGCCAGCAGCAAGATGACGCCGAAGCCGATGAACTGCCAGGTCAGGACCCCGAACATGGTGTACAGCACGATGGTCGGGTCGGCCAGCCACTCCTGCACCAGGCCGCCGAGCCCGACGGCCTTCATGAGCTCGTCGACGAACCCGCCCGGCTGCAGGAGCAGCAGCCACAGCACCGCGGTGGTGGCCTGGGACACGACGTACGGCGCGAACACCGCCATCCGCAGGAACGAGCCACCGCGCATCCGCCGGTTCAGCAGCAGCGCGATGGCGATGCTGATCGGGAGCTGGATGACCAGCGACAGCACCGCGATGATCAGGTTGTGGAACAGCGAGGACCGGAACACCGGGTCTTCGAGCACCAGCTTGTAGTTGTGCAGGCCGGTGAAGTCCGACAGCGGCCCGTAGCCGGTCCAGTTGAACATCCCGTAATAGGCGGCGATGCAGATGGGCAGCAGCACGAACGCCGCGAACAGTAGCAGCGCCGGGCCGAGCAGTACGACCAGTTCCAGCACGTGACGGCGAGACCGGCGCGGCCGGTGCGCGGCGGGCGACGTGCGCGGGGCGGCGGCCGCCGCGGGCGCACCCGCGGCAGCCGTCGCTCCTTTGAGCTCGGTCATTACTGCTGGGTCGCGGCCTGGTCGATGGCCGTGACGATGGACTGCGGCGGGGTGCTGGTCGGCTTCGCGAAGAACGTCGCCACCGCGGAGTCCAGCGCGGTGCCCACGTTCGTCGGCCAGGCCAGGTCGAGGTACTCCTGGGTGAAGGACGAGGCCTTGCTCGCCTGCAGGACGTCCTGGTCAGCCTGCAGGCTCACCGCGGACGAGGCGGCCGAGTTGGCGGGCAGCAGGCTGGCGCCGACGATCAGCTGCTGTGCTGCGGGGCTGTCGAGATACTGCAGGAAGTCGGCGCAGGCCGGCTCGGGTGCCTTGGTCGAGCACGAGTTGCCGTCGCTGCCGCCGAGCAGGGCGGTGGCGTTGCCGGGTGCGCCGGGCACGGCCGGGAATCCGAACCAGCCGAGGTCGGTAGTGTCGGTCTGCCACGTGCTCTTGGGCACCAGCGCCTGGAACACACTCGGGTCCCAGTCGCCCTGCAGTTCCATCGCGGCCTTGCCGTCCGCGACCATGCCCGCCGAGCTGCCGGCGCCGGTCTGGGCTGGCGTGTTCAGGAAGGCGGGCTGGAACGGGCTGGTGGCCATGAACGACTTGAGGTCGTCGCCGGCCTTGGCGAAGCACGGGTAGTTCGCCGACACGCCCTTGACGGCGGCCTGCAGGGTGGCGACCGAGCACTCGCGGACCGCGAAGTAGTCGTAGTAGAACGCGTCCGGCCACTGGTCCTTGCTGCCGACCGCGATCGGCACGATGTGCGCGGCCTTCAGCTTGGTGACGTCGGCTTCGAGCTCCGGCATCGTCGTCGGCGGGGTGCTGATACCGGCCTTGGCGAACAGGTCCTTGCGGTACCAGAAGCCGACCGTGTGCAGGTCATAGGGGACGCCGTACTGGGCGCCGTTGATCTGCCAGGCCTGCGCCTGCGAGCCCAGCTCACCGATCCAGCTGGACACATACGGAGTCAGGTTCTTGATCTCGCCGGACTTGACTTGCGTGGCCATGAATCCGCCGCCGCGCTGGAAGAACACGTCGGGCGCGTTGTTGCCCTGCAGCGCGACCTGGATCTTGGTGTCGTACTGCTCGTTCTGGATGGGGACGTAGTTGAATGAGATGTTCGGGTGGCTCGCGTGATAGTTCTTCATGAGCTTCTGGAAGACGCCGAGGAGCGGGTTGGCGTTCGCGTTGCTCCAGAAGGTGAGGGTGATCTTGCCGTTCGCTGTCTGGCCGCTCGATGAGCCCGAGCTGCCGCACGCAGCGAGGATGAGCGCCGCCGACGCCGCGATGGCTACGGCCGCGTACTTCCGGGGGATCCGGGTGCTGCGCATGTTCGTCATCTCCTGACGGCCGAATTGTGATCTTTAGCACGTACGTCGGTCAAGCCGCCACACCCTGGGCAGATTGCCGGCGCCTCGAGGGGTTCGAAACATTCAGTAACATTTCGATGTGCCGTCATCGTAGGAACGGGCCTAGTCGGGGTCAACCCCCTGTACCGGATTTGTTAACGGAGGGCGGCGCCGATGCGTTCAGTGGCAGAACCTGGCGGCGAAGTGCACTATTGCGGACACTCTCAAACCGAGGCAGGATGGATCGCACCCCTAGATCTTGAGCTCCGGCTCCGATATGGTGACCGAAACTTTCGAAGGCTGTGAGCCTGAGCTGGTCGATCTGGTGCGGTCAGGGTGCGTGATCGGACGGGCCTGCGACTCCGGGCCGGCTACGGCAGGTACGGTCGCGGGCAGGAGGGTGGACGGGACATGGCGAGGACCAAGCCGAGCGGCAACGGGCGCGCGCCGGACGCGCGGCGCCGGAACCGGACGACTCTGGCCGCCATCGCCGCCGAGGCGGGTGTCTCGCTGCCGACGGTCTCCAAGGTCGTGAACGGCCGGCCGGACGTCGCGCCGGACACCCGGGCACTGGTCGAGCGGCTGCTGGGGGAGCGCCAGTACCAGCGTCCAGGACCGCGCCGGGGCCGGCGGGCCGGGCTCATCGACCTCATCTTCAACGGGCTCGACAGCCCGTGGGCGGTCGAGATACTGCGCGGCGTCGAAGACTGGTGCGCGGAGCACAGCATGGGCGCGGCCGTATCCGCCGTGCGGCACGGCAACGCGACGCCCGCCAGCTGGACCAGCGCGCTGGCGAGCCATGACACCGACGGCGTCATCCTCGTCACCTCCGAGCTGACCATGCCGCAGCTACGGCAGGTGCGGGAAGAGGGCATCCCGCTGGTCGTGGTCGATCCGGTGAACCTGCCCGAGCCGGACGTGCCGAGTGTCGGCGCGACCAACTGGGCCGGCGGGATCGCCGCCACCGACCATCTGCTCAGCCTGGGGCACCGCCGGATCGGGGCGGTCACCGGCCCGGCCGACTACCTGTGCAGCCGGGCCCGGATCGACGGCTACCGATCGGCCCTCGAACGGGCCGGCGCGCGGTTCGACGAGCACCTCATCCGGCACGGGGACTTCCAGCACGAGGGCGGCTTCATCCGCGGCGGCGAGCTGCTCGACCTGGCCGAGCCCCCGACCGCGATCTTCGCGGGCAGCGACCAGCAGGCACTGGGGGTGTACGAGGCCGCGCGGCAGCGCGGGCTGCGGATCCCGCAGGACCTCTCGGTCGTCGGCTTCGACGATCTGCCCGCCGCCCGCTGGGTGTCGCCGCCGCTGACGACGGTGCGTCAGCCGCTCGCCGACATGGGCCGCGTCGCGGCCGAGATGCTGGGCGATCTGATCGAGGGCGTGCCGCTGCGCAGCCAGCGGGTCGAGCTCACGACCGAGCTGGTCGTGCGGGAGTCCGCCGGCAGCCCGAGGTAGCTGATCATGACAATTCGTCCGGCCGGGCCGACCGGCCAGCACTCAGACCTCGGCACGCCCAGCGAGCCAGCGGAGCGCGAGGTCGTCGTCATCCCCGACGTGACCGGGAGCAGCCTCATCGCGACTGACCCCACGGACCGGGGGACGCTCGCCGCCCCCGCGTGGCAGGACCCGTCCCGCCCGGTGGCCGAGCGGGTCAGCGACCTGCTGGCCCGGATGACCCTGGAGGAGAAACTCGCGCAGCTGGGCAGCGTCTGGCTGAGCGGCGCCGCCGCCGATGGCGACGGAGTGGCGCCGCTGCAGGGCGAGTTCACCGCGGATATGCCGCCGCTGCGGGAGCTGATCCGGCACGGACTGGGCCACCTGACGAGGGTCTTCGGCACCCGCCCGCTGCAGCCGGCCGAAGGCATCGGGGAACTGACCCGGCTGCAGGCAGAGGTCATCAGCAACAATCGGTTCGGCATCCCGGCGATCGCTCACGAGGAGTGCCTGACCGGGTTCGCAGCCTTTACGGCCACGGCCTTCCCGACCCCGCTCGCATGGGGCGCCTCGTTCGACGCCGACCTCGTGCGCGAGATGGCCGAGGCGATCGGGCGAAGCATGCGGGCGGCGGGTATCCATCAGGGCCTGGCGCCCGTGCTCGACGTGGCCCGTGACCCCCGCTGGGGGCGGGTGGAGGAGACGATCGGCGCCGATCCGTACCTGGTTGGCGTGCTCGGCTCCGCCTACGTGCTCGGACTGCAGTCCACCGGGGTTCACGCCACGCTCAAGCACTTCGTCGGCTACTCCGGCTCCCGGGCTGGCCGCAACCAGGCGCCGGTGAGCGTCGGCCCGCGCGAGCTCGGCGATGTGTTCCTGCCTCCGTTCGAGATGGCGATCAGGAACGGTGGCGCGCGGTCGGTCATGCACTCCTATGCCGATCTCGACGGCGTGCCGCCCGCCGCGGACCACGCGCTGCTGACTGAGCTGCTGCGCGGTGATCTCGGATTCGACGGCGTCGTCGTGTCGGACTACTACGGCATCTCCTTCCTGGAAGCGCTGCACCGGGTGGCAGGCTCGCCGGCGCAAGCGGCCGCGCTGGCCCTGCGGGCCGGGGTGGACGTGGAGTTGCCGAATGTTCGCTGCTTCGGCGAACCGCTGGAGCAGGCCGTGCGATCCGGAGCCGTGCCCGAGAGCCTGGTTGACCGGGCGACCGGGCGGGTGCTGCGGCAGAAGTTCGAACTCGGTCTGCTGGACGGTGCCGGCGCGGCGGACGCAGCCGGAGCCGGAGCGACGCCGGACTTCGACCCGCCGGCTAACCGCGACTTGGCCAGAAGGCTCGCCGAGCGCTCGATCGTGCTGCTCGCCAACGAGGCCGGCGCGCTGCCGCTGGCCGCCGGCGGCAACTACGCCGTGGTGGGCCCGCTCGCCGCTGACCCGCTCGCGTTCTTCGGCTGCTACACGTTCCCGCGGCACGTCGGACACGCGCATCCGGAGGCGGGCCCCGGCATCCCGCTGCTGCCGGTGCATGCGGCGCTGCGGGCGGAGTTGCCGGACGCGTCGTTCCGCTATGGCCGGGGCTGCGACGTGCGCGGCGACGACCGGTCCGGCCTGTCCGAGGCCGTCGAGCTGGCGCGCGCCGCCGACGCCGTCATCGCGGTGCTCGGCGACGAGGCGGGACTGTTCGGTCGCGGCACGTCCGGCGAGGGCTGCGACGCCACCGACCTGCGGCTGCCCGGACTGCAGGAAGAACTGCTGAGCGAGCTGATCCAGACCGGCACGCCGGTTGTGCTCGTGCTGATCACCGGCCGCCCGTATGCGCTCGGCACCGTGGCCGGCAGCCTGGCTGCGGCGGTGCAGGCGTTCTTCCCCGGCCAGGAGGGCGGCCGCGCGATCGCGGGAGTCTTGGCCGGCCGCGTCGGCCCGGGTGGCAAGCTGCCGATGGAGCTGCCGGCCGCACCGGGCGCGTTTCAGCCCACCTACCTGGCCGCACCGCTCGGCGGCCGGACGGACGTGAGCTCGGTCGATCCGACGCCGCTGTTCCCGTTCGGGCACGGCCTGTCCTACACCACGTTCGCCTACTCGGACCTGTGCGTGCGGCCGCGCGGCGAGACCGTCACCGGCGACGTGCACAGCGCGCAGATCGGCACCGACGGCGCGGCCGAGGTCTCGTGCGTGATCCGCAACACCGGGACCCGGCCAGGGTCCGAGGTCGTGCAGCTCTACCTGCACGATCCGGTCGCGCAGGTCGCCCGGCCGGTGCGCTGGCTGGCGGGCTTCGTGCGGATCGAGCTGCCGCCCGGCGCGGCCTGGCGGGTGACGTTCGGCCTGCACGCGGACCGCACCTCGTTCCACGGGGTCGCCGGCACGCGGGTCGTGGAGCCGGGCACGATCGAGGTAGCCGTCGGCTCCTCGTCCGCTGACCTGCGACTGCACGGTGAGCTTGAGCTATCCGGACCGGAACGGCGGCCTGGCGCCGACCGGGTCCTCAGCACCACGGTCGTAGTGACCAGCCCATAACGCCGGGAGCGTGCGCGACTGGGTGGCCAGCACTCGCCGTTCCCCGACAAGAACTATCGCTGGAGGCAAGCATGAGCGCGGACGCCTACGTTCCGGCCCGGTCTGATCGTTTCTCGTTCGGGATCTGGACGGTGGGGTGGCAGGGGGTTGATGTGTTCGGGGGCGCGGTGCGCCCGCCGATGGCGGCGGACCGGGCGGTCCGCAAGCTGGCGGAGCTGGGGGTGTACGGGGTGAACTTCCATGACAATGACGTGTTCGGGTTCGATGCCAGTGCGGCGGAGCGGGACCGGCAGGTGGGCGCGTTCCGGGCCGCGCTGGCGGATACGGGTCTGGTAGTGACGACGGCGACGACGAACTTGTTCGGGCATCCGGTATTCAAGGACGGGGCGTTCACCGCGAATGACCGGCAGGTGCGGCGGTTCGCGCTGGGGAAGGTCCTGCGGAACCTGGATCTGGCGGCGGAGCTGGGGGCCTCGGTGTATGTGTGCTGGGGCGGCCGGGAAGGCGCTGAGTCCGGGGCGGCTAAGGATGTGCGGGCGGCGCTGGACCGGATGAAGGAAGCGTTCGACATCTTGTGCCAGTACGTGCTGGACCGGGGGTACCCGATCCGGTTCGCGATCGAGCCGAAGCCGAACGAGCCGCGCGGGGACATTCTGCTGCCGACGGCGGGGCATGCGCTGGCGTTTATCAATGAGCTGGAGCATCCGGAGCTGGTGGGGATCAACCCGGAGGTCGGGCATGAGGAGATGGCCGGGCTGAATTACGCGCACGCGATCAGCCAGGCGCTGTGGCACGGCAAGCTGTTCCACATTGACCTGAACGGGCAGCACGGCCCCCGCTATGACCAGGATCTGCGGTTCGGGGCCGGGAACAGCCGGGGCGCGTTCTGGGTGGTGGACGCGCTGGAGGCCGGCGGGTACGACGGGGTGGTTCATTTCGACTACAAGCCGCCGCGGACCGAAGACGACGACGGTGTCTGGGTGTCGGCCGCCGCGTGCATGCGCAACTACCTGATCCTGCGGGAGAAAGTGCGGGCGTTCCGCGCCGACCCCGACGTCCAGGACGCCCTCGCCGCCGCCCGCGCCGGCCAGCTCACCGAACCGACCCTGGCTCCCGGCGAAACCTGGCACGACCTGACCGGATACACCATCGACGCTGACACCCTCGGCGCCCGCGGCATGGCCTACGAACACCTCGACCAGCTCGCCCTCGAACACCTCTACGGGGTCCGCTGACCCGTTCGCCGACCCAGTCAGGAAGTCTGTCGGCATGGCCGACGACAGACTTCGAGCGTGAGATCGCCATCGCCAATAGCCAGGTACGGGTCTGGCCGCTTTATCAGCCGGACGGCCCAGCCGCAGATGGGAGTTGATGTTGGCCGATGAGGGGTAATAGCGTCTTAGAGCCTGGCCAGCTGACTAAGCTGGCATTTCTCATGCGCTACATATGCAAAAGGGGCAGTCG
>Ga0209169_10001504_pt1 | contig 14262 bp, 11 predicted proteins | sample HubBroMetageWRM4_FD_188346 | JGI IMG/M metagenome (GOLD analysis project Ga0209169, IMG submission 188346) | Warmed soil microbial communities from the Hubbard Brook experimental Forest, New Hampshire - Hubbard Brook CCASE Soil Metagenome WRM 4... | ecosystem: Environmental > Terrestrial > Soil... | reverse complement strand
GCGGGAAAAATCTTCGCCACGCTTGGATATCCCGACAAATCGCTGGGCATGGTCAAGCTGTCGCCGGAAGATCAGCATTATTTTTGCCAGGACTTTCCGGAGGCTTTCATTCCCTTCAAAGGCGGCTGGGGACGCCGCGGCGCGACCAGCGTTCAGCTCAGGGCAGCGAAGAAAGACGCGCTGCGCAAAGCCATGGAAGCCGCCTGGCGGAACACTGCGCCGAAACGTCTGTTAAAATCGAAGTGGAAGTAGATTTCCCTCACAACCGTCTCACACTCATGCCACTTTACGAATACGAATGTAAGAAGTGCGGCCACCGCTTCGAAAAAATCCAGAAGTTCTCCGACAGGATGGTCAAGAAATGCCCGGAGTGCGGAGGCGTGGTCGAGCAGATGATTTCGGCTCCGGCCGTGCAATTCAAGGGCTCGGGCTGGTACGTCACCGACTACGCGAAAAAATCGTCGGCCCCGTCGGCGTCTTCCTCTGAGGGCGGCAAGTCGGAGGGTGGCAGCAAAGAGAAAGACAAAGATTCTAAAGAGACGAAGAAAGATGAGAAGAAGTCGGAGAGTTCGGCTTCTTCTTCCTCTGCCAGTAGCTCCAAAGAAGCGAAGAAAGCCGACAAGCAGAAATAGTCCACCCACATCTGTGTTGTCATCCTGAGGCGCGCTCTTTGCGCCGAAGGATGACAAAGCACCGCGAACTTCGCTACTTCAACTCCTTCTCAAAGTGCTCGGTGATCATGGTGAACAGGTGCACGCGCGCGTCTTTGCCGGCGATGCTGTGCGTTTTATTCGGATAGATCATCAGCCGGAACTGCTTGCCTGCGGCGATGAGCGCGTTGATCATCTGAATGCTGTTCTGGAAGTGCACGTTATCGTCGCTCGTGCCATGCACCAGCAGCAACGCGCCGTGCAGCTTGTCGGCATTTTTGGTCACGTCCGACATGGCGTATCCGTCTTTGTCGTCGTTGAGCAGGCCCATGTAACGCTCGGTGTAAATCGAGTCGTAGTTCACTTGATTGGTCACCGGAGCCACGGCAACCCCGGCCTTGAAGCGGTCAGAGTGCGTCATGGCATAGAGCGTCATCGAGCCGCCATTCGACCATCCCCAGATGCCGATGCGATCTTTATCGAGCTGCGGATACTGCTCCAGCAACTGATCAAGAGCGGTGAGCTGATCTTTCAATTCGATGGCGCCAAATTCGTGGCGGATGGCCGTCTGAAATTTCCGGTCACGTCCCGGTGTGCCGCGATTGTCGACGGAGAAGATCGCGAATCCTTTGCGCGAGAGAATTTCGTCGAACGCGTCCGGCGTTCCTTTGCGCACCGTTTGCGCGGCTGGGCCGCCATAGATGTTGATGATCACAGGAATTTTTCCGCTGACGGTGCCCTCCGGAGGCAACAAGAGGAAGCCGTAGAGCGTAGTGCCATCGTCCGCCTTGAACTCCAGATACTTGGGCGCGCGCAGTCCGTAGTCGGCGATGGAATCCCTCGCCTGCCATACCGGGTTGCACGATCCGCCCAGCGCACACAATGAGAGATGAGGTACGGTGTGCGGCCCTAAGTACGTATGCAGGTAGTGCTTGCCATCTTCGCTGAGGCTCAGGAAGTGCATGCCCTCTTCCGTGGTCAGCGGCTTAAGTCCCGATCCATCGAGCTGAACCGAGAACAAGTGTTGCTGCCGCGGATCATCCTTATTGGCCTCGAAGAGAACGGTTCCCGTGTCTTCGGCGAGGTCGAATCCGAGCACTTCGTAATCGCCCTTTTCCAGCTGCAACTCGAGCTTGGCATCGGCGGCCATCGGATTCGCCTTGTCGAAGCTGTAGAGATAAATATGCATGTTCCCATCGCGCCAGCTCGGCCACAGGAACTTGCCGCCGGCCTTCAGGAACTTCACTTCCGTGTGTTCGAAGTCGATCCATGCACCGGGAGTGGTTTCGGTGAGGACGATGCGCGACTTGCCGGTTTTCGCATCGACGAAATACAGATCCATCTTGTCTTCGGTGCGGTTCAGAACCTCGGCCCAGATCACGCCTTCGCCGGCCCATCCGAAGCGCGGGATGTAAGTATCCGCGTCAATGTTCAATGAAATCCAGCGCGTCTTTCCTTTGTCGACGTCGACCACACCGAGCTTGACTACCGGGTTGGGATCGCCGACCTTGGGATATTTTTCCGGGTCGACCGAAGGATGCGTCGGCATCCAGTCGGTAATCGGATACGTCGGCACCTTGGACTCGTCCATGTGCATGAACACGAGCTCTTTATTGTCGGGAGACCAGAAATAATTGCTGCGCACCGTCAACTCTTCGGCGTAGACCCAATCGATATCGCCGTTGAGCAGGTCGTCGCCGGTATCGTGCGTGAGTTGCTTTTCGCTCTTGCCATCGATCGCTCGCACATAAAGGTTGTGCTTGCGCGTGTAGGCCAGATGGCTGCCATCGGGAGAAAACTTGGGGTCGCCGCTGGGATCGGGCGCGGAAGTGAACTGCACCGCGGTCGAGTTTCCCAGATCGTAGAGCCACAGTTGGCCCTCGGAATCGAAAATAATGTGCTTCGAATCGGGAGCCCATACGTAGGCCGCTACGTGATAGCGGGTGAGCCGCTCTTTCTCGCGCTCGTTTTTAACCTTGTTTACGTCGGGCGCGAGCGACGCTAGCTTTTCCGCGCTGACCAGCACCTTCTTTTCGCCGGTGGCCGTGTCCACGTACCACAGCTCGCCCTTTTCCCCTTTTTCGTCGCGCTGCACGAAGGAAAGCTTCGTGCCGTCGGGACTCCAGCTAGCGAATTCCGGACCGCGTCCGCCGAGCCCTCCCGGCTGGTACAAAGTTTCGATGGTGAGCGGTTTGGTCGCGGTTTGTGCGGCAGATTGCGGCAAGAAGGCGCAAGCAAAAATCAGGAACAGAGCGACGCATGCGAGGGCAGAAATATTCTTTTTCACGCAGGACCTCGAAACGAGAAGTGACAATTGGACGGCAAAAGGCGAACGAAAGAGTGTACACTGCCGGGCATCGGCGCGCACGAGCCGCGGCGCGGTTTTCGCGTGGTAAAATTTTGTCTTGTTATTTCTCTTGAATAATCCTGAGGCTACGGTTTGATTGAACTGGCGCCGTCGATTCTTTCGGCTGATTTTGCCCGGCTCGGCGAGCAGGTACGCGCCGCGGCCGAAGGAGGCGCAAGTGTCATCCACGTCGACATTATGGATGGACACTTCGTCCCGAATCTCACGATCGGGCCGCCGGTGGTGAAATCGCTGCGCAAGGTGACGCAGTTGCCGCTCGACTGTCACCTGATGATCGAAAATCCGGACGAGTTCATTCCTGTGTTTGCCGACGCGGGTGCGAACTGGATTTCGGTGCATGAGGAAGCGGTGGTACACCTGAACCGCACCCTGCACCTGATCAAGAGCCATGATTGCCGGGCGGGAGTGGTGATCAATCCCGCGACTCCGGTGAGCGCGTTGTCGGAAGTGCTCGACATTGTGGATTATGTGCTGGTGATGTCGGTGAATCCCGGCTTTGGGGCGCAGAAGTTTATCCCGTCTACGCTGCACAAAATGCGGGCGTTAGCGGAAATTCGCCAGCGCCGTGGATTGCAGTTCCGCATCGAGGTCGATGGCGGAGTGGCGCTCGATACGGTGGACGAAGTGGTGCGGGCGGGAGCCGAAATTTTGGTGGCAGGCAACGCCGTGTTCGGCAGCGGCGATCCAAGGAAGAATACCGAAGTCCTGCTCAAGGCCGCGACCGAAGCGGCAATGCAGAAAGTATAAAAGGCAAGTGGCAAAGTTTCAGGGTGGCAAGGTTTCCTGAAACCTTGAAGCTTTGAAACCTTGCAACCAGCTTTTCCTGAGGTGTTATGTCACGTCGAATTACCCAGATGATCGTGCTCGGCACGCTGCTGTTGATTGCTGTCGGATGCACCAATAAGAAGGCCGTCAATCCGCTGGCCAATGTCGGATCGAAGCAGCCCGATAAAGTCCTCTTCGACAAGGCCATGGACGCGATGCACCACAACCGCTTCGACGTGGCGCGGCTGACGCTGCAAACACTGATCAATACCTATCCGGACTCTGAATTCGTGGCGCGCGCCAAGCTGGCGGTCGGCGATTCCTGGTATGCAGAAGGTGGAACGGCGGCTCTGGCGCAGGCCGAGCAGGAATACGACGACTTCGAAACCTTCTTCCCCAACATGCCGGAAGCGGCCGAAGCGCAGTTGAAGATCGCCAACATCCACTACCAGCAGATGGAAAAGGCGGACCGCGATTTTACCCACGCCAAGCGTGCGGAAGACGAATACCGCAAGATGATCCTGACTTATCCGGACAGCAAGCTGCTGCCTGAGGCCAAGCAGCGTTTGCTCGAAGTGCAGGAAGTGCTGGGCGAGCGGGAATTCGAGATCGGGCGCTTCTATTATCTGCGCGAGTCCTATGTTGCGTCGGAAGCGCGGCTGCAATCGCTGATCAATCAATATCCGCTGTATAGCAAGGCCGACGAAGCACTTTACTTGCTGGGCCAGAGTTATGAAGGGCAGGTGGCGCGAATCCGCAACTCGCCGACTTGCGACGCCAAGGGCTTGCCACGGGGATGTTCGACCGAAGCGGGCAAGGCCAAAGTGATTGGAGATCTGAGCGAGCGCGCGTCCAAAGCGTACGACCAGATCCTGACGCGCTACCCCATGATGGATCGCAGCGATGACGCGAAACATCGGCTGGAGGCGATGAAGCAGCCGGTGCCGCGTCCCACCAAGGCTGCGGTTGCGCAGAACAAGGCAGAGATCGCCAGCCGCCGCGAAACTAACCTGGGACAGAAGTTGCTGGCCGTGATCAAGAAGAGCCCCGATACCACCATGGCGGCGAAGGTCGGCGAACCGTCGCTTGCGCCGGCAGAAATGGTTGCGCCCAGCGAAATCGTTCGCTCCGAGATCTCAGGCGGATCCAGCGCACCGCCGGTAAAAGGCGTGCTGGGAGTAGAAGTGGTGACGCCACAACCTCCGCCGGGCACGGCGCCAGCTACGGATAACGCTTTGGGAGGCTCTCCCTTCGGAAAATCTGCCAATACCGCCGGGACCGCTCCTCCTGCGGCCGACCCCAACGAATTGAAGCCGAATGCTGCGCCGGATAACGAGCTGAAGCCCGCCGACACCGGCATCGATCCGACTTTGCCGCCGCCGGCGCAGGTGAACGAAATTCATAACGGATCGTCCTCTTCGGCCACGGCCGACGACGATACCCTGGCCAGCGACAAAGATATTTCCAGCAGCAAGAAGAAGAAAAAGAAAGGCTTGAAGAAACTCAATCCGTTCTAAAACCAGCTATCAGCGATCAGCCGTCAGCTAAATGCAGTGAGTCATCCTGAGCGGAACCGGCCTATCGCGCGAGCGAAACCGCACCAGGAGCGGCTTTCGCGCGGTAGGTGTTGACCACTGGTAACCGGTTACTCCCCTTCGGATCATTGACTTAGATTGGTGGGCAGGTTACCTTCGCGGTATCCCCGCTCTAGAGGAACCTTTGGCCAGGAAGATACTGCTCGCCGATGACAGCGTTACCGCTCAGAATATGGGGCGGAAGATCCTCGCGGACGCGGGCTACGAAGTCATCACCGTCAATAACGGCTCGGCCGCGCTGAAGAAGATCGCCGAGCTGAAGCCGGATTTGATCGTGCTCGACGTCTACATGCCCGGCTACAGCGGGCTGGAAGTCTGCCAGCGGCTCAAAGAGGCGGGCGAGACGGCGCGCATTCCGGTGTTGCTGACCGTCGGCAAGCTGGAGCCTTTCAAGCCTGAAGAGGCCAAACGAGCCCGGGCCGATGGATTTATCGTCAAGCCATTTGAAGCCAGCGAGTTGCTGAGCGCCCTGACCAAGCTCGAAGACAAAATTGTTCCCCGTTCCGAGGGCTCGAAGCCCGGCCGCTTCGCCCGCAGCATTGCCGCGATTGAAGAAGGCCGCTACGACAAGGGCGCGGCCCCTGAAGAAGATTCCGGCTGGAAGAACCGCATCAACTTCCCCTCCAAGAAAGCCAAGCCGGCAGCAGAGGAGCAGAACGGCGACGATGCCGCAGTCTACAACGCAGTGAATAAAGACCTGCGAACCGTCGTCGACCATCGGGCGAATGAAAACCCTCCGAAGAATGCGCCCGCTGCAGAAAAAGTTGACCTCGGCGCGCTCAGTGCGCTGGGACTGCCGAAAGACGTAACTCCAGAAGAGATTGCTGCGTTGGCCGCGGCCGCTGCGCAGGTGCAGGGCTTGGCGGTAAACAAGAGTGCGGAGGCGTCGGAGCCGGTAGCCGCGAAGGAAGAAACGCGGCCGGCGGAAAAGGCACCAGAAGAAGTTACGCAGGAAGCCGCGAAGGTTGCAGCGCCGATTACCGAAGCGGCCGCCGAAGTAAAGACTGCCGAAATTAAGATCGAGGCCAAGCCGGAAGAAGTAGCGGCGGAAGTAAAGACTGCTGAAGTAAAGATTGAAGATAAACCCGAACCAGTCTCCGAAGCGCCAGCCGCATCCGATCAGCCGAAAGAAATTCCTGAAAGCGAGCCGGTGACGCATGCCATGCAGGCACCGGAGTCCGGGAATGGGGCTTCGCCTCACGCAGCGTCGTCTGAGATCGCAATGCGAGAGCGAGAAGCGGAAAAAGACGAGCCTGTCACGATGGCTGTGGCGACACACAGCGAGGCTGTCCCGGCGGCGTCGCGCTGGACTGCCGTCTCCGTTGCCGTCGCTGCCGATGAGTCGTCGGTCTCGCTTGAGAACGAAATGCAAAAGGCCTTTGCCGCTTTTGCCGCGGCCGCGGGCCATAGCCAGTTTGCGGTGTCGTCCAGTCCAGCGCGCATCGAAGCAGCGGTCGTCGAAGCAGCGACTGTGGAGCCTGCGCCCGTCGAGTCAGCCATCTCGCAGCCGCAGTCGACTGCGATCGCTGAGCCGAATGCGGTCGAGACCGCGAGCGAAATTCCACCCACCGAAATCAGCCAGCCGGAAATTCAGCAGCCGGAAAACAGCCAAGCGGAAGCTGCGCAGTCCGAAGCCGCGAATACTTTCGAGGCTGTCGCCAGCGCCACCACGGAAGCCGTGAGAGCGGCCGTCAAGGAATTCGAAACGGTTGCGGCCGCGTATAGCGGGCACGCCTCCAGCGCATTTCCCGAGCCGGCTCCGGAAGCGCCAAAAGAAACGCACGCTGCCCCCGCATTCGAGCAAGTCCGCAGTGAAGACACAGTGGCGACGCCGGAAGCGGCCGCAGAGCAGCCGACGATTGAAGCGTCACAATCCTCAGATCACACGATTCCGGAAACAGCGGAAGCGAACGTTGTGCAAGAGCAAACTAACGACCAGCCCGCGGCTGAGCATCCAGTGAAACCCGAATCAGAAATTGCCGCGACCACCGCTGCGGCCTGGGCCAACTGGCGCCGGGTGCGCGAATCCAGCGACACCAGGCCGACGGCTTATGAACAGGATTCTGCTGCCATGGCCGCTGCCGCCGGCGCCGATCACAATCCCGACGCATCCGGGATTGGTTCCGATACCGAAGTAGCCAGCCTCGTCGACAGCGTTCTGGCCGATCTTCGTCCCAAGATCGTCGAAGAGATCTCCCGCAAGTTGGGTAAGAAGAAATAGCTGTCCGCATACTCTTCAACTCTCACCGCTTCGGCGATCTCCCGTTCCACCTGCCTAACGCGTAAGCCCACTGCACCACTAACCGGTCGTTCCTCGGCCGAGGAATCTCGCTTGCGATAAGGCCTCCGCTCCGGATGACGCGATCGAAGGTGCAACCGCTCTTCCGTCTCGACCCATTTTTAATTTCCCTGAAACTTTCCCGAACTCACCGCGTGGGCTATTGCGCCTCCGGCTTCGCTTAATTACCATGCGGGGTAATTGGGTCCCTTGCTGGAGCTGCGCGCCAATGAACGAAATGAACGACCAGATCGTTTCGCACTATCGCATTCTCGAGAAACTTGGTGCGGGCGGCATGGGTGTGGTCTACAAGGCCGAAGACATTCGCCTCGGCCGCATGGTTGCCCTGAAGTTCCTGCCTGAGGATGCAATTCGCGACCCGCGCGCTCTGGAGCGCTTCAAGCGCGAGGCGCGCACGGCGTCGGCGCTGGATCACCCCAACATCTGCACCATCTACGAAATCAACGATGAAGGCGGCCAGCCTTTCATCGCCATGCAACTGCTGGAAGGCCAGACGCTGCGCGATCGCATTGGCGACAAGCCGGTGCCGCTCGGGCTGCTGCTGGACTGGGCGCTGCAGATCACCGACGCGTTGCAGGCGGCGCACGCCAAAGGCATCATGCACCGCGACATCAAGCCCGCCAATGTTTTCATCACCGAGCGCGGGCAGGCCAAGATTCTCGACTTCGGTCTGGCGAAGTTGTCGGTGACCGATCCTATGTCGAGTTCCACTGCGGCCACGATGACCGCTGCCGGGCCCCTCACCCACACCGGCGCAGCCATCGGAACGGTTGCGTATATGTCGCCCGAACAGGCGCGCGGCGAGGCTCTTGATCCGCGAACCGATCTGTTCTCTTTTGGCGTGCTGCTCTACGAGATGGCCACCGGCCGGCAGGCATTTTCCGGGCCTACATGGGCGGTCACGGTTCACGCCATTCTCGGCCAGGCACCGATGTCGCTCAACGAGTCCGTGCCCGGCCTGCCGCAGCGCTTGCAGGAGATTATCGACAAGTGCCTGATCAAAAACCGCGACCTGCGCTACCAGAGCTCGGCCGAGATTCATCAGGACGTGTTGCAATTAAAGAAGGATTTCGAAGCCGGGAAAAAACTCAAGTCGACGCAGACCGCCGCGACGTGGAATCCGCAAAGAAAAAAGCGGATCGCGTTCGCCGCGGCCGCATTGTTGCTGATTGTCGCCGCAGTTCTATGGGGACGCGTCGTCCTTCGCCGCATAGCTTCAACCGCCGCCGGATCGGCCCTTCAGAATGCGGTGGTCCCGGAACGTAAAAGTATGGCCGTTCTTCCGCTTGCTGCCGTTTCCGGCGATCCAAAGCTGACCGCATTCGGCAAAGGCTTGATTGACGACGTTGCTGCCAAACTTTCACAACTAAGCGCCAATCACGATATCGAAGTCGTTCCCGCTCGTGCGCTCGAAGACAAAAAGATCGCCACGCTCTCCGATGCCGCGAAAGAATTCGGCGTCAGCCTGGGCCTGACCGTTTCGCTCCAGCAGGTGGACGATCTGATGCGGGCTTCCTATAGTTTGACCGACGCCAAAAGTGGAAAGAATCTCGCGGGAGACACGATCACAGCGCCGGTCTCAGACCTGTTCACCATTGAGGACAAGTTAGCCACCGGCATAGCCGCCGCCCTTCAACTCCCGCTGCGCAGCGAAGAGAAACAAGCGCTCAGTGCGCGCTCGACTAACTTTCCAGAGGCGTATCAGTTTTTTCTGCAGGGACGCGGTTATCTGCAGGAGCCGTGGAAGGTGGAGAATCTCACGAGCGCGGAAATTGTGTTGAAGGAAGCGCTGAAAATTGACCCTAACTATGGTCACGCTGAGGCCGAATTGGGCCAAACGTATTGGTTGAAATATGAAAACGCGGGCAAGCAGAAGCAAGTGCTCGCTTCCGCGCAGCAGGCCTGCAACAAGGCCATTGAACTCGGTAATGCAGGCGCTGAAGGCCACACATGTCTGGGGCTCATCGAGGACGGGACGGGTCAGTATGAGAAGGCGGCCGCGCAGTTTCAGCAGGCTGTGCAGCTTGATCCTGCGAACGATGCTGCCTACCACAACTTAGCCTCCGCCTACCGGCACCTCAATCTGATCGACAAGGCGGAGGAGACTTACAAGCGGGCGATCAGCGTAAGACCACAGTATTGGCAGGGGTATGCGTACCTGGCTGCCTATTACGAGTCGCGAGGCGACTACGAACAAGGAGCCTCGACGTGGCGGCGTGCGACCGAGTTGGATCCGGACAGCTATGTGGCTTTCAACGGTCTGGGAAATTCGTTGCACTATCTCGGGCGCGACAACGAAGCTGTACAAGCCTACGAAAAATCAATCGCCATCCGTCCCAGCTCTTTTGCGTATAACAACATAGCGGTCGCGCAGTTCTCATTGCACCGATTTTCAGATTCTGTCCGCAGTTATAAGGAAGCCCTCGAACTCGATGCTAGCGACTATCTGACGTGGGGAAATCTAGGCGACTCGCAGTATTACGGAGGCGACAAAGCGGCCGCATCACCTTCATATAGCAAGGCCGTCTCCATGGCCGAGCAGCAACTCAAGGTAAACCCCCGAGATGCCTTTGTTTTAAGCGACTTAGCCAGTTACCATGCCATGTTAGGACACAAGGAGCAGGCGCTTAGCTTTCTGGACCGCTCTTTGGCTCTGGGCCATGGCGATAAAGAGTTACTTTTGAACGCTGCTGTGGTATACAACCAACTGCGCGAAACGGGGCCTGCCTTGGAGTTTCTCGGCAAAGCACTAGCCGCAGGCTACTCCCGTTCGGTGGTTGCCACAGGCGCGCCCTTCGACAACCTCCACGACAATCCGCAGTATCAGGCCCTGATGCAACAGAAGTAACGGCCCAATCTCAAATTTGGAAGGAGAAGCAATGTCAACACCGAACGTCAATATAGTAAATGGCCAAGTCACAGGAACTCTCCAGAAGGGTGGGACTTTTTACTGGTACAACCCGACCGCTAACGAAACCCAGTCCATCACCATTTCAGGCTTCGATAGCTGGTGTGCAGGAACCAGTTACGTCATCTACGCCGGCGAGCAGTACTCGGCAGCGGCTTCAATCCTGGCCAACCCGACCTCTCCTTACAGCTTCTCGGAGAGCCCCAATCGATGGAACGCCCCGGGAATGCCGCGTACTCAGGGACCGATCCACCTCCCGACGCCGGGCAACGAGGACAAAGAAGTCGCTTAAGGTTCGATTAGAGTGTGGGTGTCGTGAAAAAGGCGGGCCTTAACGGCCCGCCTTCTAGTTGATCGCCAGCTCTACGGTGGATTGTCCGTCCGCTGCCCAGGCATCCGAGGATGTATTCGCGAAAATCCCATCCCTGACCAGGATTTCGGCCTTCTGCTTTAAAAGCCGGAAAATGTTGGCACGCAAAGGGGATTGACACCAGCTGAATTATTCTGTATATTCTGTCTGTACTGAAATTAAAGATATATGGCAGAACTCACCGGCGTTCAAAAGCAATACATCCTGCACTGGGGCGAGATGGGCACGCGCTGGGGAATCAACCGGACCGTCGCCCAAATCCACGCCCTGCTTTATCTATCGCCGAAGGCGCTGCCGGCCGAGGAAATTGCCGAGACCCTGAGCGTGGCCCGCTCCAACGTAAGCACCTCCATTCGAGAACTCGAAACCTGGGGGATCGTGCGCGCGGTCCACGTGCTGGGCGACCGCCGCGAACACTACGAATCCATGAAAGATGTCTGGGAGATGTTCCGCCTCGTCATCGAACAGCGCAAGCGGCGCGAAATCGATCCCACCCGCGAAGTCCTGCGGCGCTGCCTCGCCGAACTCGACACGAAAGAGCCCGGCGCGGCCTACACCCGCGAACGCCTCGAGTCGATGGCAGGCTTCTTCGAGGCCGTGACGGAACTGTACGACCAGATGAAGCGCCTGCCCACCGGCACAGTGCGGAAACTCCTGCGCATGGGAACGAAGGTGCGGAAGAAAGCAGGGTAATTTTTTTGGGCTCGAATTTCTTTTTATACAGAACTGTCTGATATCACGAGATTGCAGCGATGACTGAGACGATCGCCATCACGGGTGCACTTGAGTTACACGGGCAAATATGCCACTCGGATTCTGCTCGACCGCGGATATCGCGTCCGCACTCTCACGCACCATCCCGGCCGGACGAATCCCTTCGGCAAGCAAATCGAAATCCTTCCCTATAACTTCGACCGGCCCGCCGATCTTCGCCGTTCTCTCGAAGGCGTTACGACCCTCATCAACACTTACTGGATACGCTTTCCGCATCGCGGCATGACTTTTGAAGGCGCGGTTCGTAATTCTCGAACCTTGATCGGTTGCGCGAGAGAAGCCGGCATTCGGCGCATCGTTCACGTCAGCATCGCGAATCCATCGCTGGACTCGCCACTCGCTTATTACAAAGGCAAGGCGCAAGTCGAGCAAGCGCTGGTCGACTCCGGAGTGCCGTACGCCATTCTGCGCCCAACAGTAATATTCGGCGCCGAAGACATCCTCATCAATAACATCGCGTGGTTTGTGCGCCGCTTCCCCGTGTTCGCAATCCCCGGCGGCGGCCGCTACGGCATTCGCCCAATCTATGTAGAAGACATGGCAAGGCTGCTGGTCGACTCGGTCACGCAGGCAGGGAACTCCATACGCGACGCCGTGGGACCAGAAACATTCACGTTCAAAGATTTGGTCCGCTTGATCGCACAATGCACCGGGCGCTCCATTCGTCTGCTCCATTTGCCGGCTGCTATTTCGTACATGGCAACGCTGACGACCGGCTGGGCCCTGGGAGACGTCGTTCTGACATGGGAAGAATACAAAGGCGTGATGTCCGGCTTACTGGAGAGCGGCGCTGCCGCTACGGGAAACATAAAGCTCAGCGAATGGCTCGCCAACAACGCCGATCAGGTTGGACGAAATTACGCATCGGAGGTCGCACGGCATTTTTAGCTTTGTAGGCGATGCCGACCCAGTTCACACCCAATGTCCGGTAAGATTATTCCTTCATTTGAATTGCACCTTTGAAAAGGAACCGGACATGGCACAGGCACAGCAAAATACCGGAGTCGCCGATCAAGCACAAAGCGCGGCCAGCAAGAAAATCTGGATAACGTTGTCTGGCCTGCCAGTAACGATTCGGCTGGAGTGGCCGTTTCATCCTTCGACCTCTGGCGCCGACTTCATGGTGTTGCACGGCGACATTCAGCTCGCCGGCGCCGAGGGCCTCCATGCTCCCGTGGCTGTGAACCTGTCGCAGACGGTACGGGAGGTCATGCCGTCGCTCGATCCCAAAGATGCGGAGGCGCCGGTGATCAATGCGCTGCGCAAGGAAGTGGATCGCCGCCAGATTGAATTCGTTAAATCCGGCAAGCTTGTGCCCGTGCCCTTCTCCAGCCGCTACTACGATTTCAAACGCGATCAGTGGATTTTCGGCAAAGCCACCGACGAGGCCATCGCCGAATTCGTGGAGCGCAAAGTCTATTGGGAAAGCAAACTCATTCAGGCTAAGCGCGTGTGGATCGGCGATCCCGCCGACGCGCAATACCTGCAAACCGCTCCGGCGCATTTGATCGAAGTCGCGGCTCGCCTGGTGGCCGCACAAGGACTCGTGCTCATCGACGGCGAGTACGCTGAAGCGACCCAGGGATTGTTGAATCAGTCGGAACGTTTCGAGAGCGCCCGCCGCTCCGCGGTCGAAGAGTTGGAAAAAAAGCACGCCTACGAAAGAGGCTAGCTAGTCCCGAGCTACGAGTCCCGAGTCGAAGCAAGAAGCCGGTGCCGACTCACGATTCCTCTGACGCTTTGCCGGAAAACAATCCCCAGCAGAACTGCGGCGCGATTGCGTAGTTGATCTGGATCAGCACGATCGCGGCGATGCTGTAGTACGTATTCAGAAAACACAGGGCCGCGCCTGCGGCATAGAGCGATTGCGCAATCACGATGCGCCGCGTCACGGCGTTGTGAATATTCCCGGGCGCATCTTCGGCAATAAATTGGCGGCGTGTGGCATAACTCCAACTCCAGTAGAGAAACAGTCCCAGTAAAAGAATGTTGAACCAGTACACCAGCAGCGCCGTACGATAGTGGATATATTCGGCCAGCAGCGAAGTGGTGAAGGGCGTGAGCATGATCACGCACAGGAACGCGATGTGAATCCACGCAAGATTGCGATCAGCGCGGGCGAAGTGGTTGAGCTGAGTCTGCTGGCCCACCCAGAAAATGCCGTTGGTCATCACGCTCATCAGAAAAATGACGAGCCGCGGCGACAACGCGAGCAGCGCCCGCCACAGGTCGCGCTCGCTATGAATCGCTTCGCTGGCCGGGACGTGCAGATCGAGCACAAGCAGAGTCATACTGACGGCGAAGATGCCATCGCTGAGCGCGGCCAGGCGCTCGACGCTTTGTCCGGCAACACGGTTGTACAGGGATGGCATCCAAAGGAGTCTAGCGGGTTGTTCGGACGCGGGCAAAACCTGTCGCCCGGTCCATCTGTTCTATGTTCTATCCTTCGACGCCCGACCGGAAGGGTGAGAGGCTTGGGGAAAATCTATCGAGATCGCCGGCGAAGGATTCTTGCGTTTCTGCTCGCCTGCTT
>Ga0209169_10001501_pt1 | contig 14268 bp, 10 predicted proteins | sample HubBroMetageWRM4_FD_188346 | JGI IMG/M metagenome (GOLD analysis project Ga0209169, IMG submission 188346) | Warmed soil microbial communities from the Hubbard Brook experimental Forest, New Hampshire - Hubbard Brook CCASE Soil Metagenome WRM 4... | ecosystem: Environmental > Terrestrial > Soil... | reverse complement strand
CGGAGCGTTTCATGCGATCTCTGAAGTTGCTTCTGCCCCTACTAGCCTCAACTCTGTGCTTCGCCGGCCAGGCGGATCGCATCACCGGTCCCATCGATTCCAGCCAGATGATCAGGCTCCCCGGCCATGCCGATCCCAAAGCCCTGCCTCAATACGACCAGGGCCCGGTCGAGCCTTCGTTTCAGTTCGGCCGCGTCACGCTCGTCATGGCTCCTTCGCCCAGTCAGCAAGTTGCGCTCAATCTGCTTCTCGCGCAGCAACAGGATCGTTCTTCGCCCAACTACCACAAGTGGCTGACTCCCGAGCAGTTTGCCGAGCGCTTTGGCGTGAGCCAGGGTGACATCAGCAAGATCACGGCCTGGCTCCAATCGCAGGGCTTCCAGGTTTTCAGCGTCCCCCGCGGGCGCACTTCGGTCAGCTTCAGCGGCACAGCGGCCCAGATCCAAAATGCCTTTAAAACGGAAATCCATCGCTACAATGCTAACGGTCAACAACATATTGCCAACTCCACCCCGGCCGAGGTGCCCGCGGCGCTGAACGGCGTCGTTACCGGAGTTCGCGGCCTCACCGATTATCACCCGAAGCCGATGTATGTTCGACCGGCGCGTGGCGGCAGGAACGGCCCCCATCCCAGCTTCACAACCGGCGTAGGCACGGGATACGTCGCGGCCCCCGGCGACATCGCGACCATCTACAATCTCAATCCGCTCTACACTGCATCGCCCGCGATCGACGGCACCGGGCAAAAGCTTGCAATCATCGGCCAGACCGATATTTACCTTGCTGACATCGCCGACTTCCGCTCTGACTTCGGGCTGAACGCCATCACCGACTGCTCGACCGATGCCAACGGTATCGTTACGGCTGCGGCCTGCAACACCACTAATTTTCAATACCTGCTGGTTCCTGGTGTTGCCGACCTGGGCGCGCCTAGCACCTGCGGTGACTTGGTCGAATCCGACCTCGACATCGAATGGTCGGGAGCAACCGCGCGCAATGCGCAAATTATCTTCGTCAACGCTCCCGCCACGTTTAATTCCCAATGCAATGAAATCACGAACAACGGCGGCACCAACGCCTCTCTGGCCTATGCCATCGACAACGTAGTCGCTCCGGTCATCAGTATGAGCTATGGTCTGTGCGAGCCCGAGGCTGAGTCGCTGGAAACCGAGCTTCAGCAAGGCAACGCCGAGGGCATCACCATCATGAACTCCTCGGGCGACTCGGGCGCGGCCACATGTGACCGCAACCCGCCGAGTGACGAGACTAGCCCGCCATTTGCCGGCGCGGTCGGCGGATTGGCGGTGAATTATCCCGCCAGCAGCCCGGAGGTGACCGGCGTGGGCGGCACGTCTATCCCTTTTCCCACCTTCTACAACAGCAGCTATTGGAATTCGAACAGTTCCAGCACCGTCAACTTCGGCGGGTCGGCACTCACGAGCCTTGAGGGGCAAGAGGCTTCCTGGAACGACACTGCGGCATTTGCGCAGCTCTGTGTGGACGGCGATCCCGGTCTCAACCCTCTTTTCTGCTCGCAGGGCGGTAATAAGCCGGTGGGTGGTTGGGTCGATATTACCTCCGCCGCGACCGCGCAGGAAGACCTCTGGATCTCCGCCGGCGGTGGGGGTGTGAGCAACTGCGTAAGCGAGCCCAGCGATATCTGCGAGGCAGGATTTCCACGACCCACATGGCAGAGCGCGATTACGATTCCGAGCCTGACGACAACCTATCGCCTCGTGCCGGATGTCTCGCTTCTGGCCTCTCCCGACTTCCCGGGCTACATCTTCTGCACGCCACTAGACCAATGGACCTCCAGCACGAGCACAGCCAGTACGTGCGCCGGCGGCGTTTCAAGCGCCGTGGATAACTACGAATCGGTCGTGGGCGGAACTTCTGCCTCGTCTCCTGTCTTCGCCGGCATCGTCACCCTGGTCAATCAGTATCTCGGAAGTGCCGGTCTGGGCAACATCAATCCCACGCTTTACAGTCTGGCCGCGACCCCGGCCAATGGAGCGTTTCACCACATCACTAGCGGGGACAACGACGTTTACTGCCAGAAGAACACGCCTTCTGGTCAGCCCACCGATGTAATCTGCCCGACGGCGGGTGTCTTCGGCTTCGACGCCTCTAACTCCGACTCGACGACTGGATATAACGTGGTCGCGGGTCTTGGCTCCGTCGATGGCAATAGCCTCGCCGTTGCCTGGGCCGCTTCCCGTGGCACTGGGAGTTCGATCACGATTACGCCATCCGCGACAAATGTCACCATAGGCACCAGCGTGACCTTTTCGGTTTCGGTTACACCTGCGAGTGGCGTGGGTTCAGTCCGGTTCTCCACTCTCAATGGCGCCACGACGACAGTTTTGGGGAGTGCGACTCTGAACGTTCCCTACCCGTCAACCACAACCGGAACGGCAAAGTTCGCCACTACAGGACTACCGGGCGGCACCAACAGCGTCACAGCCACCTACACCGGAGACGCGTCGGTCAGCGCCTCGACCTCCGCCCCCACGACCGTTACCGTTACGGTCCCGTTCACCATGTCCGCTAGTGCGCTCAACCCAGCAAGCGTCCCCGCGGGGCAGACGGCGACGTCGACCGTAACCATTACGCCCACCAGCGGCTTCACCGGTACTGTAAACTTCACGAACTCCACAGCGTCCAATCCCGGCAGTTGCACTGCGAATCTGCCCGCGGGAGCGCTTTGCAGTTTCAGTCCCGGTAGCGTCACGCTCGACGGTAACCCTGCGCATACGATGCCCGTCGCCCTGACCATCACCACCGCCGCCAACATGGCGCTGCCCTCGGGCGCGCAGGCGATCACTGTTACTGGCACGAGTGGCGCGTCGGCGGTTACCGCAACCGTCAACATGACGGTGACCACGACCAACCAGTCCTTCGCCCTGACCACAACTGCCGCCACCTTCCCAGTGACTGTGGGAGGAACGGCTCCGATCAATCTCACCGTTACCGGCACGGGCACACCCATTTCCTTTGTAACCAGCAGTGTTACGGCTCTGCCGCTCACCTATACCTGCTCGGGAACGCCTTCTTTGGCCACGGCGGAAATCTCCTGCCAATGGAGTCCCTCGAACGGCCAGTCCGTCACTGCGGCCGGGGTCACGCTCAATCTCGTAACCACCGCCCCCACTACCGGGCAACTGCGCCCGCCTATGGAGCGCGGCAGCCGCATCTTGTACGCTCTGCTCCTTCCCGGCTTGTTCGGAATTGTTTTTGCTGTGGGATCACGCACTCGCGGCCTGCGCTTGCTCAGCCTGATCATGGTTCTCGGCCTCTCCACACTGTGGTTAGGCTCTTGCGGCGGCAGCGGCGGCGGCGGCACCAAGACCCCGACAAACCCAGGGACGCCTGCTGGCTCCTACGTGGTTACCATCAACGCCACCACTGGCGGCGCGAATCCGGTTCCGCTCACCAGCAACGGGTCGCCGCTTACTATCACTCTCAACGTGTCGCAATAGCCGCACACAGCCAGCCAGCGCTCCGCCCAGTGCGGAGCGCTTTTCATGCACACGCGCTTTTCCGTCTGACCTCGCCGGAGCCCGAACGCCTGAGACCTGACAAGCCATGTCCTCCTGTGCAAAAAGGCTCCCACTTTGCCCCTTGCGCGCTGGCGCGGGGACGAGTACCATTGCTTTGTTCTCATTGGCCTCGTTCCCGCGTAGGCCTTCCGCGCCCCAGGCCGTTCCCGGCGGCGCGACGGATTCCGATAACGGATAACCGATACGCAAAATTTAGATTTTTTTGTTAGTGCGAGTTTGTATCACCAGAGAGCGGTCGATCGCGATTGCGTTCCAGCCCAACCCGCAGTTCCGCATGAAAAGTGGGCTGTGCCCCCTCGAACGTGTGATCGCGAAACTTGATGGTTTGACGTATGTGACTGAGTGGTGTGACCGAGCAAGTGGTTAGGCCCCGCAAGAACAGTGGCTTCGCGCCAACCCTGTGAGAGCCTGCCGCAACCCAATGGGGAACCGGACATCGTGAGATTTTGCCGCCCTGCACCGGGACGAATACCCGGCCCAGCAGGTTTGAGAGGACTATGAACGCAGGATCATCTGGACAGGGACAAGGACCAGGAAGACCCTCCGCTGGTGGAGGCAGAAATAGACGGCGTCGCGGACGCCGCCCGAACAATCCCCGTGGGCCGCGCCCCGCGGGCCCGAGCCAGGCGCGTCACAACCAGGATGGCATCTACACCGCGCCCATGGACCACAGCTATCGCGCCGCCTTGGCCGGCAACGGCAACAACGGCCAGGGAGCACGCCGCCAGCGTCCCGGCTTCGCCGCGCCTTTTGCGCCCGCCGATCCCGAGCCTCTGCCCGCGTTGCGCGAGGATTCCAACTCCCGCATCTTTGCCTTCGTCGACGACCTGTTCTTCGCCGCCAAGATTCAAGAGACCGCGCGCAAGCTCAACGTCAAGGTCGAGTTCGCCAAGAACGACAAGGACCTCGCTGATCGCATGCAACAGAACGGCGAAGAGAAGCCTTCGCTGATTATTTTTGACCTCAACAACGTCAACGCTAAGCCGCTGACGCTGATCCCCAAACTGAAGGCGAAGTTGAAGAAGGGAACCTCGATCATCGGATTCCTCTCCCACGTGCAAGGCGATCTAAAACAGAAGGCGCATGAAGTGGGCTGCGACATGGTTCTGCCCCGGTCCGCTTTCTCCCAAAACCTGCCTCAACTGCTGCGCCGCCACGGAGCCTCGGAAGACGAGAATCCGACGGTACAGTAGGAAGCGGGAAACTAGAAACCGGAACTGAGGACTGGGAACTGCCCTCCTACCCCGGAGGCCAGCTCAAATGACGTCCTCCCAAAAGGTGGACGTGAAGATGAAACACCGACTGCCCTGCTCCCGGACCCACGTTCAGCACGGTGCGGTATCCTTCCTCGATGTTGCGCTGACGCGCAATCTCAGCCGCCGCGAGGTGGCAGCGGCCAATCACTTCGGCGTCTTCGGCCTGCGCCTCTTTCAATCCCGCAAAATGTTTCCTGGGAATGATCAGCACATGCGTGGGAGCCTTCGGGTTGATGTCTTCAAAGGCCAACACGTGCTCGTCCTCGTAAACCTTCTTGGCGGAAATTTCGCCGCGGAGAATGCGGCAGAAAAGGCAGTCGCTGGCAGGGTTGGTCATGCGAAACTCTCGGTTGAGGATAGCATCGGCATTGCGAGAGTGGCCAGTAGTCAGCAGCCAGTGCGAACTCGCTGCTGAGCCGGCACTGAACCGGGCTAATTCAAAGAACAATCCGGCGCGCCCTGAGCGAACTGGCCACCGATCACTGATCACTGATCAACGGCCACTGGCCACTTTTTTAGTCCAGTCTTACGAGAAAGACCGCGCCCTCCGGCGTTTCCGTCTCCGCGACCATTTCCTGAGCACGCTCGCGATCGTCGCCGAGAACGCGCACCCGCACCCACCAATCGCCTGCGGGGCTGGCGAAGTGTTGCACCTTGGCCGTGCGGTAGCGGCGCGTCAGGTGGTCGGCAAGCTTCGCGGCTTCGTCTTCATCGGGGAATCCGCCAATCTGTACAGCCCACTTTCCGCCGGTTTCGAGCGGAGCCGGGGTTTGCATCACTTCTACTTTTACTTCCGCGATTCCGGGCAGGTAGACATCGAGCTTGCGCGCCGCGGCCAGCGATAAATCCAGAACCCGGCCGCGAATGAACGGTCCGCGGTCGGTGATGCGCACCAACGCCGTGTGGCCAGTCTTCAAATTTGTGACGCGCACGATCGACCCCAGAGGAAGCGTGCGGTGTGCCGCGGTCATGGCATTCATGTTGTAGACTTCGCCATTTGATCCGCGTCGGTTGTGATACGGCGGACCGTACCAACTGGCGCGTCCGATTTCGGTAGCCAGCGGCAAGGTGTGCGCGGGAATCGTCGGCTCCGCAAGAACAACGCTGCTTTCTTTGTCGCTACTCTCGGCTCCCAGCGGTCGGTTATTCTTTGCGGTGCTTGCGGGAGGTGACGCGGCCGGCGATTCGGTTGAAGAGGGTTCGGCGGTCGGGGCGGGTGGTGGCGGCACATTCACTCGCGCCTGCTTGGGATGACTGCATCCCGCGAGCAACAGCAGGATCGTAAGCAGCAGAGTGAGAACCACAGCGTTAGGGACGAAAGCGCCGGGACGCAGCTTTACTTCTGCGAAGCTTTTTGTTGCTCTTTTTGCTGCTCCAGGTAGTCGGCCAGTTCGATGAGTTTGACACTCGCGGTGCGCAGGGCCTTGGTCGAGTGCTGGCGCACGGCAGGAACAACCTCGTCGTTCAGATATTTGATGAACTCGGGGATCTCTTTCTCGATCCGTTCGGCAGCCTCGGCGACCGTCTTGCTGACACGCGCCGATGCGTCTTCCACCTTGCGGTTGAAGTCGTTCATGATGCTCCTCGATACTGCTAGGCGTGGATGAACTCACGCGAATGTTGCGGATGCCAGGCTCGACCATTATTTCGCGCTTGGGAGCGCGGGTCAATGGCACGCATACGGTAAAGCAACGGAAGGCACTACGGCCATCAATTAGAATCGCACCTTGCGCGGAAGGTTGGCGCCGCCGGGAGTACGATTTTTGGATATGCAGTTCGACGCACGCGCGAGGGTCGAGCAAAGAAAATTCCGGCGGCGGTTGCTCGCCTGGTACGAGCGCCATCGCCGCGATCTCCCCTGGCGCGCGAACCGCGATCCCTACCGGGTATGGCTTTCCGAAATCATGCTGCAGCAGACGCGGGTTGCCGCGGTGATCGAACACTATCAGGAATTTCTGCGGCGTTTTCCCACCGTAGAGAAGCTAGCCGCGGCGCGAGAGCCGAGCGTGCTGGCGGCCTGGAGCGGTTTGGGATATTACCGGCGCGCGCGCATGCTGCACGCTGCGGCGAAAGTCGTGGTGCGAGAGTACGGAGGAAAGTTTCCCACCACCGCAGAAGGATGGCGGGCATTGCCAGGGATTGGACGCTACACTGCCGCAGCGATTGCCAGCATCGCGTTCGACGAACCGGCCGCCGTGGTCGATGGCAACGTCGAGCGCGTCTTACAGCGAGTATCCGGGAAGCGGCTTGCCGGAGAAGAGTTGTGGAAGGCCGCTAACTATCTTCTGGATGCCAAGCGCCCCGGCGATTTCAATCAGGCCATGATGGAGTTGGGCGCAGTCGTGTGCGCGCCGCGCGCACCGACATGCTTGACCTGTCCGGTCATCGAACTATGCGTCGCACGCGGAGAGATGCCGCCGCTGGCGAAGCCGGCGAGGCAGCACAAACGAGAGATTCATTATGCTTTGGACCGTCGGGATGGAGAGGTTTTTCTGGTTCGGCGGCCGAAAAATGCATCCCTGATGCCCGGAATGTGGGATTTGCCCGAGCTGCCAAACACGAACGGAGCGGGTGGTCCCTCTCTCACCCTGCGCCATTCCATCACGGTCACAGATTACACCGTCCGCGTTTGGCGAGGGGCCGCGCCATCGCGCGTTGCTGGGAAATGGATCCCCGTGGAGCGTCTGAGGCAGGTTGCCCTTACGGGCCTGGCACGCAAGATTCTGCGGAAGGCGGAAAAGCTCTGATCGAAATCAACGAACGTGGCAACCGGCAAATGGCCGATGGTAACTGCTTTTTCCGCGCACGCATCATCTAAAATAAGAGCAGGTCAGAGCGAGGTCAGATGCGCTGGCTGCGAAACATCCGGAAAGAACAATTGGGAGGACGACCGATGGCGGCATTGACCGCGGGCACCAAGGCGCCCGACTTTGAACTGAAAGCGATGGATGGCAGGCGTTTCGTTTTGCGCGAGGAGCTGGCGCACGGGCCCGTGGTGCTGGCGTTCTTCAAAGTTTCGTGTCCCATCTGCCAGTATGCGTTTCCGTTTCTGGAGCGGCTGGAGCGGACGTATGGGCACCATGGCGTCAGGCTCATCGGTGTCTCGCAGGACGATCCCCGGCACACAGCGGATTTCACCAAGGAATTTGGCGTAACCTTTCCCGTGCTGCTCGACGACAGAGATACCTATCCCGTGTCGAACGCCTACGGGTTGACCAATGTCCCGAGCATCTTCTGGATCGCGCAAGATGGCAAGATTGAAATTTCCAGCGTCGGCTGGGTGAAGGCCGACTTCACAGAGATCAGCCGTAAGATGGCCGAGTCAGCGAAGATCGCGCCGGCGGCGGTGTTCAAGCCGGGGGAAGACGTGCGCGACTTCCGCGCCGGTTGAAGCTCGAGAAACTAATCCCGCGGTCGCGGGACGGGTAACCGACACGAAAACTACAGAGAACGCCCGGACACAGGGTGCCACAATCGCAGGTGCAGCCGGAAACTTGCCCGGAGGACCCAAGGGACATTGACCCGCCGTGCGAGGGCTTGCGCTGCTCCCTTACAGCGAAACTCCTTCTGTCCGTTACAATTCCCTCAGTCACAACAATAGACAAATTCCCAGCCATAGGGATTGCTCCGCGCCGATACTGGGCTCCGTCGGGGGGGAAAGACAGATCTATGCAAGCATTCGCGAGAAGAAGTGTTCTGGCCGGCGTGATCGCCGCTCTAAGCCTGCTGGTGTGGGCGGAGGGCGGTGCGCCTCCGGTCCCAGTACCGGTCGCGACCAAGCGCGAGGCCGTTTCGGTGCGCTTGCCGGGCGCGGCATTTGCCGCGATGGAGACCATCAATCCTGAACACATTCGCTGGCATGTCCGCTTTCTCTCGCACGATCTTCTGGAAGGCCGCGGTACGGGGCAGCGCGGCGGTGACCTCGCCGCTGAATACATGGCCACGCAATTTGCGGAATATGGATTGAAGCCGGCGGGTGACAACGGGTCCTACTTGCAGAAGGTGCCTCTCGTCGGAATCACGACGCTTCCCGAAGCCAAGTTTTCGCTAGTGCCGAAGCAAGGCGCTGCGATAAATCTGAAACCACTCGATGAGTACGTTGCTTACGATCAGACCCAGCAAGCGCAGTCTGATGTGGACGCCGAGATCGTTTACGTGGGATACGGTATTGAAGCGCCGGAATACAACTGGGACGATTACAAAGGCGCAGACGTGCGCGGCAAAGTCCTGCTCATGCTGGTGAACGAGCCGCCTTCGGATGATCCGAAGTTTTTCAAAGGCAAAGCCCTCACCTACTACGGCCGCTGGACTTACAAATACGAAGAGGCGGCACGCAAAGGCGCAGTGGGCGTGATTCTCATCCACAAAGAAGACATGGCAAGTTATCCCTGGGAAGTAGTGCGGAACTCGAATTCGGGCGAGAAGTCTTATCTGAAGGTGGAAGGACCGGTGCTGAAGGTCGCGTCTTGGGTGCAGCTTGATGTCGCTAAGAAGCTGGCTGCGGCTTCGGGCATGGATCTGGAAATGATGATGGCGGATGCGCGCACGCGCGAATTTCATCCCGTGAATATGGGAACGAAGCTGAAGGCGCACATGGTGAGCACTGTGCGTCACTTCGAATCGAATAATGTGGTGGCGATGCTGCCGGGCGCTGACCGCAACCTGAGAGACGAAGCGGTGATGTACACCGCGCACTACGACCATTTTGGCATCCGTCCCGACATGCCGGGCGACAACATCTTCAACGGCGCCGCCGACAACGCCACGGGCTGCGGCATCCTCCTCGAATTGGCGCGGGCGTTCAGTGTCGCCAAAGACCGGCCGGGAAGGTCAATCATTTTCGCAGCAGTCACGGCCGAGGAGCAGGGGCTGCTGGGTTCGGAGTATCTCGGAAAGCATCCGCCGGTTCCAGCGGGAAAGATTGCGCTCGACCTGAACTACGACAACGTGCAGCCTCTGGGGGCACCGGAGGAAGTAGAGGTTTCAGGCGCGGAGCGCACGACCTTCTATCCGTGGGTGCAGGCGATGGCTAAAGAGTTCCGGCTGGCCATTCGTCCTGACGCCCGCCCCGAAGCAGGACATTTTTACCGCTCCGATCATTTCAGTCTGGCCCGCGTCGGCATTCCCGCATTCTCGATCAACGAAGGCATGAAGTTCAAAGGGCACGACGAAGCCTGGGGTCTGGCGCAGGACAAAGAGTACACCGAGAAGCGTTATCACCAGCCGAGTGATGAATACCATCCTGAGATGGATTTTGTCGGCGATAGCGCGATGGCGCGATTCGGCTTCGCGCTCGGCTGGGAAGCGGCAAGCTTCACCAAGCTCGTAGGATGGCAGAAGGGCGATGAATTCGAAGCGGCGCGAATCAAGAGCCAGTAGTGATCGCGCAGCAGCGCCTAGTACGAATGCCCGACGGAAGACCCTTCTGACACAATTCGCGCTTTCCACGGCACTTGCCAACCTAAGACGGCACAATCCCCATAACCTCGGTAACTTTAGCCGCTCCGCCACCCGTGCTAGCCTCGATATGTACATGTGTAATCAGCAACTTCCAAGAATCTGACGATTCGCGAATGCCACGACTTCCCATCTTCCGCCTCGGCAAGGAGCCAGAGAAACTGGCGCCGCCGGAGATGATTGCCGCTGCGCCATCGCTTGCTCTTGAAGGGCTGGTGGTCGGGGTCGACAACCTGCGGCACGACGTCGTCCTGAGCCCGCGTTTTGTGGATGCGGCGCGGGCGCAGATCACACGGTTGATCGTGCGCCACGGCGAGCTGGAAGGACTGCTCGCGGCCGAAACTCCGCAACGGAACCTGGGACCTTCGTGGATGCGAAGCGCCGTGGCCAGCCAAAGTCGCAGCCCCGCCGAAAAAACTGACTGGAAGCCAGTGCTGGCAGAGCTGCATTTGGCGGCGCTGAATCGCGCCAAGAAGGAAGAAAAGATTTCCGTCGACCTGCTGGCCCGGCTGGCGGTTACCAAGTTTCTCCGCATGGAGATGAACCTGCAGTTTGCGCAAGTGCTCGAACGCTGCCGCGTTCTGCTTAAGACTTACGACGGCATACGGCAGGGCAAAGGGGTGGAGTATCGCGAGCGCGTTGCCGGCTTCCAGGTGCGCAAGAAAATCATCCTGCGCAAAACGGGGCAGGATCTGTTCGAGACCCTGCGCGAGATCGAAAAAGAGACGCTGGCGCGCACCCGGCGGTCCTTCTTCGGAGAAGTGAAGACTGCAGAATCGAACTCTGCAGACGCGAAGCAAGAATCCGGCAGTGCAGGCCTGGGCAGTTATGGGCTCTTCGTGAACCGGCTGGCATTCTCCGACGATGGCCGCGACGACTATTTGTGCGCCGAACATTATGTGATGCTCGGCAATTGGGATCGCGATCCCGACCGCTATGGGCGCTTGCAGGACGTGGTCTGGGGTTTCGTGCGATCGATCTACGGCGAAGAGACCAGCAGCGACACCATTAGTGCGTGGCTGTGCGCTCCGGAAAATGCCCGCGCCCTGGTTGGCACCGGAACGCCGGATGATTCCTCGGCGGAAGGGGTTTCGAAGCAGGAGCGGTTGGCGCAGTGGGTGCGGCTGCTCGAAGACGAACAGGTCATGGAGCATGTGATCGCCTCTTACCACACGGTTCCGCTGCTCAATGAATACGCCCCGCGAATTAATCCGCAACAACTGAAGAATGCGCTGATCTCGCGTCCTGAGTGCGACCGCGTGGAACGCATGATTCAGGAACACGGCAAGCTTTCTCCTGCCAGCTTGTATGCGGCGGTAGCGAAAGTTGCGAGTTGCCGCGGTGCAGAGCGGGCCAAAGTGGCAGCGCGGTTTCTGCAGGATTTCTCTCACTATCACCGCGATCTGAAGCGGCTGGAAGTGCTGAACGCGGCGCTCGACTCGGTAAACCTGGTCAGCACCGAAAAACTGCGCGAACTTTCCCGGATGAACGGGACGCTCTACGAATTCCTGCTTCCCGAGGAGCAACCGCAACAGCCCGAGGAAGACCGAGTCCTGCGCCACGTGGTGCTTAAGGCCGATGTCCGCGACTCGACCCGGCTCACGCGCACTCTCATGGAGAAAGGGCTCAATCCGGCTTCGTACTTCAGCCTGAACTTTTACGATCCGGTGAACAAGCTGCTGAGCAAGTACGGAGCGCAGAAGGTTTTCCTCGAAGGCGATGCCATCATCCTGGCAATCCTCGAGCGTGCCGGCGAACCTGGGTTGGCCGTGAGCCGGACGTGCGTGCTGGCTCGCGAGATCATTGAGATCGTGCGCGGCTACAACGAACTGATGCAGCGCTCGGGCATGCCGGGACTGGAGTTGGGCGTCGGCATCACGCTGCAGGAGTCGGCGCCGCTGTATCTGATGGATGGCGAACATCAGATCATGATTTCCGAAGCGCTGAACCAGAGTGACCGCCTTTCTTCCTGCAACAAGCAGGCCCGCAAGGTGATGGAATCGCAGGCCGGACCGTTCCACGTCTATGTCTTCCAGACGGCAGGCGCCGAGTCCGCGGCAGATCCGTCGGCGAATGCCGAAGACTCCATCGTGAGCTTCAACCTGGGCGGTATTCGCATGAACGAAGCCGCCTTCCGGAAACTCGAGCAGGAGATTTCGCTGGTGCCGCTGACTGTAAAGCTGCCGCCTTCGATGGCATCGGATAAGGGAGAGTACAAGCTGTCGAGCGGTACTGTCCCGGTTGACCGCGATATTTTTCGGAAGATCGTGGTGCGCGAAAGCCGCGTGCCGCGAATCAAGGAAGACTTCTCTGTCCAGGGATGGACTGACCGCACTTACTACGAAGTCTGCACCGACCCCGCAATCTACGCTGCGCTGGAAAAGAAAAAGGGCGCTAAGGCGTAGGGAACGAGTAGCTAGTTGCCAGTACCCAGTACCCAGTACCCAGTACCCAGTACCCAGTACCTAATACCTAATACCCAGACCCACTGAACCGCTGACGGGCGCTCCGCCTCCTGTGCGTTTTTTGCGCAAAATAAAGTCACTTCGGAGTCGCTGGGTGGTTGCGACTTTGCGCTTCTGCGTGCTGGAATCGGGGTATCCCCCTCCCCCCTCCCATCACTGGAATCATCACGTTAGCAGGAAATTCCCCGCAAAATCCGGATGTCAAAGAACTTAGAGGTCAAAATCTAGACGACAAAGGACTTAGGAGCTCGATGATGTGGGTTCCCCCGACTGTCACGGCCTCGACGATGATCGCGCAATTTCGATGACGCGACAAGGTCAGATGTCACAACACGGTTGTGGAAAAGTGAAAGGCAGAAAAGCTCCGCCGAAAAAGGGGCTTGGGACGCTGTTTCGCTGTTTACGAGTCAGCCGTCGCGGCTCAGAGGTGGATAGCAATTCTGCGCGCGGCCTCGCTACGAGATGGTGAGCAGGCCTCACGCACTAACAGGGGTTATGAGTGTAATCGCCTGGTTACATCAATCATCGTGAAACTCGCCCAATGCGCCACTGACGAAATTTCGCCAAAACCACCATTCCTGCCAACAGTGCCCACATCCCAAACCCGCAGGAGAACAGCTTTAGCGGAAAGTCTGGATCGTGGTTGCTGTAGCCGAAGATGGGAAAACAGATCGCGGCTATCGCGCAGAACAAGAACAACGCGATTCCGGCGACAGCTTCTACCCAACTGATCTTCGGCTGAACTTGCCTCTGTCGGGCCGCCAGCAGAGCGTCGATGCCGCGCCCGGCACTCCACCAGAACAACAATCCCACTAACGGCGCACTGATAGCGCGCCATGTCATTAGGTCCAATCCAGTTGGGACCCACTCGTCCTTCGATGGACTCAGAATGACATAAGGCAACTGGATAAGTAACGAGGGTAGATTCAGCACCGACGGCAGCCATTTGCGAGTCTCAAATCGCTTGAATTCCGACTTCTGTTCCTGCGTCAAACGCTCGGGGATCACGATGGCAAGCACTTCATTAGCAGTTGGTGCTCGCGTTTTCGACAAGCGGCTAAACCGAATGGCATCTTGCACCTGTTGAGTAAGCTCATGTCGCACGGGCCACAAAATCACTACTGAGAGCAGGAGCTGTGCGATTGGCAAAATCCAACGAAACGCAAGAAGGCGGCTTACGCGGAACATGATTCTCAAGAGTCTAGCCCAACAGGAACAACTTTTGTCAGTTGGCGAAACATCCCGATCCACAACTCAAACTGCAACTCGTGCAGCAGACGCTCAAACCAGCGTGCGTGCCCGCTGGCTTCCATCCCCACGCGCACCTTCTGTCCCAGGAGCGCGCGATAAAACTGCTCGGCTTCTTCGCGGTGAGTCAGCCGCCGTTCGCCGCACTCCCCGGTTTGTGTGTCCACCAATGCAATTTGCTGAAAGCCCGGATGATAGTCACAACCTATAATCAGCATGTTCGGCTCCTTTCCTCCGAGCCCTTTGGTTGGTTTGCGCCTCCAAAGTTTACTCGGGCCTGGG
>Ga0209169_10001499_pt1 | contig 14273 bp, 15 predicted proteins | sample HubBroMetageWRM4_FD_188346 | JGI IMG/M metagenome (GOLD analysis project Ga0209169, IMG submission 188346) | Warmed soil microbial communities from the Hubbard Brook experimental Forest, New Hampshire - Hubbard Brook CCASE Soil Metagenome WRM 4... | ecosystem: Environmental > Terrestrial > Soil... | reverse complement strand
GTGAACTACAAGCAGATCCCGGTGAACTCGCCGCACGTACCCGTGCACGCCTACTCCAAGGACGGCGCGATGCGGATCGTGAACGCCCACGACCCCGTGTACGCGCCCAACTCCAAGGGCGGCCCCAAGGCGGACAGCGAACACAACCAGCCCGCCAGCTGGTACGCCGACGGCGACATCATGCGCTCCGCCTACGTCCCCCGCCGCGACGACAACGACTTCGTCCAGGCCGGCACCATGGTCCGCGAGGTTCTCGACGACGCGGCGCGTGACCGACTGGTCAGCAACGTCGTCGGCCACCTGCTCAACGGGGTGACCGAGCCGGTCCTGGCCCGCGCGTTCGAGTACTGGCGCAACGTGGACAAGGACCTGGGCGACAAGATCGAGTCCGGCGTCCGCGCCAAGGCCAGCGAGAAGGACCCCAAGGCCGGCGAGCAGGCCAACCCCGCCCGCAGCAGCATGCAGGCCAAGGCCTGACCGCGCTCAGCCCGCAGGGCGCGGTGCCCCCCCGGTGCCGGCAGCTGAGCGGGTTCGAGCCCCGGCCCGGCCACTGGTCGCACCATTGTGCGAACCGCCGGTTCGTCGGTAGTTGTCGGCGCGGATGCCGTCGCTACCGATGCGCGGGCCCAGCGTGTCGCAGCACGCGGCCATGGCTCGACGGGCGGCTTGCTCGCGGCGCGGGCCGGGGAAGCAGAACAGTAGCGGCGGGCAGGCCAGGTCCGCGTCGGCTAGGCTGCTGGCCAGGTGGCCGTAGCCTGCGAGCTGCCGGTCAGGCGGGGCAGGTTCTCGGCGCCCGGTGTCGTATTGCAGCAAGAACGTGACCTCGGCTCCGTCTTCGGCCCAGGTGCCGAGCCCGTCGGGGTGTGGCAGGTCCTGCCAGCGGGCAGCTGGTCCTGGTGGTAACTGGCGGTGGCGGCTTCGTTCCGCCATGCCCGGAGCCGCTGCGGGCGTGCCGGGCCAAGGAGATGAAGAACCAGTTCCGGGCCCTTTTTCACTTGCGGACGTCTAAAGTCGCCGGATCGTTACCCGCGCCAATCCCGGCTTTGGCCGAACGTGCCTTTCCGAAATGCCGCAGGCCGGATACAGGCAGGGCTATAGACCGAGAGCCAACGTTGCGACCTCTGCGGCGCAGCCCCAGGAAACGGTGACGCCCGCTCCGCCATGCCCGTAGTTGTGGATGAGCAGGCTACCTCCCACCTGCTCGGCCTCCACCCTAATCTCCGGCCGGGTGGGGCGAAGGCCGACCCGGTGGCCGATGACCGCAGCGCCGCGCAGGCGCGGCTCTATCGCCGCACAGCGGGCGATGATCGCAGCCGCGAGATCTAGGTCGGGCAGGCTGCTCCACTGGCCGGGCGCGGCCTGCCCGCCGAGCACCACCGTTTCGCCCTGTGGATAGAGATGCAGGAGGTCTGGCGACAGGCCAGTGTCCTCAGAGAAGAACTCGGTGATGCCGGGATTCTCGACAACGACGAGCTGGCCGCGGGTGCCCTGGCAACAGATGACCGACACCGACTGGGCAGTCGCCCTCGAAACCAACCTAACCATCCACTACCGCGTCACCCGCGCATCACCATGGCGATGATCGCCCGCCGCTGGGGCCGGGTCATCAACATCGGCAGCGTCAGCTCCCGCGCCGGACGAGACAGCCTGGTGGCCTACAGCGCCGCCAACGCCGGGCTCCTCAGGCTGACCCGCTCCCCCGCCCGCGAACTCGGCTCCGACGGCATCCGCGTCAACGCGGTTCTCCCCGGCGCCATTCAGGTAGACGCTGAAAGCATGATCCCTGCACCGCACCGGACACCACTTGATGAGCAGCTCCGACGCCAGTGCTTCCCCCGCCGTGGGCGCCCAGAGGACGTCGCAGCCGCCGTGACCTTCCTCGCCAGCCCTGCTGCCTCCTTCATCACCGGTCAGTCACTCCACGTAGACGGTGGATGGCTGCTCCGCTGACTATGGTGACAACCACCGCCAGAGGAGCCGCCGTGATCGAACGCGTCCGCGCCATCGTCCTCACCCCCGGCAACACCATCCTCGTCATCAAGCGCACCCGGCCCGGCGAGGCCCCATACTGCGTTCTCCCAGGCGGCCACCTCGACGAGACGGACAACAGCCTCGAAGACGCCCTGCGACGCGAACTGCGCGAAGAACTCGCCGGAGACGCCACCATCCTCCGCCTGGTCGACGTCATCTACCGGGAGACCGAACGGCAGTACTTCTACCTCGCCACCATGGACACCTGGTCCTTCGCCGACAGAACCGGGCCCGAGTTCAGCGAACCAGGACGGGGCAGCTATGAACTCGAAGAAATCTCCAGCCGCCCGGAAGCGGTCGCGGCTATTGCCCTTAAGCCAGACGAAATCGCCGTGTTCCTTGCCAGCGCTCTCAGCAGCCCCGGCGGACTGGCGGCCCTGCCCGATCTGCGCGAATGGGGGCGTGCGCAGTAGGCCGACAGCACCAGGGACGCGGCGATCGACGCCGGATGACGGTGCCTGCCGTCACAGGCCGGTCCGGGACGCCGATTCCGGTTTGCCGCTGTGATCCTTCCTGCCTGCGGGCTACATTCGCGCCCAAGCCGTACCGAACGAAGTCGGTAGGTCACCTGACGTGCGGTCTCCTGGCAGCCCACAGAGTCCGGTGCTGCCCGGTGTCGCCCGCAAGCCCCCTGGGTACCGGGCCTTGCCCGTTCCCGGTAGCGTGCGGCCGGTGAAGCGAAGCACCGAACGCATCCTCACCACGCACGTGGGAAGCCTCCCCCGCCCGGCGCCGCTGCTCGACAAGATGCGCGACGGCGAACGCGGCCCGGACATGGACGGCGCCGTCGCCCAGGCGGTCGGCGCGGCCGTGGCCCAGCAGGTGGCACACGGCGTCGACGTGGTCACCGACGGGGAACAGGGCAAGACCGGGTTCTTCGCGTACATCGGCGAGCGGCTGACCGGGTTCGAGCCCCGGCCAGGCCTCAAGGCCCACCAGTGGACCGCGGAGGTCAGCTCGTTTCCGGAGTACTACGCGGCCTACTTCGAGCGGGCCATGACCGGCGGTTCCGTCGTCACGCCCGAGCCGCTGATCTGCGTCGGCCCGGTGACCTACCGGGGCCAGGCGGCTATCGCGCGGCAGATCGCGGACCTCCAGACGGCGCTGGCCGGCCAGCCGCACGCCGAGGCGTTCATCCCGGCCACGGCGCCCAGCGGGCTCGGCATCATGACCGGCGGCGCGGACATCGCGAACGAGTACTACCCGTCGTATGCGGAGTACCTGTTCGCGGTCGCCGATGCTCTCGCCGAGGAGTACCGAGCGATCGTGGACGCGGGATTCCTGCTCCAGGTCGACGACCCCGCCCTCACCGACACGCTCAGCGACTCAGCCCTCGACCAGCGGACGGTCGGCGAGCGCGTGGAGCTCTTCGTCGAGGCGACCAACCGCGCGCTGCGCGGCATCCCCGCGGACCGGGTCAGGTACCACACCTGCTACGGCATCAACGAAGGCCCGCGCGTCCACGATGTGCCGCTGGCCGAGGTGATCCCGCTGATGCTGAAGGTGCAGGCCATGGGCCTGTCGTTCGAGGCGGCGAACGCGCGGCACGAGCACGAGTACCATGCCTGGGAGACCGTGGCGCTGCCCGACGACCGGGTGCTGCTGCCGGGCGTGATCACGCACGCGAGCAACATCGTCGAGCACCCGGAGCTGATCGCCGAGCGCCTCACCCGCTACACCCAGATCGTGGGCCGGGAGAACGTCATCGCGAGCACGGATTGCGGCTTCTCGTCCCAGGCCACGTACCAGCCGGAGGTCGATCCGAAAGTGATGTGGGCGAAGTTCGACGCGATGCGCGAGGGCGCGGCGCTCGCATCTGGGCAACTCTGGCGCGCGCGATGACCGAGGCAGTCGACCGGCAGGCCATCCGTGACCTGGTCGAGAACTGGGTGGTATGGCGCGACGCCGGGGACTGGGACCGCTTCCGCACCCTCTGGCACACCGACGGCCGGATGATGGCGACCTGGTTCCAGGGCACGGCGGACGAGTTCATCACGGTCAGCCAGGAAGGCTTCGCACGTGGCGTGCGCATCCTGCACTTCCTTGGCGGGACGTCCATCGACCGGGCCGACGACCGGGCCATCGCCCAGACGAAGATGACGATCTCACAGCGCGCGCTCGTGCACGATGTGCTGTGCGACGTGGTCTGCACCGGCCGGTTCTATGACTTCCTGGAACGGGACGCCAGCCGCTGGGTCCTCGTCCTGCGTCAGCCGATCTACGAGAAGGACCGGCTGGACCCGGTCGACCCGGCCGCGCGGCTCGAGCTCGACCGGGCGCAGCTGGAGCGGTTCCCTGAGGGCTACCGGCACCTGGCCTACCTGCAGACGAACATCGGCTACCAGGTCAAGCCCGACATGCCCGGCCTGACCGGCCCCGAGGTCGAATCGCTGTACCGCCGCGGCGCCGCCTGGCTGGCCGGCGGCCCCTGCGACTGACCGCCGCGTCGGCCTCGCCCGGGCGCCCCACCAGCCCCGAAAACCCCAGCAGTTCCAGCCAAGATCCGCTCAGGTATTGGATTTTCAGCAGCCGCTTCGCTCGGCTGTTTCCGCCACACCATTCGGCGGCGCGGCGGTGCGGAGGCTCAGGGTGCGGAGGCTCAGGGCGCGGAGGCTCAGGGCGCGGAGGCTCAGGGGCGGGGCTGACCTGCCGCGTGGCGGCCGACGCGGCGGCCGAAGAACGAGCCCTCGCCGAGTTGCGTCCCGCTGCTGTAGCCCTTGCTGTCCTGGGCGATGTTGGATGCGCACGCGCCCGCCGCGTACAGGCGCGGGACCACGGAGCCGTCGGCGCGCTGCACCTGGCCGTCGGCCGTGCACCGCAGCCCGCCGAGCGTGAAGCCCGCGTACATGGCCTTGCCGAGCGAGAGGTCGAACGCGCCCCACGGCCCGGTGTCCTGCGGCTCGAGCCAGTCCGGGTGCTTGCGGAACTCCGGATCCTCGCCCCGGGCCGCGGCCGCGTTGTAGGCCGCCAGGGTCGCCGCGAGGTTCCCCGCCGGGATGCCGAGCCCGCGCTCCATCTCCGCGATCGTCTCCCAGCCGTCGATGAACGGCACCAGCGGCATCTCCGGGTTCGCCATGTGCACGCTGTCGACGACCAGGAACGCGGCGCTCCCCGGCTGGTCGAGCACGAACCCCGACGTCCTGGAGTGGTAGCTGTCCTCGGCGACAAACCGCCTGCCGTCGCGGTTGACGACGACGCCGGTCAGCAGCTTGCCCGGCGGGTAGAACGGCGCGGTGACGAACGCCTGGTCCATGTGCAGCGCCTGGCCGCCGGCGGACTGGCCCAGCCTGATGCCGGTCCCGTCGTCGTAGGTGGTGCCGAGCACGAACGGCTTGGAGGCGAGCTGCGGCACGTGCTCGGCGACCATCTGCGGGTTCATGACGAAGCCGCCCGCGGCCAGGATCGTGCTGCGAGCGCGCACCACGCCGCGGCGGTCGTAGCAGCGCCACCGCACCCCGCCAACCTGGCCGGCCGGATCGGTGACCAGCTCGGTGGCCCCGGTCTCGTACCAGACCTCGACGCCGAGTTCCTGGGCCCGCCGCACCAGCAGGTCGATGACCAGCTTCGCGCCGCCGGTGTCGCCGGGCACGGGCACCTTGTGACCGCGGGGCGCCGGAACCGCGAGGTCACGGAACGGCCAGACCTTCTCGTTGCCGGTGTACATCAGGCCCTGCGTCTGCGGCTGGATGACCGCCTTGTCCGGGTAGTAGCTGCGCTCGAACTCGAAGCCCAGGCCCTCCAGCCAGTCGCAGTGCTCGACGCTGCCGTCGGCGTAGGCCCGGATCTTGTCCGGCTCCGGCTCCGGGGTCACCGCCATCAGGTAGGCGTACATCTCATCGGGCGTGTCCTTGTGGCCGGTAGCTCGCTGCACCACCGTGCCACCACCCAGGTAGAAGTGGCCGCCGGCCATAGCACTAGTGCCGCCCGCCACCGCGGCGCGCTCCAGGACCAGCACGGAAGCGCCCGCACCCGCAGCCTCGACCGCCGCGCACCCCCCCGCGATGCCGAACCCGACCACGACCACGTCAACCTCACGCGCGCCGCCGTCTTCGCGCGCGCCTTCCTGACGCGCGCCGTCCTCACGTGCGCCGCCGTCCTCACGTGCGCCGCCGTCCTCACGTGCGCCCCCGTCCTCACGTGCGCCGCCCTCCTCACGCGAGCTGCCATCCTCGCGCGGCGCCCCGCCACCCGGCGGCAACCCGCCACCCCGCTCGCTGCCCGCGGTCATGTGCCTCCGCCCGGCGTCCGGCTGTTGCGCGCAAGCTTATACCGGACTAATGTCTGGACACATGTCCGGTACTCTCGCGACCGAGGCGACCCGGCGACGGCTCACCGCCCGGCAGGCCGATACCGTGCGCCGACTCACCGAGGCGGGCGTCGAGGAGGTACGCGAGTCAGGCTACGAGAACCTGAGCATCCGCGACGTGGCCCGCCGCGCCGGTGTGGCGCCCGCGACCGCGTACACCTACTTCGGCTCCAAGGATCACCTGCTGGCGGAGATCTTCTGGCGCCGGCTGAGCGCGCTGCCGCCGGTCACTGAGGGCGATGCCACGAACGGGCGCAAGGCGGAGGTCATCGCGGTGCTGCGGGAGCTGGCGCTGCTGGTGTCCGAGGAGCCCGAGCTCGCCGCGGGATGCACCGCCGCGATGTTCGGCAGCGAGCCGGACGTCCGCCAGCTGCGGCTGTATATCGGCAGGCAGATTCACGAGCGCATCGAAGCCGCCGCCGGCCGCGGCAGCCCGCAGGGACGGCTGCTGGAGCTGGCGTTCTTCGGCGCCATGGTGGAGGCCGGCCTCGGCTACACGACGTACGAGCACGTGGCGGACCGACTGGCCGAGGCCGCCGAGCTGATCATGGACTGACGATGACCCCGCCGGTGGCGTTCAGCCCGTACGACTACCGGATCCACGAGGATCCGTATCCCGTCTACGCACGGCTGCGCAACGAGGCGCCGCTGTACCGGAACGACGAACTCGACTTCTGGGCGCTCTCCCGGCACCAGGACGTCGTCGCCGCGTTCCGGGATCCGTCGCAGTTTTCCAGCGCCAACGGCGTCTCGCTGGACCCCGCGGCCTGGGGCCCGTACGCGCACAGGACCATGTCGTTCCTGGCGCTGGACCCGCCACGGCACACCCGCATGCGCGCGCTGGTGTCCAAGGGCTTCACGGCCCGGCGGGTGCGCGAGCTCGAGCACCAGATCCGCGCGCTGGCCCGCCAGCACCTGGGTGCGGCCGTGGCGCGGGGCGACTTCGACTTCGTCGCCGACTTCGCCGGCCTGCTCCCGATGGACGTGATCTCGGAGATGATCGGCGTGCCCGAGGCCGACCGGGACGAGGTGCGCAAGCTGGCCGACACCGTGGTGCACCGCGAAGACGGCCTGTTCGACGTGCCGCAGGCCGGCATGGAGGCCGCGCTGACCCTGGTCGGCTACTACGCCGACCTGCTCGCGCAGCGCCGCGCGGCCCGGGGCGACCGGGCCAACCGGGGCGACCTGACGTCGGCGCTGCTGGAGGCCGAGATCGACGGTGACCGGCTGACCGACGACGAGATCATCGGGTTCCTTTTCCTGATGGTCGTGGCGGGGAACGAGACGACAACCAAGCTGCTGTCCAACGCCGTCTACTGGGCCTGGCGCAACCCGGCGGAGCTGGCCAAACCGCTGGCCGACCCGGGCCGGATCGGCGACTGGGTGGAGGAGACGCTGCGCTACGACGCCTCGAGCCAGGTCATCGCGCGCACGGTGACCGAGGACTTCACCACGCACGGCCAGACGGTCCCGGCGGGCGACCGCCTGCTGCTGCTGATCGGGGCGGCGAACCGGGACCCGGCCGCGTTCCCCGGCCCCGACGACTTTGACCTGGACCGGGACACGTCGGCGCTGATCAGCTTCGGCTCGGGCCGGCACTACTGCCTGGGCGCCAACCTGGCCCGGCTGGAGGCGCAGATCGCGCTCGCCGAGTTCACCCGCCTGGTCGCCCGGTACGAGATCGACGACGCCCGCGCCCAGCCGGTCCACTCGGTCAACGTGCGCGGCTTCGCCACGCTCCCGATGCACGTGCAGGTGCGGTGATCATGCCGAGATTCGAGCCACATCCCGCCCGCAGGCCCGCCGTGATAACCGGCGCGTCGTCCGGCATCGGCGCTGCCACCGCGATCGCGCTGGCGACGGCGGGTCACCCGGTCGCGCTCGGTGCCCGGCGCACGGACAAGTGCGAGGAACTTGCTGCGACGATCCGGGCCGGCGGCGGCGAGGCGATCGCGCTGCCACTGGATGTCGGCGACGACGACGCGGTCAAGTCCTTTGCCGTGACGGCCGCCGACCAGCTCGGCCCGGCGGAGATCCTCATCAGCTGCGCGGGCGACGCGGAGGTCGGGCTCCTGCACGAGCTGGACTCGGCCGAGTTCGCGCGGCAGGTGCAGGTCAACCTCGTAGGGGCGCACCGGATGGTGGCGGCGGTGGTGCCGGGGATGGTCGCCCGCCAGCGTGGCGACGTGGTCTTCGTGTCCTCGGACGTCGTGCGCACGCCGCGGCCGCGGATGGGGGCCTACGTCGCGGCCAAGCACGGGATCGACGGCATGGCGCGGACCATGCAGATGGAGCTCGAAGGCACCGGGGTCAGAGTCTCGGTCGTGCGACCTGGGCCGACGATGACCGGCATGGGGATGAGCTGGGACGCCGCAGCGGTCGGGGCGATGCTCGATGACTGGGTCGGCTGGGGCCTGGCCCGGCACTCGTACTTCCTGCAGCCCTCCGACGTGGCCGCCGCCGTGACGGCGATCGTGTCGACCCCGCGCGGTGCCCACATCACGCTGCTGGAGATCGAGCCCGAGGCAGCGGTCAAGACCGGCCGCGAGGTAGGCGAACAGCCTGGAGGAACGTCATGACCCTGCTGGAGCCCCGGCTCGTTTCCGGTGCCGCGGCAGACGGGCACCTGGAGGAACTGCGCCGCGACCCGATAGCGCTCATGCGCCGGGTGCGGGCCGAGTGCGGCGACGTGGGCCGGTTCGACCTGGCCGGGCGGCCGGTCATCCTGCTGTCCGGCGCGGACGCCAACGAGTTCTTCTTCCGCGCCCCGGACGAGGACCTCGACCAGGCCGAGGCGTACCCGTTCATGACCCCGATCTTCGGTGAGGGCGTGGTTTTCGACGCCTCGCCGGAACGCCGCCGCGAGGCCCTGCACAACCAGGCGCTGCGCGGGGACATGATGCGCGGGCACGCGCAGACGATCGCGGACGAGGTCGACCGGATGGTGGCGGGCTGGACCAGCGAGGGCGAGATCGACCTGCTGGACTGGTTCGCCGAGCTGACCATCTACACCTCGTCGGCGTGCCTGATCGGTGCCAAGTTCCGCAACGAGCTGGACCGCAGGTTCGCCGAGCTGTACCACGACCTGGAGCAGGGCACCGACGCGCTCGCGTTCGTGGATCCCTACGCCCCGATCGAGAGCTTCCGCCGACGGGACCAGGCGCGGGCGGCCCTGGTGAGCCTCGTCGGGCAGATCATGGCGGCCCGGACGGCCGCCGGGCCGCCCGAGCGCAGCAGCCGAGACCTGCTCGACGTGCTCATGTCGATCCGCAATCCCGACGGGAGCGACACGTTCTCGCCGGACGAGATCACCGGCATGTTCATCTCGATGATGTTCGCCGGGCACCACACCAGCTCCGGGACCGCCGCGTGGACGCTGATCGAGCTGCTGCGCAACCCCGTGTGCCTGGCCGAGGTGGTCGCCGAGCTCGACGAGCTGTACCGGCCCGAGCCAGCGGGCGCTGGCGGGGGGCCGGCGGGGGGCGTCCCACCGCCGGTCTCCTTCCAGGCGCTCCGGGAGATACCCAGGCTGGAGTCGGCGGTCAAGGAGGCGCTGCGGCTGCACCCGCCGCTGATCCTGCTGCTGCGCGCCGCGACCAGGGAGCTCGAGGTGCTCGGCTACCGGATCCCGAAGGGCGCGCTGGTCGGCGCGACCCCGGCGATCTCCAACCGGATCGCCGCCGACTTCCCCGACCCGGACGCGTTCCGTCCGGAGCGCTACGCCGAGCCTCGCCAGGAGGACCTGGTCAACCGGTGGACCTGGATACCGTTCGGCGCCGGGCGGCACCGCTGCGTCGGCGCCAACTTCGCGATGATCCAGCTGAAGGCGATCTTCTCGGTGCTGCTGCGGGACTGGTCATTCGAGCTGGCCCAGCCGCCCGGCAGCTACCGCAACGACCACTCCAAGATGGTCGTGCAGCTCGCGCAGCCGTGCGTGGTCCGCTATCGCCGCCGGGGCGACGCGGAGGCGGCGGCGTGATGCGCATCGAGGTCGATCTCGATCTGTGCCAGGGTCACGCGATGTGCGAGCTGGAGGCGCCCGACGTGTTCTCGGTGCCGCGCAAGAGCAAGGTCACCGTGACCGAGCCGGCGCCGTCGCCGTCGCAACGGGCCGAGGTGGAGGCAGCCGTGCGGTACTGCCCCACACAGGCGCTCCGGCTGCTGGACGACTGACCCCGGGGCGTCACGTTACGGCTCCTAAAGGAGGTTCGGATGGCCGCTTTCCCCCGCGCGGAACTGGAAGAGATGGTTCAGCGGTGGCTGGACGCCAACCGGCGCTGCGAGCAGGCGGGCGACTGGCGGCCGCTCGCGGCGATGTACACCGCGGACGCGACCTACGGCTGGAACATGGGCCCCGGCGAGGAGTTCATGGTGGCCGGGCGCGACCAGATCCGGGACATCGCGCTGGCGCTGGAGATGGGCGGGCTCGACGGCTGGTCGTACCCGTACCAGCGGGTGCTGATCGACGACGCGCAGGGCGAGGTCGTCGGGTTCTGGAAGCAGGTCGCCGGCGCGGCGCGGCCGGATGGAACCCACTACGAGGTGGCCGGGATCGGCGGAAGCTGGTTCCGCTACGGCGGGGACTGGCAGTGGTCGTGGCAGCGCGACTTCTTCGACCTCGGCAACGTGACCTCGCTGTTCCTGGAAATGATCAAGGCCGCCGCGCTGTCCGATGGCATGCAGCGCCGGATGGAGCGCGCCGTCTCCGGCGAAAAGCTCCCCGGCCACTACCCTCTCGGCGAGGGCCCCGTGCCGCTCTGGTAGCGCCGGTGCAGTACCCGCCGCCACAGCGCCCGCCACCAGGCCCCGAGGGCTGGCCGCGCCCAGACCGAGCCGCTGCCGACCCGGCCGCAGACCTTTACCCGCAATTCCACCGGAGCGTCGCGCCCGGCCGCCGGGACCACCTTGACGCTGCCGCTGCGCACCGTCAGGTCGTCGGCGTCGACCACGATGCCGGGCCGGGTGATGAGCGTCAGGGTGCCGCTGTCGATCTTGGCGTCAATGCGCAGCTCCGCCGCGGCGATCACGGCCTGCCGGAAGTCGAGCCGGACCGCACCACTGCCGACGTCGATCTCCATGCGCCGGGGCACGAGCCAGGCTCTGTCCCGCTTGGCGGAGCCGGAACCGCACGTGATGCGCGCCAGGTCCGGGGCCTGGGCGGCTTCAGCGGTGGCCAGGTCCGGAATCTGTGCGGCTTCAGCGGTGGCCAGGTCCGGAATCTGTGCGGCGTCAGCGGCAGTCAGCTCCGCGAGTAGGGGCTCGAGGTCCGCTGCCTCGACCTGGTAGATCCGCTCTGGCCGGCTGAGGTCCTTGAGCTGGCGCGTCCCAAGCTCGCGCAGGCCCACGCCCTCGGGCAGCTCATCAGACAGCAGCTCCGCGGCGACGCCGGACACCAGCACCTGGCCGCCGCTGGCGACCGTCAGCAGCCGCGCGGCCCGGTTCACCGCCGGGCCAAAGTAGTCCCCGTCGCGCTCCTCGCACACCCCGGCGTGCAGGCCCATCCGCACCACGATCGGCCGGCTGGTCGGCCACGACTGCGCGGCCAGGCTCCGCTGCGCGGTCAGGGCCGCGTCGAGCCCGGCCCGGGCGGCCGAGAACGCCGCACAGAACGAATCGCCGACGGTCTTGAAAACGTAGCCGCCGACCTGCTCGATCGCCTCTCGCAGGATCTCATCGTGGCGCCGCAGTGCGGCCGCCATGGCATCCCGCTCGGCCTCCCAGAGCCGGGTGGAGCCTTCCACGTCCGTGAACAACAGCGTTACGGTGCCCGACGGCAGGCCGCTCATCGACACCCCGCCAGCGGGGACAGCGCCACCGCGACCACCTCCAGACCGCTGATCCTCTCGAAGTCTGCCCCCTTCACGGGTTCTGTGCACATCCTGCATGCCGTCTGCACATGCCTGGGTTCTGATGCTGGGGCCAGTCGCTTGGGTGTGAAAGTTATGAGCACACTGATCCGCACCGAACAGGTGCCTGCGGCCGACCGTATGGACTTTGTCCGGGAGATGGCGGCCGACACGTGGGTGCCGATGGAGTTCCGTTACGAGTGCGGCGATTGCTGGGGAGAGTTCCGCGCCAGCGGTATGGGCCCGATGCAGGTCGTCGTCATGGACATCATGCCCATCACGGTGCGCCGTACCCCGCCGCTGATCTCGCAGGCCGATCCCGACCTGCTGAAGGTATATCTGGTGTGCGGCGGCAACTCGAGCGTGGTTGCCCAGGATGGCCGGCAGGCCGAGCTCTCGGCGGGTGAATTCGCCTTCTACGACACCCGGCGCCCCTACGAGGTCGCGTGCGGCGTGGGCGGGCACCGGCCGATGCAGGTGATGACGTTCATGTTCCCGCCGTCACTGCTGCCGTTGTGCCGAAGCCGCCTGAGGGACCTCGCCGCCGTCCGGTTCCAGGCCAGCGCCGGCCTGGGAGATCTGACGGCGCAGTTCCTGCTCCAGCTGGCCCGCAATGTCGATCTCTACAGCCCGGCCGAGGCGGCGCGCCTGTCGGCCGCTGCGCTCGAGGTGCTGGCGACGCGGCTCGCGCACGAACTGGATATCCGCGACTGGGGCACGCCAGAGTCCCGCAGGCACGCCCTGCTCACCACGGTTCAGGCGTTCATCCAGCAGCACCTGGGTGATCCCGGGCTGTCACCAGCCGTCATCGCGGCCGCTCATCACATGTCGCTGCGCTCCCTGCAGCAGCTCTTTCACGATGAGGGACTGACCGTGGGCGACTGGATCCGGCGGCGCCGGCTGGAGTCCTGCCGCCGGGATCTCTCCGATCCCGCGCTCGCCACCCGCCCGGTCGCGGCCATCGCGGCCAGGTGGGGATTTTCGAGCGCGAGCGACTTCAGCCGGGTCTTCCGCGCCGTGCACGGCTTGCCTCCGGCCGAGTTCCGCATGTCTGCGCGGATTGTGAAGGAGTCTGCGCGGTAGCCCAACGACAGGGCGATCCCTGCCGCCGATGCTCTTTGCCATACGGCGAACTGACGCAAGGCGAGCAGACAGGGGTACCGACGTTGAGCACCACCGAGACCGAGCGGCCGCAGGCGCCGTACGCGCTGGGGCACACGCCAGAGGAGTATGAGCGGCTGCGCATGCAGGCCCGCGTATGGGACCGCGCGACGGGGCGGCTGCTGGACGAGATAGGCCTGGGACCAGGCGCGAGCTGCCTGGACGCCGGGTGCGGGCCGGGCGAGACGATGCGCGCGATGGCCGAGCGGGTCGGGCCCGCGGGCCGCGTGCTGGGGCTCGACGCGGACCCCGCGATCGGGGCGATGACGCTGAGGATGCTGCACGACGCGGGACACCGGCAGTGCACTTTCCACGCATGCGACATCACCGCGGCGGAGCCGATCCCCGGCGCTCCGTTCGACCTGGTGTACGCGCGGCTGCTGCTGTTCCACCTCCCCGAGCGCGGCGACGTGCTGGCGCGCCTGTGGGACGCGGTCGCGCCGGGCGGGCACCTGCTGGTGCAGGATTACGACATACGCGGCGTCAACACGGCGCCGGAGCTGGACTGGATCCACGACGTGACGCGCGTCATTACCGGCGCGTTCGGCGCGGCGGGCGCGGACGTGACGACCGGCGCCCGGCTCCCCCAGCTCTTTGCGCAGGCAGGTGTCGGCACTCCGGACGGCACCGACGTGGCCGGGCGCATCGAGCCGCTCGCCACCGGCCGCATCTTGATCGAGGGCGTGTTGCGCAGCCTGCTGCCCACGGCTCTGGCGCACGGCGTGACCACCGAGGCCGACGCCGCCGCGATGCTCGCCCTGATCGACCGGGATGTCACCCGGTTCCCCGACCGGTCGCTCGTGTGGCCGCTGATGATCGGCGCCTGGAAGCGCAAGGAGCGGGCATGACCCGGGGGATGTCGCTGCTGCGCCCGCGGGCCAGCGGCGAGAGGCGCGGCCCGGGCCCCGGTCCGCTGGACGTGCGTGCCA
>Ga0209169_10001498_pt1 | contig 14275 bp, 14 predicted proteins | sample HubBroMetageWRM4_FD_188346 | JGI IMG/M metagenome (GOLD analysis project Ga0209169, IMG submission 188346) | Warmed soil microbial communities from the Hubbard Brook experimental Forest, New Hampshire - Hubbard Brook CCASE Soil Metagenome WRM 4... | ecosystem: Environmental > Terrestrial > Soil... | reverse complement strand
CGTCCCGGGTGCGCCGCAAAGCCGTTGCCAACGACGGGACTCCAATGATCGCCGCCATCATGGGAGACATAAAGGCCGCTCCCAGGACCGCTCGATGGTGGATAGACGCTCCAGGGTGGCCGCCTCGTCTGCCACAGCGCGGCATAGAGGGTATCCGGTGCGCCCGGCTTGAAGGCCAGGTCGATGGCGCCGGTGTCCGGATTCTCGAACAGGACCTTGCTCCAGTTCGCGCCGCCATCCTTTGAACGGAACACGCCCCGCTCAGCGTTCGGGCCATACGCATGTCCCAGCGCTGCGACGAATACCACCGCAGGATCGCGCGGATCGACCAGTATCCGGCCGATCTGCCGGGTGTCGGCGAGTCCGAGGAAGGACCAATGTTTGCCCGCATCGACGGATTTGTACATGCCTGCGCCGTGCGCGATATCGGAGCGCATGTCCGCCTCGCCCGTGCCCACATAGAGAGTGGCCGGCGCCGACGGCGCCACCGCCAGCGCACCGATCGAGCCCGCCGGCTCGTTGTCGAAAATCGGCTGCCAGGTCCGGCCGGCATCCTCGGTTGACCACACGCCGCCGTCCACGGCGCCGAAATAGAAATGCCGGCTATCCCCGGCAATCCCCGTCACCGCGAGCACCCGGCCGCCGCGAAAAGGACCGACGAGGCGCCACTGCAGCGCCTGAAGCATCGAAGGATCGACCGCCGCCTGAGCGCCCAGCGCACAGAGGGCGCTCATCACACCCAACCCGATCGAAACAATCAAACTGAATCCGCGGCGCACTGGTCGTCTCCTATTTTTTTTGCATCGGGCTAACGGTCCTGCCGCTTTGCAATCCCATAGAATACTGCAGCCGCTGCGTGCATATCCGGATTTTCCGTCATCCAGAAGCGAGAGCCCGGCGGCATCGACCTCAGCGCGCCTGTTCGCTCTTCGACAGAAGCCAAGGCATCGAGCGCCCCGCGTACGATATGATCTGCTTTCCAAGGGAGAGATTCACACATGCAGACAAGCCACTGGGCGCACGGGATCGCAGGAGCCCTCATCGTTTTCGGCCTCGGAGCAGCACCGCTCGCGGCCGCCGACAAGCGGCCCTTCGCCACGAGTGACTTCACTTCACTGCGGTCCGCAATTCCCGTAGCGATCTCGCCCGACGGCAAGACTATCCTGTTCGACGTGCAAAGCTTCGATGAAAAAGGGCCGGCCAAGGACGAATGGCACACCGTCCCGGTGCGGGGCGGTGAGGCTATCAAGCTCGATCTTCCGGAAAAATTCACGCCGTCCGGCTTCAGCAAAGACGGAGCGCTGTTCGGCGAATATCGTATCGACGATCAGACACAGCTCGCCATCGTGCCGCTCGTCAGCGGCAAGCCGACGGTAATCTTCACGCTGCCGCGGGGCAGCCACGCTGCCGCGATTTCACCCGATGGCGCAAAGATCGCCGTCCTCGCAGACGCTCGAGAAAAGGACAAACACGATCAGCACAGCGTCGTCGAGAACGACGAGGCAAGCTTGTATGTGTTCGATCTTCACTCTCAGGGTGGCGCGTGGTGGTGTCGGGAACTGCACAGCATCAGCGACTTTGCCTGGTCAAAGGATTCCGGTCGCCTAGCGGTGGTGTCGCAGCTGCCGAAGCTGGGCAATCACGATGCGCACTCCATGCTGAATGTTTGCGGCGCGGATAGGTCACGTCAGCTCGCCGATGTGCCCACGGCCACGGCCGGCGTGGCTTGGTCCGCCGACGAGACGGATTTGGTGTTTGCCTCGACGACCACACCGACCCTGACAGCGGAACACGTGTGGACAGTGGCCCTGTCCGGTGGCGCCCCGGTGGACCGAACGCCGGATCTCGATGCCACGGCCACCACCGTCAAGAACCATCACGGCGCCGTCCTGGTAGAAGTGCATCGCGGCGTGCGCACCGAAATCGACAGCTTTGGAGACGGCAAGCTCACCCCGCTGCTGCGCTGGCCGAACGGCACCACAATTGGGATGCCTGCCGCGAATCCCTTTGTCGATGCCCCGGATGTGGTGGCTGTGGGGGTTGGGGATCCGGAACACTCCAACAACGTTGCCGTTGTGAAGGACGGACAGCTGCAGAAGATCACCTTCGAGGGCGACGCGCAGCTCGCGGGTATCAGTCTGGGCGAGACGAAAGTTGTGCACTGGACTTCGAAGGAAGGTATCAAGTTGGAGGGCATCGCCACCTTCCCGCCCGGCTACACGACTGGCAAACGCTATCCCTTCCTCGTGTTCCCGCACGGCGGGCCGGAAGCAAACGACCAACTCGGGCTTGACCCGATGGCAAAATATATCGCCGGCAAGAACTATGTGGTCCTGCAGCCAGAGTATCGCGGGTCCACGGGTTACGGCACGGCGCACTTAGCGGCCATATACCAGCATTTTGGCGATCGAGCTTATCGCGACGTCGACAGCGCCACTGACTTCGCCATTGCGCAGGGGTGGGCGGACCCCGCGCGGCTGACTATTTTCGGCTGGAGCGCCGGCGGGTTTATGACCTCTTGGACCGTCACGCAGACGCACCGCTACAAAGCGGCGATCGAGGGCGCAGGCATCACGGACTGGCTGAGTTTCATTCCCACCAGTGACACCTGGCAGACCGACTACGATGCGCGGCTGCAGGAGAAGGACCCGAGCCCCATGCTGAAGTTCTCGGCAGTGATGTTTGCCGACCGAGTTACAACGCCGCTTCTCATCCTGCATGGCAGCGCTGACGTACGCGTCCCGACTTTTCAAGGATTCGAGTTCTATGCCCTGCTCAAGGAACGCGGCAAGACGGTGCGCATGGTGACCTATCCCGGATCACCGCACTTTCCACGGCTGGCGGAGCAACGCCGCGATGTCCTTGACGAGGTCGGTTCCTGGTTGGATAAGTACAACCCCTGACGCCGCTGATCAGGACGCCGTCGCGGAAAAAGCAACGATCCACTCGCCTACGAGCTGCCGGACTGTTGCGCCTGTTACGCGGCTTTTCCTGGCCCTATTCACCGCTCTGTAGTACATTGTGATACATGACCACCCTGACCCTTCGCGTGCCGGACGATCTGGATCGCGCCCTCGAGCGCCAGAGTGCTGCTCTCGGAATTTCCAAAAGTGATCTCGCCCGCGAGGCGTTGAAGCGTTACTTGAGGGTCGCAGAATTTCGAACCCTGCGCACCAAACTGGTCGCACGCGCTCAAGCCGGCGGAATCAATACCGACGAGGAAGTATTCGAGGCACTTAAGAAGAAGTGAGAATCACTCTCGATTCTTCGGTGCTGATCGCGGCACACATCAGCCGCGCAGGCGTCTGCGCCGAGCTTCTCGAGGAGATCCTGCTACATCACGATCTGGTTATTTCCGAGTTTATTTTCGCGGAACTCACCGGGAAGCTTAAGGAAAAGTTCAATTTCCCAGTGCGCGACGCTGCTCAAATCGTTGCCTTTCTGCGACGCGTGTCGATTCTAGTATTGCCCTCCGATCTGCCGCCAGACCTGTGCAGAGACCCTACGGACGTTCCGGTGCTCGGCACCGCGATTGCCGGAGAATGCTCACTATTGATCAGCGTCGACCACGACCTGCTCGAGATGCGGGAGATTCGGGATATTCCCATCATTCGCCCCGGCGACTATTGGCGGCGCGCCGCAGAGCTCAAGTGAACGGGAGGACATTAGGCGCGGCGTCCGGGTCCTCTGCGGCGCTGCATTTGTTTTTCTGCGGCCAACGGCAAATCTGAAGAGAAAAATGGCAAAAAAAAGGCGATTTGGCGCGACTCAGCCTATGCCTCATGATCTAACCTCCCAACATCCCTTGTTGAGGCGTACGTGGACACCCAACTCTTTATCATTTGCATCCTCACCTTCGTCATTCACCTGATCGGTACCCTGGCCTACGCTGCGCGAATCGCCGGCGTCCGCACGCGACGAATCGCGATCTCGTTCTCCCTTTTCAATATTTTGATCTTGGTATCACGCACGTCGAATTCTTTCCAAGGACCGTTTCTCGCCAAGCGCATCGAAAACAACATCGCCAGTGGTCTAGCGCATGGGCTGCTTACCGACTTTCGCTGGATGCTCTGGACCGCCACCTTGGCAACGATTGTCGGTGCACTACTCATCCCCACTTTCCAACGACTCTTCAGCCGCGCCGTCTTGGATTTTCAGCAGAATCGCTCGATTCCACGTCTACTACTGCGCATTTTCTTCAAGGGTGGTTTGGCACAGCTTAAAGACGTCGCCAGCATGCCCTCGGCGGCCAACATCACGCAAATTCGCGCCGCACACGGTATTTCACCCTGGATCGTTGTACTCAACGTCGCCGCGATTGCTCTCTGGACCACCGGTGTCTTTGCCGCCCTCTACGCCGGATACCTAGACCCCGCGCTACGCGTCACCTCGAGCACCCTATCCGCCGTGGTCAACGGTGTCGCGACGATCTTGATGTTCGTATTCATCGACCCGCAGATGTCAGTAATGACCGACGACGTGATCGAAGGGAAAACCACCGAACCGCACTTTCGCCGCGCCGTAGTATGGCTTGTAGGCAGTCGCTTGGCCGGCACGGTGCTCGCACAATTGATCTTGATTCCCGCTGCGATGCTGATTGTCTCAGTGGCGGAAATCATGTGACCATATTCACAAGCGTCGATAAAGAGGGGTCGCAACATGCAGACCGATGCAACTGAAGAAGGCGGCTGCCGTTGTGGACAGGTGCGGTTCAAAATCACCGCCCCACCGTTTCTTAGCATGGTCTGTCATTGCACAGGCTGTCAGCGCATGACCGGCAGCGCCTTTTCCCTGAGCGCCGCATTCCCCAGCACCGCATTCTCTGTTACCCGAGGAGAGCCCTCCATCGGCGGCCTGCACGGTAACCCCCGCCACTATTTTTGCCCTCACTGCATGAGCTGGATGTTTACGCGGCCCGACGGGTTTGACTTCGTGAACGTCCGGGCGACGATGCTGGATGACCCGAGCGGGTTCTCCCCATTCATCGAGACTTATACGTGTGAGAAGCTACCGTGGGCTACCACGCCGGCACCCCACAAATTTACGAAGTTTCCGGCTATTGAGGAATACAAAGGATTGATAGAGAAGTACGCGCAGTGGGCTGCAGCGCGATAGAGGGATCTCCTTGGTGTGGCCGCTCGATAAACGTCCACCCCGTTGCGTTACTCTACGTCCTGTGCGACACGCCACAGAACGCCGGCTGGGTCAAACAAGATGAAGTCGCGCATCTTCCAATCTCTGTCTCCGGGGGGCTCTGCTCGTACTGAATATTTTCGGGGAATTTGTTTGGCTTGAATTTGCGCCCACCAAGCGTCCACGTCTTTTACCAGTAAGTGCATCTGCAGGTTCTCGGCAAACTCCTTCACGTAGTGGTCTTGCAGCAGAAATGCGGGCAGACCGTGCTCACCGTGAGGTCCGTAATGAAGGAGGGCGAGGCCTCCGTTGCTCCAGCACAACGTGAAGCCAATATCCTGATAGAACTGCTTCGAGACCTCGAAGTCCCGAGCAGGAACATGAGCCTTGAGTTCAATTGCTGAGAGCTCTGGCATGCTGTTGTTATCCTCCTGTGGATCAGACGCATGATTAGGCAGCGCCGTTTTGATCTGCTGCCAGCGTTCCGGATTCACGAGTCGCTATTCACGGCGTGAAATCGCGCACCCGCTTGACCGTGGTGCTGTCCAGCCGCTTGATGAGCGCAACCACCAGATCGACTGTTCGGTCAAAATCGTACCGATCCATGACGCCGTTATGCGCATGGGTGTAGCGGACCGGTACGACTATATTCACGGCGGGCACCCCGCCATTCGACGCTTGAATGGCGGATGAATCGTCGCCGTAGCCATTGACCAGGTCAAACTGCATCGGGATTTTCTCCGCCTTGCCCGTTTCCTTGATGAGGCCTACCAAGCGGCGATTCGGCTGCTCGGAGGAGTCGTAGAGAAAGATGCCGGGTCCCGCTCCTAAGCGCGCTTGCGTTTCCTCGGGGCGCGCACCGGGAACATCTCCGGCCACCCCGCCCTCGATGGCAATCCCAATATCCGGATGAACCACATCGGCAGCGGTGTGCGCTCCCCGCACCCCCGTCTCCTCTTGAGTCGTGGCGGCGACGATCAAAATATTGGGGTGGCCTTCGGCGACGAGGCGGCGCATCACTTCGATCACGACCGCGCATCCCACCCGGTCATCCCAGGCTTTTCCGAGATACCGTTGTGAGCCGTTCAGCACCGCAAAGGGTGAATCCGGCGCTACCGGGTCCCCCGGCTCGATCCCGAGTGCTGCTACCTCGGCGGCGTTTTTGGCTCCGACATCTAAGAAAATATCGTTACGCGGGAATACTTTCGTTCTCTCTTCCGGCGGCAGCACATGAATGTCTCGGATACCGGTCACGGCATGCACCGCGCCTTTCGAGCCCAGGATCACCCACCGTTGACCCAACAATGCCTGATCGAGCCAACCGCCGACCATCTGCATCGACAAGAAGCCCTCGGGGGTAATGCGGCGGACGATTCCGCCGAGCTCGTCCATGTGCGCATCCAGCATAATTCTGGGACCAGTCGTCCCATGTTGCGCAAGTACCGAACCTAGACCATCGTAGCTTATCTGTGTCGCGAGCGGCTTAAGCTCCCGCACCATGATCGCGCGAACCTCCTCCTCGTAGCCGGACGGCCCGGGCGCGTCAGCCAAGGTTTGCAGCAGCATCTCCACGCGATCGCGCCCGAACGCCGCCGCCGGCGTCGCCAAACCCGCACACACGCAGAGCGCCCACTGGACGATGAATAGTATTCGGCAAGAATTCCGCGTGTGCATAACTCTCCCTGACGTTTTTGAGATTGGAGTTCCAGTGTACGCTTAGGATCACATGGCTTACGAGCCTTGCCTACGAATCGCCCGGCCGTGTTTTCATGCGGTATCCGCAAAAGAGATCACCACGACGTCTTCAATCTTTGCGGCGGCGTGAATCGAGGGTAGGTTGCGGCAAGCGTGCCGACCAAAGCGATAATGCAGCCCACCGTCACGTCATAGAGTCGCGTCTCCAGCAGGTGCGGAGCGGTACCCGCATTGCTGGCGAGGATGGCGTGCACGGCGAACAGTAAGAACATGGTGAATGCCATAAAGCCCAAAGCCGGATTAATGGCCGTCCCCACACGAGCGAAGGCCGCTACCAGCGTCGCCAGCACGGCGAGAGTCAGGGCGCTTTCGCCCAGTTGCAGGATCGCAGCACCTAACAACACGCCGATAATCGTTCCCACGGCATAGTGAATCGTCAATTCCAGGCTCGCGATACCTTCACGGCGCATGACCATGAGCACGACCAGGGTCGCCCAAAATGAGTCGTGCACACCCAGAGACGATGCCGCGAATAAAGCGACCGCGGCGGCCGCGGCGTAACAAATCGCGAACCGAATGCCCGCGTCCGTTCCACGGCACGCACGCCGTATACCCGCACGCCAATCCATGAGGTTCTGATCCGAGGGCAATCGAAACCAACTCCACACCAGGAAGGCGGACGCAAATGCAGTCACTCCACCCACCGCAATACTTTGCATCACGTCTGCATCGCCAAATTGCATGCCCGTGCCGGCGGCCGCAGCCACGGCAAAGAACCGGGTGATGGCCGCCAGAGCGGGATGCGAGCCACTCGCCCACCCCGCAACCAGGGCACACAGCAAAACGACGATCTCTTTGCTATACGGTGTGTCACCGAGAAAATGACCCAGTGCTCCCCCGGCGACGATCGCGGCCCAACCGGCGACCATGGTCGCGAGGCGAACGCGCGGGATTTGCCCGATGTCACTCAAGGTAACAAACAGCGCCGTCGCGCCGCCGGCTACCGCAGCATGCGGGTGTCCCAAGTAGACCCCACCGATCAACGGAATGCCCACGGCGAGCGCGACGCGGAACACCACAGCCGTGGCTCCAGCCGCGGAACCAATCTTGAAGAGGTCTCGACACCAAGGTGCCATCACAGTCACCTCACGGGTTTCTTGTCATGTCTCTGTGCCAAGCCGGCATTCAGGGCCGGCCCGGTGCATTCGCACCTCTCGCCATTGCTCGCTCTTCCGGCCAAGATCTTCTCCCCATATGTCATCGGCCTCCTCGTTCTATCTGCCCGCACACATCAAGGGCGCGTTCTGCCTTCCGCATTGGCATTCCACCGCCTTACCGCCGCTGCACCTCACTGCGGCGGCCGTACCATCGCGTACAAGGTGAGCGGGGTGTCAGGAATTGCTATCGCTTTTCGGATCGAATACAACTGGCTTTCATGGACACGCACCGAACTTTCACTAAAGGTTTCGAGGTAGCACGGCAATCCCGCCCGATCACTCTGTTCGAACGTATACCGCATCAGTTGTCTGCCGACCCCCGTGCCCTGCCGAGCCGCTAGGACGCCCATCATCCAACAATGCCAGTGTGGTTGAGCGCCCATAATTGACTTGTGAGTCTCTTCGACGATCGGCGCTGCGCGTCCAAATCGTCGCCTCGTGGCAATATCCATGCTCAGGAAGGTAAACGCCAGGCCCGAACGCAAGGCATTCCATGTTCCGATGTTTTGGGTCCCGGGCGGCCGGCGCAGCGCAACCGCATTCAAATCGATTGTCCTCCACGCTTTCCCATACAGTATCGTCCATCTAACGAAACTCGCGAACATTCGCGGCGCCGTACGCGCGTAGTTGTCCGCGTCGCCTAAGCAGTACTCAAAGAAGGGATAGCCGCGGAACGCGTTTGCCAATACCTCACCCGTTAGCTGTACATCCGCGCGCTCGATAGTTCGTATGGTCGGTGCATCTTGGACCTCACTCATGCGCGGTACTTCATTTGACCCTTAGGCCGCTGCCGCCGCTCGCTCGGCGGCTTTGCGGCCATACTCCAACGCCGAACCCCAGTGTTGTGCGCCATTTAGTTCCGAGTGGCCCATGCTGATGCGTCCGTAGCCCTGGCGCACGCGTTCCAGGGGACTGGGCTTTCCGTCGACTCCGTAGTGAAATCCAGGCGGTTCTATAAGACGTGCGTGCCCCCAGCGGTTGAGTACGATCGCGGCGATGTCGCGCTTGGGATTGAAGCCCCCCGCACCGAAAAGCCGCAGCATCTGCCGGCGAATCATGAGCTCAAAGTCTGTGTAGCTCGTATTCATCAGGCGCGCCCGGGCCGCCATGCCTTGTGTCGCAGCCGGCAAACCGGGTATCGCTAAGCCTAAGTAAAAGCTTAAAACCGCGGGCTTGTCCGGATGCAACGGTGCGGCGTGCCGATCGGTCACCATGTTCTGACGCAAGTTGCAGCAGTAGCCGATGCCGTCGGCGTCGTCGAACCAGCGGCACGCCGTAATCTCCAGATCGTACAAGAAGCGCCACTGACGCAACGCCACGTTGACGATGAGCGCCGGCGCATAACCGAACTGTCCGTACGCAGCGCGCAAATCCTCAGGCATGTCCACCAGCAGGTGCTTGTTGACCCACCCACCGCTCGCCATCACCGCCTGACCGGCACGCACCTTGAATACCTCCCCGCCCTGCTCGTAGACCACCATCACCTCGTCGGCATTGCCTCCCGAATGCCGCACGCGCAGAACGGTCGATGCGAGTCGCATCCGCACGTTCTGGTTCGGGCTGTCGAGAGCATGGAAGTCGACATTCCCGTACAACAAACTGTCGAAATCTCGGCCAGGCAGCGCCGCAGGCAACAGTGCTCGCAGCAGCGCACGCGGGAAAGTCGAATTGCCGCCCGGGAACGACAGCGCCATGGGCCGCGCGGGATCTTGTACCAACTGCCGACCCAGCCGCGCGCTGGCGGCATCCGTGCTAACGCCCGCCAGCAAGCCGACGATGGGTTCGACCATACGCGTGACGGCGGCATCGTAGCCGCGGACTTTCTCCAGATACTCACGATACGTGATCCTGTCGAGGTGGCGATTCTCAGTCTCGCTTAAGAGCCCGTGATCGGCCCGCCAGCGCAACAGATCTCGGCGCGCGGCATCCGAATAAGGTGTGTCCTTGAGCGCGGACGACCAGATGTTGCGACGCCAACCCGGTTTCTCGGCGCCCTGCGCCCGGTCGAAGAAGTAGCCGACGTCAACCTGGGTTTCTTGGAAGCCATCCATGTTCGAATAATTGTCGCGCGCGAATCGCAGCGGCCTGAGCGCGCTGTCCCAGGGTTGCCATTGATACTCACGCGGCAGCGCAAACTCCGCGAAGAAGGAATCGGTGAGCGAATCGCTGCGCTGTCCCGGCATGCCGAAGTCGTTCGAGCCCTGCGGACCGAGTAGACGTGTTCCGTCGACGTCGAATTCGTTCTGCCTCGCCTCCCCGCCCGGCATGGCATGGTTCTCGAGAATCAGGATGCGGGCGGTTGCGCCGCGCAGCTGACGGAAACGGTGGGCGGCGCTTAACCCCGCGATCCCAGCGCCCACCACAATCAAATCAAACTGACCGGCGTCCGGCGCAACAGCAATGGCAGCTTCACTGTAGCCACCATCACGCAGGCGATGCGCCGCCTGCACGACTGACCACGTGTTTCCATTCGCCCGAGCATAGTCGCCCACGCCCCCATATCCAGTGAAAGCATCCGAATTAGCTGAACTGGCGGGTAGGGCTATCGCGCTTCCGGCGGCTGCAAGGCTGCCGTTCAAAAAATCGCGCCGACTGATGGGTGTGTCGAGGCCCAGGCACCTCCGTTCAGTATCATGGATGGGTAGTTTCACTTTCGCCTCTCAGAACCGAGCTCTTCCTTCTAGGCGCACACAGCTCTGGTTATGCGCATTCACGCTTTCCCTGGGCTTTCGCCGCTCTCGCCATCGCTCCTCTTCCAGCCAACACCTTTTCTCCCTACCTCATCGGATCCGGGTGTCTCTCCATCTGCCCGCCTGCATCGCCGAAGGAAGGTCCATGTTCAACGCCAGATGATCTTGTGCGGCACCTGGTACGTTTATACTAGTGATAATCGCAGCTATCATCAGTAAGAGCTACTATGCGCCGCGAAGCTAGGCAGCCAATAAACACAGACACTGGTGCTCTATGAATTCATCACTCACGGCGTCCATCTCGAGCGCTTTAGAACCCGCCGGCGTTGATGCGTAGCTCTGGATTCCTATAGGCTGGATCTGCGCTCGGAGCCAAGATGCCAATCTGCCGGCAATCGGCCCCCTCGAGTCCTGCCGCTCTGACGAGGAGACTCGGTTTTTCCATTAAGAGGTGTACATGTTTAGCCTAAGGTTCGCGTTCACTGCCATGTTGGCGATACTCTTATCTCAAGCTGCTGTCGCGCAAGACCCAGCGAAAATAAAAGCCGTGCTGGTGACCGGTGCCAGCTCCGGAATTGGACTCGCGATAACGCAATATCTCGCTAATCACGGCTTCTACGTCTATGCCGGTGCCCGCAAGGACGAAGACCTCAAGCGCCTAAACACCATAAAAAACGTAAGCTCCGTGCGACTCGACGTGACCAAGCAGGCGGATGTCGATGCGGCCGTCCAATTCGTCGCAGCGCAAGGACGCGGCCTTTTCGGCGTGATCAACAATGCGGGCGTGGCCAGCCTCGGGGACCTCACCCAGACGACAGATCAGGATGTCCTGTGGCAGTACGACATCAATGTGATGGGCCCCTTGCGTGTCAACCGCGCGTTCTTTCCCCTGTTGAAGCAGAGCAAGGGCCGTACGGCGATCATCGGGTCTCTTTCCGCCTTCCTCGCAGGTCCTGGCGGAGGTGGCTACGGCATGAGCAAAGCCGCGGCCGAGATCTACACCGAAACCCTCGCGCTCGAGCTCGCGCGAGACGACGTGAAGGTCGCCATCATCGACCCCGGCGCCTTCAAATCTCGTGGCCGGGAGAAGGTGGCGATGAAAATGCTTACGGGGAAGCCCGATCTAGATCAACAACTCACCGCCGAACAGATGAAGGTGTTTGCCGGCGTGCAGGCAGACGAAGCCAAAAAAGACGATCCCACTCCGGTGGCGGAGCAGACCTTCCGCTTCCTAACCAGCGATCAGCCGCGGCTGCATTACATGGCCGCGAACAACGAGCAGGTGGCCCATCTCATCATTCGCACCCTGTTCGATCGAACACTGCAGCTTAACGCTAGTCAAACAGTCTATGCGCTGAGCCGCGATCAGCTCGTAAAGATGATCGATGATGTACTTGTGCAGTCGAAGGCGGACAAAAAGTAGCTTCAGCAACGCGGATGCGTGTTCTTCTTGGTCGGGTCGGCCGTTCGGGTCAGTGGTATGATTGCAACTTAGAAAAAGAATGAGACCGACGCACTGCCCTTCAGAGAACTCCGTTCACTTAAGGTATTTCTCCGGCAGCGCCAACCCAGCTCGCTCTTCGTCCCAGAGTATGCTCGCAATCCAGAAGCGCCCTTGTGCGTTTACAATCTGGATCGAGTTGATGCCTCGCGCGAATGGCTGGCGATCCTGCTCCGCGTGCCGGCTCTCATAGGTGCTCCACACCTGGACGAGATTACCGAATACCTCGACCCGGTTCGCGATGCTTCGCTCGAAGAAGCCGTTGGCCTTAAAGTACGGATCGTCTCGTTGGACATACAACTCCGGAGTCAGGAAAACAACATCGCCCTTGCGCGCGGGTGCATCCTTGGTGGCGGCAGTTTCCGGGCGAATCACGCCAAGCCGGCCATCCGGCAGGAACAGCGAGCGGAAGCGGTCCCAATCGCGAGGCTTGCCGGCGGCCCCGGAGATCACCTCATAGAGCGAAGCCACGAGGTGATCCACGGTATCCACATCGCTCGAATTCTTCGCCGCAGGCCGGTCCGGATGTGCCGCGAGCGTTCCCACCAACGGCGGCGGCGCAGGAGCGGCCGGAGCCGACTGCTGCGCGCCCGCCTTCAGCACCAGGCCCGCAAGACAAAAACCTAAGGTGAGGTAGCAGCTACGATTCATGAAATTGGCTCCTTCGCCTTGGCGTTATTCGCCGCATGTCGATTCCTGCCCGTGCCGCGCGATCGCTTGATGAGCATGCGCTGTTCGTCAGCGCTGAGTCGAACAGTTAATATGACCATGGCTAGGGTAACTGTATCTCATTTGTATGAGGTTGTAACAAGGTGAGTACACGGAGGTGAGTCATGCGATGTATCGGTTTCTGGCTGTTGATTCTCGCTTTCCCCGTTCACGCCGCCGACGCCCCGACCAAGCGCTACTTCCCCGACAACCCCCGACTGGTGGTCCTGTACCAGGAAGATCAGGAGGATCGGCACGGCTTCCCCAACACCAAACGCACTTACAAGGAGATCAACGAGCGCGATGAAGCGCGCCGCCAGGAAATCCTCACGCTATTGGCGCAAGGCAAAGTCCGCACGGCGCAGGATTATTTCTATTCGGCGGTGATTTTCCATCACGGCCAGACCAACGACCACTACCGCACCGCCTCATCCCTCGCCTGGATCGCCGCGACGCTGGATCCCAAGCCCAACTATCTTTATCTGAGCGCCTCCACCTGGGATCGCATGATGCTGAAACGCGATCAACCCCAATGGTATGGCGTTCAAGAAAAACGCGACGAGCATTTCAAGCAGATCGGCTTCTACCCGATCAACGACACCGCCGTCACCGACGAGGAACGCGTGCGTTTCCAGATCAAGCCCCGCCCGCGATTGATGGCGGAGCCCGACCAACCGGCACGCTGGCCGCCAGAAGTAACGGACGCCGCATCGACCGAGCACCCAACCTTAAAGCGGCTAGAGGCTGCGCCATGAAAGCGTGCGTAGTATTTGCCTTTACGTGCATCTCTGGCGTCGTTAGGTGGGTGGCTTTCCACGCAGCGACCGGAAAAATCCGCTTGTGTGACCCGGCCGCTTGAGGCCGGGTCACTCGACTTCAGAAAAGATAAGCGCAATCTTCGTTCTGGTCGCTACCAGCCCGGCGCAACGTCAAAGCGCAGTATTTGACCCATGCCCGCGGGGCCAGCGCCCCAGTTCGATACATACAACCTGTGGTCAGGTCCAAAGATCATGCCGGCCGGCACAGACAGATTCGTGACGACATCCTCGATCGCCCCCGAATGCAACACTCGGACTACCTTACCCAATCCGGGAGTCGGAAGACCCGCGCCATCGGATAGCTCAAGTGCATACAGCAGCCCATCTGGACCAAAATCGACTGCCACTACCGTGGTGAAGCCCGCTTTCGAGCTGACTATGCGATAGCCGCGCGCTGGTTCTAATCCCGGCGGGGCATTGTTGAAATCGTCTTCTGATTTCGAAATGCTCAGTATCCGCGCCCACTGCGGATCGATCGGAAACAGATTGAGATTACCGACAAACAGCGATCCA
>Ga0209169_10001497_pt1 | contig 14277 bp, 13 predicted proteins | sample HubBroMetageWRM4_FD_188346 | JGI IMG/M metagenome (GOLD analysis project Ga0209169, IMG submission 188346) | Warmed soil microbial communities from the Hubbard Brook experimental Forest, New Hampshire - Hubbard Brook CCASE Soil Metagenome WRM 4... | ecosystem: Environmental > Terrestrial > Soil... | reverse complement strand
TTAAGCGATTCAGCACACCCGAGTCGCCCGGAATTCCCGCTTTGTGGAAAGGCAGCCGCGCCTTGTGCGAGGCTACCGCCGAGAGTTTTTCGGACGATCCGGCGTCGGTGGCTGCGAGACCTTTCATCGATCGCCCGGTGCCAATTCTAGATTTCACCTCGAGCCAAAAAAGACTTTTGGTGGCTGCGCTGCGAGGAGCTGAGAACGCAGAGCTTGCTCATCATTTGTGCCGCACCCCCGCCGCCATCAAACGAACCTGGGCAGGTATATTTGAGAAGTGCGTCCGGAACAATCAGGCACTGCTCCCGCCAACCGAGGGATCATCGCGCGGGCTGCAAAAGCGGCACAAAGTCATGGCGTACATACGTGAGCATCCCGAGGAAATGCGACCGTTCCCGCCTCAGAAGAACTGCTGAGTCCAAACCTCCAGCCGCCCCACGAGACACGCTTTCCCAATCAGCTATTCAGGCGTACCGTATACGCGAGCACACGAGCTTCGGAGCGATCCCATGCCCAATCCAGTGACCGATTTACCCGACGAGTTTGTCGCGGCAACGACGGCCACGCTAAAGGCTCAGCGCGAGAAACTGACGCGGCGTGTACGAATCCACAGAATTCTCATCCGCGTCATACTTGGCCTGTCGGCCTGCGAAGCCCTTTTCTCCCTGGCGGCCTATCTAAACGGCGACTACGTAGCGGCCAGATTTTGCGCTATCACGGGTTGCATCGTCTTCGCCTTCGCATATATCGCGCAAATAGCTGCGCGAAAAAAGGCAATCGATGCTTTGCGAAAAACGGACAAACCCAATTGAGCACGCTGAACACGCTCTAGCTGCCACAATCTGACATCCCGATGCCTAATCTGCGGCTTTAATCCCACCGTTCATCGCATGTTTGGCAGTAGAATGCTGCTAATTGTTCTGCAGCACCCCAAAGGCGCGAAATCGGAGTGCCGATGTCATCAGATAAAAAGTCAGCGTGGATGATCCGTGCAACGTTATTGATCATTGTGGCATCGACCGTTAGCGGTTGTGCCTCCACGCCGTTGGCCAATTCAGGTAGTGCCGACAAAAATACTACCTTCCAAGAAATGGATGGTTCGATGAATCCGAGCCCGCCCGAGCCCAATGTATGGCACGTCCTGCGGAACACTATGGCGGACCTTCATGACGCGGGTTTTCCTATCGACTACTTCTTTTTGTTCCGGGTGCCCGTGTACATCCGGACCGCACCATAACCACGGGGGCGGAAACTGCGTCGCATAGCGACGCACAGCACATCCGCAACATCCCCGAGCGCATGTCACGGGTGATGGGGACGACTGGAGCAAATTGCGTGGAGGCCTCCCTAACGACAGTGCCTCGCTATGCCGAGCTTGAGCGCATCGTGCGTGCAGATTTAGATCTCATGGATCTTTTGTGCACAGCGCGCGAGATAAATCTCCCGCAGTGCCGCGTGGTCGCGGGCTGCATTTATCAGTCAGTTTGGAACGTGCTGACCGGCAGGCCACGAGGGACAGGAATAAACGACTACGATCTCATCTATTTTGACACGAGCGATATTTCAGAAGGAGCTGAGAAGACAATCGAAAGATCGGTCCAAAGCCGACTTCCGGCCTTTCCGGCACCGATTGAGGTGCGCAATCAGGCCCGTGTGCACCTGTGGTTCGAAGGCTACTTCGGGATCGCATATCCTCCCCTGCGATCTGCAGACGAGGCGATTACTCGATACGCATCCGCGACTCATGCCGTCGGCATGCGCCTGCTGCAAGACGATCGACTCGACGTTTTCGCCCCATTCGGATTGGAAGATATCTTTGCTATGGTGATTCGTCCGAACTACGCTCTCCCAAATAGGGAGACGCATCAGAGGAAGGCCGCACGAGCTAAGTCGGTGTGGCCCGAGGTGACGATAGTTCCATGGCACTAAGAAATCTGCAGAGCGGTCTCGGCCTTGAGCCAAGTCTACCTTCCGAAATCGATCACCATATCCTTCAACGGCAGCTCCCGAGTCCGACTCTCCCAGCCCTTCTCTGACTTAACGCGATAGTGATCGATGACATAGGGCAACCCTTCGCCCGCCAAGGCTTTGGGCGAATTGGCGATCTCGAAGTGAAGATGCGGCTCTCGCGCATCTCCCGATGCTCCAATCCGCGCCATTATCTGCCCCTTCTTCACATGATCCCCCACCTTCACGCGCAAGCTTCCTGGTTGCAGGTGAAAGTAATACGCGAATTGACGCCTGCCAATGTCTAGGGTGATGGTATTGCCGCCCACGGTGTCCATCGTGATCGGTACCGCAGGATGGAATTGTTCGTTGTGCCCCGGCACATTGTCCGGAAGCCCATCTCTTGCCGTCACTACGGTTGCATCCGCCACCGCGACCACCGGCTTGCCATAGGAGTAGTAGGCGCCCTTGTCGCCTGCCTCGCCGGAGAACGAAGCGCCATTCTCGATTTGCATCCAATCGATCGCGTAGCGCCTGGAAATCAACGCCCGTCCATCGTAGACAAATACACCACGCCGATGGTGGTTGTCCGCATCATTGCTTGGCGCATCGGACGCAAGCCAATTGGAGCCCTGCACCGGGCTGCCAAGCACTTTAAGTTCCGCGTGATGAGTCAGGATGAAGGCGCCTTCGGCAGCGTTGTCAGCCGTCGAAACTCGATGACGCAATTGTTTTGGCACCTGCGCACCGGGCTCGAAGTCCACCCACATAAACACAACCACCGTACCGCCACCCACAATCTGACGACTGGTCCCATTTGCCCGCGCGCCTAGGGACTGCAACAGCCCATCGAGTCCCTCGCCCTGAAACACCGCGATAGGCTTACCGGCCGCGGCATCCGCTTCCAGTACTTCAATGCTGCTCAAGGTAAGTGGATTGCCAGTGAAATTCGTAAGATGCAGCTCGTACGCCAAATGCGTGCGCCCGGCGCTTGGGAACGCGGTCGGCTCAAAAGGCACACGCATCTCCAGCTGCAGCGGCTGGGTCGAGTTCTCTGATCGGGCTTGGTGCAGAAGCCCTATTGCGACACACAGCGAGACCGCAAAAACAGCAGATTGCCTGGTCAATGTGTACCCCCAGTCGCACTATGCACCATGAGTACCCATAACACACGCCGGGCCCCAATTAGTTTCAAATCTATCGATGAATTGGGTGCGCTCCGATGCAGTCAGGCCTTGTCGTGCAGCCGTTCAACCGCAAACCTTCTCTTCAATATCAGGAACGGCATGGATGCCCTCTTTAACGTTTTGCCAGCGTAATAGCGTGTTCGGGACACGCGCTGACGCACAATCCGCAAGACCGGCACGCGTCTGCGTTCGGCGTGTACGCAACGTTGAATCCATGAATCCGCACCTTGATTCTGTGCATCACTCCCAGCCGGCGATAGTCCTCCTCGGCGATGCGCTTAACTTCGAAGACACTTTCCGGACAAACGCGCTCACAATCGCCTTTGCCTTCGCAGCGTTTCAGGTCGATCACCGGATAGATGACGCCGGCCTCCTGTTGGCACGCTGGCGTGCTCAAGTGCGTTCCTCGCGACCGCCGCAACGCGACGCGTAGGCTTGCCGAAGCTGCTCGCGTTCTTCCGATGACATGCCCTCCCATCGACGCCAGTGTCGACCCCGCCAGCCGCCGCGGCCGCGAAATCCTCCGAACAGAATGCGGCTGAGGACCAAGAGGCCGAGCGCGTGCCAGTAATCGATGACGCGGCCGCCGACGAACACCACGGGAACAACGGCATTCCACAGCATCATCACCACCCAGCCGAGCACGGCCGCCGCGCCCAAAAACAACACGGGTAGCCCTAAACGCCAAATTCTGTACTTCATTGCCACTCCTTCAGATTTCTAAATCGTCGTACACGGCCTGCAAGCGGCTGCGCAAACGCAGAACCGCGCTGCGCTTGCGCGCCAGCAAGGTATTCAGGGGAACTCCGCTCATCTGGGCCATGTGCCTGAAGCTCTCGCCTTCGAGCTCATGGGCGACGAACACGGCGCGTTGCTCGGGCGGCAGTTCTTCGAGAGCGCTCTGCAATGCCTCTAAGACTTTCGACCTCGCGTAGAGCGCTTCAGGTCCTTGGTCGAGCCCCGGTAGTTCAAGGTTTAGGCGATGTTCCGGGTCGGACTCATCCACAGCGCCAGGAAGATCAGTTGATGCTCGACGGCGGCTTTTGCGAAAGCGGTCAATGATGCGATTACGCGCGACGCGGAACAGCCATGCGCCCGCCTGCTCGATGGGTTCGGGCAGCCGATAGGCCTCGACCAGTTCTTCAAGGACATCCTGTAACAAGTCCTCCGCGTCCGTCGGATCGTGGACGCGGCGTCGGATGAAATTGCCCAGCCTCGAGCGTTCGCGCACGACTGTCGCCGCGAGATCGCTGTTGCGGTCCGTCGGGAGAGCGGAGGCTTGTTGAGGTTCCATGGTGATAATGACGCTTGCGAGTCGTAGATATTGTAGGGTGGGCGACTAATTTATCGACCTAGCAAAGCCTGAGCGGTGGGAGCCTTCAGGCCGATTCGAGGCCACCACCCCGCCCCACCGAAAACCTAAAACCGCCATCAACACGCACCCCCGACGTCAGGGGTGCCACATTCGTTATCATTGCGACAGTTGAGGTGCACCTGGTCGTGAAAGGTACGCCTCCGTAGCGGCTGGTGACATCAGGCCGTCCATGGCCAATCGACCCAACTCAGCCATCCTTGGCTGATCGTTCGCGCGGCTGAACGAGCGTTATGCGTTTAAGTTCAGCCGTCCCGCGGCATCGATGTTGGTCTATTTCTGTTTAAGAAGATCGACCTTGCTGCTCCCCGTGTCGAGGACAAGCTTGGTAACCGCCGCCGACGATTCTGCAACGAAGGTCACGGTAAAATCCTGCCCCCTCACCACGAACGACGTCGGGGACGTGGCCGCGAGTTCGCTCTTCTTCGGCCCGTCCCCTTGCTGCATCATCAGCTTGTTGCCGTCGCGGCTGACCGTGAACGTCGTGTCCGAACTCAACTGGTACACCCCGACGTAGCGGTCCAGCACGCTCGAATCCACCGAGACGATCTTGGGTTCCGGCGGCGGCGTATAGTTCTCACCACGAAGCAGCTTGAGCGCCGCCTCGCCGATCACCGGCGGCGCCCCCGAGTTCGACATGAAGTACACGCCCACCTTCGCGTCCAGATCCCCGGCCATATAGGAACTCTGTCCCGGGATGGCGCCGTTGTGTCTGATGATTGTATGGCCGTTCGGGTCTTTTTGAACCGAGAAGCCGAAGGCGTAAGTGCCGCCGAACTGGGGTTCGTGCATCGCGTTGACAGACGCTTCCGACAAGATCCGCTTGCCGTGGAACATTCCGCCGTTTAAATGCATTGCCAGGAATCGCGCCATGTCCTCGGCGGTGAGGTAGATGTCGCCGGCCGGGTAAACATCGAAATGAACCTGTTCGACCGGCTGGGGCTTGCCGTTCGCTCCTCCGGGTTCGTACGGCAGCGCCATCACCTCCACCATCTCCGGCGACGGATAGACCGGGTGAGGTGTAGTGACGCCAAGGGGGGCGAGCACATGCTCCACCATGTACTTCTCGTATTCCTCGCCGGAGATCTTCTGGACCAGAAGTCCCGCCATCCCGTACGCCCAGTTGTTGTACTCCCACTTCGTCTCCGGCGCGCGGATCGAGTAGAGCCCGGCAACCATCTTGTCCAGCGACTTGGGAAGTTCTCGGCCCCACAGCGGCTTGGTCACTGCCCCGGCGGTCAGACCAGACCAATGCGACAGCATGTGCCGGAAAGTGACCGGCTTTTCGGCCTGGAGGCGATCCTGCACTTGGACATCGCCCAGGTATTTGTTGACCGGCTCGTCGAGCTTGAACTTGCCTTGCTCCTGCAGCTGCATGAGGGCCGTGGCGGTGGCCGACTTGAAAGTCGATCCGGTGCTGTAAAGCGTATCCGTTGTCGCTGGGGTCTTCATGCGCACGTTGGCGTACCCGAAAGCGGCTTTCCATACGATCGTATCGCCCCGGACTAGCGCGATCGACACCGATGGCACGCCGCGCTCCTTCATCGCCTTCTCAATGAGGCCGCTCACCACGGTCTTGGTCTTCTCGAGGTCGAAGCGCGCGGCCTCGGGGGCGGCGGAGACGGTCAGGGTTGCGAAGATCGCGGGGATGAGCAGGAGCAGCGCGGTTGGTCTCATGGGTTTCCTGGAAAGGAGAAATTGGTGGATCGGAAGTGTCTCGAGTTGCCCGCGCTAAGGCCGCTTCTCGTAGTAATCCGGAAAGGGTGGAACCACCGGCAGCGGCAGTGGATGCGCTTTCAGTTGCTGAAGGACGGTCTCGACGGCTTTCTCGAGTTGCGGATCGTGGCCCGCGCGCCATGCCTTCGGATCCATCTCCACCTCGATGTCCGGTGGAACCCCTTCGTTCTCGATGCCCCAATGTCCGTCAACCGTGAAGAAGGCAAGGCTCGGCGCGGTCACACCACCCCCATCGATCAGAGGCGGATAGCCTGTAATGCCCACTTCTCCGCCCCAGGTCCGCTCACCAATCAAGGGACCGAGGCCCACGTGATGGAAGTACCAGGGAATCAAGTCGCCGCCCGAGCCGGCATATTGGTTGATGAGCATCGTCTTGGGGCCGAAAATCGCTTCACCCGGCTCGGGCGAGGCTGCGCCGCTCGGCGTATACCAAAAGTTCAGTAGCGTGCGCTGCAAGTAGCTGATGATGTAGTCGGCCGCCTGACCGCCGCTATTGAAGCGGTCATCGACGATGGCGCCCTGCTTACCCACCTGGGCGAAGTAGTAACGGTTGAATGAGGTATAACCGCCCGTGGCAGTGTCCGGCAGATAGACATACGCGACGCGTCCGCCGCTCAAGCGGTCCACGGTGCGCAGGTTGTTCACCACCCAATCGCGGTGACGCAACGATATTTCTTCGCCGAGGGGCACGACGGTGACCTCACGCGCACCGGCGCCGTCCGCATTGGGGCCAACCTTGAGCACCGTCTGTTTGTCCGCCGTGTTCAAAAAGAACTTGTAGATGTCATCGCTGCTACGTAGCTCGCTTCCGTTGACGGCTAGAAGATACTCCTCGCGCTTTACCTCTGAGCCCGGCTCGGTGAGCGGCGCACGAAGGCTGGGATTCCAATTTTCGCCCTCGAAAACCTTGGCAAAACGGTAACGGCCATGATCGGTGGTGTAATCGGCACCGAGCAACCCGACCGGAACCGGCGAAACTTTCGGGATATCGCCTCCCGAGACAAACATGTGCCCCACGGAGAGTTTCCCCAGCATCTCCAAGAAGAGATAATTCAAGTCCGCGCGGCTCGCGATTCCGGGAAGGTAGGCAGCGTATTCCCGTTCTGCCGCGGCGAGATCCAAGCCATGGTAATTCTGAGCATAAAAATAATCCCGCTCGATGCGCCAAACCTCCTGGTACATCTGCTTCCATTCTTCCCGCGGGCTCACGGACACTTGCATCGCATCCATGTTCAGCAGGTTCTCGCCTGGCTTCAAGGGCGCGGCGGTAGACGCAATGCCCCACTTTTGACCCTGCTTGAATAAATACTTCTCCCCATCGAAGGACAGGTGAAATTCGTCGATGCCCGATGCGAGCGGCACCGATTTGCGGTCCGCGAGGGTAAATTTCAGCAAGGTGGTCGGGCCGCCGTCACCCAGGGGCGAGAGCGGCGCTTGCTGCACGAACAGTTCGCCCTCTTTTCCCGCCGCGAGTCCGGTGTAACCGGCCGGCGGTAAGGGCAACGCCAAAATGCGCTGGCCAATGTCGCCGAAATCAATTTGCACCGTGTTCGCGACCGCATCCGCTGCGTGACCTTTTTCCTTTTTATCCGCATCGCTCGCATTTTGAGCGGCGACTTTCTCTTCGTCGCTCTGCGCCTTCAGCGGCGACACCGCGCCCTTGCGTAGGACCGTCACATAGACGCTACCGGTAACGTTATGCCCGAGACTCGACATATCAAGAGGCACTTTCGTCGGGCCCGAATCCGTGCTGGCAGTGAAATAAAGATATTTTCCGCCTTTGTCGAACACGGCGTATTCCACATCGCTCAGTCCGTCGGTGATTTGCGTGGACTTCCTCGACTCCAGCGAGTACACGAACACAGCTCGCATGTGATTCGCGAGAACCTTCGTGTATGCGATCCACCGGCTATCCGGGGACCACGCCGAATGGATCCCCGCGCTAAAAGAGAAATAGGTGTCGGTGTCGATCTTCACCGGCGCGGAATTGTTCAGATCCATGAACCAAAGATTCAGGCGTTTGTCGGAATAGGCGATTTTCTTTGAATCGGGCGACCACACCGGAGCAAAGAAATACGACGACGGCTTCCCTAATCCAATCGCGCGCGTTTTTCCCATGCCGTCTTGATTCTGGATGTGCAGCGCATATTCGCCGGAAGCGTCCGAAAAGTAGGCGATCGATTTCCCGTCGGGCGACCAGGCGGGCGAGCGGTCGGCGACGGCGGGCGAATTGGTGAGGTTGCGGACATCGCCTTTCTCGGCGGGCACGGTGATGATGTCGCCGTGCGCTTCGAATACCGCGCGCGCCCCCGTCGGAGAGATATTAGCGTCCAAAACATGTTCCGCGACTTTCTCGAAGTGCGGGCGCACCTCGGGAAAATCGCCGCGGATTTCTACATGAACTTCGTGCTCGCGCCCGCTTGCCAGATCGAACAGATGCAGCGAGCCGAATTGTTCATAAACAATGGCGCCGGGCCCCGCCGATGCCGACATGATGTCCATACCGTGATTTTCGACGACGCGCGATACCTGTTTCGAGTCCGTCTGGTACGCATAGAGCGTGATTGGCTCGGTGCGCGCGGAAAGAAAATAGATCTTATCGCCCACCCACATGGGATTAAAGTCGCTGGCATTTTCGTGCGGCACTTTGACAGTGGCAGAGTCAGCGAGATTCGCGATCCATACCTGAGGAGCTAACCCGCCATGATAATGGGCCCAGAAAGCATGGACGAGATCATCACCAAGGAAAAAAATCTCGCGCGGCAGCGGCGTATACGCCAGATGCGTGCCATCCGAGGAATACGATCCTTCATAGCCCATCGGCAGAGGAACCTCCCGAGTCGGACCGCCTTCGGTTGAGATCGTGTATAGCTGCTCGAAGCGGATCGAATAACTCTTGAGCGAAGAGCGGAACAGAACATTTTTGCCATCGGGACTCCATCCTTCCACCGTGTCCGGGCCCCGGCCGAAGGTCAACTGGCGCGCCTCGCCGCCGCCGGCGGGCATCAGGTACACGTTGAGGTTGCCGCCATATTGCCCCGTGAAGGCGATCCACGTGCCGTCGGGCGAGAAGTGCGGACTCGATTTTTGTCCCGCACCTGACGTGAGCTGCCGCGCGGCACCGCCTTCCCGGCTGACGCTCCAGAGCTCCCCACCATAGGCGAAAACGATGTGCGAAGCATTTAGCGTGGGCCCCTGCATGAGCAAAGGAGTTTCGCTCTGCGCCTGAAGCGGCGAGCAAGCCAACAGCGCCAGCGCCAGAAATCCGAGTATTTTTATCATTGGCCATCCTCGATCATTGTTGTTCCCAGCCTGAGACTTGATCGCGATGATCCTCGACTGGACCATCGATCCCCTCGATGACGCAAATTATTTCGCGGCCACCGCTGCCGAACGCTTGAATGCGATACCCGCCACTGTGAACTCGGACGGATTTCCGTCTGCGTTCAGGTTGAAGTTCAGGCGAGTTTGGCTGCGCAATTTTGCGACGAAGGTATCGTATTGGAAGTGTTCCAAATCCGATTCAAGCGCGCCGAGATGCAGCGTCAGCTTGCCATTTTGAAGGCCGATTTCGGCGTTGCCGTAGACAGGATTCTGATACTGCCCGGTATAGGCCGAAAGATCGCGCGAGGGATGGGTGTCGGGCGTGCGCTTCGACTGCCACGCCTTTCCCGCCTTCTGCTCCGCTTGCAATTCCACGTTCATTGCTTTGAATCGTTTGCTCCACCCAGCGTCCGGCAAATGCAGCAACTGATCGGCGATCTGATTGCTCAAGACCTGCCGATACAGACTGCCCATATTGATCACGGCGAAATAGCCGGTGTGAATCTCCGGGATCAGCACCACCATGGTCGCAAACCCGTCGATATCTCCCGCGTGGATGATTAACTGATGACCGCGATAATCCTGCACGAACCAGCCCAGGCCGTAACTGAGCTGCATCGAGTCGGGGAAAAATACCTTGGCGATCTCACCCTCGAGCGAAATCACCATCTGAGCACTATGCATCTCGCGCATGTTTTCCGCCGAGATCAGCCGTTTGCCCTGATAGGTTCCATCGCCGAGCTGAAACGTGATCCACTTGGCCATATCACGCGCACTCGAATTGATCGAGCCCGCCGGCCCCACGCTATCGATATTGCGCCAGGCAATCGCTTTCACCGAACCGTCTGGATCCTGTTCGTGCGGAGTGGCGTGGTCCGGAGCTTTTTGCGCTTCGATTGCACTGGTATCCGACTCTGTCATACCGAGGGGTGCGAACAATCGCGACTGAGTAAATTCATCCCAGGTGCTATGCGCCACCTGCCCCACAGCGTATCCAGCCGCGACGTACATTAAATTTTGGTATTCAAATTGCGAGCGAAACCCTGTGTTTGGCTGAACATAGGCCAGCTTGCGAATCAATTCTTCGCGCGAGCTTTGCGGATCGACGAACCAAAGAAAGTCGGCTCCCGGCACGCCGGTGCGATGCGTCAGCAGATCTCGCAGAGTGACGTTTTGGTTTGCAAAAGGATCGCTTAAGCGGAAAAATGGAATGTAAGCATTCACTTTTCCGTCCCATTGCATTTTTCCCTCGTCGACCAGCATGGCGACCGCGGCCGAGGTAAATGCCTTGGTACACGAGCCAATGTCAAACAGCGTGTCGGCAGTGACCGGTTGATTGGTGCGGATATCGCGAACGCCGAATCCCTTCATGTAAACGACGGCACCATCGCGCACAATGGCAACAGATGCGCCCGGCACCTTCCAATCCTTCATCGAGGAATTGATGTATTGATCGAGCGAGGACCAATCGGTGCTGTTTTGGGCTTTTGGCGAGATCGCCTGCGGCGCGGCCGTAGCCGCGGCGTTCGCAGGCGCTACGCTGGTCAAGATCCCAAACGCGGCAAGCGGAGCGGCGAGAATACTAATAGTACGCATGGTTTCTCTGATATGTAGACAGGTAGACATTCCTCGAAGCCCGTTTCAGTGCGGCGCCCAGCTGCACCAGGTGCAAGCGCAGCCACCAGATTGCCGTTGCTGGCGCGGCGGCGGGTGAGGCGAAGGAACAGTCGGACACGTTAGCATGGCGCAGTTGCGCCAGAATAATCCCGTACAGGCCATTGTCAATAAAAATTCTCTATACAGGATGATTTTGGATCGAAGGATAGGCGTTTGGGAGCGGCGTAGGAGTTATTCGCGCTAACGCATACACGTCCAATGGAGAGCGAGCCCAAGGACCCTGCCAGCCTGGACCTCAGTGCGACAATTTTACGGATCCGATGCGCGCCTTCGGCATGTGACGCCAAGACAATCACTCAGCTCCTCAATGCAACGGACCGCCGGCGCAACGCAACGAGCGGTCTGGAGGATTGTACGCATTGCGCCGACACTGACTGTACTTCGCTGTTCTGGAGCAATCCCGATTAATACGCAACTGACCCAGGAGATTCAAGAAATGAAAACGCTCGTTATATCAATCGTGTTCGCTTTCTTGGGAATCGGCGTAGGTGCTGCACAGCCGCCTAAAGCCTCCCAAGACCCAGCCGACATTGCCGCCATCAAGCAGCTGGCGCAGGACATGGGCGATGCCATGGTGCACGTCGATATCGACAAGTTAAGTCAGATATATGCCGACGACTTCATCACCGTCGGACGCTCCGGAAAAGTTATTACCAAAGCCGATATCCTGAACGATTTCCGATCCTTCCATGACAAGCTCGAGTCATTTGAAAATGGTCCCATCGATGTGCAGGTGTTCGGCAATGTTGCCGTGTCAAATGGCAGCGTTACCGAGAGGCGGATTCGAGACGGCAACAGCGCTGACGGTGTGTTTCTTTGGATGGACTTACTGCAGAAGCGTGCTGGAAAATGGCAAGTCGTGCGCTCTGCGGGTTCTAGAATTATGTAAACCTTAGGGCGCCTCGGGACCGAGGCGCCCCTACTTTCGACTCTCAAGCGGTGTGCTTAGCGCCGATACCAACGGCGACAAAAATCCAGCCTCGGCCGCCGGCCTTCTGCTTTCATAACTCTCGCGGCCTCGCTTCGGAATAGATGCGCGTCACCAATTGTGCGCCGAGCTGCTCCACGGTCCGCGCAACAGCCTCGTTGCGGCAATCCCGAAAAGTCGAGTCCAATCTTCCGGTATAGCCACTAAACGTAGGGTGACCACCGCAGGCCTTCGCGGCCGCCTGCTCGATTCTCTCGAGCATGATCTTGGCATCTCGCTCAGCGCTGAGATTGAGATCACCGTAGTAGACAGCGCTGCGACCTGTAATTTTGGCGGGCAGGCTTGCTGTGTCGGCGTGGGCGCCAAAGCTAAGCGCGGCCAGCATCGCTGCCGCCAACGTCGGGACTGAAATGTGCATGGTTGCGACTCCTGTCGATCCCAAAAAGGGGGATCGTTCGAGCGGATTACACATCTATCTCGGTGAGCGCCGACGAAACTATGTTGGACGGTCAGCTTTGCGCCGTGAATGGTCGGAAGCGGATAGTCGGCGCTTTTCAGCGCTCGCAATTGGATTACCCTCCGGCGACCCGCACGCCTACTTGATCACTCTGTGTGCCTTGAGTATCTCCACCGTCTTCTCTATTGGCAGAGCCTCCACGGTATGTCCGTTTGCGGTCACGGTCGTCGCCTTAAACATGGAGTTGTATATCGCCTCCTCGGTCGCTTCGATCGCCGCTAGAAACAGCGGCGACATCGCGTCGTTGGTCATGACCTCGGTGTTCCGCGTCAGCGCCTTGTCGTTGCTGCGGATCCGCACTTGAGGGGCGGTCGAGAAGGCGATTGCGTAATCTCCGCTGCCATTCGAGGCTGAACTACCAGTGCGCGCGAGACCCAGCCAGGCCCGCGCCGCGAGCCGCTTTAAATTGCGCGCATCCATCGGTGCATCAGTGGCGACGATAATCATGCATGAACCATCTGCTTTGTCTTGCTGTAGTTCCGTGCGCAGGTAGTACTGACCGAGCGCTTCACCTATCGGAGCGCCGGCAATGGTCAGAACGCCGCCGAAATTCGTCTGTACCAGCACACCAATCGTGTATCCACCGAGACTGGCGGGTAGGTGCCGCGATGCGGTTCCAATACCGCCCTTCCACCCAAAGGCAACCGTCCCCGTTCCCGCGCCCACATCACCCTCGTCAACGGGCCCTCCTCTCGCGCTCCTGATCGCGGCGACCACATCATCGGACGTGATGTGACGGCCGCGTATGTCGTTCAGATACCCATCGTTCGTCTCCCCGACCACCGGGTTGATGGATAGCACGTCCTCATTTCCGGGCAGCGCCAGCATGTAGCTGATCACCGCGTCCGCCACACGCGGCACGCTGGTGGTAGACGTGAGCAAGATGGGTGTTTCTATGTCGCCCATCTCATCGACCTGCGTTGAACCCGCCAGTTTGCCGAATCCATTACCAACGAAAATGCCGGCCGGCACTTTCTCGCGATACAGATTGCCGGGGTGCGGCAGAACGGCGGTCACGCCCGTGTGGATGTTGTTGCCTCGAATGATGGTCGTTTGTCCGACCTCAACGCCTGCAACGTCGGTAATTGCATCGAGCGGTCCACTCGGCAGGATGCCGACCTTTATGTGAAGATCAGACGCGCGTGGGCGGTCGCTGGAAGGGCCGCTGTGAGCCGAGCCGAACAGCGACACCAACAGGATCGCAACAACAGAGGCATGCTTATTGTCCATACTTATAGCTTAGTTCCTTGGTCTTTTTTCGCCTGGGCGCGCCTGTCAAAATGCCGCCCATTCCTGCATGTGTTTTCCGTTGCGGTAAATCAGGGGCGCAACTGTGACCCGCACTCCGTCTCATTCTCCGTGCGCCAACTAGAGCGTAGAAATATAGTGCTCTCACAAGCAGCGCAAAGGCGTCGGCTTTTACCGATTCAGTCGGCGGATGACTAAGTGGGGGTAACTCGGCTTTGGAATGGTGGTTACCCCCAAGCTTACCCCAAGCATAAAAGGTGTCTGGTGGCCAGGGAGGGAATTGAACCCCCGACACGCGGATTTTCAGTCCGCTGCTCTACCAACTGAGCTACCTGGCCGT